>Ga0209253_10006326_pt1 | contig 10268 bp, 9 predicted proteins | sample FrelakmetBRP12BR_FD_187145 | JGI IMG/M metagenome (GOLD analysis project Ga0209253, IMG submission 187145) | Freshwater lake sediment microbial communities from the University of Notre Dame, USA, for methane emissions studies - BRP12 BR (SPAdes)... | ecosystem: Environmental > Aquatic >...
GCACCATGAGCCACATGGCCTCGACGTAGTCCTTCGCGTAGCCCCAGTCGCGCTTCGCCTCCAGGTTGCCCAGGTAGAGCTTCTTCTGCAGGCCGAGCTTGATGCGGGCCGCCGCGCGCGTCACCTTCCGTGTCACGAAGGTCTCTCCGCGACGTGGCGACTCGTGGTTGAAAAGGATGCCGTTCGACACGTGCATCCCGTAGGACTCCCGGTAGTTCACCGAGATCCAGAACGAGTAGACCTTGGCGCACCCGTAGGGACTCCGCGGGTAGAAGGGCGTCTTCTCGCCCTGCGGCGGTGGCGACGCGCCGAACATCTCCGAGGACGAGGCCTGGTAGATGCGGGTGTTCTCGAGCCCGGTGTCGCGCACCGCCTCGAGGAGCCGCACCGTGCCGAGGCCCGTCACCTCGCCCGTGTACTCCGGCACGTCGAAGGAGACCCGCACGTGGCTCTGCGCGCCCAGGTTGTAGATCTCGTCGGGGCGCACCTTGCGCAGGATGGCGTTCATCGACGAGGCGTCGTTGAGATCGCCGTAGTGCAGGAACAGGTGCGTCCCCGGCAGGTGCGGATCCCGGTAGATGTGGTCCACCCGCCCCGTGTTGAAGGTGGAGGCCCGGCGGATGACACCGTGGACCTCGTAGCCCTTCTCGAGGAGCAGCTCGGCCAGGTAGCTGCCGTCCTGGCCGGTGATGCCGGTGATGAGCGCCTTCTTCATGTCGTGCGGTTCCTCTCGTACCAGGCCACCGTCTCCGCGAGCCCGGTTTCGAATGGGATCCTGGCCTTCCAGCCGAACTCGCGGAGCGCCCGCGACGTGTCGAGCATGCGGCGGGGCTGGCCGTTGGGCTTCGTCGTGTCCCAGGCGATGTCGCCCTGGAAGCGGCAGAGCCGCGCCACCAGCGGGACGAGGTCGCGGATCCGCATCTCGAACCCCGCGCCCAGGTTCACCGGGTCGCTCTTCTCGTACCTCTCCGACGCCGCGACGATTCCCTCGGCCGCGTCGCGCGCGTGCAGGAACTCGCGCGAGGCCGACCCGTCTCCCCACACGACGATCGACTTCTCGCCCCTCTCCCGCGCCTCGATGCACTTGCGGATCAGCGCCGGAATGACGTGGCTGGTGCGCGGGTCGAAGTTGTCGCTCGGACCGTAGAGGTTCACCGGGAAGAGCACGCAGGAGTCGAGGCCGTACTGCTCCCGGTAGGCCTGCGACTGCACCAGCAGCATCTTCTTCGCCAGGCCGTAGGGCGCGTTGGTCTCCTCGGGGTACCCGTTCCAGATGTCCTCTTCCCGGAAGGGCACCGGGCAGAACTTGGGGTAGGCGCAGATGGTGCCGAGCGCGACCAGCTTCTTCACGCCCGCGTGGCGAGCCACCTCGATGAGCTGAACGCCCATCATGAGGTTGTCGTAGAAGAACTTGCCCGGGTTGTCCTGGTTGGCCCCGATCCCGCCGACGCGGGCCGCCAGGTGCAGGACGACGGTGGGGCGGGCGTCGCGGTAGAGCCGCTTCACGGCGTCCATCTCGACGAGGTCGTAGTCCGCAGACCGGGGGACGAAGATCTCGGTGGCGCCTCGCCGTCGAAGCTCGTCCACCACGTAGCCGCCCAGGAAGCCCGCGCCCCCTGTGACGGTGACGCGCTCGGAAGGCCAGTGGATGACGGGCATCCGCGGACACTAGAGGGCGCTGCCGAGGGGTGTCAACGAGCGCGTGATGTCGGGATTCCCTGGGAATGGACTCCCGGACGGGTTCCGGGCTAGTCACTACCCCATGCCATCCGCACGGAAGGGGATCATCCTGGCCGGGGGGTCGGGGACGCGGCTCTACCCGGCCACGCTGTCGGTGTCGAAGCAGCTGCTCCCCATCTACGACAAGCCGATGATCTACTACCCGATGTCGGCCCTCATGCTGGCCGGCATCCGCGAGATCCTGGTGATCTCCACGCCCCAGGACACCCCGCGCTTCCAGCAGCTGCTCGGCGACGGAAGCGCCTGGGGCATGCGCATCGAGTACACGGTGCAGCCCAGCCCCGACGGCCTGGCCCAGGCCTTCCTCCTGGGAGCCGACTTCGTGCGCGGCGGCCCGTCCGCGCTCGTGCTCGGCGACAACATCTTCTACGGCCACGACTTCAACCACCTGCTCCGGAGCGCCGACGCGCGGCGCGAGGGGGCCACGGTCTTCGCCTACGCCGTCACCGATCCCGAGCGCTACGGCGTGGTCGAGTTCGACGCCCGGAAGCGCGCGGTGAGCCTCGAGGAGAAGCCGCAGAAGCCCAAGTCGCGATACGCCGTCACCGGCCTCTACTTCTACGACGAGCGGGTGGTCGACTACGCACGGAGCGTGAAACCGTCGGCGCGGGGCGAGCTGGAGATCACCGATCTCAACCGCATCTACCTCGACGCCGGGACGCTCGAGGTCGAGATCATGGGGCGCGGCTACGCCTGGCTCGACACCGGAACCCACGAGTCGCTGCTCGAGGCCGGCCAGTTCATCTCCACCATCGAGAAGCGGCAGGGGCTGAAGGTGGCCTGCCCGGAGGAGGTGGCCTGGCGCCAGGGCTGGATCGACGATACCCAGCTGGCCGGATGCGCGAAGGCGCTTGGCAAGTCGAGCTACGGCGAGTACCTGCGCGGGCTGCTCGAGCAGAGGGTCTTCTGATGAAGATCACCCCCACCAGCATCCCGGACGTCCGGGTCATCGAGCCCCAGGTATTCGGCGACGCCCGCGGCTTCTTCTTCGAGAGCTACAACCAGCAGAAGCTGGAAGCCGCCCTGGGGCGTCCGATGGGCTTCGTGCAGGACAACCACAGCCGGTCGGGGCGTGGCGTGCTGCGCGGCCTTCACTACCAGTTGCCGTTCGCGCAGGGGAAGCTCGTGCGGGCGGTCCAGGGCGAGATCCTCGACGTGGCGGTGGACGTCCGGCGCGGCTCGCCCACCTTCGGCAGGTGGGAATCGAGCGTGCTCTCGGCCGAGAACAAGCGGCAGCTCTGGGTTCCGCAGGGTTTCGCCCACGGCTTCCTGGTGCTCTCCGAGTCGGCCGAGGTGCTCTACAAGACCACCGACTACTATCACCCGGAGCACGAGCAGTGCATTCGCTGGGACGACCCGGCCATCGGCATCGCCTGGCCGCTCCAGGGAGCGACGCCGCTCGTCTCGGCGAAGGACGCCGCCGGAAAGCCGCTCGCCTCGGCCCGCGTGTTCGAACAGGGAGACCTCTCGCGATGAACGTGCTCCTCACCGGCGGCTGCGGATTCATCGGCTCCAACCTGGTGCGCCTCCTGCTCGCCGAGCGGCCGGGGTGGCGCATCGTCAATCTCGACAAGCTCACCTATGCCGGCAACGCCGAGAACCTGGCCGACCTGGTCGGCTACTCGGCCTACCGCTTCGTGCGCGGGGACATCTGCAACGGCGAGCTCATCGCCGAGCTCTTCCGCACCGAGCGGATCGACGCGGTGATGCACCTCGCCGCCGAGAGCCACGTCGACCGCTCCATCCTGGCCCCCTCGGTCTTCATCGACACCAACGTCCGGGGCACGCAGGTGATGCTGGAGGCGGCCCGCGAGTTCGGTGTGAAGCGCTTCCTCCACGTCTCCACCGACGAGGTCTATGGCTCGCTGGGCCCCACCGGCCTCTTCACCGAGAAGACCCCGCTCGACCCTTCTTCCCCGTACTCGGCGTCCAAGGCCTCGAGCGATCTGCTCGCGCTCGCCTACTTCCACACCTTCAAGCTGCCCGTGGTCGTGACCCGCTGCTCCAACAACTACGGCCCGTACCAGTTCCCGGAGAAGCTCATCCCGCTCATGATCGCGAACGCGGTCCGCGACCGGCCCCTGCCGGTGTACGGCGACGGGATGAACGTGCGCGACTGGATCCACGTCGAGGACCACGGCAGGGGATTGCTGGCCGCGCTCGAGAAGGGGAAGGACGGGGAGGTCTACAACTTCGGCGCCTCGTCGGAGCGGCACAACATCGACATCGTGAAGCAGGTGCTCTCGCTGGTGGGAAAGCCCGAGTCGCTCATCGAGTACGTGAAGGACCGGCTCGGCCACGACCGGCGCTACGCCATCGACTCGTCGAAGGCCCAGGCCATGCTGGGATGGGCGCCCCGACACAGGTTCGAGGAGGCGCTCGCCGCGACCGTGCGCTGGTACGTGGAGAACCGCCCCTGGTGGGAGCGGGTCATCTCCGGCGAGTACCTGAAGTACTACGAGAAGCAGTACGGGGAAGGACAGTGAAGGTCGCCGTCACCGGGGCGAACGGGATGCTGGGCGGGGAGGCCGTGGCGCAGCTCGCCGGTCGCCACGAGGTGCTGGCCCTCGGGTTCGGGCCAGGGCGACCGCCGGAGGGGGCCTATCGCTGGCTCGAGGCGGATCTCGGGGACGGCCGGTCCATGGAGAGCGCGCTGCTCGAGTTCGGCGCGCAGGCGGTGCTCCACGCCGGAGCGGTGACCGACGTGGACGGCTGCGAGCGGGAGCCGGACGCGGCCTGGCGGGTCAACACCGGGGGCACGCAGCAGATCGCGCGTGCCTGCCGGACCCTGGGCGCGCGGCTGGTGAGTGTCTCGACCGACTACGTCTTCGACGGCGCCTCCGGGCCCTACGCCGAGGAGGACCTCCCCAACGCCCGCGGCGTGTATGCGCAGAGCAAGCTCGCCGGCGAGTGGGCGGCGCTCTCGATCGCGCCCGACTGCGCGGTGGCGCGGGTGGCGGTGGTCTACAGCGGCCGCGCCACGGCCCGGTCCACCTTCGCCACCCAGGTCGTGGAGAAGCTCTCCCGGGGCGAGGTGGTGAAGGCCTTCGACGACCAGTTCACCTCGACCACGCTCGCGGCGAGCGGCGCCGCCATGTGCCTGGAGCTGCTTCTCGAGCACGCCTACCGGGGCGTCCTCCACGTGAGCGACGAGACCGTGATGGACCGGGTGGACTTCGCGCGGAGGGTGGCGGCCCGCTTCGGCCTGAAGGGCGAGATCGTCCCGGTGAAGACCGCCGACGTGAAGCTGCTCGCCCCCCGGCCGCTGCGGGGCGGGCTCCGGGTGGACCGGGCCGCGGCCCTGCTTCGAAACAAGCCCATGGCCATCGACCAGGCCCTGGACCGCTTCCACGAGGAGTGGGCGCGACGGACCTCGCCGTGACGTGCTAGAAAAGCCCGATGCTGCAGCCGTCCCGATCCCCGTTCACGCGAGCCCTGGCGCTCTTCCTGTGCGCCCAGCCCGCCCTGTGGATGAGCAACGTCGCGTATGCGCAGACGCTGGAGCAGCAGGGGATAGCCGTGCAGCAGGCCGACCAGCAGCGGGTGCTGCAGGCGCAGCAGGGCGGGACGACGCAGGCGCCCTTCGGGGCCACCCAGCAGCCCTTCACGACGACCACGGGTGAACCGGAGGTCGGTCGAACCGACAGGCAGCCGTCCGCGACCGTGACGCCGGGGGCGACGCCGGTGGACGAGCCCCTCGACCCCGATCGATACGTCCTCGGTCCGGGAGACGTCCTGGAGCTCCACTTCTGGGGACTCGAGAACTTCCGTCTGCGCGTGACGGTGGACCTGGAGGGGCGTGCCTTCGTTCCCAAGATCGGCTACCTGGTCCTGCGCGGGAAGACCCTGACCGAAACGCAGAAGATCCTGAGGGAGTCGGTGGCCCGGTACTTCCCCAAGCTCGGCTTCGGGGTGAACCTGGCTGAGCCGCGAACCTTCCTCGTCCAGGTCGTGGACGACGTGGTGCGTCCGGGACCGCAGCCCGCCAAGGCCATCGATCGCGTGGCGACCGTCATCGGCCGCGCCGGTGGTCTCGGCCCGAACGCCTCCAAGCGGCGCATCGAGGTGAAGAGGCGGGACGGGACGATCCTCACGGCCGACCTGCTCCTCTACACATTCACCGGCGACGTGAAGCACAACCCGTACGTCCTCGACGGCGACGTGATCCGCGTGCCGTTCCAGTCGATCGTGGTGACGGCCGGAGGCGCCGTGAACCGCCCCGGCAAGTACGAGCTCACCGGGACGACCGACCTCGCGGAGCTGGTGACGCTGGCGGGCGGCCTCGCGCCCAGCTCGACTCAGGGGCTGCCCATCACGATGGTGCGGCGAGCCCCCGACGACCGGCTGGCACAGACGCTCGTGAAGTTCCCCGGCGACGGCAAGCTGCCCGAGTTGAGGCTGGAACGGGATGATTCGGTGTGGTTCCCCATCGCCGCGGAGATGCAGCAGTCGGTGACGGTGGTGGGCGCAATCGCCGGCGCCATGGTGACCATGACCGGCACCACGCCCGACGAGACGTCCTCCACGAGGCGGCTGCCCTACGCCAAGGGGGACACGGTCCGGACGGTCCTCGAAAGGGTAGGTGGAACCGGCCCGCTCGCCGACCTGAAGGGCGCCTACATCGTCCGGAACGGGACGGCCATGCCGGTGGACCTGTACGCCATGATCATGCTCCGCGACCTGTCGGCGGACCGGCCGCTCGAGCTGGGGGACACGCTGGTGGTCCCGTTCCAGCGGCGAAACGTGCTGGTGGAGGGCGCGGTCTTCAAGCCCGGTCCCTACGCGTACAACCCGTCCTACAACATCGAGCAGTACCTCTCGCTGGCGGGTGGTCTCAACCGGTTCGCCCAGGGGATGGAGGACGTCTACGTCGTGACGGCGACGGGGCAGATGATCCCCTACGCGCCCGAGCTCAAGGTCGCGCCGGGGTCCTCGGTGGTCGTGCCCGAGCGCAATTTCTCCAGAAGTGAAGTGGTCGGAATCATCCTGGCCGGCGCCGGCATCCTCCTGAGCGCGGTCGGCATCTTCATCGCGGCGCGAAGATGAGCTCCCCCATGCCCCTCGCCCTCGATCTCTCCTTCCTGAGGAGCCGCCAGGTGCAGGTGCGCCTCGTGGCGGTGACCTTCGCCCTCGCGGTGGCCGGCTTCCTCTACGGGACGTTCGCGACCAAGTCGTACCGCTCCACGATGACCGTGGTCCCCGCCAGCGGCCAGAGGTCCGGCGCCGCCAGCCTTCTCGGGTCTCAGCTCGGTGGTCTCGCCGGCGCCCTGGACGTGGGCGGGGGAGCGGACGGCTCCCGGATCGCGGCGGTCCTCCAGAGCACGGCCGTGACCGACGCGGTCATCGAGAAGTTCGACCTGAAGACGAGGTACCGGCAGCGGTACCAGGAAGCGGCGCGTAGCGCCGTCTGGAACACCTGCTCCGTGAAGACCTTGCCGAAGCCCAATCTCGTCCAGGTCTCGTGTGGCGACCAGGATCCGAGGTTTGCCCAGGCGATGCTGCACTTCTTCGCGGACTACGGAAACAAGGTGTTCACCCGCGTGAGCTCCGGGTCGGCGTCGGAGCAGGTGCGCTTCCTGGAGCGGAACGTGGCGGACCTTCGCCGCCAGGCGGACGACGCGGCGTCGGCGATGAGGCAGTTCCAGGAGTCGCACCAGATCGTCGACCTCGACTCGCAGGCGCGGGCGGTCGTCTCCAGCGTGGCGAACCTGAGCGGGCAGCGGATCGCCAAGCGGATGGAGCTCGACTACGCCCGGACCTACTCCTCGGGGGACGAGGCGACGGCCAGGCAGCTGGCGTCCCAGCTCTCGGTGATGGACGAGCAGCTGCGGGACCTGGAGGAGCCGCGGGTGCCGCCGGGCGTCGCCGGAGCTGGGGCGAGCGCGGATCGCCAGGAGCGGAGCGGGATGCTCCCGGCCGCTCTAGCGGTGCCGAAGCTCCGCGCCGAGTACGAGAGGCTGCTTCGCGACCGGAAGGTGGCGGAGGCGACCCTGGTCTTCGCGCTGGAGCGGCTCGAGGGCGCCAAGGCCAACGAGGCCCGGGAGGTCTCGACCTTCCAGGTGCTCGATCCTCCCACGCTCCCGGATCGACATTCATCGCCCCTGCGCAGCCAGACGACGGTGCTGTTCGCGATGATCGGATTGATCGGGGCCGTGGCGTTCGAATGGTTCCGGCGGCCCAGGTAGCATGAAGAACTTCGCCATCACGGGCGTGGGCGGGTACATCGCGCCGCGCCACCTCCAGGCCATCCGGGACACGGGAAACCGCCTCGTCGCGGCGCTCGATCCCCACGACGCCGTGGGCGTGCTCGACCGCTACTTCGACGAAGTGAGCTACTTCCGCGAGTTCGAGCGCTTCGACCGCTTCGTCGAGAAGGTCCGCCGCAAGGGGGAGGGCGATCGGGTCCACTTCGTCTCCATCTGCTCGCCCAATTACCTGCACGATGCCCACATCCGCTTCGCGCTGCGGGTCGGCGCCGACGCCATCTGCGAGAAGCCGCTGGTGCTCAACCCCTGGAACCTGGACGCGCTCGCCGAGCTCGAGTCGGAAACCGGGCGCCGGGTCTTCAACATCCTGCAACTCCGGCTCCACCCTTCCATCGTGGCCCTGAAGGAGCGCATCGCCGCGTTGCCGCCGGGCCGTCCGCTGGAGGTCGACCTCACCTACATCACGTCGCGCGGCAACTGGTACTTCACCTCCTGGAAGGGCGATCAGGAGAAGTCGGGAGGCATCGCCAGCAACATCGGCGTGCACTTCTTCGACATGCTGGCCTGGGTCTTCGGGCCGGTGCAGGAGGCGGAGCTGCACCACGGTGAGACGCAGCGAGCCGCCGGCATGCTGCGCCTGGAGCGCGCCGTGGTCCGCTGGTTCCTCTCGGTGGACAAGAAGGACCTCCCCGAGGCGGCGCTGGCCCGGAACAGGACCACCCATCGGTCGCTCACCATCGGGGGCCAGGAGGTGGAGTTCTCCGACGGCTTCGCCGAGCTCCACACCCAGGTGTACCGGGACATCCTGGCCGGCGGCGGGTTCGGAATCGAAGAGGCCCGCCCGTCGATCACGCTGGTTCACCAGCTGCGGACGTTGCCGGTGGTCCGCTCCGCCCCCGAGTGCACCCATCCTTACGTGGCGCGCCTCCGCTGAGGCGGGGCGAGGGAGGAAGACGCGATGGACTACTTCGTTCACGAATCGTCCTATGTCGACGAGGGCGCACGCGTCGGTGCTGGGACGAAGATCTGGCACTTCTGCCACGTGCTCTCCGGGGCAGTGATCGGGGAGCGCTGCAGCTTCGGCCAGAACTGCTCGGTCGCCGGCGGTACCCTCATCGGGAACAACGTCAAGGCCCAGAACAACATCTCCGTCTACGAGGGCACGGTGATCGAGGACGACGTCTTCCTCGGTCCCTCCTGCGTCCTCACCAACGTCACCAACCCGCGATCGCAGGTGGTTCGCCGCTCGCTCTACGAGAAGACCCTGCTGCGCCGGGGCTCCTCCATCGGCGCCAACGCCACCGTGGTGTGCGGCGTCACCGTGGGGCGCTACGCCTTCGTGGGAGCCGGGGCGGTGGTCGCCAGGGACGTACCCGACTACGCGCTCGTGGTCGGCGTCCCGGCGCGGTTCGCGGGCTGGATGAGCCGGCACGGCCACCGTCTTCCCGGGCCGGACGCGCAGGGAATCACGAGGTGTCCGGAGAGTGGACTCCGATACCAGGAGGCGTCGCCGGGCCTGCTCCGTTGCCTCGACCTGGACGAGGATGCGCCGCTTCCGCCGGAGCTGGCGGTGGGCAAGGCGGCCTACGACGAGTTCAAGAGGTAAGGATCATACGTGAACGGCGTCCCGACCATCCCCATCCTCGACCTCGGCCCGGAGGTGGCCGAGGTGGGCCCCGAGCTGGAGGCCGCCTTCCGCCGCGTGGTGGCCTCGGGCCACTTCATCCTCGGCCCGGAGGTGGAGGCCTTCGAGCGGGAGGTCGCAGCCTACCTGGGCGTTCGCCACGCCGTGGGGGTCAACTCCGGCACCGACGCGCTGGTGATCGCGCTCCGCGCCATGGGGATCGGCCCGGGGAACGAGGTGGTGACCTCGACCTTCACCTTCTACGCGACCGTGGAGTCGATCAGCGCGGTGGGGGCGACCCCGGTGCTCGTGGACATCGACCCCGAGACGTTCAACCTGCGACCGGAGTTGGTGGAGCGGGCCATCACGGACCGGACCCGGGCCATCATTCCGGTGCACCTCTTCGGGCAGGCCGCCGATCTGGACGCCCTCTCCGAGATCTCCAGGTGGCGGGGCGTGCCGCTCCTGGAGGACGTGGCCCAGGCCTTCGGCGCGACCTGGCGCGGCCGGAAGCTGGGCACCTTCGGCCAGGCGTCGGCCTTCTCCTTCTTCCCCTCCAAGAACCTGGGATGCCTGGGAGATGGGGGGCTCGTCGCAACCGACGACGACGAGGTGGCCGGGGCGGCGCGCATGCTGCGGGCCCACGGGTCGCGCCGCAAGTACTACAACGAGGCGGTCGGGTACAACTCGCGGCTCGA
>Ga0209253_10006327_pt1 | contig 10267 bp, 11 predicted proteins | sample FrelakmetBRP12BR_FD_187145 | JGI IMG/M metagenome (GOLD analysis project Ga0209253, IMG submission 187145) | Freshwater lake sediment microbial communities from the University of Notre Dame, USA, for methane emissions studies - BRP12 BR (SPAdes)... | ecosystem: Environmental > Aquatic >...
GCCGGGCGATCTGTATGTCGAGATCCGCCTGAAGGCGCACGACGTGTTCCAGCGCGACGGCGACGACCTGCATTGCGAGATCCCGGTGTCGATCGTCACGGCGGCGCTAGGTGGCGAGATCGAGATCGGCACGCTCACGGACAAGGTCAGCATCAGCATCCCCGAGGGCACGCAGAGTGGCAAGACATTCCGCCTGCGCGGCAAGGGCATCAAGGGCGTGCGCTCGAGCTACCCCGGCGACCTGTACTGCCACGTCAGCGTGGAGACGCCGGTGCGGCTGTCAGAAAAGCAGAAGAAGCTGCTGCGCGAATTCGAGGCCTCGCTGCGCGACGGCGGCGACAAGCACTCCCCCCACACCAAGAGTTTCATGGACAAGATGAAGGGCTTCTTCACGGCCGAGTGAAGAAGCCCTTCATCTTGCGGCGGAGGTTGGCCGCGCGACGCGCGTTAGGGCGGCAAAGCCGCCGGCCGGAGCCACAAGATCAGCGCGCAGCAATCACGGTTGCCTGAACGCCAGCTGAGCGGGAGCGCACGCACGCCCTGGGACGCGATCATCATCGGCGCCGGCGCCGCCGGCATGATGTGCGCGGCAGTGGCCGGGCAGCGCGGCGCGCGCGTGCTGCTGATCGATCACGCGCAAAGGCTTGCCGAGAAGATCCGCATATCGGGCGGCGGGCGCTGCAACTTCACCAACCTGCACACGCAGCCGGAGAAATTCCTCTCGGCCAATCCGCATTTCTGCCGCTCGGTACTCGCCCGCTATGCACCGGCGGACTTCGTCGCCCTGATCAGGAAGCACCGGATCGGCTTCCACGAAAAGCACAAGGGCCAGCTGTTCTGCGATGGGTCTTCCGAGCAGATCATCGACATGCTGCGTGCCGAATGCGATGCCGGTGGCGTGCGCTGGGCGATGCCCTGCAGGGTCGAGCGCATCGGCAGGCGCGGCGGGTTCTTCGAGCTCGCCACCGATCAGGGCACGCACCTGGCGCAGCGCGTGGTCATCGCCACCGGCGGCCTGTCGATCCCGAGGATCGGCGCGACCGACTTCGGCCATCGCATCGCGCGCCAGTTCGGCCTGCGCATCGTTCCGCCGGCGCCGGCGCTGGTGCCGCTCACCTTCGCTGCCGATGCCTGGCGGCCCTTCGTGCCTTTGGCCGGCATCTCGCTCGAGGTCGACGTGCGCTGTGGCCGCGGCCGCTTCACCGAAGACCTGCTCTTCACACACCGCGGCCTGTCGGGCCCGGCGATCCTGCAGATTTCCAGTTTCTGGAACCCGGGCGATGCGCTGACGATCAACCTCGCGCCGCAGTTCCCCGGCGGTGCGCTCGCCAACACACTGATCGCGCGCAAGAACGACAGCCGGCAGAGCCTTGCCAATGTCCTTGGCGGGTTGCTGCCGCGACGTCTCGCGGATGGATGGCTGGCGCTGCAGAACCTGCGCGGCGAGCAGCGCATCGCGGAGACCGGGGACAAGGCGCTGCGCGCGCTGGCCGGTTCGCTGCACGGCTGGTCGCTCGTGCCGAGCGGCAGCGAGGGTTACCGCAAAGCCGAGGTCACGCGTGGTGGCGTGGACACGGATGAACTGTCGCAGACCACGCTTGAAGCCAAACGGGTGCCGGGGCTGTTTTTCATCGGCGAGGTGGTCGACGTTACCGGCTGGCTCGGCGGCTACAACTTCCAATGGGCGTGGGCCTCCGGCTTTGCCGCCGGCGAGGCGATCGGTTCACGCCTGCAACGGAGCGGACCGATGCGCTAAGGCGTTCTCGACTGAGCGGCGCGGCATACTTCGTCTTTCGTCGCCGGTTCTCGCGCCGGAGCTCTTTCGGGAGGTCAAATGCAGCAAGAAAGTCCCAGGCGCGCGCTGCTTGCCCGCTGCGCCGTCGCCCTGATGCTTGCGCTTGCCGGCGCTGCCGCCTCGGCGCAGTCGGCCAAGGCGGTCAGGATCCTGGTCGGATTTCCGGCTGGGGGCGGAACAGATGCAATCGCGCGCCTGCTCGCCGACCGGCTCAAGGATGTGCTCGGCGCGCCGGTGATCGTCGAGAACCGTGCCGGCGCGGGCGGGCAGATTGCCGCCCAGGCCCTGAAGTCGGCGGCGCCAGACGGCACCACTTTCTTCATCAGCCACGACCACACCGTTTCGATCCTGCCGCTGGTAGTGAAGAACCCCGGCTTCGATACCGGGCGCGACTTCGTGCCTGTCGCCGGCTTCGCCACCTTCGTCAATGCCCTTGCCGTCTCCGGCGGCACGCCGGTGAAGGGCTTCGGCGAGTACGTGGACTGGGTCAGGCGCGAGGGAGGCAAGTCGGCCGTCGGCATACCGGCGCCGGCCTCCGTGCCCGAGTTCCTGGTCAAGGTCATCGGCCAGAAGTACAAGCTCGACCTCGTTGCCGCGCCATACCGCGGCAGCGCGCCGATGATTGGCGACATGCTCGGCAACCAGATCCCGGCGGGCATTGCCTCGGTGCCCGAGTTCATCGAGAACCACAGGGCGGGCAAGATGCGCGTGGTGGCGGTGCTCGGCGGCGCGCGGCAGCCGGCGCTGCCAGAGGTGCCGACCTTCGCCGAACTGGGGCTGGCCGGCTTCGAGGACGTCCCTTTCTACGGCTTCTTCGCCCCCGCGGGCACGCCGCAGGCGGTGATCGACAACTTTGGCGCCGCGCTGGCCAAGGTGATCGCCATTGCCGAGGTGCGTGACCGCCTGACCGGCCTCGGTCTCACCGTTGGCTTCATGCCGCAGAAGCAGCTTGCCGAGCGCGAGCGCGCCTACGCGCAGACGTGGGCAAGGATCATCAAGGACAGCGGCTTCCAGCCGCAGTGACCCGAAGCGGCCGGCTGCCGGCGGCGGCGAGCCTCAGCGCCCGGGCCAGGCAGTGACGCGGCTGCGCTGCTCGCCGAGGCCTTCAATGCCGAGCGTGACGACGTCGCCCGGCTTCAGGAACTGTGGCGGCTTGCGGCCCATGCCCACCCCGGGCGGCGTGCCGGTGGTGATGATGTCGCCGGGCGTCAGCGTCATGAAGTGGCTGACGTAGCTCACCAGGTGGGCGACGCCGAAGACCATCGTCTTCGTGTTGCCCCGCTGCCGCGCCTCGCCGTTCACATCGAGCCACATGTCAAGGTTCTGCGGATCGGTGATCGAGTTGGCTGTCACCAGGTAGGGGCCGATCGGCCCGAACGTGTCGCAGCCCTTGCCTTTGTCCCACTGGCTGCCGCGTTCGAGCTGGAAGTTGCGCTCGGAGACGTCGTTGACGACGCAGTAGCCGGCGACGTGCTGCAGGGCATCTGCCACGTCGACGTACTGCGCCCGGGTGCCTATCACCACGCCGAGTTCAACTTCCCAGTCGGCCTTGGTCGAGCCCTTCGGCAGGACGATGCCGTCGTTGGGCCCGGTGATCGAGGTCGTCGCCTTCAGGAACACGATCGGCTCGGTCGGCACCGGCATGCCGGCCTCGGCCGCGTGATCGGAGTAGTTCAGGCCGATACCGATGAACTTGCCGATGCCGGTGTATGGCACGCCCAGTCGCGGCGTGCCGCGAACGAGCGGCAGCTTGACGGGATCGAAGCGGCTCAGGTGCTCCAGGCGGCTTGGCGCCAGCAGGCTCGAGTCGATGTGGCTGACGATGCTGGACAGGTCGCGGATGCACCCATCGGCGTCAAGCAGTCCCGGTTTCTCGCGCCCCGCGGGGCCGTAGCGAAGCAGTTTCATGCGGTCTCCGCAAGTCCAGACCGATGACTCCGGTCAGAAGTCTGGCCGACAGGCGGTGACGGGCGCCGCGGCGGCCGGAAATCAAAGGTCGTCGGACGGAAGATAGACGAATGTCGCGGCCTTTTGTGCGCCGTGGGTCGACCGGCGCATCGCTTGCCGAGCACGATCTCGAACTGACAACTGCCCCCGAATGGTGGTGCGGCCGGGCGCGCGCAGCGATCGTTTAACGCAGGTCAGCACGCTCGCGGTGGCAGCGACGACACTGTTATCGAGGTCCAATGAAGCGAGAGGCTGAGATGCGGGTCGGTGAAATCTGCACGCGAGAGGTCGTCTACTGCGGCAGCGATGCCGCTGTGCTCGAGGTGGCGCAACTGATGCGTAACCACCACGTCGGCGACCTGATCGTCGCCGCGACGCGCGACGGCAGGCTCGAGCCCCTGGGCATCGTCACCGACCGCGACCTGGTCGTGAAGGTGCTCGCCGAAGGCGTTGCGCCGGAGACGCTGACCGCCGGCGACCTGATGACGCGTGCACTGGTGACCGCCGAGGAGGGCGAGTCAGTGCACGAGGGCATCGAACGCATGCGCGCCGAAGGCGTCAGGCGGCTGCCGGTGGTGGGAGGAGGCGGGGCACTGGTTGGCGTGCTCAGCGCCGATGACATCACCGAGTTCCTCGCCGAGGAACTGACCGTGCTGGCGCACATCGCGCCGAGGCAGTCGGTGCTGGAGAAAGCCGCGCTGCCGCCGGTGAAGGACTGATGGACGGGGGCTGGACCCCCGGGAAGAACAGGAGGTTGTCGACGATGAAACTCGCACTTCAGGTCACGTTCCGCGACATGCCCCGTTCCGATGCGGTCGAAGCTGAGATTCGGCGTCGTGCGGAGAAGCTTGAGGAATTCTGCGATCGCATCATGAGTTGCCGCGTGACGGTGGAGACGCCCGGTGCGCACAAGCACCAGGGCAAGCTGTTCTCCGTGCACATCGACGTCAAGGTGCCCGGCGAGGAGATTGCGTCGACGCGGCGGCACGAGCACGAGGACGTCTACGTTGCCATCCGCGACGCCTTCGATGCCGTGCGACGCCGGCTCGAGGATTACGTGCGCCGGAGCCGAGGCGAGACCAAGCGGCACGAGCCGCTGCTACACGGGCGAGTCGTGCGCCTGTTCGACGACGGCCACGGGTTCATCGAGGACGGCGACGGCAACGAGTATTACTTCGACGAAGCCGGTGTCGTTCATGCGGGCAACGGGCTGGCAGTCGGCACGGCCGTCGAGTTTCTTGCCGAGGCGGCGGCGCAGGGATTGCAGGCCAAGCGGGTGACGGCGGTGCGCTAGCCGCTGGCCGGGTTGTCTCGCAGCCTGGCCCGCGCATCAATGGGCTGCGACTCACCGCATCCCGCATCCCGCATCGGCCATTCGGCGGCGTCGGACTGGCACACGGCGATGCCATGCTCGCGCAGGCAACCGGCAACCTGCTCGTCGAACCAAGATTCGTGCCGGACCTCGACCCGGGCGTCGTGCCGCATGATCACGATCGAGGCGCTGCTGCAGCGGATCCGCTGGGATCCCGGGTTCGGCCACGGCACCTTCACCATCGGTTACTACGACCGCCTGCAGCGCCGCGTCATCATCGCGCCATTGGAGCAGATCCATCTGGCGCCCGGCAACCACTTCTCGTTCACGGCTGTCGAGTCCGACGGCACGGCGCACGATGTGCCGTTTCATCGCGTCCGTGAGCTCCAGCGCGACGGCGTGCGCGTCTGGCAGCGCATAGTGCCGGGTGAGGCCGGGCCGTCGCGCTGACGGTCGAAGGTGCAACGGCGAACTCGGTCGCGCTTGCGCAGGGTCAAAGGCGGCTGACCGGCGCGCTCTAGCGTGAATTCATTGCTGCATGGTGACGATCCGCACATGAGTTCAATGCAGCCTCCGGCCCAGATCAGGGTCAATCGCGCGCCGGTGCTCACGCTGTGGGCAGCGGTCGTTGCCGAGCGCCTGGGCTTCGACCGCGACGAAGCGCTGACGATGGGCCGCGTGGTCGCCGGGCTGAACGCCTATGCAAAGGGCAAGTCGCTTGGCCTGTTCAAGCCGGCCCCGGAAGAGGTCGAGCGCGAACGCAAACGACTCGAGCATGGGGCACAGATGCATGTCGACCTGCTGCACCGCGCGGTGCCGGTGACGGTCACGCCCGCAGGCCTGCGGGCGCTTTCCAAGGGCAAGCCGATCGCGCCTGAAAGTGTCGCGCGTTATCTGCAGGGCAAGTTCGGCGACGCTCTCGGGGCGGTCGAGCGGGCGATGGCGAAGCTTGCCGCATCGCTTCCGGCAGACGAACTCGCGCGGTCGGCGTATTCCCTCTATGAGGTGTTCCGTCCGGAGGTGCCCGCCGGCGTCCGTGGCTGGGGTGCTGCAGGGGTGCTCGACCTGGAGCACATCCGCAAGGCGGCGAACTGAGGCGGTGAGCGGCGAGCGCTCCTGCGTTGTCTCGAGCCGGCGCTCTGCCTGGGTGGTTGAGGGGGGGGGCGAAATGCTGGAAATCGATGGCGCCCATGGTGAAGGTGGCGGCCAGCTGGTGCGCACCGCTGTTGCCTTGGCCGCGATCCGGGGCGCGCCCATCCGCATCAGGCACGTTCGCGCCGGCCGCCGCAATCCGGGGTTGGCGCCACAGCACGTTGCTGCCGTGCGCGCGGTCGCGTCGATGTGCGATGCCGGGTGCGAAGGCGTCGAGCCGCACTCGACGACATTTGCGTTCTCGCCGCGGCGGCTGCGGGGCGGGTCCTACCGCGTCGATGTCGGCACCGCGGGCAGCATCACGCTGGTGTTGCAGGCGATGCTGCCAGTCGCGGTGGCCTGCGGTGGGCGTTGTGAGATCTCGATCCGCGGCGGCACGGACGTTCGCGCCGCGCCACCCATCGACTATTTCCGGCACGTAATGCTGCCGTTGCTGGAAATAATGGGCTTGCGTGCGGCCTTGACGGTCGACCGTCGCGGCTACTACCCGAAGGGCGGCGGCGAAGTGCGGCTGGAACTGGTGCCGACTCGGCGGCTCGCGGCCTTCGACGTCGACGACCCCGGGCCGGTCGTGTGCATCGACATCCGCGCGCATGTTGCGCAGCTGCCAAGCGACATCGCCGTTCGCATGGTCGACGCGGCGCGGTTGGCGTTGCCGCCGGGGTTGCGCGTCGATGCGCAGGTCGAAACCTTGGGTGCCGACTGCTCCGGCGGTCCTGGCGGCGCGATCGTGCTGTGTGCACGCACCGGGAAGACAGTGCTCGGTGCGGCGCAGGTCGCCGAGCGCGGCGTGCGTGCCGAACATCTGGGCCGGCTGGCCGGCGAAAGCCTGGCCAGAGATCTCCAGGCCGGTGCGACGCTCGACGTGCACGCAGCCGACCAGATGCTGGTCTTCTTCGCGCTCGCGCAAGGCGCATCGCGCTTCCGCGTGCGCGAGCTCAGTTCCCACGCCCGCACGGCGATCTGGCTGCTCGAACGGTTCTCCGCCGGACGCTTCGAAGCTGTGGCACAAGCGGGGGCAGTCAGCGTCCGGCTCGGCCGCTGAATTGGGCGCAGCGTTCTGGCGACATCGCGGCAGCAAAGGTCAAGACGCGGCCGAATGCCGCGCACGCCAGCCGCCATACAGGGCGATCAGCCCCGGCACGAGGATCAGCGCCCAGATGATCTTGGACAGATTCGCCTGCACCCAGCCGATGTTGCCGAACAGGTAACCGGCGGTGACCAGCGATCCGACCCAAAGCGAGCCGCCGCTGACGTCCCAGAAGGTGAACTTGCTGCGCGTCATCTGCGCCACGCCGGCGACGAAGGGCGCGAACGTGCGCAGAAACGGGACGAAGCGGGCAAGCACGATGGTGACGCCACCGTACTTCTCGTAGAAGGCATGCGCGCGCTCGAACGCGCTCCGGTTGAAGAACATCGAGTCTTCCCACTGGAACACGCGGGCGCCGACGATCCGTCCGATCGTGTAGTTGGTCTGGTTGCCGGCCACCGCAGCCGCGATCAGCAGCGCCACCAGCAGCGGGTAATCCATCATCCCCGCCCCCGCCAGCGCGCCGGCGACGAACAGCAGCGAATCGCCCGGCAAGAACGGCATCACCACCAGCCCGGTCTCGACGAAGATGATCAGGAACAGCAGCGCATACACCCACGTGCCGTAGGCCTCGACGAAGCCGCGCAGGTGCACGTCGACGTGCAGGACAAAGTCGATCAGGAAGGTGACGAGTTCCATGCCCAATTATCCCGGCTTGCGGGTGTCGATCAGAACAGCATCTTTGCGCCGGCGACCAGCAGCACGGCGGCCAGCGCGCGGCGCAGGCCCGTGTTGCCGAGCCGGCGTGCGCCGAGTGTCGCGCCTATCAGCCCGCCGACCAGCACTGCGGCAACCCAGTAGGGCAACGCCTCGGGCAGCGCCGGTTGACGGGACAGCAGGCCAAGCAGCCCGGACGCCGAATTGATCAGGATGAAGGCGGCCGTGGGCGCCGCGCTGTCGCGTACTGAGCCCCAGCCCATCAGCACGACCAGCGGGCTGAGGAAGATTCCGCCGCCGACTCCGGTCAGGCCAGACAGCAGGCCGATGCCTGCACCGACCGGCAGCGCGATCGCAGTCGGTGGCGGTCCGCGAATCGCGCGAGCCGAGCCGCCGCGCTGAAGTGTCTCGGTGAATAGTCGAACAGCGGAGAACAGCAACACGATGCCGATGAGCACGCCAAACCACGCAACGGGCAGCTGGATGCGACCGCCGACGAATGCCATCGGCACCGAGGTCAGCGCGAAGGGCAGGAACAGCCGCCAGCTAAAGCCGCCGGCGCGGGCAAACTTGTAGAGCGAGATCGCCGCAACGCCGATGTTCATTACCAGCGCCGTCGGCCGCATCATCGCCGGCGGCATGCCGAGCAGCGACATCGCGGCCAGGTAGCCGGAGCCGCCGCCGTGCCCGACCGACGAATAAAGAAGGGCTGCGGCGAAGAACAGCGCGCCAAGGAGGACGTCGTGATCGATCGGCATGGGTGCCGGCCAGTTTCAGCCTGCCCGCGCGGCGGGCGTGGCGACGGTCAGGAAGCCGAGTACGCGAGCCGCACGTAGATCGGCGCATACGGCGCCGCCTGGGTGAGCTCGATCAGTGCTTCGCGCGCCAGTTCGAGCAGCGCGAGGAAATGCACGATCACCACCGCCACGCCGCGTGCCAGCGTGGCAGCGTCGAACAGGTCGCCGAACTCGACGAACTGCCGTCCCTGCAGCCGCTTCAGGATCAGGCTCATGTGCTCGCGCACCGACAGCTGCTCGCGGGCGATGTGGTGGTGGGCGTACAGCTTGGCCCGCTTGAGCACCTCGGCCCACGCCTGCTGCAGATCGATCGGGGCAACCGTCGGCAGGCGGCGCACCATCGTCTGCTCGATGGTGACGATTGCGCGCACGAAATCACGGCCGACGCGCGGCAGGTCGTCGAGCTGCGCGGCGGCGAGCTTGATGCGCTCGTACTCGACCAGCCGTCGCACGAGCTCGGCGCGCGGGTCCTCGGCCTCCTCGCCGGCGGCGGCCTTCTTCACCGGCAGCAGCATGCGGCTCTTGATCTCGATCAGCATGGCCGCCATCAGCAGGTACTCGGCAGCCAGCTCGAGATTGCTCTTGCGGATCTGCTCGATGTAGGCGAGGTACTGGGCCGTCAGTGCGGCCATCGGGATGTCGAGCACGTTGAAGTTCTGCCTGCGGATCAGGTACAGCAGCAGATCCAGCGGGCCCTCGAACGCCTCGAGAAAGACCTCCAGCGCGTCGGGCGGGATGTACAGGTCCTCGGGCAGCTTGAACAGCGGCTCGCCATACAAGCGAGCCAGCGCGATGCCATCGATGACATCGGGCGTGACGTCGGCCGCCGCCGCAGGCAGCGATTCGTAGGCGGTGCTCGAGGCAGGTTCGATCATGGTCGGCGCGGCGGCGAAGGCGCGCAATGCTAGCAGTGCGCCGCTGGCGGCCACGCCTGCTATTCCAAGCGCACCAGTCTGCCGGTTAATTGGTTGTGGCGGAGAGGGAGAAACAGCCACGAATCAGGCCGCGAGTTGCGCGGACGCGCTGATTGTTGGGCGGCCTTGGATCCGGACCGGAGCGGGCTTCCGAGGTACACGGAGAGCACGGAGGAAGCAGCACGAGTGAGCACAACCAAGAAATCTACCGATCGGAACCGCGTTGCCAAGGGGTTGTCGGCAGCCACTCGTTGATTGCTGGTTTCCTCTGTGCTCTACGTGTCCTTGTCGTCAGGGGCTGCGCCCTAACCGATCGGCGCGATACCCGGACGCATGAATGGTGGCTTGGGGATCGGCTCTGACCGTTTCCTTTGTCCTCTTGCTGTGGGACAATATCCCACATAAGTGATGCCTGTCAACGAACGAGTTGCATGAGCGCAAAGGCCGCCATCGTCCTGGATCAAGTGCTGCGCGTGATGCGGCCGCTCGTGCGGCTGCTGATCCGAGGTGGCATCCCGTACCAGGCCTTTGCGACCGCGCTCAAGCATGTATTCGTCGAGGCGGCGCGTGCCGAGCTCGCCAGCCGGTTGATGACACAGACCG
>Ga0209253_10006328_pt1 | contig 10266 bp, 11 predicted proteins | sample FrelakmetBRP12BR_FD_187145 | JGI IMG/M metagenome (GOLD analysis project Ga0209253, IMG submission 187145) | Freshwater lake sediment microbial communities from the University of Notre Dame, USA, for methane emissions studies - BRP12 BR (SPAdes)... | ecosystem: Environmental > Aquatic >...
TCACGATCGAACTGGTCGGCATGCTGTTCGACCACGTGATGCAGGACAAGCAGGTACCGGCGGAGATCAAGGCGCGGCTGTCGCGACTGCAGTTCCCGGTGCTGAAGGCCGCGCTGGTGGACGCCGCGTTCTTCGCCTCGAGCGCGCACCCGGCGCGCAGGCTGATCGACCGCATCGCGGGCACATCGGCGGGCTGGGAGCCGTACGGCGACGACAACCAGCTCTACCTGAAGGAGATCGACCGGCTCGTCACCGACATCCTCAGGAATTTCGAAACCGACGTCGGCGTGTTCGAGCGCGTGTACGGCGAGTTCGACAAGTTCGTCTCGGACATCCAGCCGGAGGGCAACGACCCGGTCGCTCGCGCCAAGAAGGCGCTCGAGGCCGCCGAGAAGCACGAGGTCCTGATGATCAACACGACGATCCAGGTCCGTCGCGCGTTCGAGCGCGTCTTCCTCGAACCGTACATGAAGGAGTTCCTGCTGGGCCCGTGGGTCAAGGTGCTGGTCGCGGCCGCCGTGCGCAACGAGGCCCAGCCGGGATTCGCGCAGGCATTCCGGGATGTCATCCACGAACTCGTGTGGTCGGTGCAGCCGAAGGCCAGCAACGAAGACCGCAGCCGCTTGGTGAAACTGATCCCGGGCGTGGTGCGGGTGGTGCGGGACGGGTTCGGGCTGATCAACATGCCCGAGCGCGAGCGCGACGAGTTCTTCAAGCACCTGATGGAATCCCACGCGATGGCGGTCAAGCCGGTCGACCAGGCGACCTACATCAGCTCGAGCCTGATGGCGTCCGATCTGCGCGTGCAGATCGACCAGATGCAGCTCTCGGCCGCCTTCCCCGTTGCGACGGTGCCCGGCGGCATCCGCGTGTCGACCGGACTCATCATGCGGCAGGCGAAGGAGCACGACGCGGAGATCCTGGTGCCGGAGGCGGCGACCGACATCGCCAGGCTCGATCCCATGCAGGACGCGCAGATCCAGGAAGAAGTCAGTCGCTGGCAGCGCGGGAACTGGTTCAAGCTGTGGACTGGAATGGAGTTCCAGCAGGTCAAGCTGCGGTGGATGAGTCCGCTGCGCACGCTGTTCCTGTTCTCGGGCGAGCACAACCAGAAGGCCCACGTCCTGTCCGCGGAGACGCTGAAGTCCTACATCGCGCGCAAGTACATCGAGCCGATGGAGAGCGTCCCGCTGATGAAGCGCGCGGTCGACGCGGTGGTCGCCGACTTCGAAGGTGCGCCGGACCGGGGCAAGGAGCTCGCGAACCGGTATGCCGCGTCCCAGCCAGCCAGAACCCGTTGAACCGATGAACGCGAAATACGCGACCGGCGCACACAAACGCACCGGCCACGATTCCCATCGGCCGCACGGTCATCCGCCCACGGTACTGAACGGTCGCGTGACCGGTGGTTACGTCGTCAAGCAACTCGTGGCCGACGGCCTGCTGTCGGCGAGCGACGCCGAGCGCTTCAACCAGTCCGGCGGACGTGAACGCCCGGGTCACCCGCTGGCCGTGCTGGCGGAAATGAACTATCGATCGCCGCAGGCCGATCGTCGCCTGCTCGACATCGAGACGCTCACCCAGTGGCTCGCGGGCAAGGCCGGCCTGCCGTACTTTCACATCGATCCGTTGCGGGTCGACTTCACGCGCGTGGTCGACGTGATGTCGTCGTCCTACGCGAGCACGTATTCGATCCTGCCGGTCGCCATCTCGGGCGCCGAAGTCACCATCGCCACCAGCGAACCGTTCCAGTCGGGCTGGGAGCGCGAGATCGAGCAGATCACGAAGAAGTCCGTGAAGCGCGTCGTCGCCAACCCGGTCGACGTCGCGCGCTACACCACCGAGTTCTACAAGCTGGCGCAGCAGGTGAAGGGCGCGGCCCGGGCAGGCGGCGCCGCGCCGCTCGTGTCGAGCTTCGAGCAGCTGGTGGAACTCGGCGGCAAGGTCGAGGCCAACGACGCGCACGTGGTCCACATCGTCGACTGGCTGCTGCAGTACGCGTTCGACCAGCGCGCCAGCGACATCCATCTCGAGCCGCGGCGCGAGGTCGGGATCGCGCGGTTCCGCATCGACGGCGTGCTGCACCAGGTCTACCAGGTGCCCTCGGGCGTCATGAGCGCGATGACGAGCCGCATCAAGCTGCTCGGGCGCATGGACGTCGTCGAGAAGCGCCGTCCGCAGGACGGCCGCATCAAGACGAAGATCGCGAGCGGCGCGAACGCCGGCCGCGAGGTCGAGATCCGTCTGTCGACGCTGCCGACCGCCTTCGGCGAGAAGCTCGTGATGCGGATCTTCGATCCGGAAGTCGTGGTCCGCAGCTACGCCGAGCTCGGCTTCTCGAACGAGGAAGCGAAGGTCTGGGAGGAGCTGATCCACCGGCCGTCGGGCATCGTGCTCGTCACTGGGCCGACCGGATCGGGCAAGACGACCACGCTGTACTCCACGCTGAAGCAGCTGGCGACCGACGAAGTGAACGTCAGCACGGTCGAGGACCCGATCGAGATGGTCGATCCGGCGCTGAACCAGATGCAGGTCCAGCACGGCATCGACCTTGGCTTCGCCGACGGGTTGCGCGCCCTGATGCGGCAGGATCCGGACATCATCATGGTCGGCGAGATCCGCGACAAGGAAACGGCCGACATGGCCGTGCAGGCCGCGCTGACCGGGCACCTCGTGTTCTCCACGCTGCACACGAACGACGCCGCGGCATCGATCGCGCGCCTGCTCGAACTCGGCGTGCCGAACTATCTCGTCAACGCCACGCTGATCGGCATCCTGGCGCAGCGCCTGGTGCGGACGCTGTGCCCGCAGTGCAAGGCGGTCGGCGAGCCGGTCGATCCGGCGCTGTGGAAGGAAATCGTCGCCCCATGGCGCTCGAACGTGCCGGAGTCCGTGTACAAGCCGGTCGGCTGCCTGGAGTGCCGGCACACCGGATACATGGGTCGCACCGGGCTGATCGAGTTGCTGGTGATGACGGATGCGTTGCGCGCGCTGGTCGCGCGCGGTGCCGACCTCACGGAGCTCCGGTCCCAGGCGGCGCGCGACGGACTGCGTTCGCTGCGCGTGTCGGGCGCCGAGAAGATCGCGAAGGGCATGACGACCGTCGACGAAGTGCTGAAGGCCGCGCCGCCCTTCGTCGGCTGAGCTCGCGGATTGCCGTGGGCCGCTACCGCGACGGGCCAATCACTTCGTCAACTGCCGCATCGCGCGCGTCAGTCCTTCGATCGTCATCGGAAACATCTTGCCGCCAGCGAGCTGACGGATGACCGACACCGACTGACGGTACTGCCACAGGCCTTCCGGCTCGGGGTTGAGCCACACCGATTTCGGAAAGGTGTGGAAGAAGCGCTGCAGCCAGACCGCGCCCGCCTCCTCGTTGTTGTACTCGACCGAGCCGCCGGGCTGCAGCACCTCGTACGGGCTCATCGTCGCGTCGCCGACGAAGATCAGCTTCCAGTCGTGCGGGTACTTGCGAATCACGTCCCAGGTCGGGAAACGCTCCGTGTAACGCCGGCGATTGTTGCGCCACAGGAACTCGTACACGCAGTTGTGGAAGTAGTAGAACTCGAGGTGCTTGAACTCGCTCTTCGCGGCGGAGAAGAGTTCCTCGGTGCGCCTGATGTGCTCGTCCATGGTGCCGCCGACGTCGAGCAGCATCAGCACCTTCACCGTGTTGTGGCGCTCGGGCACCAGCTTGAGGTCGAGCCAGCCCGCGTTCTTCGCGGTGGACTCGATCGTGTCGTGCAGGTCGAGTTCGAGGTCCGCGCCCTCGCGCGCGAAGCGCCGCAGGCGGCGCAGGGCCACCTTGATGTTGCGGGTGCCGAGTTCGACGCTGTCGTCGTAGTCGCGGTAGCCGCGCATCTCCCACACCTTGACGGCCGACTTGCCACCCTTGCTGGGGCCGCCGACGCGGATGCCCTCCGGGTGCGCGCCGCCGTGGCCGAACGGCGAGGTGCCACCCGAGCCGATCCAGCGGTTGCCGCCGTGGTGCGCGCCGTCCTGCTCCTCGAGGCGCTTCCTGAACTCCTCCATCAGCTTGTCCCAGCCGAGCTTCTCGAGCTTCGCGATTTCCTCCGGCGTGAAGGCGCGTTCGAGCACCTGCTTGAACCACTCCTCGGGGATCTCCTTCGCGAAGTCGAGATGGGTCGTCACGCCGCGGAAGTACTCGCCGAACGCGCGGTCGAACTTGTCGAACTGGGTCTCGTCCTTGACCAGCGCGGCGCGCGACAGGTAATAGAACTCGTCGATCGACGGCCCGATCACGTCGCGCCGGATCGCTTCGAGCAGCGTCAGCAACTCGTTGATCGAGACCTTGAGCTTCGCCGCGCGCAGGTGGAAGAAGAAGTCGATCAGCATGTCAGAACGACTCAGGCGTGCCGCGCGAGCCGCGTCTCGAGGTGGCGTCGCACGTCGCGCCACTCGGCGGCCAGGACGCTGTAAATCACGGTGTCCCGCACGGTGCCGTCGCGGCGTGGCGCGTGGTGGCGCAGCACGCCGTCCTTCTTCGCGCCGAGCGCCTCGATCGCCTGCTGCGAGGCGAAGTTGAAGTTGTCGGTCCGCAGGCCGACGACGTCGCAGCCGAGCCGGTCGAAGGCGTGGCCGAGCAGCAGCAGCTTGCAGGCCGTGTTGACGTGGCTCTTCTGCCAGCGGCGCGCGTACCACGTGTACCCGATCTCGACGCGTCCGGCGGCCGGGACGACGTCGTGGTAGCGCGTGCTGCCGGCGATCAGGCCGGTCGCCAGCTCCCGCACCGCCCACGGCAGCATGTGGCCGGCTTCCTGGCCGGCCAGCGCGGCCGAGATGTACGCGTGCGCCTGGCCGGGCTCGGGCACCGACGTGAACCAGAGCTTCCACAGTTCGCCGTCCCGCGCGGCCGCCACCAGCCCGTCGTGGTGCTCCCGGGTCAGCGGCTCGAGCCGCACGCCGTGGCCCTCGAGCGTGATCGGCGAAGGCGTGTCCATCGCGTCAGCGGTTGTTGCGCGCCATGAAGACCAGCCGCTCGAACAGGTGCATGTCCTGCTCGTTCTTCAGCAGCGCGCCGGCGAGCGGCGGCACCGCGAGCTTGTCGTCCTTCGAGCGCAGCACTTCCGGCGGGATCTGCTCGGCGACCAGCAGCTTCAGCCAGTCGAGCAGTTCCGACGTCGACGGCTTCTTCTTCAGTCCCGGCAGGTCGCGAACGCCGAAGAACACCGCCAGCGCGTTCTGCAGCAGCTCCTTGCGCAGGCCGGGGAAGTGGACGTCCACGATCGACTGCATCGTGTCCTTGTCGGGGAACTTGATGTAGTGGAAGAAGCAGCGGCGCAGGAACGCGTCGGGCAGCTCCTTCTCGTTGTTGGACGTGATCACCACGAGCGGCCGGTGGCGCGCGCGGATGGTCTGCCGCGTCTCGTAGACGAAGAACTCCATGCGGTCGAGTTCCCGCAGAAGGTCGTTCGGGAACTCGATGTCGGCCTTGTCGATCTCGTCGATCAGCAGCACCGCCGGCTCGGGCGCGTCGAAGGCCTGCCAGAGCACGCCCTTGACGATGTAGTTCTCGATCGCCTGCACGCGCGCGTCGCCGAGCTGCGAATCGCGCAGGCGCGACACCGCGTCGTATTCATACAGTCCCTGCTGCGCCTTCGTGGTCGACTTGATGTGCCACGCCAGCAGCGGCATGCCAAGCGCCGTGGCGACTTCTTCCGCCAGCATGGTCTTGCCCGTGCCCGGCTCGCCCTTGATCAGCAGCGGGCGCTGCAGGGTCAGGGCGGCGTTGACGGCGAGTTTCAGGTCGTCGGTGGCGACGTATGTGCTGGAACCTTCGAAGCGGGGCATCGGGGACACTCGGGCCATTCGGGAGGGGGCTGCCAGGGGCCGAACGAGTATACGCATCGGCTCTTCTCGGCTGCGGCGCATGGGCCCGAGGGGCGCCCCAGGCGAACCACTCCGTTACAATCGCGCGCTGATTTGCGGGGAGGCAGCGGGGCGCCAGCCCGCGCGGCAGTCACCACAACCAAGGACTCAACCTCCAATACGGGTCATCCGGATGAAACTTTCCAGAATCCTGCTGCTCGCGACGGCCGCGACGATGTCGTTCGCCGCGATGGCACAAGAGAAGAAGGCCGCCGCGCCGGCCAGCACGGCAGGGGCGCCGGTGTCGACGTGCATCGGGTGCCACTCCATCCCCGGGTACCAGGCCTCGTACCCGCAGGTCTACCGGGTGCCGAAGATCGGTGGCCAGTCGCCGCAGTACATCGAAGCGGCGCTGAAAGCCTATCGCCAGGGCGACCGCAAGCACCCGACGATGATCGGCGTGGCCAAGGGCCTGACCGACGACGAGATCGCGTCCGTGGCGGCGTACTACGCCCAGCGTGGCCGCTAACCCGGGAGCGAAACCGATGAAACGCAGCCTGATCATCTTCGCGCTGGCACTCGCAGCGCAGTCGGCGATTGCCGCGGACGCCAGGAAGGGCGAGCAGTTGGCGCAGCAACAGTGCGCCGCCTGCCACGGCAAGGACTTCGTCACCGCCGTCGATCCGACCTATCCGAAGCTCGCCGGCCAGTACGTCGACTACCTGGAAAAGGCGCTGCGCGACTATCAGACCGGAGCGCGCAAGAACGCCATCATGGCGGGCCTTGCCAAGCCGCTGTCGCGCGACGATATCCGCAACCTGGCGGCCTACCTGTCGAGCCTGCCTGGCCCGCTGAGCAACGAGAAGCGCTGAGCGCGGGAAAAGAGAACGTCGAGACAAACGGGCCGCAAGGCCCGTCTTGCTTTGGTGCGGCTCAGTCGGCGCCGGCCTGGCGCTCGAGGCAATCGAGGTAGCGCGCTGTCATTTCGTCCGGTGGCAGGGGTGAGCCCGTGCGCTGCGCGGCCCACACGACCTCGCCGAGGCAGTCCATGACCGCATGGGCCGCGGCGTGTTCGCCGCCGCGTCGCTCGACCAGCCTGCGGTACACGGCCCCGATGCCTGGCGGCTGATCCACGGACAACTGCTCCGCGATCGCAAGGTGCATCGACAGGTGCAGGAAGGGATTGGTCCGCCCCTCGTCGATGCTGTAGTCCCGTGCGACCGCGGCCGCGGAGTCGGCCAGTTCTTCCTGGTACTCGGGATGCTGGCGTATCCAGTCGACGGCGATCGCTTCCAGTGGCGTCAGCACGCCGCCGGCGCGGTGCCTGCTCCACGCGTCGCAGAAGAAGCGACGGACCTCGTCCTTCGAGGGATTGAACATCGCGATCCGAGCGTCGAGAGGCCCTAGTCGTCGGCGGCAGGCGGGCCGGGCAACAGGCGCGCCGGAGCGCGCGGGGCGGGCGTCTTCGGCTTGTACTCGCACCACGCCGCGATCGGACAACGCCAGCACTCGGGCGTGCGCGCCTTGCAGATGTAGCGGCCGTGCAGGATCAGCCAGTGGTGCGCGTCCTTCCTGAACTCGTCCGGCGTGAACTTCGCGAGCCGCGCCTCGACCTCGTCGACCGTGGTGCCGGGCGCGAGGTTGATGCGGTTGGCCACGCGGAAGATGTGCGTGTCGACCGCGATCGTCGGCTGGCCGAAGGCGGTGTTCAGGACGACGTTCGCCGTCTTGCGGCCGACGCCGGGCAGCGCCTCGAGGGCTTCGCGCTCGCGCGGCACCTGGCCGCCGTGGCGCTCGAGAAGGAGCCTGGACAAGCCGATGACGTTGCGCGCCTTGGTGCGATAGAGGCCGATCGTCCTGATGTACTCGGCGAGTTTCTCCTCGCCGAGCGCGACGATCGCCGCCGGCGTGCCGGCGACCTTGTAGAGCACCCGAGTGGCCGCGTTCACGCTCTTGTCGGTCGCCTGCGCTGACAGCACGACGGCCACCAGCAGCTCGAACGGCGTCGAGAACTCGAGCTCGGTGGCCGGGTGCGGATTCAGTTTGCGCAGCGTCTCGTAGATCGCGCGCCGCTTTGCGGGGTTCATTCGGATGCGGATGGCGTGGGCGGGGGCGATGCGGCGCGGCGGGCGCGCGCGCGGGCGAGGGCGGCTTCGACGACCGACTTCCTGCGGGTGATCTGTTCGGCCGTCAGGTCGTCCCGCGCGTCCAGTTCGTCGAGCTTGGCAACTGCTTTCTCCGCGAGGCGCCTCTCGTTGCGGGCGTTCCCGCTGGCGCGGCGCGCGTTGCGCTCGGCGTAGCGATGCCGTGCCGCTTCCGCGTCTGAACGCGACCACGCACGCGGCGGCTGCACGGGGACCATCGCGATGCAGTCCATCGGGCACGGCGGAAGGCACAGGTCGCAGCCCGTGCACTGGGACTCGATCACGGTGTGCATCTTCGTCGGCGCGCCAACGATGCAGTCCACGGGGCAGGCCTGGATGCACAGCGTGCAGCCGATGCACAGCGCCTCGTCGATCACGGCCGCGGTGAGCGGTTTCTCGGCGCCGTTCGCCGCGTTCAGCGGCAACGGCGGCCGGTGCAGCAGGTCCGCCAGCGCCGCGATGCCGGCGGCACCGCCCGGCGGACACTGATTGATCGGCGCCACGCCGGCCGCGATCGCCTCCGCATAAGGCCGGCAGCCTGCGTAACCGCACTTCGTGCATTGCGTCTGCGGCAGCAGCGCGTCGACTTGCTCGGCCAGGGCCGCAGTCATCTGAATGGTCGGAAGTTCGGGAGGCATCGTCGGCGTGCGGTGCGAAGCGGGTGTGGTGAATCGCGCTGCCGCGCCGCTGTCGTGCCTGCGATTATCCCAGCACCGGGCTCAGGAGCCGGGGCGGCGCTCGATCGACTCGAGCGTCTCGCGATAGCGCGCGGCCCGCGGTCCCCCAAGAGCGACCGCACGGCGCGCGGACACGTTGGCCTCGCCAACGCGACCGAGTGCCAGCTCGGTCACCGCCAGGTTGTTCCATGCGTCGGCCGCCTGCGGATCGATCTGAGTGGCACGTACGAATGCCCACTGGGCGCCGGCGAGGTCGCCGCTGGCATGGCTGGTGTTTCCCAGTCCGAACCACGAGCCATAGAGGTCCGGGTGACGCAGCGTCAGCGCCGCGTAGGCGCTTCCTGCCGCGGCCAGATCGATGCGCTCGAGGGCGGCCGCCGCCGCCAGCAGCGACGCGGCATCGGGCGAGGCGGGCAAGGCCGAGGGCGCGGTCGCCACCATCGCCCAGTGTTCACTGCGCGCCCAGGTGCGCTCGAACACGGCCATCGGCAGCGCCAGCCGCGCAGTCGTTCCGGAGTGCAGCAGGATCTGCTGGCGGTCGAGGTCGAAGCCGATCACCACCGCGTAGTGCCAGCGGGGCATCACTGGCAACGACAGGTTTTGCAGCACGATGACCGGCCGGCCGGCCGCGACTTCCAGCAGCACCGCATCGAGGCGACGCGGCAACTCGACCGCGAGGCGCCCATGGCGACGCGCGGCCGCAAGCATCTCGACCTGGAGCGATCCATCGCGCGCCGGCAGGTACACCTGCGCGACCAACGTCTCCGCGGAGACCTGGGCGCCATCGGCTGCGAGCGCCATGGCAAGCGCCGCTGGGCCGCACTGGTGTTCGTCCTGGGGGAAGAAGGGCACGCGCTCGAGCAGTGCCTGCCGGGCGACGGCCGGCGGCGACTGCGTCGTCAGCGCTGCCGTCATCGGCGGTGTGGTGCAGCCCGCGAGCAGGGCGGCACAAACGAAAACCCCCGCCGCAGCGGGGGCCGGGATGGCGTTGCGAAAGTTCACTTCACGGGGCGGGTGAACGGGAACACCTTGGTGAGTCCGAGGAGGTCCGTGATGAGCAGGATGATGAACACGGCGAAGATGATGCCGAGCACATCGCTTCCGCCAGCCGGCGCGCGGTCGAGTTGCTCGGCGAGCAGTCGGGCTTCGTCGTCGGTAAGCGCCGCAACCCGCGCCTCGACCTGCCCCGCACTGACTCCGCGGGCCGCGAGCGCCTCGCGCACTTCGGCGCGCGCCAGTAATTCTCCGACCCTCTGCTGGATCGAACTGCTCGTCGCTTCCTCGGTCGTGATCAGCGCCGGTGCCGCCTGGGGCTGGGCCATCACGGGAAGACTGGTACCGAGCACGCAGGTGGCTGCGATCGCGGCGACGGCACGGCGGAATACGACCATTCGGACTCCTTGAGCGGAAAAGTGGGCGCTGCCCTGAAGGTCGGCGCGCAACCCGTGGACTTTAGTGGCAACAGCGCTCGCCGCCTACCCCCGGGCGGACGAACCAATTCGCGCGATGGCTCGCGCGGGCCGTCAACTCAGGCGCTGGCGCGGATGAAGTCGCGTATCTGCGGCGCGATCTGCTCGCGCCAGCGACGGCCGCTGAAGATGCCGTAGTGGCCGGCG
>Ga0209253_10006329_pt1 | contig 10266 bp, 8 predicted proteins | sample FrelakmetBRP12BR_FD_187145 | JGI IMG/M metagenome (GOLD analysis project Ga0209253, IMG submission 187145) | Freshwater lake sediment microbial communities from the University of Notre Dame, USA, for methane emissions studies - BRP12 BR (SPAdes)... | ecosystem: Environmental > Aquatic >...
CCCGCCGTCGAGGTCATGATCACGACCCCCTACATCGCGGATTGCATCCTGGACCGGGAAAAGACCTTTCTGATCCGGGATGCCATCGCCCAAGGCGTCTCCCAATACGGCACGCAGACATTCGACCAGTCCATCTACCAGCTCTATACCCAGGGCTATATTTCCTTCGAGCAAGGGCTGCGCTATTCGTCCAGCCCCGACAATTTCCAGCTGCGCGTCCAAGGCATCCAGTCCACCCTGGACCTGGCTTTGGAGGAGATGGAAAAGAAAATGAGCCCCCTCGAGCGGAAGAAAAAGGCCTCCGAAGAAGAGAGGTAAATGAAGGCGCAGAATATCCGTGAGCTCTTTTTAGACTTCTTCGCCAAAAAGAACCACAAGATCCTTCCCAGCTCTTCTCTCCTGCCCAAGGACGACCCGACCATCCTATTCGCCAATGCGGGGATGAACCAGTTCAAAAACATCTTCCTGGGCTTGGAGAGGCGAAGCTATAAACGAGCGGCCACCGTCCAGAAATGCATGCGGGTCAGCGGCAAGCACAATGACCTGGAACAGGTCGGAAAAACCAACAAACACCACACGTTTTTCGAGATGCTGGGGAATTTCTCTTTCGGCGACTATTTCAAGAAAGAGGCCATCGCCTTCGCCTGGGAGCTCATGACCGACGTTTTCAAGCTCTCCCAGGACAGGCTTTATGTGACGATTTATGAAGAGGATGATGAGGCTTTTGACATTTGGACAAAACAAGCCGGAGTCCCTCCAGAAAAGATCTTCCGTCTGGGGAAAAAGGACAACTTCTGGGCCATGGGAGAAACCGGGCCCTGCGGCCCCTGCTCGGAAATTCACTATGACTTGGACCCTGCCTATGAAGAAGGCGAGCCGCGCCTCCTGATCGAGAAGGGGAGCGACCGGTATATCGAGCTGTGGAACCTGGTGTTCATGCAATATTTCCAGGACGAAAAGGGAGTCATGCATCCTCTGCCGGCGCCTTCGATCGACACCGGCATGGGCTTGGAGCGAATGGCCGCCTCTCTTCAGGGCAGCACGAGCAATTTCGACACGGAACTTTTCCGGCCGATTATCGAAGAGATCTGCCGTTTCTCTTCCCGGGAATACCCCGGCCAGGATGAGGGCGATATTTCGGTCCGGTTGATCGCCGACCATGCCCGGGCGGTCGCTTTTCTTATCGGCGACGGGATTATGCCGGCCAACGACGGCCGCGGCTATGTCCTGAGGCGCCTGATCCGGAGGGCTTTCCGGCACGGCAATCTGATAGGCATCGATCATCCGTTTGTCTTCAAACTGGCCGGGGTGGTCAGCGACGTCATGAAGGATGCCTACCCCGAGATCCTGGCCTCTCTGAATTTTATCTCGAAAATCTGTTTTGCCGAGGAAGAACGGTTTTCCCAGACACTTTCCTTCGGCCTTCGGAACTTCGATCTCTATGTCCAGGAAGCCCGGCAGACCGGGTCGAAAAGGCTTGCCGGCGAAGCCCTTTTCAAGCTGTACGACACGTTCGGTTTTCCCCTCGACCTTTCCGCCGAGCTCGCCCTGGAAGAAGGGCTGTCGATCGATGAACCGGGTTTTCGACAGGAATTGGAAAAACAGAAAGCCAGGGCCCGGCAATCCTGGAAAGGGGATTCCCTGCAGAAAGAACGGAAAGCCTATGAAAGCCTGAAAGGCAGGAGCGTTCATTATGTCGGCTATGACCAAAGCCGGGTTTCGGACGCATCGGTGATAGCCGTCTTTGAAGTCGGCGCCCGGGTTCCCGAGCTTCGTCAAGGAGCCTCCGGCGAGGCCGTCCTGGATGTGACGCCATTTTATGCGGAAGCCGGCGGCCAGGTGGGGGATTCGGGATTATGGAAAAATCCTCATTTTTCCGGGCTCGTGGAAAACACGTTCTTTCCCACCCCTGAGATCATCAGCCATAAAATTAATGTCCTTTCGGGAGTCCTGAGAGAGGGCGATCGAGTGGAAGCGGCTGTTGACTTGCCTCGGCGGAAAGCGATCCGCAACAATCATACGGCCACCCATCTTCTCCATGCGGCTTTGCGACAGGTTTTAGGAGACCACGTCAAGCAGTCCGGCTCGCTTGTTTCTCACGCCCGGCTGCGGTTTGATTTTACCCATTTTGCCCAGCTTTCCGCGCAGGAAACCCGGACGATCGAAACCCTCGTCAATGAGAAAATCCAGGCCAACATTTCCGTCATGATAAAGGAAACGACTTTAGAGGCCGGCGTCCAGGAAGGGGCGATGGCCATTTTTGAAGAAAAATACGGCGAAAAAGTCCGGATGGTGGCGGTCGGTGATTTCAGCAAGGAGCTTTGCGGCGGCGTCCATGCGCCTTCGACCGGGGAGATCGGGCTGTTCAAAATCGTCTCGGAAACGAGCGTCGCGGCCGGGATGAGAAGGATCGAAGCCTTGACCGGAGAAGAAGCCACAAGATATGTCCAAGAAACAGATGCACTTCTCCAGGAAGCCCAGCTCTCTCTGAACACTTCCCGGAAGGACCTCTTGACCCAGATCGAGAAGCTCAAAGAGCTTCTTAAAGAAAAAGAGCACGAAATCAAAGCCCTGAGGCAGAAAGCTCTCCACCAGAAGTCCGAAAAGCCCGAAGACCATATTCGACGGATCAAAGGGATCTCCGTCTGGATTCAAAAATTGGAAGACCTGGACCCTGGGGAAACCAGAGATTTGACCGACAAGCTCAAGCAGAAAATCAAATCCGGGATCGTCCTCCTGGGCTCCGTCAAGGGGGAAAAGGTCTTTCTCGTCGCCGGTGTGACCAAAGATTTGACGGGTCGGATTTCCGCGGCCGACATCATCAAGCAGGCGGCGCCGCTCATCGGAGGCGGGGGAGGGGGGCGCCCTGATTTTGCCCAAGCTGGAGGGACCAAGGCCGACGGGCTCGATCGAGCCCTCGAGGAAAGCCTTTCTGTCATTGAGAGAAAACTTTAGTCAACAGCCTTGGCCATGACCGCTGGGGGGGAGAAAAAAGCGCAAAAAAATCACCTCTAGAGGGTATTGAAGATTACAGAGACTTTGCTCATGATATAAGCGCTCATGAAGAGCCATAAGGTATTTTGCCGTCTGCTAGCCATCTTTGCCTTGGCCTGTATCCCTCTGGAAACAAGGGCGGCGGGCACGGCCGGCCTCCCGAAAAACCTGCCGTTCGACAAACACGTCAAAGAGCTTGCCAAAAGGCACGGCATCGAGCCTTCGCTCGTCCATTCCATCATTCTTCATGAATCTAATTACAACATCTATGCTGTTTCTTCCAAAGGGGCTCTTGGGCTCATGCAGCTCATGCCGGAGACGGCCAAGCAATACGGCGTCCTGAACGTGTTTGATCCTGTCCAGAATATTGAAGGGGGAGTCCGATATTTAAAAGACCTGACCAAGCTCTACGCGAAGGAGAAGAGCAGGGACAGGCTCATCGTGGCCGCATATAACGCCGGCCAGCAGGCGGTCAAGAAGTACAATGGGATTCCTCCCTATCCCGAGACCAGGTCTTATATCAACCATGTCATGGCGACGTATGCGCTGCTTCCCAAGACAAGAAAAATCATTTCTTTTATTGACAGCGACGGCAAGGTCCGGGTGACGAATGATATCCGCTATGCGTCTCTGAAGGGAGCGGGAAAAGACTAGAGATAGCCTTTGATCAGAAGGCTCCGGGGAAGAATTTCGAATTTCGCGGGCAGCGTTCCCAACTGCTCTCCATCCAACTCGATAAGAACGGTCTCGTTCTCGTCCGGAACGGCTTCTATTTTTTGGCCTCGCATCAGGAAGATCTTGGGGTGGGTGAGGTGTGTCCCCAAGAATATTTTCCAGCCGTGCCGACAGAATTCCAGGAATTTCATTCCTTTGATGCAGACAAAGTCGAACAGGCCGTCGTCCAGTTTGGCTTCGGGAGCGATCTTCATCCCCTTGCCGAAGATCCGCCCGTTGGCGACGGCGCCGACAAGATATTCTTCTCTCGGCAGATCCCGGCCGTCCACCCGGATCCGGATGCGCTTGTTTTTATATTGGACCATGGTCGAGATCAGACATTTCACGTAGGACGAGGCTTTCCGTTCCAGCCGCTTCTCGTTGACTTTTCGAACGACTTCGCCGCCGACGCCGAAATCGGAGACGTTGAGAAAAAACCGCTCCACCATCTCGCCCGAATAGGATCTAAACGTCACTTTCCCGACGTCCATCGGGCTGGAAGGGGCAAGGGTGATGACTTCCATGGCATTTTTGAGCTTGGAGGGAATATTCAGGCTTCTGGTCAGGTCGCAGCCGGTTCCGGACGGGACGATCCCCAGGGCAACTTCCGGGTTGATGATCTTTTTTTCTTCATAGAATCCGTTGGCGATCTCGTTCATGGTCCCGTCGCCCCCGACGCCGATAACGAGCTCCGTTCCGTCTTTGATCGCGGCCCGGGCCAGCTCGATGGCATGAAAGGGCTTTTCGGTGAACTCATACTTGAATTCCTTGATAAAAGTGCGGATCCCTTCCTTAATCAGAAGCCAACGCTTCCGCGTCTGCCCTTTGGCCGACTCAGGATTGACGATGACCTGCGTCTTGAGAAGTTTCATTTTTTGTTCCTTGGCCGGGCGGCGCGGTCTTCTTGCCGAAGAGGGCCATGCCGATGATTCCTCCTAAGGCTCCGAGGACGGCAAAGATGGCCGCCGACAAGACGAGCCCCAGCAAAAGCCCGGCCATAGAAATAGGCCCTGCGCCGAGGCTAAAAATATCCTTCCATTCGGAAGGCGTTTCTGGGACATATTCGCTCAACCGTTCCATGATTTTTCGGAACAGCGCGAATTCGACAGCCCGGAATGGTATGCTCAAGAATAATCGAATGAAGGCCGCGAAGATCCCGGTGAATGCTCCAACCACGGCGCCGTCACTTGCTTTTAAAGAAACCGGAGAATCCTTAACCGCAAGGTAGGAAGCCAGGATCGCTCCACCGATAATCCACAGGCAGCACAGGCAGTTGAGGAGCGGAATCCCAGAGAGAATTCCTGCCACCGCTCCTCCGACAAGCGCAGGCATGAAGACGTTGGGCTTTTGACCGTTCATTCTCGCCTCCTCATTCTCTTCTTATTCTATGCGTTTTTTGCCGCGTGATGCAAGCTCCGCCAAACCCGTCAAAAAATAGAACGGCAGAATGCTCCCCCACAGACAGCCCGTGGCCAGCCGGAGGACATTGGTTGTCGCCCAGAGGCCCAAGAGATTGCCGGCCGTATCCGCAACGATGGGCAACGAGACGGCCAGGAATATTTTCATTTTAGGCAGCTGAATCTTAGAAAATCCCCGCAGCAACGGATATAGACCCATTCCGGCGAGGAACCCGGAATAGATGCCCAGGCACCGAGCGCAGACGGCCATCGGATAGCCGAACGCCGAGAAAGACCGCCCCGGGATCTGATGGCAGACCGAGGAGAAACAAAAATAAAGGAACCTCGCCAGAGGGATCCCGCGGCTTCTGAGATAGGGCGCAAGGACGATGGCTCCCAGCCAGGCCAAGGTTCCGATGAGCGTCGCTAGATAAACCGAGAGAATCCTGCTCCTCGTCATCGGCGCCGCTCGAACCTCAAATAAAAGAGAGCGGCCATGAGAACAAAGAAATTGATAGTCGGCACTGACCAGGACATAAATACAGCATAAAATGTCCGGCCGAGGAGGTCGTAGATGGACAGGGCGATGACGAGCAAATTACAGACAAGGACGATCCTCACCGCTTTTGGAAAAAAATGGAAGTCTTTGATGATGACTGCGACAGCCAGGATCGAAGATAGAAATGTATAATCCCAGCCCAGCGGCGAAATAAGCGGAATCAGGACGAGAAGCAGGGCCGCCTCGCAGAGGAGAGGGGAGGCCACCTGTTTCCCTTTCCGGATGAAGATGAAGGCCAAGAAGGCCAGGCACCCCAGCCCGGCGGTAAAAATCAGCGTGGAGATGCGTTGATCTCCCGTGGACTTGACAAGAAAGGCCAGCAGGGACACATTGTCCTGAGAATTCAACAGGGCCGGCGTCGAGCGGGAAAGGCTCGTCGTCCATTCCCGGAGAACGACCATGTTTCCCGGCAAGCCATAAAAGAGCGTGGGCATGAAAAGGGAAAGAGCCAGGAAGAGAAAACCCGGCCACAGCGAGTGCCATTTCTTCTTCAGAAGAAAATGGGGGAAAAAAATCAGGGCGTACGGCTTCAAGGCCGTCGCCAGGCCCCAGAGAATCCCCGCCGCGATCTGCCGAGGCGGAGAAGGGCTCTGTTCATCCCGGACGAGAATCCAGACCATCAGAATGAGCAGGGCCGAGATCAAGGCGTTTATCTGGCCGAGCTCAAGCTCCCGGAGCAAAAATTTGGCAAGGACGGCGCCGGAGAGAACGATCAGAACAGGCCTCTTTTCGCCTCCGGGATCGGCTAGCCTTGAAGAAAGAACGAGCAACAATCCTATCGAGAGAAGGATTAGGACGTACCAGATCGCTTTGGCGGCCGAGAGAGGAAGAAAGGAAAGAGGGAGGTAGAGCAGAGCGCTCGCGGGAGGATATTTGAACTGGTAATGTTCATCGGTGGTCCTGTACAGCGTTTCACCCAGCCACAGCCGCTTGCCCGCGTTGTAATTGACCTCGAAATCCGCCATCTCGAACCTGGCCTTGAAGGCAAAGAGGGCTAAAAACAGAAGCCCGCCGGCCAAGATCAAAAGACGCGAGGTTTTCCTGGAAAGTCTCATTGTGTCCCAGGCTACCCGAGCCGGTTCCTTTTGTCAATCCGGATCAAAGATAGGATTTGACAGAATATTTTTCAAGGTGTAAATATTGAATACAGGGAATGGTTATTCGATGATTTTGATATGAATCAGGAGGAATCATGGCGCATAAGACAAGACAAGCGATCATCGTCTGTATCGGCTTCTTTCTTTCGGGTTCTCTCGTTTTCGGCCAGAGCGAAGAATTGGCCAAACTTCTTACCCAGTGCAGCCCGGGAGTCATCAACCTGGTGGTCTACGGGAAAGAGAAGCAGGAGATCGGCAAAGGTTCGGCCATCGTCCTGACCGAGCAAATCGCGGCGACAAGCTATCATCTCGTCAGCCAGGCCGTCAGTTGCGTCGGATTCAATTATCGAAAAAAAGAAGTGGATATCGAAGGGATCATCGCCGTCGATAAGAACCTGGACCTCGCCCTCCTCAGGATCGATGGCAAGGTTCAAGCCATGGCCCTGGCCGGCCAAGATGAATCCGCCGAAAACAAAAAGGTGTTCGCCGTCGGGGCCAATGAGGCGGGTGAGATCATCATCGCCGACGGCGCCTTGAGGAAATCCTTCGAAACGGCGGCTAATCAAAAAGTCTGGGAATCATCGCTGGCTGTACCGGATACGTTCTCGGGCGGGGCCGTCGTCGAGGCCGGCGGCAAAGTCATCGGCATGATGATCATCATGGACAGGAGGTTGCGCTTCATCGTCCCGGCCGATGCCATCGGAGCGCTGCCCAAGACGGCCAAAATGACGCCTTTTAAGAGCTGGCAGCCGGAGGACTATCTGGGCGGCCAAGAAGCCTCCTGGCTGGCGGGCCGGCTGTATGCGTGGATGGGAGATGCTTTCAACGCCCAGAAGAGCCTGGAAAAATATGCCAAAGCCAATCCTAATTCGCTGGAAGCCTGGACGATCCTGGCGACCGTCTATAACAACCAGCGGGACTATCAGAACGCGATCACGGCTTACAAAAAAGTGATCGAGCTCGATCCCAAGAGGGCCGCCGCTTACTCCAGCTTAGGACAGATCTATGCCAGAATGCAGCGCTCGGCCGAGGCGGCCCCCGCCTTGGAAAAGGCGATCGAACTGGTTCCGACCGACAAAGAGGCGACTCTGGCTCTCGGCGATGCGTATAAAGACGCCCGCGATTTTGTCAAAGCGGCCGAAACGTATGAAAAGTATTTGAGCCTCAAACCGGACAATCCCGGCCCGGCCTACCAGCGGCTTGGCGAAAGCCGGATGCAGGCCAACGAGTTCGACGCCGCCATCACCGCATTCTTGGAAGCTTTGAAGCCTGATCCGCGCAGCCTGAACATCAACCTCAACCTGGCCCAATCTTATGAAAAAGCCGGCCAACTCGAAAACGCCGAGCAAACCTATAAATTTTTGGCGGAGGTCGATCCTAAGAGCGCCGGCTCGTATTACGGCTACGTTCTCAATATGTATGACAAGGCCGGCCAGCCCATCAAAGCGATCGAGGCCGCCAATAAGCTCGTCGAGCTCAATCCAAAGAGTGAACAGGCGATCTATAACCTGGGCTATGAATTCCAAAAAGCCCAGAAATACCAGGAAGCGATCGATGTTTTTAAGCGGGTCCTGGCCGTCAACCCCAATTATGATTACGCCTATCTCCAGATCGGCTTCTGCTATTACAGCCTGAAGAAATATAAAGAAGCCATCGAGCCGTTCAAGAAGAATGTCGAACTCGTGCCGGAAAACGCCATGGGCTGGTTCTACATCGGCATCTGCTATATGTATCTCAAGGATTTCAACGCCGCGCTGGACCCGATCAAAAAAACCACGGATTTGCAGCCCGATAACGGCAATGCCTTCTATAACCTAGCCATCGTCTACCTGAATCTCAAGGATAATTTCAGCGCCAGGGAAGTCTACAGGAGGCTGACCGCGATCGACGCCAACCTGGCCGCCAAGCTGAAACCGCTGCTGCGGTAAAGAGCTCATTCATCTTAATCTCAACGGGTTGAGACTTCCATTCGGCTGCTATTCACAAGGCGATCGCTCCGTCAATTCCCGGATGAAAATTCACGGCAATATATCTACAAATTCTTCGACAGAATTGACTTAGCGATAAAGATACATTCTTCTCTCTCAAACAGCCAAGGATTCAAATTCAGATATCTGGCAAGCAAGAGAGGATTCGCCGGGCGGCATCGCCTGTGCCGTAAACATTGTCTTTCCGGGGCTGACGGCAGGAAGCTCGAAGTCGTTCGGTTTGCTTCAATGCCCGCTTGAGCTTTTTCTGGAGATTCTCGGGATCGGAGCCTGCCAACCTGTTCCAGCCGGATTCCACGGTCTCAGGCCATTCCGTCGTATCCCGAAGCGTAATGCAGGGGACTTTCAGCAGATAGGCTTCCTTCTGGACGCCTCCGGAATCCGTCCAGATCGTTGCCGCGTTCTTTTCCAGGATCAACATATCAAAATAACTGACCGGATCGATCAAATGCAGCCGTCCTGAGCCGGCCGACATGAGCTCCATGCGCTTCAAATATTTCCTGGTCCGTGGGTGAACCGGAAAAACGACCGCCCGAATCCGGCTGATTTCGAGAAGCGCCTCCATGAGCGCCCTCAGCCTCTCCTGCTCGTCCGTGTTTTGGGCGCGATGGATCGTGGCCAGGTCATACTGGCCCGGGCTTAATTGAAGCTCTTTGAGGATCCTCGATTTCCTTTGAGCGATGGCCAGGCCGTGGAGCAGGGCATCAACCATGATATCGCCGACATTGACCACCCAAGGAAAGGGAGCCTTGGCCAAGAGGGAACGATCTTTCCCGCTCATGTCCGCTAATCGGCCTCCGGCAAAAATATTTTTGAAGCCTTCTAGTTCGAGGTTTTGAACCGCTCTTCTTGTCGGACAAAAAAGAAGGTGCGAGCAATGATCGGTCAGGATGCGGTTCACCTCTTCCGGCATCCTGCGGTCATAGCTTCTCAGGCCGGCCTCGATGTGGGCGACGCGATGGCCGAGCTTAGCGGCGGCCAGAGCGCCGGCGAGCGTGGAATTGGTGTCCCCATAAACGATCGCCCAATCCGGTCTTTCTTTCTGGAGGACCTTCTCGGCTTTTTTCATGATCTCGCCGGTCTGCCGGCCATGAGAGCTCGAACCGACTCCTAAGTTGTAGTCGGGATCTGGAAGCCCGAGCTCTTCAAAAAAGATCCTGTTCATCCGATCGTCATAATGCTGGCCCGTATGGATGATGACATGTTCGATCTTGAGGCGGGATCTAAGACGATGGCGAGCCCGGATAGCCCTGACCAGAGGGGCCAGCTTGATGAACTGCGGCCGGGCCCCGACGATGCTGGCGATCTTCATGGGTGGGCCTGGCAGAACTCCCGGATCTTTTCGACGATATAATCTTTTTGCCCCGTGCTGAGCTCTGGATAGATGGGCAGCGAGAGCACGGCTCCGGCAGACTCTTCGGCGATCGGAAAATCGCCTTTTTTGTAGCCCAGATCCTTGAAGCATTCCTGGAGATGCAGGGGGAGGGGATAGTAGATTTCCGTTCCGATGCCATTGT
>Ga0209253_10006330_pt1 | contig 10265 bp, 6 predicted proteins | sample FrelakmetBRP12BR_FD_187145 | JGI IMG/M metagenome (GOLD analysis project Ga0209253, IMG submission 187145) | Freshwater lake sediment microbial communities from the University of Notre Dame, USA, for methane emissions studies - BRP12 BR (SPAdes)... | ecosystem: Environmental > Aquatic >...
CGGGGCATCCCTTGGGTCGACCGCGCCTTCGTCGTCAACCACTGGTACATCACGGCCTACGAGCCGGTCAGGAATATCGCTGGGGTGATCATCGGCATGCTCTACGTCGGGATGCTGGAAAAACCCTACATCGACCTGCGCAACAGCGTCATGCTCACCTTCACGGGCATCGCCGCCCTGTGCACGGTCCTCCTTCTCATCATCCTCTTCTTCATCACCTCGAGCATTACCAATCCCCTGCGGCGGATGGTCCTGGCCACCAACCGGATCGCCCAGGGCGACCTCAACCATCAGGTCAAAATCGGCTTTCGGGACGAGGTCGGCCAGCTCGCCGACTCCTTCAACCAGATGACTGAGAACCTCAAGCTGGCCAACGAGAACCTCATCCAGTGGGGAAAGACGCTGGAAAAGAGGGTGGAGGAACGGACCAAGGAACTGCGGGGGATGCAGGATTACCTTCTCCAGTCCGAGAAGCTGCGCTCATTGGGCAAGATGGCCGCCGGGGTCGCCCACGAAATCAACAACCCTTTGACTTCCATCCTCATCAACACCCACCTGATGCTGGAGAAGCTCGACAAAAAGCACGATTTCTATGAGAACCTGAGCCTGATCGCCGACGAGACCGCGCGCTGCACTCAAATCGTCAAGGGCCTGCTCGAGTTCGCCCGGCAAAACCCGCCCCAAAAGGCTTATACCAACATCAACGAAATCATCGAGAAGACAACCCAGCTCCTCGAGAACCAGGCCTCTTTCCAGAATGTCCGCATTGTCAAGGAGCTGGACTCCGGCCTGCCCGCGATCAAGCTCGACAGGAACAAGATCCAGCAGGTCTTCTGGAACCTGCTGCTGAATGCCTGCGAGGCCATGCCCAGGGGCGGCCAGCTCAGCATCAGTGACTCATTGTCAGCGGACAAGAAGTGGATCGAAGTCCGCGTCGCCGATTCCGGCGTGGGCATTCCCAAAGAGAACGTCAGCCGGCTGTTCGACCCATTTTTCACCACCAAGAGCGCGGGAACCGGCCTCGGCCTGGCCGTCACCTACGGAATCATCCAGCAGCATGACGGCAAGATCGAGATCAAGAGTGAGGTCGGCCGGGGAACCGTTTTTATCCTGAGCTTCCCGGTGGAAGACCATCGCGAAGACCTAGCCAAAAAAGGAGGCACTCATGAATAGCCAGAGCAAACGAAGAATCCTGGTCGTCGACGACGAGATCACCGTATCCAAGAGCATCCGCCAGGCCATCCTCTCCGACCAATATGAGGTGGACATGGCCTTAAGCGGCGAAGAAGCCCTGAAAAAGGACAGGGAAAAACCCTTTGACCTGATTATCACCGACTTGATGATGCCGGGCATCAGCGGCCTGGACCTTCTGAAAATTTTGAGAGAGTCCCGTCCTGAGGTCAACGTCATCATGGTCACGGGATATCCGACCATCAAAACCGCCGTCGAGTCGGTCAAACTGGGGGCTTTTGATTACCTTCCCAAGCCCTTCACCCCCGCCGACCTGCGAGGTCTGGTCTCGCGGGCTTTTAAGAGCGTGGAGGCTGAGGATCGCGGCAAAGGGGCCGTCTCCGGAGCCGAGATCCCGGCGGGCTACTACTACATGCTCGGGCACACCTGGCTCAAGGTGGAAGATAACGACCGGGCCACGGTCGGTGTCGTTCCTGATTTCTTGAAGACCGTGGGTATCATTACCCAGCTCGAGCTCCCCAAGGTCAATGACGCCATCAGCCAGGGCGACGTCTGCGGCAAAATCTCCGACGCCGACCATTTCGTCCACCGGATCTGGTCTCCCGCCTCCGGCCGCGTGATCGAGGTCAATGTCCGGCTGGCAGCGGATTCCTCCCTGTTGCGTCGGGACCCTTTCCACAGCGGCTTCCTCTTCCGCATCGAAACGAGCAACCTCGAAGAGGACCTGAAGGGGCTTCTGCTGGCCAAATAGACGGCTCGGTTTCCGGCTGATGGACGAACATACCGCTTCAGTCCGAGTCCCCGGTCTGGGTGAACTGGAGGCTGAAGCTCTGTCCCTTCTCCGGGATTTTGACCCCCGGAAACTTCACTATCTGGACAAGAAGGGAAAATGGGCCGAGAACCCGGAGAAGCTGCGCGACAGGATTTCGCATTCCTTTATATTCTACATCAGTTCGCTGAGCGAGGAAGACAGGGCCTTATTTTTCACCCGGGCCTTTTCTCCATTCCTGACCGACTCCCGCCGGCCGATCGCCGGGAAAATCGCCGCCTCCCGGGCTGCGGCTTCGGTATCATCCGTTCTGGCAGTCTTCGAATCTCTCCTCTGGATTCTCGAGTTTGAAGCCTGGAGGGTTAACGCTGAAGCCCCGGCCCCCGAATGGAATCCTGAAGCCAGGGCTTTCCAGGCCGAAAGCCGGGCTGCGCAGCGCTCGCTCGAAGAGTCCCTGGCCTCCCTGCTCTCGACCGAAGAACGGAAGGAATTCTTGGAGACGAAGGCAGAAGTCATAAAGTCCGCTGCCGAGCTTCTGACACCGTTTATCAGGCTGATTGCGGAAGAGCAGAGGCACTCCGTCGCCCTGGAGAGGCTGGTCGAAGAATCCTCGGACTTGAAGCGCCGGGAGGAAGCTTACTCACTCATACTGGAGAGGATCCAACCTCCTCTGGGGATTGTCACCCAGATCCCGCCGGCCCTCTTTTTTCCCTGCCTCAGGCTCCTTCTTGACTCGCGGATCGACCCTGAAAGCGGTATCCCATACCTGGCCTCGCTCATCCTCAGTGTTTTCCAGGATCCCAGGTCATCTCAACCCCTCCTGCAAGCCCTGTCGCACTACCCGCTGGGCTACACAAAGATCCGCGAGAACCTGATCTACACGCTCGGCAACCTGAAAGAAAAGAAGGCCGTGGATGCCCTTGTCGAAGTCCTCGAGGCGGCGGACGAAATCACGGAGACCGCGGCGGGCCGGACGACGGCCTGCCTGCTCCTCGAACAGAAAGAAGAGGCTATCTGGGCGCTGGGAAAGATCGGCCTCGGTGCAGTCAGGGCCATCCCGGCCCTGGCGCGCACCGCCGACCATCCCTCCCCCAAGCTGAGGACCTACCTGGCCTGGACGCTGGGCGAGCTGGGCAAAGCTCAGAAAGTAGAGACAGGAGGTGTCAGCGCGGATGTCATCATCGCCCTCCTCAAGCTGCTCAAAGACAAGAACCGGCAGATCTTCGAAGAAGCCGTGGCCGCGCTCCGGAAGATCGACCTGCCTGAATTTATTCACTCGCTCTATCTCTACCATGTGGGCGCTGTCAGCATACTCGGGCTGAAGCCCGCCCAGCGCGGCCTGTTTGAGCTTTCGGAAACTCTCCACCACCTCCTGCGGACCAAAAAGAGGACCATAATGGCCGTCAACGGCGATTCGGGAACGGGCAAGACATACTTCTGCCAGGCCATCGCCGACGGCTTCGCCGGAGTCCGGCCGGACGAGATCCTCTATCTGATGCGCGATTCCAAGCGCGGCCAAAAGGTTTTCAACAGGCTCCTGGGCCTCGCCTGGCTGAAGAAGCACATCGACCCCTGCTACTACCAGGACTATCCCGTATCTGAGGATGAGGATAATCCGGAGGCCTATTTCCGGAAGTTCCTTGAAGAGAACTCCGACAAGCGCCTCATCATCCTTGACGGCTGCCGCGACCGCCACTACTTCCAGAGGGTGATCGACTTCTTCTACCTCCAGGGAGAGCTGGATATTGAAGTCAACTTCCGGGCCCACTTTTCCACCCGGCGGCTGAACCTCGAGACCAGGGAGTTCGCTTTGGAGAGTGTCAAGCTCCACCTCCAGTTCCTGGAAGAGCCGGCGCTCGAGGACACCTCGTTCTACCAGGAAGGCCTGGTCATTCTTTACGACCTGGACAATTCTCTCGGCTCCCGGCTCGACCGTGAGGAGACCAGGGAGCTCTTCGAGCGGCCGAGGGTCGATTCCTGGGGTGAGCTCATCCGGATCGGAGACTTCCATGGGGAGACAGTCACCATCCCCTGCCGCCAAGAAAAGCTGGATCTTGAGGAAAAGGAGCTCCAGGTCTGGGAGGAGGACTGGCCCGAGACTCAAACCTCCGCCATCGCACCCGCCGAGAAGAGGCTCAAGCCCATCCTTAACGAGGACCTTAAGTCCGAGCCCAACCTTCTGAAGGAAATCCCTCTGGATGATATCCGTCCGGCCCGGCTCCGCTTTTATGCTCAGGACCAGGTCGCCGGCTCCGGGGAAGACGGCGAAGTCTTTGTCCTGACCTTTCTGGACAACCGGGTCTTCCACACCCGGATAGAGGGAATCGCCGACTTCGCCCTCTTGGGCCGGACTTTTGTCCTGTCCGTCCCGGGCCAAGGCCTGTTCAGTCTGTCGTTTGAGCGCGACGAGCTCGTGGAGTGGCAAGGTGTCGACCTGTATCCGGAGAAAATAACCGGCCTGCCGCCCGACAGGCTCGTCACTGCCCATCGGGATGGATCGATCCGGGTCTGGGATTCCTTGGAGAAAAAGGTGATGGCCTTCGACGCCGGGATGACTCCCCTGACCGCCCTTGCTGTTGATCAGGCCGGACGCATCTTCGGCGCCGACAAGACCGGGAAGCTCCGGCAATGGGACCTGGAGAAAAGAACGGTCCGGGACTATTCGGGCTCGGGCGCGGCCGTCCGCTTCCTCCGTTACTATCCGCTTGGAAAGCTCCTGGCAGTCGAAGACGGGCCGACCGGCGGGTCTGACTGCCTGCGAATCATTGACTTCGCCGCCCTGACCTCTCGGTCAATCCCTCTCCCTCCCGGCAAGACCGTGAATGGCCTCAACGTCTATCATGATGGACGGATCATCGCCGCCACCTCCGGAGCGACGGACAAAGATAGCAGCCGGAGGAAAAACCTCCTGGTCTTATCGCCGGGCGAAAGCGGCTGTTCCATCCTCCCCATGAGCGGTCATGCCGGCGGGACAAAGGACTGTCTGACCATGGGACCCAAGATCATCACCTGCGGCCCCGACAGCGACGGCGCGCCTTCGCTCCGCATCTGGGGAAGTGAGTTCTTCGTCCGGACCGAACTCAGCAAATTGTTTATCAAATCCTGACTTGTCCCCCTGAGCGTTTTATAATACCATTCCGGTTTAAGGCGGTCCAAACGGGAAATCTTGACCTCGCCCAATCCGTCCCAGACGAGAGCGCACTCATCAAGAAGGAGGCCAAACGATGATTTCAAAAAGGATGCCGGGGGCAGTAGGCTTAATCATTGGTTTCTTTTGGCTCTGGCCTGCGGCTCTTTGCCCGCAGACCGCCCTGAAAAAAATCACCTATGAACAGGCCTACTTGAACAAGGAGCCGCTCCTTTTCAAGCCGATGACCACGGGCTTCTGGCTGGACGACCAGAACTTTCTTCTCCGAGAGCGGGACGAAAAGGCCAAGTCGACGCGCCTGATGAAGGTCTCGGTCAAGACCGGAGAGAAAACGCTGTTCCTGGATTACGACGCTCTCCAGAAAGGCCTTCCCCAGGGGGTCGCGGCGGCGGATCCCGCGGCCATGAGTCCGGACTATACCCGCCTGGTCTACGAGTATCAGAACGACCTTTATTTATTCCTCCCTAAGACGCAAACCCTCCGGCGGCTGACGGCGACTGCAGAAGAGGAGAAAAACCCGCGGCTCTCCCCCGACTCCAAGTTTCTCGCCTACACCCGCGCCAACAACCTCTTTGCCTTTGACCTCGACAGCGGTCTCGAATATCAGGTCACGGCCGACGGCTCCGAGACTGTTTACAGCGGCTGGGCTTCCTGGGTTTACTACGAAGAAATCCTCGGACGGAGTTCGAAGTACGCCGCTTTCTGGTGGTCGCCCGACAGCCGGAAGATCGCCTTCTTACGCTTCGATGACGGTCAAGTTCCGATTTTCCCGATCTTCCGTTCGACCGGTGTGCACGGAGAACTCGAAAAGGAGCGCTATCCCAAGCCGGGAGACCCGAACCCGAAGGTCAGGCTCGGGATCGCCGCCCTGCCCGAGAACAAGGTTGTCTGGGCCGACTTCGACGAGAACGCCGACCACTATGTGGCCTGGCCGTTCTGGCTTCCGGCGGGGGACCGGCTGACCGTGCAGTGGATGAACCGCGGCCAGGATCACATCAAAATCTACGGCGTCGACCCGGAGACAGGAAAGAAAGAGGAGGTCTTCGAAGAGAAGCAGGCCGCCTGGGTCGAGTTTTTCGAGGACCTCTATTTCTTCAAGGACGAAAGCGGGTTCCTGCTCCGCAGCGATGCCGACGGCTGGCGGCATTTGTATTATTACGACCTCAAGGGAAAGCTCGAGGCCCGGCTAACCGAAGGTCCCTGGCAAGTGACGAGCATCGAACTGGTGGACGAAAAAAACAAGTGGGTTTACTTCAGTGCCAGCAAGGAAAGGTCCACGGATACGGACCTCTACCGGGTCCACCTAGACGGTCAGGCCCTTGAGCGGCTGACCAAAGAGCCGGCCTCCCATTCCTGCCAGGTCTCGCCGGGAGGAAGCTATTTCCTCGATACGTCGACGAGTGTCGAACATCCCTCCAAACAGGACCTCTGCCGGAGCGACGGCACCTGGATCCGGACGATCGACAGCAGCGACTCCCCGGTGCTCAAGGAATATGCGCTCGGCAAGAAGGAGCTCTTCACGATTCCCACTGCAGACGGATACGCGCTTCCCGCCTACTGGATCCTGCCGCCCGACTTCGACCAGAGCAAGAAATATCCGGTGCTGTTCACGATCTACAGCGGGCCCGGCTCTCCCACAGTCTCAAACTCCTACCCGCCGCTGTCCTCGCTGTATCTCGCCCAGGAAGGAATCATCGTCCTGAGCGTCGACCACCGCGGCTCCGGGCATTTCGGGAAAAAGGGCGTCGCCCTGATGCATCGCAGCCTGGGCAAGTGGGAGATGAACGACCTCATCCAGGCGGTCAAGTGGCTGCGGCAGAAGCCGTTCGTGGACAGCGCGAAAATCGGGATCACGGGCGGAAGCTATGGCGGCTATACAACCTGTCTGGCGCTAACCTACGGCGCCGACTATTTCACTCACGGCATCGCCAGCTCCTCGGTGACCGACTGGAAGCTCTACGATTCGGTCTACACCGAGCGCTACATGGACGCGCCGGCGGAGAACAAGGAGGGCTATGAGTTTGGCTCGGTCATGACTCACGCCAAAAACCTCAAGGGCGTGCTCCTGCTCGAGCACGGCGATATGGACGACAATGTCCACATGCAAAACACCGTTCAGCTCATCGACGCCCTGATGGACCAGGACAAGGTCTTCGAATACATGGTCTTCCCCAACCAGAGGCACGGGTTCGGCGGGAAGAAGCGGGAGAACTCCAGACGCCGCAGCGTCGATTTCTGGGTCAAGCACCTTCTGGGCCGCTGAGATGAAGGACGTCGAGGCGCGGTTCCGGATGCTCACGGCCTGTCCGGCCTGCTCCAGTGCGGATATCCGCGGCTACCAAAAAGGGACTTTTTCCGGCCGCTTGACCCAGGACGAGATCAAGATAACCGACAGCCAGTACGGCAAGACCTGGGACCTGAGCATCTGCGCCCGCTGCGGGCACATCTTCGCCAACCCCTGCCCGGCCGCTGACTACCTGACCTCGCTTTACAGCCGCGTCGAGGACCCTCTCTACGATGACGAGGCCGCGGGCCGGTCCAGGAATTTCCTGCGCATCCTGCGCCGTCTCGAAAAGCTGGTTCCGGAGAAAGGCCCGCTCTTTGATGTCGGCGCCGCCACGGGGATCCTGCTCGACCTGGCCCGGGGCCGCGGCTGGGAACCGGCCGGGATCGAACCCAGTGCCTGGGCGGTGAGGTCAGCGGCCGATAAGCACGGCCTTGGCCTCATCGAGGGGACGCTGGAGACCGCGGCTCTTCCGGAGGATCGCTACGCCGCCGTGACGATGGTGGATTTCATCGAGCACACGCCGCTCCCGTTCGAAGCAGTGAGGAAAGCCCGGTCCATCCTGCGGCCCGCCGGGATACTCGTCCTGGTCACGCCGGACATCCACAGCCGGGCCGCGCGGCTGGCCGGCCGGAGATGGTGGCATCTGCGGCCCGCCCATCTGGCCTTTTTGTCCCGAGGGTCAATCGACGCCCTGCTCCGGCGGGCCGGGTTTTCCATCGTGGCCGAGCGCCGCTATGCCTGGACCTTCAGCGCCCATTATCTGCTTTCCAGAAAGCCGGCTCTCCAGGCCCGGTTGAAGGATATCCGCCGGGCTTCATTTTTGAAAAGAATTCCCATAAAATTGGCACTCGGTGACTCATTCGAAGTCTATGCCATGAAGGACCGCCGAGCGTGACCGCCTACCTGCGGGCCCTGCGTCTGGAGAGATGGCCTCGCAGCGCCGCCATCATTCTCGGAAGCGCCGCTTTTTTCTTCCTGCACCGGGATTTCCTGTCGTCCTTCCGGCCGCTGGAGGCGGTCTTCCTTCTCGCCCTGTCCTTTTTCCTGACCTGGGCGATCTCCACGGCGAATTACATCGTCAACGAGATTGTGGATGCGCCCTACGACGTCCATCATCCCGCCAAGAGGCATCGCCCCCTCGTCCGGGGAGAGGTCAAAAAAGCTCCCTTCATCATGCTGGGGATCGGAATAACCGCTGCCAGCCTGACCCTGGCCGTGGCCTTCTTTTCTTCCTCTTTCGTCCTCTCGCTTCTCGCTCTCCTGGCCGCCGGCTTTATCTACAACGTCAAACCGGTCCGGGCCAAGGACATTCCTTTTCTTGACGCCATCTCCGAATCGGCCAACAACCCGATCCGCTTCCTCATCGGCTGGTACACCTTCGCGCCCCGGAATTTTTTTCCGCCCCTCAGCCTCTTGGTGGCTTGGTGGTCGTTCGGCAATTTCCTGATGACGGCCAAGCGGCTTTCCGAATTCCGGCTCCTCGGCGACAAGGCCGCCGACTATCGGCTTTCCCACAAGCGGTACTCCCGAAACCTGCTTCTCTTCGGAATGACCGTCAGTGCCGCCGTCTTTCTGACCAGCTTTCTGGTCTTCGTCCTGTCCCTGCATCTCTATCGGCTGCTCGTCATCGTTCCGCTTCTCCTCCTCTATTTATTTCTCTTCTTCCGCAAAACGTTGAACGAGAGGGAGGTCATGGAGGAGCCGGAGAGCCTGCTCCGCAACCCGTTGATCGTCGTGTTGACGCTTGTCCTGGTCGGCCTTTTTGCCCTTTCCGTTTTCTTGTGATAGATTAGGGGCAGTCCGTCTTTCCCCGCAAGAAGAGGAAGAAGATGAACATGCTGGACGTCATGCTGAGACTCATCCTGGCGATCGCCCTCGGTGGCATCATCGGCCTGGAGAGAGAGGCCAGCCAAAAACCGGCCGGGCTAAGGACCCATATCCTGATCAGCGTCAGCGCGGCCTTGATGATGATCCTTTCCCAGCTCATGCTCGCCGGAAAGGAGTCCGGGGGCTCGGACATGCTTCGGGTTGCGGCCGCCGTCATCACCGGCATGGGCTTCATCGGGGCGGGCACGATCATCCAGTCCCAGGGGATGGTCCACGGCCTGACTACGGCCTCGACACTCTGGACAGTCGCCGGCCTCGGCCTGGTCGCAGGAGCCGGCTATTATCTGGTCGCCGTCCTTTTTGCGGTGCTGGTCATCGCCACACTCGTCCTCTTCCGCCGTGTCGAGGAAACCCACTTGAAGAAAACCCTCTACCATTACCACCTCAAGATCAAGGACAGCCCGGATATCCTCATCAACCTGAGAAAATTGATCTTTCATCTTGGGCTCAAGCTGGCCGAGCTCAATCTCAAAAAGGAGAGAAACGTCTCGGTCGTCACGCTCTCCTTCTCATCCTCCGAAGAAAAAGAGCGCCAGTTCAGCCAGAGCCTGTTCGACATGGGCGAGATCCTTGAAATCAAGATCGAGTAAAAAGAAGATCGTCCTCGCGACCTCCAACCCGGGCAAGCTCAGGGAAATCCGGCGCTGCTTCAGCGGACTCCCCTTCGAATTCCTGTCTCTCCTCGACATCGGCGCAAGCGGCGATGTCGAGGAGAACGGCCCGACCTTCCTGGAGAACGCCCGTCTCAAAAGCCTGGCCTACAGCCGGTTGAGCGAACACCTGACCCTGGCCGAGGACTCCGGCCTGGAAGTCGAGCACCTCGACGGCGCGCCGGGAGTGCGGTCGGCCCGTTATTCCGACCCTGGAGCCACCGACGAAAAAAACATACGCAAGGTGCTCCGGCTGTTGGAAGGCGTGCCTTGGCCGGACCGCCGGGCCCGGTTCGTCTGCCAGCTCGTCCTGTCAAAGAAGGCGCGCGTCCT
>Ga0209253_10006331_pt1 | contig 10265 bp, 12 predicted proteins | sample FrelakmetBRP12BR_FD_187145 | JGI IMG/M metagenome (GOLD analysis project Ga0209253, IMG submission 187145) | Freshwater lake sediment microbial communities from the University of Notre Dame, USA, for methane emissions studies - BRP12 BR (SPAdes)... | ecosystem: Environmental > Aquatic >...
GGGGGTGTTGCCCCGATGGCACGACGCATGCAACGAGGGAGTCGTGACGATGCAGGGACACCGCACGGAGGCGCTGCGGACGGATTCAGGGGTGTCGAGGGGCGGTGCCTGGGTGAAGTTGGCGGAGCTCAACAGCGGGAGCGGGTTCGCGGGGCATACCGACTGGCGTGTGCCGAACCGCTTCGAGCTGGAGAGCTTGCTGAATCTCGGCACGTCCTATCCGGCGGTGTCGCCGGCCTTCAACACGGCATGCGCCCCAGCGTGCACGGTGCTCACGTGCAGTTGCACGGCCGCGAGCTTCTACTGGTCGTCCACGACGGTCGCGAGCTCACCGAGCATCGCCTGGGTCGTGGGTTTCAGCGACGGCTACGCGAACTTCCGCGCCAAGGGCGACGGCGCCTACGTGCGCGCCGTCCGTGGCGGCTCTTGATCGATGATCGGGCAGCGTGGAGCAGCTGCAGCATGGAACAGCCCCCGGCGCAGCCCGATGCGCCGGTGAGCGAATCGGCGGGAAGTCATGACGATTCTCGAGGTCCTCCAGGTGCTCTATTACTTCAGTCCCGCATATGCCGCCGACGTGAGCCCCGTCATCGCGGCGGAGCTCCTCCCGCGGTGCGACCGTCCCATCGATGGGGGCAAGACGCTCCGCGGCCGGCGACTGCTCGGAAGCCACAAGACCTGGAGAGGGCTGCTCTCGTGTGTGGTTGCCGGCGTCGGCGTCTGGGAGCTGCAGCGAGGTCTCTACCAGACAGGTCTCTTGCGCGCCTTCGCGATCGTCGACTACGGTGCCCAACCAATCGTACCAGGACTTCTCATGGGACTCGGCGCGGGGGTCGGTGATGCCCTCAAGTCGATGCTCAAGCGACAGATGGACATCGCGCCAGGCTCGACCTGGCTGGTGTTCGACCAGCTCGACTTCTTTCTCGGCGCCCTCGCCTTCGTCTCACTCGTGCACGTCCCACCGCTGGGGGTCGTCCTCGCGGTGCTCCCCCTGGTGCTCCTCTGCGATATCGCGGCGACGGCGATCCTCTGGCGTCTCGGCCTCAAGGAGAGCTGGCCGTGAGCGAGAGCCGGCACGACACACTCGATCCCGGGCTGTGCGCGAATCTTGCTCCCGGTTTCTCCTTGCCGTGCCGGCAACTACCGCCACCGCGCCGCACCACCGGCCGGGAGCGTCGCTGGCTCGATCCCTACCGCGGGCTCTTGAAGCGAGCGGAGCGGGGTGTCGATCGCTTCGCGACGCGCTACGTGTATCCTCACGTCTTCGGGATCTGGCACCCCTACTGTTGGCTGCTCCGGCGTCGCTTCTCGCTCGCCGCGGCCACGGTGATGCCGCCGCGCTGGCCATGCGACGCCGACGATCTCCGGATCCTGCTCCTGAGCGACATCCATACCGGTGCGTTCCTCCACCCCGAGGTGCTCGGACCGCTCCTCGAGGAGCTGATGCGCCTCGAGCCCGACCTCGTCGCCATCACCGGCGACATCGTCGAGGGATGGGTCGAGGATCTCGACGGCTTCCTGCCCGCGCTCGCCATGCTCACCCCCGCGCCGCTCGGGACCTGGTACTGCTTCGGCAACCATGACTACTTCACGGGTGCCCCCGAGCGCATCGGCGATCTCCTCGCCTCGATCGGCATCCGGACGCTCCGCAACGAATCGCGGGAGATTCGCGGGGAGAGCCGTATGCTCGTCCTCGGCGGCATCGATGACCGGACTCTCGGGACGTCGGATTGGGACCGACTCACCGCCGCGCACGGGCCGCCGCACCTCCTCCTTGCGCACCATCCCGACGACTTCTACGAGGCGGAGCGTCGCGGCGTGGCGCTCGTGCTCTCCGGGCACACGCACGGCGGGCAGATCCGCTTCCCCTCAGGCCCCCCGATCGTCCGTCAGAGCCAGTTCTGCCTCGACGAAGGCTTGTACGCACACGGCTCCGCGATGCTCGCGGTGACACGCGGGCTCGGGGCCGTCGGGCTTCCGTGGCGGGCGGGAGCCGATCCCGAGGCGGTCCTGCTTCGGGTCCGTGCCCCGCACCCGTGAAGCCGACCACTGCAGGTGAGGACAGGAGGTGCACCATGCGACGCCCGATCATTCTCGCCCTCGCGCTGCTCGGCCTCGGCGGCTGCAGCGCCGTGACGCGTCCGCCGATCGCGACCGTGGCGCGCGTCGATCTCGAGCGCTTCATGGGCGACTGGTACGTGATCGCCAACATCCCGACCTTCCTCGAGAAGGACGCCCACAACGCGGTCGAGTCCTACCGCCTGGCGCCGGACGGCACGATCGAGACGACTTTCACCTTCCGCGCCGGCGGGTTCGACGGCCCGCGCAAGCAGTACCGGCCGCGCGGCTTCGTCTTCGACCGCGAGTCGAACGCGGTCTGGGGGATGCAGTTCGTGTGGCCGATCAAGGCCGACTTCCGCATCGTCTATCTCACACCCGACTACCAGCAGACGGTGATCGGGCGCCAGGCGCGCGACCACGTGTGGATCATGGCGCGCACACCGAGCATCCCGGACGACGACTACGCCCGCATACTCGACTACCTCGCGCGCCAGGGCTACGAGGTGGCGAGGATCCAGAGGGTGCCGCAGGACTGGCGTGGTCTCGATCCGCCCCGCGAGGCGCCAGCGGCAGTCCGTGGGTCATGAGCGCCCGCGGGGCGTGAGCGTGGATCCTCCGGATGGCGTCCCGCGCCCGCCGAGTCCGAGGTCTCGGGCGCAGCGAGAACCGAGGTCGTGGTTGCGGAAGACGGTGGGGCCCCGATCTGGATCTCGCGTACGTCTGAGCCGTGCTCCCCTCGTTCTCGACGTCGAGAACGAGTCGGAGCACACGTACAGGGGAGAGGCCGGCGTGAGGCAGAGCATCTCGCTCTCGCCCACCGAGACGACGTGCTCGGTCGGGCAGAGGTCGTGCAGGCAGAGCGGGCGGCTCCGTCAACGCGGGACGACGACGGAGAAGCCGAGCGCCCGCGCCGCACGCGCCTGCGCGTCATCGTTGGTGAGGAGCCGACGCAGGTCGAGCGACTTCATCACGGCGAGGTGAAGACGATCCAACGTCGGACAGTAGGCTTCGCGCGGGAGCGGCCGGACCTGCCCCTCGGCCACGTCGACGACCTCCGCCGGTGCCCGCACGACCTCGTAAGGAGTCTGGCCGAGCAACGCCTCGAGGCGAGCGACGAGCGATCGGGCCGCCGGCCGGGTGAGGAGCCCTGCAGCGGCGCGCGCCTGCACCTGCACGAGCGTCTCGAGACGGGCCAGGGTGGAGACGACGACATGCTCCTCGGCGGCGACGAGCTGCATCACCCGGCTCGTCTCGGGCTCCGGAAACAGCACCTTCAGCAAGCAGCTTGCATCGAGATAGAGGCTCATGACGTGCTACGCCTTCCGGTCGCGCCGGAGCAGCTCGTCCGTTGACGGGCCGGGTTTGCGGTGGCGCCAGAACCTCTCGAGCCAGCGCTCCTGCTCGGTGGGATCGAAGCGGTCTCGGCGCGTCCGCGGACGGGTATCGTAGGGCACGATGCGGGCGACCGGCTTGGAGTCACGGGTGACGACGATCTCCCCCACGCGAGCGAGCGCGCGTTCCGCCTCTGGCCACTTGAGGCGGATGTCGCGAACCGTCATGGTCTTCATCGCATGAGATTAACATGTTTCACGGCACCGGCAAGGTGCCGCCCCGCGGACGCGCATGCCTGATCAAGAAGTCGCTCGAAGGCTTCGATCGGAGGTCTCGCGAGCGCCGCGTCGACAGAGGGGGGAGGAGGCGCAGGACTCCGCGTCCAGGGTCCCCAGGACGCGCAGGCTGAGCGCGCCCTTGGCGCGGAGCTGCCGGTAGGCCATGAGGTGATCGATGCTGAGGCGAATCGCCGAGAGCCTGTGGGTGGAGGCGCGCCCGCTCCGCTTCGCCGGGGTGGAGACGGGCACGCGGATGACCGTCGTGCGGCTCGCCGGCGGGGGACTCGTCGTCCACTCCCCCGTGGCGATGGACGAAGGCACGCCGGCGGTCGACGCCCTGGGGCCGGTGCGCGCGATCGTGGCGCCCAGCCGCTTCCATCACCTCTTCGTCGGCGAGTGGATCGCGGCCTACCCGGACGCGATTGCGTGCGCCTGCCCGGGACTGGAGCGCAAGCGGAGCGATCTCAAGTGGGATCGCGTCCTCGGCGACGAGCCCGAGGAGGAGTGGCGCGGCGAGATCGAGCAGGTCTTGTTCGCGGCCCGCTCGCTGGAGAACGAGGTCGTCTTCTTCCACCGGCCGAGCCGGACGCTGATCTGCGCCGACCTCGTCTTCAACCTCGGTGATCACCCGTCCCCGCTCACGCGCGTCGTCGCCCGCCTCATCGGCAGCCGGAGACCGGGCGCGACCCTGCTCGAGCGCGTGCTCATCCGCGACCGGGCGGCCGCGCGCGAGCAGGTCGGCCGCATGCTCGCCTGGAATGCCGAGCGCATCGTGTTGTCGCACGGGGACGTGATCGAGAGCGGCGGCCACGAGGTCCTTCGTCGCGCCTACGACTGGCTCTGATCTGGGAAGGAAGCCGAACCAGACGCACGTCCTCTGCCGCGCCAAGGGAACGGACGCGCGTGCCGCAGACGCCCGGCGGTCGCAGGTCGTGACGGGGTTGCGCGCGGCATCGAGAACTCGGGGCGCCGCTCCCGCTCGGCGGTGAGTATCCGTCACGCCGGCGAGGTCGCCGGCGCGGGGGACGAGGCCGGGGCGTGCCGGGCGCGCAGCGCCACCAGTGCCCTTGTCCCGCGTTCGCTTGACTGCCGTCGGGGCAAGATCCCGAGCCCGGGATGGCACAGCGTGAGCCAGGCGTGGCACGGTCTGGCACCTGCGCATGCGCCGCTGCGCGACGGCGAGGAACCGGGGTGCCCGCTGGCGGCGGCTGTGCCATACTCGAGACCCATGGCGCCGCTCTCGACGTGCACGGGTCGCGAGGACGACGTCGCCCGGCTGGAGCAGGAGCGGCGACCGCCGCACCGTGACGGTGGTCGGCGCGGGGGGGTAGTCGCATGACCGGGAGGACCGGCTTTCCGTCCAAGCGCGACGCCTGGCTCGTGCTGTTCATCTGGGCCGGTGCGATCCTCGCCGTCGTGGGCGCCGTGGCGCAGTTCGACAGCCGCGCGCCGCTTCTCGTGCGCGCACTCCTCCTCGTCGTCCTCCTCGCGGCCGCCGCGTTCATGCTCTGGGTGCTCTACGGCACGGCCTACGCCGTCGGCCGTGACGAGCTGCTGGTGAGGTGTGGTCCATTCCGGTTCAAGGTGCGGCTCGGCGACATCGAGAGCGTGACCCCCTCCCGCAACCCGCTGTCGAGCCCGGCGTGCTCGCTGGACCGACTCCACATCCGCCTGCGCGGGTCGCGCGTCGGCCTCCTGGTGTCCCCGGAGGACAAGCGGGGCTTCCTTGCGGCGCTCGTCGAGCGCTGCCCGCATCTCGCGCTCGCAGGGGACCGCGTCGTCGGGCGCGGCCCCACGTCGGGGGGAGCGTCGCGGGGAGCGTAGCGCCGCGGGGTCGTTCGGCATCGGCGACCATCTGCCGCAGGAATGGCAGGCGCCCGCGTGCGCGCTCCAGTCAGCCGGGCATGACGCGTGATGAGGCGGCTCGACGTCGCTCACGCCGATCGGCCCCCGCGGCGAGGCCGGCGGTGCCGCGCCGGAGCGCGGCGCGTCCTCCGACCCTTGCGTCGAGGGGGCCGGCGGCGCTATCCGGGGCGCATGCACGGCCCCGTGCTCCGTCTGTCGTGCGTGCTCGTCGTCGCCCTCTCATGGTGGTGAGCGTGCGTGCGCGCCGAGAGGTCGAAACGCGCCGGGCTTTCGTGTTAGAGAGCGCGTAAGTTCGGGGATGCAGGCGCTCGCGGCGAGGATGCCGCGCCGTCATCGAGGTCCCCCACGGGAAGAACCAAGAACGGGAAGGAGAGGATCATGCCCACGAAGGCGATACAGAGGAGTGCGAAGGCGATGAGGACGAAGGCAGGGCAGGGGAGTGCGAAGGCGATGAGCACCGCCGAGCGCGCGCGCGCCGTGATGTCGCGCGAGGCACGCGCCGCGTACGGTGAGATCCAGCAGGGCGTCCGGCGCCTGGAGAAGTCCATCGCCGACATCCGGCGGGAGGTGAGCAAGGCGGAGCGGAAGATCGAGGGCGCCGCGCGGGCGCGCATCCGCGAGCTCCGCAAGGACGCGCGCGCACAGCTCGGCGTGCTGCAGTCGAGGCAGCGCGAGGCCACGCGGACACTCAAGAAGCTGTCGGCTGCGGCAGGTGAGTCCTGGCGAGAGATCAAGGAGTCGGCGGACTCTCTCCTCGGCGACGCTCGCGAGACTGCCACCTCCGTGGCCGAGCGGTTCCGGCGCGCTCTCGGCGCCTGAAGCCCTCGAGTACGCGCTCATGCACGCTCCGGCCCGCCCGGTGGTTGCCGGGCGGGGCCGGGACCAGGCCTCGAGACGGGGGCAGAGCTCCGGTCCGCCCGGGGCGTGCATGATCAGCGTGACGGCGGGGGCAGATCCTGGACGCGGAGCGGGAAGCCGTGCGGCCCCCAGTAGGCCTCGTCCGTGAGGCGTGCCTCGTCCACGGTGAGGGGCGGGCGGGAGACGAAGGGGCCACGGCGGATCGGGCAGTCGGGCACCTCGCACGCCGGGCAGAGGAGGCGGCGGCAGGGGTCGCTGTGGAAGACGATCTCGCCCTGGATCGTGCACGCCTCGATCACGCGACGCTCGAACGCGTCGGTGGCTTCATGTGCCTGCTCGACGGTCCAGTACTCGGGCACGACCAGGTGCGCGTCGACGTGCGTGAAGCGGCCGACGCGGATCGCGCGTAGCCGGTGGATGCGAATGATGCCGGGCGTGCGCGTCCCGTCGAAGGCCGCGACGAGGCGTGTGAGGAGCTCCGTGTCCTCCTCGTCGAGCAGCCCGCCCGCGGCCCGGCGCACCAGGCGGAAGCCGGTGAAGGCGAGGTTCGCGCCGAGGACGAGTGCCACCGCCGGATCGAGCCAGGCGACGCCGGTCACGCGCACCAGCACGAGCCCGAGCACCACGCCCAGGCTGGTCCAGAAGTCCGAGAGCACGTGCTGGCCGTCGGCGACGAGGATCAGCGACTGCGCGCGTCGCCCGGTGGACACCAGGTACCAGCCGAGGGCGGCGTTCGCGAGCCCGGCCGCGAGCGTGAGCAGCACGCCGGACTCGATGGCGCCCACGCGTGGGCCGCGGATGAGGGCCTCGGTCGCGTACCACAGGATCGCCACGGCGGCGAAGGCAATGAGTCCACCCTCGAACGCGGCGCTGAGGAACTCGATCTTGCCGTGCCCGTAGGGATGGTCGCGGTCCGCCGGCTTTCCTGCGAAGACCAGACTGCCGAGCGCGAAGAGCGCCGCCACCACGTTGACGATGGACTCGAGCGCGTCGGAGAGCACGGCCGCCGACCCGGTGAGGAGGTACGCGAAGTACTTCATCGCCAGGAGCGCGGTGCCGACCCCGAGTGAGATCAGGCCGGCGCGCAGCCGGACGGCCTCCTCGGGATCGTGGGCGAGCCGCGACCTCATGGGGCGCGCAGCCTAGCCGGATTCCTCGCGGCGGGAAACGCCCCGTCGCTACGCGACCACCTGTGGGCTCTGGGCTCAGTCCGTCCGGTAGCGCCGCAGCGCAGGCACCCGCGCGGCCACGACCGCGACCACGGCGAGGGAGAGGACGCCGCCGCTCACGACCGAGAAGGTCGGGCTGGTGAGCGCCGCCACGAATCCCGACTCGGCAGCGCCGAGCTGGTTCGAGGCGCCGATGAAGATCAGGTTGACGCCGCTCACCCGCCCGCGCAGCGCCGACGAGCCCGAGGTGGAAGGCGGAGCCGGAGAGCGCGTAGACGTGCCAGGCGATCGCCGCCCGCAGCAGCATCATCGCGCTCGCGGTGCAGAAGCGACTCGCGAGGTAGAGCCAGAAGTCGCGCGGGAACACGCGCCGACTCTCGCGGCTCGGGCCCCCGGCGTCAAACGTGCCCGGGCACTGCCCCGGGCGCCCGGCCTCGAACCGCGAGAGCGTGCGCGGGCCGCCCGCATCACGACGCGCTGCGTCTAGGCATGCGCCAGCGGTGTGTGCTAGCGGGCGTCCACCACGTGCCGCCCGCGGGCGGCCAAACCGTCACTGCAAAGGAGGCAACGATGCGGAGTGTGAGAGAACGTCTGGTTCCCCTCGTCGGGCTGGCGGCCGCGGCCCTCGTCGTGAGCTCCGAGGCGATGGCCAACACCGTCACCCAGAACACCTCCTGGACCATCGACCGGTCCGGCACCACGGCGAAGTACCGGGTGACCGCCTACGGCGACTCGATCTACGCCGGCTACTACGGGTCGATCTCGCGTGTCGCCAAGCGAGCCGCACCGTGGGTGGACGGCGAGTACCTGTCGCAGGCCTGGAACAGCGACATCGAGGTCATCCGCCGCACCAAGTCGGGCGCCAAGGCCGACGACATCTACAACAACAAGATCGTCGCCGAGCGCTCCTACATGCAGACCGCGAACACCCGCATCGTGACCTTCGAGATGTGCGGCAACGACGGCCTGCAGGCGCGCAGCAGCTTCGCCGGCCAGAGCGGCACCTGCAACTACGGCGTCCTCGGCACGGCGCTCAACAACTGCACCACGTACCAGGAGCGGGCGATGCAGTACATCAAGGCCAACGCCTCCACGAGCACGCGCCTCAAGGTGATCGCGAACCTCTACTACCCCGGCTACAAGGCCGACGACGCTCTCAGCAACTGCACCGATCCAGGGACCGGGCAGCGCGTGAACAAGCAGGAGAAGTTCCTGCCCTACATCGCCAGGATGAACTGGCGGGCCTGCAACTTCGCCAGCGTGTACGGCTTCCAGTGCGCCGACAGCTTCGCGCAGTACATGGGCGCCGACTACGACTCGAACGGGGACGGCCAGATCGACTCGGAGGCGCTGCGGTACGTCCAGGGCGAGTCCGAGAGCGAGTACGTGACCCGCATCACCTCGACGCTGCGCTCGACGATCCGCGACGCCAACACCCACTTCGTGAACGCGAGCACGAGCTACGACTACATCCAGTCGGACGACACGCACCCGACGTACACCGGCTCGACCGTCTACGTCGGCCTCTTCGGCGGCACCGGCTCGGGCTCGGGCGCGCCCGACTACAGCGGCGGCCAGATCGTGGACGGCAAGAACCCGATCTGGAACCAGCTCGGTCACGAGCGCATGGGCTGGGCGATCTCGGCAGGCAACCCGGGGCACCCTGACCCTTCGTCCCCCTGACCCGGCGACATCGTGACCCGCCGTCACCACGGCAGGAAGCGGATCAGCAGGAGCACCGGGACTCCTGCGTAGTAGACGATCCGGCACCACGTCTCCACGGCCCGTCGCACCCTCGCCGCGCGCGAGGGTGCGACGCGCGCCGCGGCCAGCGCGACTCCCTCCGCCAGGCCCCGCCACGCGCTCGCGTAGAGCAGCAGATAGGTCGAGAGCGTCGCCCAGTAGATCGCGAAGGTCGCGAGGTAGGAGGCCAGCCCCAGCTGGTAGTACTCGCCGAGGAGGGCGCCGTACGCGATGTGCTGGTGCGCGTTGAAGAGCAGCGCCGTGGGCAGGAGCGCGAACAGCACGAACTTGCCGAGCAGGTGGTACCAGCGCCAGGACGTGCCGTGCGCCCTGGCGTGGGCATAGACGACCGTCGGGTGCTGTATCGCCGCGTGCGCCGCGGTGACGCCTGCGCCGGCGAGGGCCGCGAGGAGCGGCGTCGGGTCGGCGACCTCGATCCCGTAGCGGAGACGACGGCCCGATCGCATCCGCAGCGAGGCGCCTGGCCCGGGAAGGGGCAGGGCCCAGGGAACGACGCCGGCGATCGCGCTGCACGGCACCTCGAGCCGCACGCGCCGGTGCCGCACCACGAGCTCGGCGTCGCGGACCTCGACGTCGGCCAGGGCGGCCTTCTCGATCAGCCAGGCGAGGATGCCCGGGACGACCGCGAGGAGGGCGACCAGCCGCGCCAGGACCGGCGGCGTCACCGGCGGGTCGGTGGCGACGAGGACGAGGACGAGGATCGCGACCAGGCTCGCCCGGCTCGCGCCGAGGAGCAGCGCGGCGGCGAGGCGCGAGGGCACGGCGTAGGCGCGCGCCTGCAATCGGGCCGGGGCCGGTGCGCCGGCGTCTGCGGAGGTCGTCATGTTCGTGCCGCCCTTCCCGGCCCTCCGCCTCCCGCGGCCGGCCGGCGAGGACGATCGCGCGCGCGACCCGGCTTGCCGGTCGCGCGCGGCTTCCCGTATATAGCGACGCAGCC
>Ga0209253_10006332_pt1 | contig 10264 bp, 12 predicted proteins | sample FrelakmetBRP12BR_FD_187145 | JGI IMG/M metagenome (GOLD analysis project Ga0209253, IMG submission 187145) | Freshwater lake sediment microbial communities from the University of Notre Dame, USA, for methane emissions studies - BRP12 BR (SPAdes)... | ecosystem: Environmental > Aquatic >...
TACAGGCAGCTGCGGCTACGCCGCACCGTGCCGCATCGCCGTCCATGCGCTGTAACCAGCGGCGCGGGCAACTGGTTCCAGCCGGACGACGCAGCATCGGCTGCGGACAGCCCCGCAGTGGGCTGCGCCGCGGCATCAACGATCGAGTCCAGCGAGGCAGGCCGTGCGTTTGGATCCAGCAGACTGGCTCTCCACCGAAGAGTTGTGTGTAACAGCGAGGAGTGAGGCCGGCGGAATCGCTTGTCAACCGTCACGGCGACGGCGGCCAAGCCGATCCAGGCGTACAAGGACCTGGAAGTGCTGGAAACCGCCGCGCGCCAGCGGCTGCTGGCGGCGCTGGGCTTCGGCGGGGACGCGCTGGACGAGGACGAGAGCCTCGACCAGGCCGATCAGGGGTTCGTCGCCCCGCCCCCCGCCCCGGCGATCCCGGAGGCGCGCCCCGCGCCGCCGCCCGTCTTGCCGATGGCCGACGCGCCGTCCGAGCGCGAGACGACCCCGGCGGTCCCGGACGCGGCGTCCGCCGGTTTCGGCCCGGTGCCCGAGGACCCGGCGGCCCCGGCGAACGACGACGCGGCGCTGGCGCTGCTGCGTCGGCAGATCGACAACCTGGCGAGGATGCGCGGCGTCGAGCCGCCGGTCGTCGCCACCCGGGAAGAGGCCCGCGCCGCCCTCAAGCGGTTGATGCAGGGAACGGCCCGGTAACGATCCCCACTCCGGAGACGCCTCCCGTCTCCGGCGCGGGAGGGGGCGCATCCTCTCGCGGCGGCTTGCCGGACGGCGGACCCCTGCGAGACGGACCGAAGGCGCGCGCTTCCCGCGCGCGCCACCCCCTCGAGCCGCGGTCGGGCGGTTCGTGGCAGAGCGCCCGGAGGGTCCGGGCCGGGGACGGGGGACCCCGTTGCATCCCCACCACCGAACGAAGAACCACCAGCGTTCCGACCGCGCTGGCGGTTCGATTCGCGCCGCCGACCCGGCGGTCCCCTCTCGCCAGATAAGGAACACTATGACCTTCAAGACCGTGATTTGCGTCCAGGCCCTCATGGTGGCCGCACTGCTGGCCGCCGGGACGGCGCGGGCCGACCCCATCGTCGATCCCGGCAAGCGGTACCACACCCAGGAAATGATCGTGGACACCATCAAGGGATTGCCGAAATGCCTGAAGTATTGCCTGCTGGGCATCGAGATCAGGATCCGCTACACCGGCTACACCGTCGAGGTGTACTTCGTGCCGCGCGTCGAACACCACATGACTGCCCTGCACGCGATGGCCTCCGACCGTTTTCCCAAGGAAGCCTACCTCGAGTGGGCGGCCCTCGTGGGCGAAATCCAAAAGCAGCTTCTGGACCGGTTGGCCCGCGCCGTACCGACCCTGATGGGCGGCACGCCGATCGTCGAGAGCAGCGGCGGCGAGACCCGCTACGGCCAATACGGACACCACCAGAGCACCAACTTCAAGGAATCCGAATTCATGGGTCATCCGGTTGCCATCCTCCCCGCCCTGGTCGATAAAAACGGGGACATGACGGCGGATACCTACACCGACGGCGCGACTGGCACCGGCGGTGGGACCGGCGGGGGAAGCGGCGGCGGCTCGACCGCCATCGACGCGAGCGGCTTTATCGATCGGTGGAGCGCGTGGGCGGGGAACTGCTTCATGGACCCGAACCCGTGTTCCATGGCGCCGGCGTTCCCGGGCGGCGAAATCAGCAAGGCGTTCGATATGGTGGAAGCCATCGACACCCTCATTGCCGCGGTGAAGGCGAGCGGAGTCGATTTCAAGTCGATCGCCAAGACGGTGCGCGAGATCGCCAACAAGGTCGCCGACAACCTCGGCGTGGGGGGCGGCGTCAAGATCGACCGGCTGCTGTGTCCGAACGACGTCCGTTATTTCTATCCCTACTATCTCTCCGGGGTGGACGCCCTGTTCTGGCGTTCCGGCTGGCCCATCACCGACGCGACCCACACCGCCACCCTGTTCGATCCCTTCTCCGGCGACCGCGTCGGACGCACCGGTGAGAGCTGGGGCCACGTCTATCCGCGCCACGGCTTTCTCAATAACGACCATCCGGGGCGGGTCGCGCCGGTGATCAACCAACGCGGCGCGCATCTGCTGGCGGATGCCAGCGTCCGGCTGCGCCCGAAGCTCACCACGGCCTACGCCCGCGGCGACTGGCAGAACCTCTCGCCCGAACCGACCCCCTACTGCGAGGCCAACATCGCCGATCTGCCCACGCCGATCGACCCCGAAGGCGGCTACGCCCACAACATCTGGCCGCGTTTCGAGTGCCCGCTGAGCGAAATCGGCATCCTGGTGGCGTTCGTGCCCTATCGCTACTGTTTCACCTGGGATTGACGTGGCCGCGCGCGCGCCCGTTCCCCGCGCGGCCGGGTCGCCGCCGCCTTTGGTGCTGGCCGACGGCACGGTCGAGGCCCTGAAATGGCTCGCGCTGGTCTCGATGACCGGCGACCACGTCAATGGCTTTCTGCTCGGTGGGACGTGGCCGGCGCTGTTCGCCGCCGGCCGGCTGGCGTTGCCGCTGTTCGCGGTGGTGCTGGCCTACAATCTGGCCCGGCCGGAGGCCGCCGCGCGCGGCCTTCACCGGCGGGCGCTGGCCCGGCTGGTGCTGGCCGGCGCGCTGGCGTCGCCGCCCTACCTCGCCCTGGGCGGGGCTTGCGTGGGGTGGTGGCCGCTGAATGCGATGTTTTTATTGGCGTTGGTGACGCTGGTGGCGCTCCGGTGGGAGGGGAGCGACGGCCGGCCGGCGCAAGCCGTCGCGCTGCTGCTGGTCGGCGGCGTCCTGGTCGAGTATTGCTGGGCGGGCGCCGCGCTGGGCGTGGCGGTCTGGCGCTATTGCCGGCGGCCCACCTGGCTCGCCGCCGTCGCCGTGCTGGCGGCGGGCGCGGGGCTGTGCTGGATCAACGGCAACCTCTGGGCCTTCGCCGCCCTGCCGCTGCTGGCGGCGGCCACCCGCCTCGACCTGCCCGTGCCGCGCTGGCGCTGGGTTTTCTATGCCTACTACCCCCTGCATCTGGCGGCGCTGTGGTTGATCCAGCGCGGGCTGGGGGCGAACGGAGCGGGCTTCTAGCCGGCCGGTCGCTCCGCTGGCCGCGCCGGCGGGAGGTCGGTTGGCGCGAAATCCTCGCCCTCGAACGGCAGCGGGGGATGGCGCATCTTGGCTAAGCGGCCCGGGCGCCCTGCTGGGACGCGGCCACCATCCGCTGCGCGGTCAGCCGCAGCAGGGCCAGCACGCCCTGGTCGGTCAACCAGGGCGCGGCCTTCCGCAGCTGGCGCAGGCCCAGCGCCGCCAGATAATAGCTGTCGGCGGGTCCGACCGGAACGGCGCGCACGCCCTGGTCCTTCTGGAACACCCGCACCAGCAGATGGGTGCCCTGGTGCTCGATCTCCAGGCCCTTGGTGTTGTCCGGGCCATGATTCTTGCACGCGCAGCGGGGCAGCAGGCCGAGCACGGTGGCGGCCACCAGCGGTAACTCGTCGGCGGTGAGCTGGATGGCGATTTTCTGCTTCCAGTCGTAGGTTTGAGGCGCGGTGGCGCGCGCCGCCTCGATGCGCAGCGTCGGCGCGTTCTGGCGGGTTTCGTCGCTCTCGACGCACAGGGCGGCCTTGCCGCCGTAGATGTGGCAGCCCACGCGGTCGGGACGGGTCGTTCCCGGTATTCCCGGCGCGCTCGGTGCGGGCGCGGGCGGCGTCTGGCGCGACGGAACGGGCGGGGTCGCGGCCGGCGGGTCCGAACGGGGAATGCTCGCCGGCGCGCTCGGCGTGGGTGCGTTTGCCGGCGCTGGCCGCGGCGCCGCCGGCGCGTTCGACGCCGGCGGCGCGGGGAGGATGGGCCGGCTTGGCGCCGTCGCGGCTTCCGGCGGGTTTCCCGGCGCCCGGGTTGCGGCGGTGGTGGCGACGGGCGCCGGTGCGGGCGCGTTCCGCAGGTTATTGCTCAAGAAAACCAGCGCGCCCTGTTGGCCTCTTTCGGCTTGCTGGAGGGCGTGTTCGATGCGCGCTCCGTCGAGGCCGGCGGGCAGGGCGGCGAGGCTCGCTTCGGTCTGCGGCGGCAGACGCAAGGCCGCCAGGCGGGCGTTGAGGGTGTTCAGGTCGGTCACGGGCGGGTCCTCGTTCGGTTGCGACTGAATCCAGCATCGCACGGATCGGTGGGCAGGCAAGCGCGCTCGGGCTCGGCGCTCGGGAGGCCGGGTTCCATGCCGTTGAACGCGGGTTTCATTCCGGGCAAGCGCGGCGGCGGGGATAGGGCGGGCGGTTCTTTTCCAAAGGCGGTCGGGTTGGCGGGGATAGGCGATGCCGTTCCTCGCGCCTTGGAAGAATCGGCGCTGCCCGCGGGCAGCAATGAAGCAAAAATGGTCGCGAACGGCCGTTCGGGCCGATGGACGCGCGAAAACGCGACGGCAAAACCGTCCGACAACCGGCGGACGTCGCGGCGTCGCGGTGGTATGGCGTCCGGCGTCGATCCGCGACGCCAGTCGCGTCCGGCGTAGAGCCGCGACGACGAACGGATCAAGCCGTCCAGCCGAAGCCGGCCCATACGTGGGGATCGGCGCGCAAGGGCGAGACGCGGAGCGTGGCCAGATCGACCAGCGCCCCGTGGAGGTCCAATCGCCCTTGTCGGAACAGCATCCACAGCAGATTTTGGGCGAGGTCGGCGACGAGCCGGTTGATGGGGAGCCACTGGCGGGCCAGCGATTCCGCCGCCGAGCAGGAGGGGGCGCGCTGGGCGCCGTCGTCGAGGGTGGCCAGCTCGGGATAGAGCTGGAACACGTTGGGAATCCAGGTCGTTTCCTTCCCCGCCCGCCAGCAGCCGAGCACGACCTGCGCTTCGTGGGCCGAGTTGCCGGTATCGAGCCACAGGATCGGCGGGTCGCGGTAGCGGGAGGACGGGTAGGCCAGCCGCCCGATCTCGGCCCGCACGGCGGCCCGATCCACCGCCGTCAGGATCAAATCGAAAGCCGCCAGCGCGCCGGTGGCCGGGGCGAAGGCGCGCGGGACGGCCACCCAGTCCAGGCCCATGGCCAGATTGGCGCGCTGTACCAGGGTCACCGCCTTGTTCTGGCCGACGTCGGCGGGCCAGAACGCCTGCCGGCCGAGGTTGGCCGCCGTCACCCGGTCGGGATCGTAAACGGTCACGTGCAGACCGCCCGGATGGCCCAGCGCCCGCAAGGCATGATCGAGCGCCATCAGGGCGCCCAACAAATGCGAGCCGGTGCCGCCGGCGCCGATCAGCAGCACCCGCACGGGACGTTCCAGCCAGGGTTCGGGGAGGTACAGGTCGGGCATGGAACGCTCCGGGGTAGCGAGTGACCCCACCAGTATCCCCTCAAAGGTGGACCGGGCCAGCGGTGGGCGCGACCGAGCGGGAGGGCGGGATCGGGATTCCGCCCCCTGCATCGCCCCAGAAATGCCGTATGATTGCTTTGATTGCTCCGATCCAAGCCCGGATCAAAACCTCGCGGGAGGCGCGCGGCAGCGAATGCGAACGGACAGTCTGTTTTACCGGCTGTTTCAGGACTGGCCGGACCTGGTGCTGGAACTGGCGGGACTGGAAACGCCGGCGGCGGGCTACACGCTGCGCGCCGAGGAAATCAAGCAAACCGGGTTTCGGCTGGACGGGGTGCTCGTGCCGCCGGCGGATCGGCCGGACGGGCCGCTGGTGTTCGTCGAGACCCAGTTCCAGCGCGACCCGGACTTTCACGCCCGCTGGTTCTCGGAACTGTTCCTGTATTTGTACCGCCGTCCGCCGCGCCCGGCCTGGCGGGCGGTGGCCCTGTTTCCGAACCGGGCGACGGAAGGCGTGGCGGAAGCGGCCTACGCGCGACTTTTAGCCGATCCCTGGGTCAAACGGGTGTATCTGGAGGAGGCGCTCCAGGAGCCGACCCCATCGCGGGGCCTGCGGGTGTTGGGGCTCATCCTGGCCCCGCCGGAGGACGTGGTGGCGACGGCCCAAACGCTGTTGACGGAACCGGCGGCGGACGGGGGTCTAACCGGACTGGCCCTGGTGGACTGGGTGGAGACCTTGCTGGTGTACAAACTGCCGCGCCTGTCGCGGGAGGAGATCCGAAACATGCTGGACATGCTCGACGTGGAACTGAAACAGACCCGCTTTTATCAGGAGGTGTTCGCCGAGGGCTTGGAGGAAGGCCAAAAGGAAGGCCAGCGGCAAGAGCGCCTGCGGATCGCCCGAAGCCTGCTGGACGTGATTCTTGATGACCGCTTGCTGGCGGAGAAGACCGGCTTGAGCGAGGCGGAGGTGCGGGCGTTGCGGGCGAAAGGCGGTTGAAGGCGAGGGTCGCTGTCCCCACCTGACCCCGGAGGACGGCGCCCAGGGTTTGTTCCAGCAGCCGCGTTCCATGATCCCGTCCAATGTCCGCTGCGGTCCCCCCCGAACCGACCGAATCGTCCCGGGCGGAAAAACCCGCCTCCCCCGCGCCGTGCGAGTGAATGTGCAGCACCAGCGCGTCGCGCTGGGATTCCGGCAGCGGTTCGTAGCGCACGTGGCCCGCGCCGCGACCGTAAACCACCGGCTCTTGCAACCGGTCATCTCATCCGTCGTGCAGGACATACGCCGACCACTCCAACGGGCAGGCCGCGACCGCCCGACCTTTCAGTTCATGCCACAGGTCATCTGGCACGGGTCCATGCACCAGCCGTACGCCTTCGCGGGCCACGCCGTAGGGCAGCCCTGCCGGCAGGGGCGCGAGCAGGACGCTGGCCTCGACGCACGGCGTGCGGGCTTGGACGAACAGGTCGTTGGCGGCCAACACGTAGCGAAACCGACCCGCCGCCAGCGGCGGCAACGCCGCGCCGCTCGGCGGCTGGATCAAGGTCTCGGCGCTCTGGAACAGCGTCCGGTCCAACGGCGTTTCAAAATAGGCGGGGCAGGCGTTCGTCTCGTTCATGCCAACACCTCCTCCAGCCAGCGTTGCAGGGTGACCTGCCGCGGGACGAGCGCGGCGGTCGGAAACCGTGCCTGCGCGTGCAGGGCTTGCCAGAACGCGAAGTGCCGCTCGGTGCCGATGTCGGTCGCCCCGTCGATCTGGAGCGTGTGGCGGTGGTTGACGTGGGCGAAGTTCGTCTCGCACACCACCGCCTCCCAGGCGGCGCGACTCTCGATGGTGCCATCGGGCGGCGCGTCGGCGGTGCCCAGGCACACCTGGCCCTGGGCGTCCACGTTCATCAGCGGCGCGTGGTACAACGCCGCGTCGGCGTCCGGGCGGGCGTCGTCGGCCAGGGCGGCGCACCACAAGCACTGGTTGGACGCTACCAAGACCAACGGCGGCCACGGCACGCGCAACCCGAAGCGCTGGCCGTGCAGCAGAAACCACATCGGCTCCACCCGGGCGGGCCGCCACCAGACCGTAAACTCCGCGCCGCGCGCCACCACCTCCGGCGGCACCACGGCGATCTCGGATCGGCGAGCCTGGCCGGCTAGTTGCGATAGCAGATTCTGGAGGTCGCGGTGGGTGAAGGGGCGACCCGCGCCGATGGCCGCCTGGCCCCGGCGGGTCGCGGTCAGCGGGTGGAGCGTGCCGAGGACCCGGCCTTCGGTTTCGTACAGCAGCAGCGCGGCGAGCGGTTGGACCTCGCCGTCGAACGCGGGCGGTTCCAGAGGAGCAACGACGGGCATGGGATCACCTCGCGGCGGGTGGGTAGTTGATCACGAGCATCGCACGGCGGCGGGTTCGAGCAAGGTTCTCACCCTTCATGGCCGTCCGCCTGCACCGTTCCGATCAGCAAGCCCTGGCCGATGGCGAAGGCTTCCAGCGCGTCGCGCAGCTCTGCCCAGGCCGGCGCTGCGCAGCGCAGGTGCCAGGTGAAACCGTCTCCCCCGCAGGCTGCGTGGGCGTAGTAGTCCTCCAAAAAGGGGGCTTCCCACGGCTCGCCGAACCCCAGCGGTTGGGCGCAGGCCAGCGGTTCGCTGTCGTCCTCGGGGTCCAGGAGCATGGTGTGCGCTGGCGGTTCCGGCCAGCGCCGGGCGCAGCGGCGCAGCGTCCGCACCGCGCGGCGCAGCCAGCGAAACCACGCCAACCGGTTGATCGCGGGCCGCCGCCGCCAGCGCCACAGCCGCCGGGTCAGCCGCCGCAGCAGGGCCGCCGCGTCGCCCGGCCGCTGGCGTTGGGCCAGCCAGCGCCGCAGCCAGGCGGGCGCCGGCTCGCAAAAGGCGGCGGTATCGGCCCACCACGCCGCAAAATCCTCCTGACTCCTCCAACTAAACCAATTCAGCAAATCGGTCGCGGTCTCCACGTGCGCCCACAGCGCCGCCGGATCGCTGAGGCCGGTGGCCCGCAGTTCGGCGTAGGCCGTCTGGGCTTCGTCCCACCACGACTTGGCCAGGTCGCGTGCCGGGACGCATTCCGTCAGGCGCATCCCGATCAGGTCCAGCGTTTGCGCCACCGCCACCGCCAGCGCGGGCGGCAGCCTGTCCAGGTCGAAGGCGTGCAGCCAGACGCCACGCGCGTCCAGCACCAGCCGGGCGCCGGTCGCGTCCTCGCGCAGTTCGATCCCGACGAACGGCTCCCAGTCCGGCAGTCGCGCCGGATCGAGGGTGTGGCGGTGGGCGATGGCCTCGATCCAGGCGGGTAACCCGCGCCACGCCTGGCAAAACAGCGCATACAGCCGTTCGTGCCGGTGCGGCCCGTCCAGCGCCGCGTGGACCTCGGCCTCCGCCAGCCCGCCCCGGTCGAGCGCCAGCAGCAGCAGCGCGGCGACCGCCGGGCGGCGGGCGTCCAGCCAGGCGGCGAAGCCCTGGTCGCGCAGGGGACCGAGCGCCCGACCGGTGAGATCGCGCGCCCGCTTCGGCAGGCCATACGGGTTCACGCCGGCGGCAGCAGGCGCGGCGGCACGGCGAGCGGGCGGGACAGCCGCCGCGTCCCGCGCCGGGCGGGATCGAACAGGGCGTGCAGGTAGTGCAGGCATTCGGGGTTCTCCGCGAGGACGGGACGGTCGAGCGGGTCGGCGGGACCGGGCGCGTCCGTCCGCGCCCAGGCCAACAGTCGGTCGGCGGCGGCTTCAGCCATTGGTTTTGACCGGTGGCTTTTCGACCGGATAGACGAGCGCCTCCCCGCGCCGCTCCGGCGCCCCCAACAACCCCGCCGCGAATTGCGGGAAGTTGACCGCCAGTAGTTTCACCGCCTCCTCCGGCGACAGGTCGGGGGCCGGATCGGGCAGTTCCAGGCTGCCCATGGCGAACAGACGAATGGGCCGGGTCATTTCAATTGCGGTCATGAGGATGTCCTCCGGGCCTAAAACAGGGAATCGGGATTGCGCGCCGGCGGCAGGGCCGGGCGCGTGGCAACCGCATCGTCCGCCGCCGGCTTCGCCCCAGCCGGTAAGGCATTTTTCCCGGCCTGGGCCGCCCGCTGGCGCTGGGCGTGGGCGGCCTGCCGGGCTTGCCGCAACGCCTCGTCCAGCACGTCCAGATCGGCGGCGACGGCGTGCAGGTCGCGGCGCTTGGCGCCGTACTCGGCGAGGGCGTCGGCCAGGCCCTCGGCGAATTGCTCTGATGTCCCGCGCAGGTACAGCGGGTGGGCCAGCGCCGCCCGCAGCCGTTGGCGGTCCGCATCGAGGTGGGGCGGGGCGGATTTGAGGAGCGGCTGTACCACCACGGTCAGTGCGTCGCCGGCGCGGTCGAGGTCGAAGCGCAGCCGCTCGCCGTCGCTCAGACAACCGGCCAGCAGGTCAAACAGGTTCATGAGGTTTCCTCAAGCAGTGGAGACGAGGATAGAGTCGCACGGGATCGCGGTCGGGCAAGCGGAGGCCGCCACCCCGGCGCGAGCGGGCGGGCTGAACCGGACGGTCAGCGGGCCGGCGTTGTGAACCGCCGGGCGATGACCTCGGGCAGCCAGGCCGAGAAATCGAAGGCGGTCTGGCCGAGCGCGGCGATCAGGTCGGTCAGGGTGCCGTTCAGCAGCCGCTCGAAGGCTTTGGCGTCGGTGGCGGACTGTCGGTGCTGGCGGAGGTACCAGTCGGCGAAGGAGACGCCTTCCGGCGATTTCGCCTCGGCCAGCAGGCTGGCGATGCCCGCCTGGGTATGCGCGCGCCAAAAGTCGGCGTCCGGCGCGAACGCGGTGGTCAGATCGACGCCGGCGGCGGCCAGCGAGGCCTGCGCGGCGTCCACCAGCTCGCCTTGGCCGGGCGTGGTGGAATCGTCGTCCTGGTCGCGTACCAGATGGGTCATCAGCGCCCTCAGCAGCGCCGTGATCGGCGCGGACTCCAGCTCGAACCAGCGGGGCAGCAGGGTGGCGC
>Ga0209253_10006334_pt1 | contig 10263 bp, 9 predicted proteins | sample FrelakmetBRP12BR_FD_187145 | JGI IMG/M metagenome (GOLD analysis project Ga0209253, IMG submission 187145) | Freshwater lake sediment microbial communities from the University of Notre Dame, USA, for methane emissions studies - BRP12 BR (SPAdes)... | ecosystem: Environmental > Aquatic >...
CTGTGCGCTCTGCCGCCGGAGGTCGCCGTCGAGACAAGCCCGTTCACCCACGCGGTGTTGGTCGGCGAGCCCGAAGAACAACTGAAGGTGGCGCACCACTATGCGTTGCATGCGGCGACCAAGGTGCAACTGCTGCCGCGCCGCCGCGCACGCGCTCACGACGGCCGCTTGCGTCTGGGCTACCTGTCGGCTGATTTCCACAACCATGCCACCAGCCAGCTGCTGGTGCAGACGCTGGAACAGCACGATCGCGGCGCCTTCGAGGTCTTCTGCCTGTCGACCGGGCCCGACGATGGCAGCGCGCTACGTCACCGCGTGGTGGCCGCGGCCGAGCACTTCATCGAACTGCGCGGCCAGGGCGAGCAGCAAATAGCGCAGCGCGTGCGTGAACTCGGCATCGACATCCTGGTCGACTTGAAGGGTGTGACCCAAGACACGTTGTTGCCGGTGTTCGCATGTCGGCCGGCACCGCTGCAGATCACTTGGCTGGGATTTCCCGGCTCAACCGGCGCGCCGTACATCGACTACCTGATTGGTGACCCGGTGGTGACGCCGCTGGCGCATGCCGCGCACTATAGCGAGAAGATCGCGCAGTTGCCGCTGTGCTACCAGCCGAACGACGCGCGGCGTGAACGCCCGCAGCCGTCGCGCCGCAGCGACTGGGGTGTGCCCGAGGACGCGTTGCTGCTGTGCGCCTTCCACCAGTCCTACAAGATCTCGGAGCACGTCTTCGACGCCTGGTGCTCGCTGCTGCGCGAACGAGACGATGCGCGCCTGTGGCTGCTGCAGTGGAACACCAACGTGCAGGACACGCTGCGCGCGGCGGCGCGCGCGCGCGGCATCGACCCGCAACGGCTGGTGTTCGCCCCGCTGGTGCCGCTGCAGCAGCACCTGAGCCGGTTGGCCTGTGCCGACATCTACCTCGACGCCTGGCCGTGCAACGCCCACACCACCGCCGGCGAGGCCCTGTGGGTGGGCCTGCCGGTGGTCACGCTGCAGGGCCGGGCCTTCGCCCAGCGTGTGGCGTCCAGCCTGCTGCATGCGGTGCAGCTCGACGAACTGGTGTGCCACGACGTGGAGGGCTACTGCAATACGGTGCTGGCGCTGGCGGCCGATGCGCCGCGCCGTGCGGCGCTGCGGCAGCATCTGGCCGACCAGCAGCAGTGCAGTGCGTTGTTCGACGGCACCGCGTTCGCGCGCGACCTCGAAGCCCTGCTGCAGCGCATGTGGCAGCAGGCGTTGCGTGGCGGGCCGTTGCCGCACTTGGCGGCTCAGGGGCAATCATGAAGGCGTTGAATGCCGCGCAGCGGCCTGGCATGTGCCTGGCGGCCATCGCTCCGGGCCGGGCACCGACATCGCCGGCGTTGGGCGTGCTGCAAGCCCATTGATCTACATCTCAACCACAAAGGAACCACCCATGCTCTTGCCCAGTGTGCACCTGTGCATTGTTCAGCCGCTGGGCTACTTGCATTCACTCGGATTTCTCGATCAGGCCAGGTTCTTTCGGCACCAATTCCGGCGCTTGGGCGCCGAGGTCAGCCTGGCCAAGAACCGGCTTCGCCACGATGCCGTGAACTTTGTCTTCGGTGCCCACCTCGGTTTCGACGAGGAGCTGCGTTCCCGCTACACCTGCGTGTTTGTCAACCTCGAGCAACTGGGCACGGGCGGGGCGACGGTCTCGCCGGCCTACCTGAAACTGCTGGGCCATGCGGCGGTGGTCGACTACGACGCGGCCAACGTGCGCGTGTACACCGCGCACGTCGAGGACGTTCCGCTGGTGTCCTTCGCCCATGCTCCCTACCTTGAGGGCAATGCGACGCCGATCGAGGACAGACCCATCGACGTGCTGTTCTTCGGCAGCCTGAATCCGCGCCGCGAGCAGCTCATCAATCAGGTCGAGTCGAGTGGCCGCAGCGTGACCTTGCTCAGCAGTCCGGTCTATGGACCTGAACGCGATGGACTGGTCAGGCAGGCCAAGGTGGTGCTGAACTGTCACTTCTACGACAGTGCCCGTTTCGAACAGGCTCGGGCGTTTCAGTGCCTGTCGCTCGGCACGCCGGTGGTCAGTGAATGGACATTGGCCACGCAGGCGCCGGTTCAGTTCGAAGACAGCGTCTTCTGGGTCGCCGCGGGCGACTTCAGCAGTTTCTTCTCTCAGAGGTTTGGCACGGCGCAGTTCGCGGACGAGGCGCGCAACAAGCTGGCAGCCTTCCAGCTTCACGACGTGATCGAGCAGTACGCCGACGCGCTGGCGTTCTCATGTGGCTATCGCGAGGTGCAGGCGCAACGCATGCATGCGGTGCCGTGGCGACCGACGCGATTGCACATCGGTTCGGGCAAGGATTACAAGCTCGGCTGGTTCAACGTCGACATCCTCGAGAGCTCGCAGCCCGACGCGGTGCTCGACCTGGCCAGGCCGCAGGTCTGGCCGCAGGCAATCGCCAGCGAGTCGCTCGGTGTGGTCGAACTGCATGAGGCCAGTGTCAGCACGATCTACGCCAACAACGTGCTGGAGCACGTGGCAGACCTTCCCCGGCTGATGACCAATTGCCTGCTGCTGCTGCGCGAAGGCGGCGAGATGCTCATCGAGGTTCCGCACGAGCGGGCCCGGACGGCATGGCAGGACCCGACCCATGTGCGGGCGATGAACAGCAATTCCTGGATCTACTACGCCGACTGGTTCTGGTACCTGGGCTGGTTCGACTGGCGCTTCCACATCAAGCAGCAGCTGTTCCTGGACGCCGCCCTCCGGGAGTGCGACGAAGCTTCGGCGCACTTCATCAAGGTGACGCTGGTGAAGGTGGCGACCACCTTGTCCGAAAAGATGAGCGCTCGAACGATGCAGCCCGGCTTCGGCGGATTGCCCGATGACCTGGGGCCCGCTGATCCGATCGGGACGGCTCAGCTACGGACGGGGGAACAGGAACCCGCCGCGACGGCGACCGCTCAGCTGGTGGAGCTGGAATGAACCACATCGAACGCCTGGCCGGGATGTACCTCGACCTGATGGAGCGGGTGCTGCTCGGCGTGGTCTACGAGGACCCGCCGATCGACCAGTGGTCGGGTGGCGTCTTCAACCCCTTGCTGCGGGCCAAGGGACGGGATTGGCCCAGCAAGGCGCACACCATGATCGGTTTCGAGCGTCTGCGCAACCTGCGCGAACTGATGAGCCACGCGATCAGCGACCAGGTGCCGGGCGACTTCGTCGAGACGGGCGCCTGGCGGGGCGGCGCCTGCATCTACATGCGTGCGGTGCTGAAGGTGTTCGGCATTACGGACAGAAAGGTCTGGGTCGCCGATTCGTTCGCGGGTCTGCCCATGCCGGACCCCGCGCGCTACCCGCTGCAGGATCAGGGCGACCAGCATCACACCTTCAAGGAACTGGCCGTGTCGCTGGAGGCCGTGCAGGAGAACTTCAGGAAGTACGACCTGCTCGACGACCAGGTCAGGTTCCTGAAGGGCTGGTTCAAGGACACCCTGCCCGTGGCGCCGATCGATCGCATTGCGATCCTGCGCCTGGATGGCGACATGTACGCATCGACCATGGACGCCCTGCAGGCCCTGGGGCACAAGGTGAGTCCGGGCGGTTTCATCATCGTCGACGACTTCGGTGCGGTGGAGGGCTGTCGCAACGCCATCGCCGACTATCGACGCCAGAGGGACATCAACGCACCGATCCACGATATCGATGGCATCGGTGCGTACTGGCGCGTGCCCGGTTGATCGCGCTTTGGGCAGGGTATTCCTCTAGGAATTTGCCTGACAAGGCTCTTGGAAGAAGCGGGACTCAAGCCACGGAACTGACCTGATGGGACGGGCCAATTCCCGGGACTACAGTGCGTTCACGCCTTGAGCGAAACGTCAGTCCACCATCACCGAGGAGCCATTCCGATGACCGCCGACCAGATCCTTGCCGAAATCCGCGAAGCCAACCTGTCCTACCTGATGCTGGCGCAGAGCCTGATCCGCGTGGACACCGAGCAGGCGCTTTACCGCCTGGGCATCAGCGAGGACACCGCCAAGTTGATCGGCGCGCTGACCCCGGCGCAGATGATGAAGATCGCCGCCAGCAACACGCTGCTGTGCCGCTTCCGCATGGACGACGACATCGTCTGGGGCCTGCTCACCAGCCACGGCAAGGCCGCGGCCAACGAAAGCGTCAACCGCCTGCATGCGTCGATCCTGCTCGCCGGCCGGCACCAAGAGGCCGCCTGAGCACGCCATGGCACGCAACAAGAGCATCCTCACCGAAGCGCGGCAGATCGAGCGCGCGGTCACCCTGATCCAGCTGGGCGCACGCCTGCAGGTGCTGGAATCCGAGACCGACCTGAGCTACGAGCGGCTGCTGCGCCTGTACAAGGAAGTGGCCGGCAAGAGCCCGAGCAAGGGCCAGCTGCCGTTTTCGACCGACTGGTTCATGACCTGGCAGCCCAACATCCACGCCAGCCTGTTCCTGAACATCCACGAATACCTGAACAAGGTGTCCGAGCTGGACGAGATCGACGTCGTCATCAAGGCCTACCAGCTGTACCTGGAACAGACGCAGTCGCAGGCGCTGGAGCCGCTGCTGAGCGTGACGCGCGCCTGGCGGCTGGTCAAGTTCGTCGACAACGGCATGCTCACGCTGACCAAGTGCAGCTGCTGTGGCGGCCATTTCGTGACCCACCCCTACGAGATCGCCAAGCACTACGTCTGCGGCATGTGCAACCCGCCGGCCCGCGCCGGCAAGGGCAAGCTGGCGGGCGCGCTGCAGATCCCGTCGGCGCCTGGCCGAACCAGCAACGTGCAGGCTGCGCATGCGCATTGATTCACGCAGCGGGCGCTCAACGAGACGATCGCCCGGCCGAAATCGATGACAGCAGCCAAGCGTTGTTCACTGTCTCCTCCTGGCACAGACCACTGTGCTTTCAGCGGGTCCTTCGGGACCCGCTTTTTTCTGCGGCGAGCGCGGTTCAAGCCCAAAGCGTTGCGGCCGAAATCCCGGCAGTCCGGCTGCTGCCGTCCACCTCGCAGCCCGGGCTTGCCGCCTTGAAACTCATTCACTTCTCCGCCGAACACCTGCGCATCGAGGCGCCGCTGCCCTTTGGCGTGCGCGACGCGGGCGGGCGGCTGCTGCTGTCGGCGGGGCAGTCTGTCGCCAGTGCCGAGCAGTTGAGCCACCTGCGCGCGCAACCGCTGTTTGCCGACGAGGACGAGTCCACCGAATGGCGGCGCAAGCTGGGCGCGGCGGTCGGCGCGATGATGCGTCAGAACGCACCACTGAAGAGCATTGCCGAGGCCCGGCCGCAGGACGGCGGCCGCGAAAGCCTGGCCGGTGCCGACCTTACCGTGCCCGACCAGTGGGAAAGCCTGAGCACGCTGCTCGACGTGGCGCTGCGCGACGCGCGGCCCAGCCCCGAATTCATCGCCCGCATCCGCCAAGTGCACGACCGCGCCAGCAGGCTCGGCCAGCGCCAGGTGGACACCTCGCTGTACCACCTGATCCATGCCGCCGGGCAAACGACCGAGAAGTACAGCAGCCACCACGCGCTGCTGGTGATGCTGGTGTGCGAGCAGGCGGCCAAGGTGCTGGGCTGGACACCCGAAGCCGTGCACAGCCTGGGCTGCGCCGCGCTGAGCATGAACCTGGCCATGGCGACGCTGCAGGACCACCTGGCTGCGAACGAAACCCCGGTCACTGCGGCCATGCGCGAACAGATCCGCGCCCACCCCGAACAGGGCGCGCAGCTGCTGCGCGAGGCCGGGCTGGACGATGCGCTGTGGATCGAGGCGGTGCGCCTGCACCACGACCATGGCGACGGGCAGACGTCCCTGGCCGAGTTGCCGAAGGAGCGCCAGCTGGCGCGGCTGCTGCGCCGCGCCGACATCTTCACCGCCAAGATCAGCCGCCGGCGCAGCCGCGCAGCGATGTCGCCAGTGCAGGCCGCGCGCGAAGCCTGCCTGGGCGCGGGCGGCCTGCCCGACGAGGTGGGCGGCGCACTGCTGCGCGCCACCGGGCTGTACCCGCCGGGCAGCTTCGTCGAGCTGGCCAACGGCGAGCGCGGTATCGTCGTCGCCCGCGGCCGGCGCGCCAACCTGCCCTGGGTGGCCAGCCTGGTAGCCCCGAGCGGCATGGCGTTGGGCGAACCGGCGTTGCGCGACACCATCGAATCGCGCTTCGCGGTGCGCTCGGCCGTGCCCAGCGCGCAGGTGAAGGTGCGGCCGGACCATACGCGCATCCTGTCGCTGCGATAGCGGGTCGGCGAATGCGGCGTCGTGACGCCATCGCAGTTGCCTAGGGTCGACTTCCGCCCTCCCTGGGTGCGTGCAACAGGGCGTGTCGTCGTCGGCGCCGGGCTGCTTGGGGCCACCAGGCCGGTGACCTTCCGGCTCACGCGCGACGGCAGCTTGCATGTGTCGGTGAGCAACTTGGCCCTCCCAGTCCAGCACGACGAGCCGCTGCTCGCCGCCCTTGTGGGTGGGCACGGGTCGGAAACCGGGGAGTGGCGAGCAGGAGAGCAGGCGCGTCCCCCTCAACCCAGGCGGGGGCGCGACCTCAGAAAGCCGGGGCTGGCAAGCGGCGTGCGCTCGACGCGCCGTTGCAGATGGATACGGAACGTCGTCCGCTGGTAACAGCTCCGGGCTGAACCCGACTGCTGCATCACCGATCATGAGGTATTGGCAGATTCGCGGTCTCTGAGCCTGAACTCTCGAGCATTTGCGACCCGATGGCCAGTCCGGAGCCTAGCGATGGAACGTTCGCACGAACGACTTCAAGGTCAAACAGGAGACCTCGGCAGGAACGCATTCGCGGTCCTGCCGCGGCCTGTGCATCCTTCAGCGTGCGCGGCTGGACGCCTCCCGATGCTGCGTCAGGGGACTTTCGTTGCGCTGAGTCTGGTCGGCCTGCTGGCCAGTGCATGTGGCGGTGGGGCCGAGTCCGACGCCGCGGCGGTGTCGAGCGAGAGCGGCGCCACCGTGTCGGCCACGACTGCCGAAGCCCCGAGGGCCGCACCCGCACCCGCACCCGCACCCGCACCCGCACCCGCACCCGCACCCGCACCGACAGCCGGCACGGCCACACTCAGCTGGAGTGCGCCCGGCAGTGCGAATGTCACGGGCTATCGCGTGTACTACGGGACCGTCTCGGGCTCGTACCTGCAGGCGCTGGGCAAGGGGCTCAGCGCCGGCAACGCCACGACCCATGTGGTGACAGGTCTGCCGCGAGGCTACATGTACTACTTCGCGGTCACGGCGGTCGCAGCCAACGGCGAGGAAAGCGCCTTCTCGAACGAGGCGACGAAGCACGTCCAGTAGCCGCTGGATCGTCCCGCGGCTCTAGCTGCGCGCCAAAGGCGTGCCTATTCGGCGTCTTTGTAACGCCCCCGCGCGGGACACTTCAGGGTCCGATCCCCTCGAACCCGACGCATGTTCACGATCCCGGCTGCCGGTCCCTGGTCGGCGGCGGTCTTGCGGCGCCGCTGGCTGCGCTGGCCCCTGCCTGCATTGGCGGCCTGGGCTGTGGCCTGGCTGCTTTTCGTTGCGCTGCGCGCCGGCGATGTCTCGCCCTTGGTGGCGACGCTTGCGGCCAGTGGCACCGGCATGGGCCTGGGCCGGTTTGGCGCGACGCGCATGCGCAAGGCAGTCATCGCCGCCGGTTTCCCGCTGTCGCTGCTGGCCAGCGGCGCGGCCGGCGCGCTGCCGGCCTGGGCCTGGCTGCTGCCGCTGGCGCTGCTGCTGCTGCTGTACCCGCGCCAAGCCTGGCGCGATGCGCCGCTGTACCCCACGCCGGCCGGTGCGCTGGACGCGTTGGCCCTGGCGCTGCCGCTGCCGCCGGGCGCGCGCGTGCTCGATGCCGGCTGCGGCCTGGGGCACGGGCTGCGCGCGCTGCGCCGCGCCTATCCGCGCGCCCGGCTCGAGGGCGTGGAATGGAGCTGGCCGCTGGCGCTGGTCGCCCGTGCCGCCTGCCCCCAGGCGCATGTGCGGCGTGCCGACCTGTGGGCCGGCAGCTGGGCGGACTACGACCTGGTGTACCTGTTCCAGCGGCCCGAGAGCATGGCGCGCGCGCTCGACAAGGCATGCTCGGAAATGCGCCGCGGCGCCTGGTTGGCGAGCCTGGAATTCGAGGCCGCGGGCTGGCAGCCGCACAGCCAGTTGCGCTGCCCCGACGGCCGGGTGTTGTGGCTGTACCGCCTGCCGCTGCAGCGCGCCCGCAAGGCTGCCTCAAGTGAAACGGTAACAAGCCGATAAACAGGTCTCAGGCCCTTCGGCCCGTGCTCCTGGTGGGCCGGCCGCAGCCCGCAGTCGCCCACGAAGCGCCCTCCCACATGTTCGTCATCATCGGTTGGATCGTCGCGCTGTCTGCCGTGTTCGGCGTGTTCATCGCCCACGGCGGCAACATCGGAGTGGTGCTGAAGGCGTTGCCCTTCGAGATGGCCGCCATCGGCGGCGCGGCGCTGGGCGCCTTCATCGCCAACAACCAGCCCAAGGTGCTGAAGGCCACGGCCAAGGGCCTGGGCCAATGCTTCAAGGGCAGCAAGTACACCAAGGCGCGCTACATGGAGCTGATGGCGCTGATGTACGACATCCTGCAGAAGGCGCGCAAGGAAGGTCTGATGTCGATCGAGAAGGACGTCGAGGACCCGCACAGCTCGCCGCTGTTCCAGAAGTATCCGGCGGTGGGCAACGACCACCATGTGTCGGAGTTCATCACCGACTACCTGCGCATGATGGTCTCGGGCAACCTGAACTCGCACGAGATCGAAAGCCTGATGGACAACGAGATCGAGACCCACCACCACGAGGCGCATTCGGCGGTGGCCGCGCTGCAGCGGCTGGCCGGCGCGCTGCCGGCATTCGGCATCGTCGCGGCGGTGCTGGGCGTGGTCAACACCATGGGCTCGGTGGGCCAGCCGCCGGCGGTGCTGGGCGGCATGATCGGCTCGGCGCTGGTCGGCACCTTCCTCGGCATCCTGCTGGCCTATGCCTTCGCCGAGCCGCTGGCCGGCCTGCTGGAGCAGAAGGTCGACGAAGCCGGCAAGGAGCTGCAGTGCATCAAGACCACTCTGCTGGCCAGCATGCAGGGCTACGCGCCGCAGGTGGCCGTGGAGTTCGGCCGCAAGGTGCTGTACTCGACCGAGCGGCCGACCTTCGCCGAGCTCGAGAAGCACGTGAAAGGCAAGAAGTGACGCACGTAGGCGCGCGAGCGCAGGCAGGCGTCGAGCAGACGCCGCGGAACCGGCTTCGCTGGGCCGCTGGCGTCGCCCCCCTGGGGGGGAGCGCCGAAGGCGCTTCGGGGGGGGACTGATATGGCCGGTGACGCCAAGAAGCTGCAGCCGATCATCATCAAGCGCGTCAAGAAGGGCGGCCATGGCCACCATGGCGGCGCATGGAAGATCGCCTATGCCGACTTCGTGACGGCGATGATGGCCTTCTTCCTGCTGATGTGGCTGCTCGGCAGCACCAGCGAGGGCGACAAGAAGGGCATCGCCGACTACTTTGCCAGCCCGTTGAAGATCGCGCTGCTGAACGGCGGCTCGGGCGCCGGCGATGCCTCGCACGTGGTCAAGGGCGGCGGCGAGGACATGACGCGCAGCGCCGGCCAGCTCAAGCGCGGCGACATCGACTCCAAGCGCAAGACGGTGAACCTGCAGGCGCTGAAGGCCGAGCAGGTGCGCGCCGAGATCGCGCGGCTGGAGCAGCTGAAGCAAAAGGTCGAGCAGAAGATCGCCGAGAACCCCAAGCTCGCGGCGCTGAAATCGCAGATCCGCCTGGACATGACGGCCGACGGGCTGCGCATCCAGATCGTCGACGAGAACCAGCGCCCGATGTTCAGCAGCGGCAGCGCGGTGGTGCAGCCCTACATGCGCGAGCTGCTGCGCGAGATCGGCACGGTGCTGGCCGAGGTGCCGAACCGGTTGACGCTGGAAGGCCATACCGACGCCGCGCCCTTCGTTGGCGGTGGGTTCGGTTACAGCAACTGGGAGCTGTCGGCCGACCGGGCCAATGCCTCGCGCCGCGAGCTGATGTCCGGCGGGCTGCCCGAAGACCGCATGTTGCGCGTTCAGGGCCTGGCGGCCAGCCTGCCCTTCGACGCGAAGGACCCGCAGAGCGCGGCCAACCGGCGCATCAGCATCATCGTGATGAACCGCGAGGCCGAGGACCGCATCTTCCGCAGCGGCAGCGAGGCCGTGGAGCCGCAGGCCGCTACCGAGCCCATCGGCACGGGGTGGTTGCCGAACCTGCCGCGCTGAGGTGGGGTGCTGGTTGCCGCCGCGCACAGCG
>Ga0209253_10006335_pt1 | contig 10262 bp, 13 predicted proteins | sample FrelakmetBRP12BR_FD_187145 | JGI IMG/M metagenome (GOLD analysis project Ga0209253, IMG submission 187145) | Freshwater lake sediment microbial communities from the University of Notre Dame, USA, for methane emissions studies - BRP12 BR (SPAdes)... | ecosystem: Environmental > Aquatic >...
ACCCGCCGATTCCCAGTCCTGTGAGTATGTATCCAATGTTGACGATGCTGGAGTATGCCAGTAGTCGTTTTATGTCTCTCTGCATCAACGCCATTATGTTTCCTATTGTTATTGTCGCCAAACCAAATATCATCAACACGCTTCCATAGTCAAAAACTGCAGGGTTAAAAATCGTAAATAGTCCTTTGCTCATCGCGAAGATTCCTGCCTTTATCACGACGCCGGATAACATGGCGCTGATTGAGCTCGGAGCGGCTGGGTGTGCGTCTGGTAGCCAAGTGTGTAACGGGACCATCGCGGCTGTGACGCCGAAACCGGCTATTATTGTTCCCATAATGAAGTACAAGGTGAAGGGATTCGTTGCCGCTGCCTCTGTTTGGAAGAAAGTTCGCAGGTTACTGAAGTTGAGGTTTCCGGCGAGGCCATACAGGAGGGACATACCATACAGAGCTAGAAGCGATCCTAACGTGCTCATTACAAGATACTTGAATCCCGCTTCAACAGGCTCCCACCTATATTTCCTGAACGTGACCAGGGTGTACGATGATATACACATCATTTCCCAGAACACGAACAAGTTGAAGAAGTCGCCAGAGAATACTACGCCTATCAGTCCCGCAACAAGTATGAGAAGCAATGCGTAGTATCTGTCGAGGCCTGTATCGACCTCCATGTATCTGAATGAGTATATTGCCACCATAAGTCCGATGCCTGAAAATATCAGGGCGAAAAAGATGCCGTATATGTCGGCATAGATCTCAACGCCGCCTCTTTCTGGACCAAAACTCGCGAAGATGTATTTTTGGGGGCCGTCGTACGCTACCTTCTGATAGAGTTGAATTAGAGAGTATGTTGAGGCCACGAAGGCGGCGATTGCTAGGATGTCCCTAGCTTTTTCGATCTTCGCTGATTTCGCCACGACGTCTATTATTGGGACAACCGCTGCAGTTCCAAGAAGTATGAGGATTGGCTGGAGAACTATTGGAATTTCCATGTCTACCACCTGAGTCTACTCAGTTTCTTCAGATCTAACGTGCCGTAGTGCCTGTACGCGTTGATCACAATTGAAAGCGCAACCGCAGCGATTGATGCTCCGATTACAATCGAAGTGAAAACTATGGACTGCGCGAGAGTGTCAACTTGCCCTGCTCTTGATCCGAGAGCTATAAAGTTCAGGTTGACCGCGGCTGTTATGATTTCTATCCCTATGATGCTTCGAATCATGTTTCTTCTTGCGGCTACTGAGTATATTCCTACTAGCGCCAGCACCGCTGATCCTGCAACGTAGATTTGCCAAAGTTCAGTCAACTAGGTTGCCTCCTGCACTTTCTCCTCAGCAGGCTCAAGATACGTTGTTTCCTGGGCGCCAGGTCCTTTCTCAACTCGGAAGAGTGTAGCGATGGCTGTCGCCGCTGCAAACACAATGAAGGCTTGGACAAAGACATCCAATCCTCTGTACGTCCATAGGAATTCCTGCAATGGTGGCCTTGGTGGCAGACTCGGCAGACTTATTTCAATAAGTCCACTTGCAAACGTGGCTACAACAACCACAAGCATTACGACGGATATGAGTGCAATGGCGATGTCTTCTTTCTCTTCCATCTTTAACCTCTCCTCATCGTGTGGAGTGCGGCCAAGAACAAAACTGTCACAGCTCCCGCGTACACAAGGAGCTGGAACACTGCAACATATGGTGCACCGAGAACATAGAACATGACGGCAACGAGGATGTTCATTGCTACGAATGCAATTATTCCTCGTGTCAGATTTTTCACTCTAGCCGCAAATATCGCCGCGACAATAGTGAGAATAACCAGAACATAGCTCATTAATTCAACTAACAATGTCCCGATCTCCTTTCACAGCAGGTATTCTGATGAGTTCCTTCCATCTTAGATCACAATCCTGACAAGCAATAGTTGCAGCAACGAAAGTGGAACCAGATACTTCCACGAGAAGTTTAACATCTGGTCAATACGAATCCTCGCGAAAACGGTTCTAATGCTCGATAGGATGAAGAGAACTATCACCGTCTTTGCGATGAAGTATATCGGGTACATCACCATCTCATACCCGGGTATTACGGGTCCGCTTGGACCTCCAAGATAGAGCGTAGCAGCCAACCCAGATACGTAAAGCAACTCGATGTCTCTTGACAATCTGAATAATGCAAGTTTTCTACCAGTGAACTCCGTCAGCCAACCTGCCACTATCTCCTGTTCAGCCTCGGGAATATCAAAAGGAATGCGCTCCAATTCGGCTTGAACAGCCACTATGAAGATACCGAACCCCAGAGCTTGCGGTCCAAATATGTACCAGTGCGTTGAGGCTTGAGCCTGAACAATATCCACTAATTGAATCGAGCCAGCATTGAGCGCTACCCCGGCGATGGCCAAGGTCATTGGTATCTCGTAACCCAAAAGTTGACTTACGGCCCTTTCAGCACCAATAGAAGAGAAGCTGTTTGTAGAGAATATTCCCGCAAGAAATACTACGATGCAGAATAACGTCATTAGTGCAACGGCCACGATCAAGTCACCATTGAATGACAGGATGCCTTGATTCGACGTTATCGGTAGTAGTGTCGCTGCAACCAACATTATTGTCAAAGCCAGAATCGGCATGAGACTGAACATTGGACTATCTGCAGCTTGGGGCACGATGTCTTCCTTTGCTAGAAGTTTGACGAAATCTGCAAAGGGTTGTAGGAAACCCGATCGCCCGGTGTATAACGGCCCGATTCGGTTCTGAAGACGCGCGTAGAACTTTCTGTCCAGCCATTCGTATGTGAAAGCAATTCCTATGATGAAGAGAAAACCAGGGAAGATTATCAGCTGAAGAAGATTGACCACAAAACTGACGAAAGACATTCTCCTGTTCTCCTAGGTTTTTCTTATCGGCTCCTGAGATTTTGTCTTGAACTCCTTTCTCAATGGGTATACGCCTTCCGGCCATTCTTTTGCCAGAAGGAGCCTTGTCAGATTGGGATGTCCTCTGAATTCTACTCCAAGCATGTCGTAGATCTCGCGCTCGTAGAAGTATGCGGATTCTCTAATGTCTCCTATTGTATCCGTGACGGGTTTGTCTCTTGGCAATGAGACTCGGACGGTTACCTCGATTCCTCTACCGAAAAGTTGCGGCATGACATCTATGTTTTTGCCCGTGTCTACTCCTACAATAGTTGAGAGATGCAGAAATTCTGCTTTTTCAACCAAGAACTGCACTAAACTCTTGTACGCGTCAGGAGATACACTGACGAAAAGTCTTCTTGGGCGCGGTATGCTGGTCTCTAGAATTTTGTCCTTGAAGGCTTCCTTGATCTCATTCGCAATTGTTTCTTCATTTCCAGCCATATCTGTCAACTCACATTATTGATTCTACGGTTTCTCCCGCCTCCGAATTAAGACGAGTAATGCGATGAATGTCAGGCAGATATACATGACCACAAGATACAGGGCTGGATGTGCTCTTGTCGATATTCCCCAAGACAGTATGATAGTCATAGCGATGACGTCGAATACCATGAAGAGGGCAGCGTAGTCGAACATCTGAATAGAAAGTGGCGCTCTATGGGGTGGAGGGTCTTCACCGCATGCGTATGAAGCGAGTTTTCCAGTGCTTTTTGACAGTGGAGGAGCTATCTTTCCGCCTATCGCATATATCACTCCGGCTGCGAATAATGCAATAATGAACACTGAAACAGGCGAGACTAGAATGGCTGCCGCGTCCATGCAACTCCCCTTTTGGACGCGCCTTTGATACGACATATCATATAAAACATTTGTTGGTTGAGAAAACCTACGCGCATTTACCCAGGTTTTAATCAGCAGATTCTCGGCACAGGGTCTCCTGCCGGTGGTGAGACGATCCTTCGCCCGCCAACTTCCGTTTCCATTACAACATCTTTGAACCGATCTGTCGCCTCTCCTATGATTGCCGCAGATCTACCCTCGTTCGTTGCCCTCAATTCATTTAGGACATGTTCGACCATCTGTGGAACAACAGCTAGCACAATCTTTCCTTCATTTCCAACTTCCATAGGATCAATCCCCAGCATCTCGCATGCTGCTCTCACACCTTCTTGGATTGGCAGTCTATTTTCTTGTATCAGGATGCCAACACCGGACTTCTCGCTCCATTCATTCAAGGTGTTCGAAAGACCTCCACGAGTAGGATCCTTAATCTTGGCTATGCCACCCACACCGAGAACTCTTTTTATGACCTTGTTTAGAGGCGCCACATCGGACTTTACCTCCGTCTCGAATCCGTAGCCTTCTCGAAAAGAAAGAACCGCTATGCCATGATCTCCGATAGTACCAGATACAATGATCTTGTCACCTTTTCTAACGTTTGAGTCGACCAACCATCGCGAACTGAACTCTCGATACTTCTTCACGACTTCAATGTTAGAGTCCAAAGCCTCACTTCTCCTGCCGATCCCCGAAGTGTTCACCACGAATTTGTCAAGCGCTCCCCTTTCCATCACCTTCGTATCGCCTGTCACAACATAGACGTCTGCCTCTCGGCACGTCGCCTCCATGCTGACCACTATCCGCTCAAAGTCATTCATCGAAAACCCTTCTTCAAGTATGAATCCAGCGGCAAGGGCTCGGGGATCTGCTCCCATAACTGCTATGTCGTTTACTGTTCCTGAGATCGCCATTCGGCCAATATCTCCACCCGGGAAAAAGAGTGGTTTCACCGTGTGGGAATCTGATTTGAGCACTATGTCGTCAACAACAGCAGAATCATCAAGAGCCTCCAATGGAACCTCGAACCCGCTTCCTCCGAGGTGACGGACTATGAACTTCTTTATCAGGTCCTGCATTACTGTGCCGCCAGCGCCATGGCCCATCGTAACCCTTTCAGAGGATACCAAGATACTTCGCCAAATCTAGACCATGCCGCATCTTCTTAAACGATATGAAAAGACCTCCTACAGACAAGCTCGCTGTTAGAATCGTGACAACTGAATATGCTGTTCAGCACTCGGTTGAATTCAAATCAAGAAGTCGATCTAGGGAGTTGATCACATGTTCCTATCCCAATACGGTCTTTTGCGCGCATGTCAGGACTGATCATATCATACACGACGAGAGCCAACCATTTATATAATGTAACAACGAGAGGCTAACCAGCGTAGCGGAGTAGATAATCCTCAGTCATTGTGGAGGTTGTTGTTTGTCAAAACGTTTAGCTGCAATCGTTTCTGCAGGACTTTCTAAGTTTGGAAAACGTGATGGATTGTACGCCAGGGAATTGTTTGCCGAAGCTTCACGCGAATGCTTCGAGGATTCCAGGAACCTTCGGCCAAGCAGAGACATAGAAGCGTTGTATGTTGGGCAGATGTGCGAGTCATACGAACATCAAGCGCATATGGCTCCTTTGATGTCAGACTGGGCGGGCCTCGGTCACATACCCGCAGTTCGTGTCGAGAACGCTTGTTCATCTTCGGGCTGCGCGTTGAGATGTGGAATAATGGCAATCATGTCTGGGATGCATGATGTGGTCATGGTAGGTGGCGTCGAAAAGATGACACACCTTTCCACGCAAAAGAATGTCGAGTATCTGGCCATGGCGTCAGATTTTCAATTCGAACAAAGAAATGGAATGAATTTTCCCGCATTGTACGCTCTTATGGCCGTAGCGCACATGCACAAACATGGTACGACTGAGAAACAGATGGCGATGGTAGCCGTAAAGAACCACAAGAACGGTGCTCTGAATCCTAAGGCGCACATGCAGAAAGAGATAACCCTTGAAAACGTTCTGTCATCAAAACCTGTGGCCTGGCCACTGAAACTCTATGATTGTTCACTTATTACAGACGGGGCGAGCTGCATGATCCTTACCAAACCATCAATAGCCAAGAAATTCACTGACGATCCCGTGTATGTGACGGGTTCAGCTCAAGCGAACGACAAGTTGAATCTCTTCGAGCGAGATGACTTGACGAGCATAAAGGCCACACAACTTGCGTCTCGAAAGGCTTACAAAATGGCCGGCGTCAGACCATCAGGAATCGACTTGGCCGAGGTTCATGACTGCTTCACCATCGCCGAGATAATTGCTTATGAAGACTTGGGATTCTGCAAGAAAGGCGATGGAGGAAGACTAATCGAACAAGATGAGACGTCACTGCAGGGCAGGATACCCGTCAACACAAGCGGAGGACTGAAATCAAAAGGCCACCCTGTGGGGGCCACGGGTGTGGCTCAAGCCTGTGAAGTTTACTATCAACTCACAGGACGCGCAGGAAAACGCCAAATTCCAGATGCCAAAGTCGGACTTACGCATAACATAGGCGGGTCTGGAGCGACAGCCGTGGTAAACATCTACTCGAAAAGATAGGAGGAAGAGAATTTGACTACGCAACCTCAAAACCAAGATCTGTTCCAAAGAGATACCAAAGGGAAAGTTGTTCCCACGATTGAAAACTTCTATCGGTTCTGCGCAGAGAAGAAACTGATGGGCGTCAAATGCGGAAAGTGCAATGCAGTCTTCGCAATCCCAAGAACTGTCTGTCCCAAATGTCATTCAGCTGGCATGGAATGGGTTCAACTGAAAGGCACTGGGAAACTTCTCAGTTATTCAATTGTGTATGTTTCAACTCCGGAATTTCAGGGTCAGACACCCTACACGGTTGGAATCGTAGAACTTGATGAAGGAGCTCGACTCTCAGGAATAGTCAGAAACGTGAACAACGACGACTTGAGAATAGGTATGAACCTAGTTGTCGATTTTGAGGATACAACCTCACAAGAATGGCCGCAATGGCCACGGTACTTCTTCAGAAACCCATAGCAGACAGCGCCGTACTTCTTCCAGAGTCCCGCAACTTCCTATTCTCCGAAACCAGTTCCGCAGCTGTTCAGGAACTCATCAAAAGTCTATCCACATCTACTATGACTCGGAATGAAGACGGTTCTGTTGTTTGCAGATCGAACTGCTAAATTCCCATAACATCTACCATTTTGCGTATCCCAGCGACTTTGGATATCACGCTTTTTGGCGTATTCCTAATAGAATATTTCCTCCATCAAAGTATTAATATTGGAATACGCGGTTTTCTCGGAAAAATGGAGGTTTGAGATACGACAGAAGAGCGAGGATCCGAGAAGCTGAGATCCTACGAAGAGATAAACACGAAGATCAAGAAGGGGGACGCAGTAGTCATGTCGGCTGACGAATTTTCCCGATATACAAAAGATCATGGAGTCAGCGTGGCAGCAAAAGAAGTGGACGTTGTCACCACTGGGACTTTCGGAGCCATGTGTAGCTCTGGGGCGTTTCTGAATTTTGGACATTCTGAACCTCCGATCAAGATGCTTCATTGTTTGTTGAACGACGTACCTGCTTATCGCGGGTTAGCTGCAGTAGACGCCTACATTGGAGCTACGGCGATGAGCGAAAGGTTAGGATTCGAATATGGCGGAGGCCATGTCATTGAAGATCTGGTCAGCCACCGCGAGATCCAGCTGCGCGGCGACGCATATGGGACTGATTGCTACCCGAGAAAGAGTATTGAGACAACAATCACAATCGACGATTTGAACCAAGCCATTCTTCTTAATCCGAGAAATGGGTATGAACGATACAACGCAGCTACGAATGGCACTGACAAAGCGATCTACACGTACATGGGCACTCTTCTTCCCAGGTATGGCAACGTTACTTTCTCAGGCGCTGGAGAGCTTAGCCCGCTCTACAAAGATAAGGACTTCGAGACGATAGGTATTGGAACGCGAATCTTTCTTGGCGGAGGCATCGGTTACATAGTCGGCGAGGGAACTCAGCATTTTCCCCAACAGCAATTTGCCACGGTGATGGTCCATGGCGATTTGAAACAGATGACTTCCAAATACTTGAGGGGAGCAACATTCTACAAGTATGGTACTACACTCTATGTTGGTCTGGGAATTCCAATCCCAATAGTAAACCAAAGAGTCGCGGAATCGGCAGCGCTCTCTGACGATCAGATAATGACGAATATTCTAGATTATGGTGTTCCTTCGCGTACAAGGCCCGTGATCCGCAAGGTATCATATGGGGAGCTGAAATCTGGTAAAGTCGCTATCAACGATAAGGATGTTCGCACTTCACCTCTTTCAAGTTTCAAATATGCAAAAGAGATTGCTCAAACACTCAAGGACTGGATTCAAGAGAACCGGTTCTCTATCACGAAGGCTGTTGAACTGATTCCAAACCATAGAGAATTCCGTCCCCTTGAGATACGAAAGTCCTAGGAGGTAGAACAAATGAAACTAAGACTAACTTACAGACATACAGAAACCAATCGACCGATACTGGCAAGCATGATCATAAAGTGGGGCATCCCAATCAACATTCTGGAGGCGCAGGTGAAACCTGAGCTGGGCACGTTGGTCGTTGACGTACCAGTTGACAACCGTAAGTTGAAGGAAATAATTGCGGCTTTCGAGGCAGAAGGAGTCAAGGTGCAAGAAATCATTTCAACACTTAGTTTTGACATGGAGAATTGCACCTCATGCGGTGCTTGCGTATCCCCCTGCCCCACCGGAGCCATAATTCAGAAACAAGATTGGACCATCGAGTTTGACGACAAGAAATGTATCAGATGCAAGGTATGTGTGGATGCCTGCCCTGTGAGAGTAATAAGCATCTCATAGTAGCTCGAGCCAGCTGAGTTCGGATCTGTTACCATGTACAAAACCAGAAGGAGAATCAAACAGTCCAACGTGCTAGTAATGAGCGATAGGCCAGACGCCATTGACGTTGCTTTCAAATCCATTATGCGCAATAGAGAAGCCCTTGAAACCTACATTAAGAACCATTGCGCATTCGAACTTGCACTTGACCCATTGACTGTTGATTTTGAGGCACCACGAGTAGTTCAACTCGCTGCTGGAGCAGCCGAAATTGCCGGCGTCGGACCGATGGCCGCAATTCCCGGAGCTCTTGCAGAACTCGCTGTGGAGGCCATGCTTTCAACAAAATCCACGGTAAATCTGGTAGAGAACGGCGGAGAGATTTCAGGAGCGTCTATCTCCCCGATAACAGTCGGAATTTATGCTGGACAATCAGTATTCTCCGGACGCGTAGGCTTTCGCCTCTCCCCACTGGATTTCCCCATAGGAATAGCAACGAGTTCCGCAACGGTCAGTCATGCCATCAACTTCGGGTTCGCGGATGCAGCAGTCATAGTTGCCGACACCGCATCAGTTGCTGATGCTGTTGCCAAGGCTGCGAGCAATGCAGTTCAGGGTGACGATATTGAAGCATCGGTTCAATCTGGGCTTGAGACAGTTGAGAAAATTGGACACGTGAGAGGCGCTTTGATCATACGCGGCAGTCACATAGGTAGGTTGGGAAAACTGCCGAGTCTCGTTCAAATAGATGGTGGAGCAGACAGAGTACTTGCTGCTGGCCTCCACAATGTCGTCACGCCTACGGCAACGATACTCTAGACAAGAACGAAAAGAGGGTCAATTAACCTCCTTGCAGTAGGCAATGCTCTATACCCAATCCTAAATGACGGTAGTTTCAACTTTGCCGCTGGTAGGCAGAGTCTTCTGGGCAGCGCGGTTCATCCGTCTCATTGAAAGGCAAAATACCGCACAAGCCCATATAGAGCTTCTAGCCCAAAAATCCTGAAATGTCAGAACTCGATCCAACCTAGCCAGCGAAAATCATATGTTCACTTGGCCACTAACAGTAGAGGGGTGATTTGATGCCGGAAGAGGAGATTGGCTTGATTTCTAACTTCTTCTCGAAGATTAGTGTGGCCGCTATTCAAATAACCTCTGGTGAACTTAGAGTCGGTGACACGATAAGAATCAAAGGTTCGACAACAGACCTCACTCAACAGATTGACACGATGGAGAAGGACCACGCGAAAGTGGTGAGTTCAATTGCAGGTTCAAGTGTCGGTATTAAGGTCAAAGACAGGTGCAGACCGGGAGACATTGTCTACAAAGTGACACCATAGTTCAATGCAAGACCGTTGACAATCAGAGTTTTCACACGCTGGTAACCACATACAACACGCCAATTGCACCTAGCGTATGCTGAGAAGCAAAAGAAACAGTGGGAAGATTCAAGTGGCGGTGGGACGGGGTTCTTGAGAAGCGATCTTAGCGGCAGTTCTAATATTCTCTGCAAGTTTGAGGACACCATTCGATGATATTTCGAATTCGTTGTATGTGGTTACCTGCTCAACCATCCTAGGAAGTAGTTCTTTCGGCAAACCCTTTTGTTTCCAGAAGTAGACGGGCCTGTCATGA
>Ga0209253_10006336_pt1 | contig 10261 bp, 8 predicted proteins | sample FrelakmetBRP12BR_FD_187145 | JGI IMG/M metagenome (GOLD analysis project Ga0209253, IMG submission 187145) | Freshwater lake sediment microbial communities from the University of Notre Dame, USA, for methane emissions studies - BRP12 BR (SPAdes)... | ecosystem: Environmental > Aquatic >...
TTCACTGCCGGGGGAGCAGCGCGAGTCGTTCGAGCGGCTCGCCCAAGCGTGGCGCACGCGAAGGTTCACTCAGTTCGATGCGTCGATGGACGCAATGGCCGACGCGCTCGCCCGGACAGCGTGCGACCGCGAGGTGCTCGACGAACAGGGAATGCGCGCACGGCTGCGCGAGGTGGGTGCGGCGCTCGGGGTCGGCAAGAACGCTGCAGAGACCGCGAAGGACCGCGCGATGCAGCGGCTCGCCGCGCGGCTGGAAACCAACCTGCGCGGCGCGACCGATCGCCTCATCTCCATCCACGGCCTCGACGGGAAAGCCGCGGCGACAGTGCTGGAGCGCGTATCGGAAAACTTCGCCGCTACCGAGCCGGTGGGGGAGGGCAAGGCCGCCGTGCTCGGCGGGCTCCTGTCCGGTGCACTCTCGGGCCTTGCCGCCGATCTCGCCGCGGGCGGACTGACCTTTGGCGCGGGGCTCGTTGCGGGCGGGCTGCTCGGCGCGCTCGGCGCAGCGGGGCTCGCGCGCGGCTTCAATGTCGTGCGCGGCGCGAAGGAGAGTGTCGTCGGGTGGAGCGACGACTTCCTCGTCGGGCTCGTCTCGTCGCAACTGCTCACCTATCTCGCGGTCGCCCACTATGGGCGCGGCCGCGGCGAGTGGCGCGAGGCCGAGCATCCGCCGTTCTGGAAGGACCAGGTGGCTGCGGTGCTGGAACCTCGTCGCGACGCCTTCCAAGCCGTCTTCCGCGAGCGCGAGGACTGCGACGTGGCGCGGCTCGCGGCGATGCTTCGCTCCGAGCTCGCCGCGGCGGCGAGCGAACTCATCGAGCGGCTCTATCCAGGCGCACTCAGCGTGGCCGGCGCCGAGGCGTGAATCGATCGCGCGCGGCATCGGCACCCATTAGTGAACTTCTGGGGGCGCCGCGCGTTCGAATCCCAGTGGCTGCAAGCGGAACGGCGTGCCGGCTTTGGGTACGTTCACCGCGCATGAACCGTTGAAACCGACGCGCGCCATCCTCCGTCGAATGAGCCCGATCGCGACTCTCGCGCTACTCGCGCCGCTCGCCGTTCTGACTTGGGGCTGCATGACGAGAAATCCGTATTTCGACCCCGCCAAGCCGCACCACACGCCCACCGGCTTTCGCAATAGCTACCCGCACGATCCGCCGCACGGCTTCTGGAAGTGGAAGCGGGAGCAACTGCGCGAGGGCCTGCCGAAGAAGCCGGAGGGTGGCTATCGGTTCGAGGTTGCCAGCGCAGACGTGCCGACGCTCGCCAACCCGAGCGTGACTTGGATCGGCCACGCGACCGTATTGGTGCGCGTCGGCGGCCTGAACATCCTTACCGATCCGCATTTCACCGAGCGTGCCTCGCCGTTGGCGCTCGCCGGGCCGCGGCGGGTGGTCCCGCCGGCGATCCCGCTTGCCGAGCTACCCCACATCGATGCAGTGTTGGTCTCGCATAGCCACTACGACCACCTCGACGCGCCGACCGTGCGTGCGCTCGCGGCCCAGCCGGGCGGGCCACCCCGCTATTTCGTCGGCCTCGGGCTGAAGCCCTGGTTCGCAGCGCAGGGCGTCATCAGCATCGACGAGATGGACTGGTGGGAGTCGCGCGAGCTTCACGGCGTGACGGTCCGCTTCGTCCCTGTCCAGCACTGGAGCGCGCGCTCGCCGTGGGATCGCAACGAGACACTCTGGGGCGGCTTCGTGGTCGAGCATCCCAGTCTGCGCTTCTTCTTTGCCGGCGATACCGGCTACTCGCAGGACTTCCGCGACATCGCGGCGCGGGTCGGACCGATCGACGTCGCTGCGTTGCCGATCGGCGGCTATGCCCCTCGCTGGTTCATGCGCACGCAGCACATCGATCCCGCCGAGGCGGTGCAGATTCATCTCGACCTCGGCGCTCGACACTCGCTCGCGATCCACTGGGGCACCTTCGACGACCTCACCGACGAATCGCTCTACGAGCCGCCCCAGCAGCTCGCCGAAGTGCTTGCCGCGAGAGGCCTTCAGCCTGAGTCTTTCTGGGTGTTCAAGCACGGCGAGACGAGATCACTGGGTTTCCTGCGCGAGGTCGCTGATCGTGCCGGGATTGCCTCGGACGCGGCGGCACATCGGCAGCGGTAGGCAAGCGCGCCGTTTGGAAACGGGGAGGACGAAGCGATCGCTCCAACCTGGACTCGCGCGGGGGTAGATGGGCGCGCAGGTTGCGACTGCGTTAGCGGCGCGAGTCGGATCCGGTCCCTGGCGCACTCAGGCTCGCGACTCGATCCGTTCTTGTTGTGGGACTGACCCGAAGCTGCACGCCGCGTTCCCCTACGACGCGGAAATCGCGCGCGCGCCGGGCAGCGAGACCTCGAAGCAGCTTCCGCCGCCGTCACGTGGCGTGCAAGTCACGCGGCCGCCGTGCTTCTCCGCAATCTGGCGCACGAGCGCCAGTCCGAGGCCGACGCCGCCTTCGCGCTCGCGCGCCCCCGCAAGCCGATAGAAGGGTTCGAAGATCCGCTCCCGCTTTGCGGCCGGGACGCCCGGACCGCGGTCGCACACCACCACGATAGACCGGTCGTTCTCGCGCCCGACGCTGACATCGACTGCCGTACCGCCGCCGTGGCGTTGCGCGTTCTCGAGTAGATTCCGGATCATTCGCCGCAGCAGTTTCGCATCGCCGCGAATCGAGACCGGAACGCCGTCGAGCGACGCGCCGACGCGCGCGCATTCCTCGGCAGCGAGCGCGAGAAGATCGATATCCTCGTGCACATTGAGCCCCGACAATGTGTCCAGCCGGCTCGCGAGCAGGATCTCGTCGACGAGCGCATCGAGCTCTGCGATGTCTCGCTCGAGCTCAGCGCGCAGCGCCGGTTTCGCGTCGGCTTTCATCATCTCGATCGCCATGCGGATGCGCGCCAGCGGCGAGCGAAGTTCGTGCGACGCGTTCGCGAGCAGCGAGCGGTTTGCGCGCACCAGCGCTTCGATTCGCTCCGCGGAGCGGTTGAAGCTTCCTGCAAGGGCGGCGACTTCGTCGCGCCCCTCGATGCGAACGCGCGCTGACAGATCGCCCGCACCGAGCGCCTCGACGCTCGCCTTGAGCCGCTCGAGGCGGCGGGTCAGGTGACGTACGACCGGGAAAGCACCGACCGCGACCGCGGCCGCGAGCAGGCCGAGCGTGAGAAAGAATCCGAGCGGTGCAAAAGGCGGGCGTCCGCGCGGCGGCGTGCGCACCGAGAGCCTGCGGCCATCGGGCAGATCGACCGACCACGCGTGACCCGAACCTCGCCATGGGGACGAAGTGCGCGGAGTCGACGGCCCTATTTGTGCAAGCAAGGTCCCATCGCCGGCCTCGAGCGTAGCCCACACCCGCCCATTTGCGGTCAGCCGCGCGAGCGCCGCCTGCTGAACCTCGCGGGGGGCCTCAGCGGTCGGCAGCGCTCCCTGCGCGATCTCCGCCGCGATTTCGCCGAACTGCGGCGGCGGCGCGTAGTGCTGAAGCACGCGCCAAAGAACGCCCGCGCCGATCGCGAACACGACGAGGCTCGCGACGAGCGTCAGATAAATCTGAAGGTACAGGCGGCGCACGGCTCAGGCCCTTTCTTTCGGAGGGCGAAGGGTGGGAGGCCGCGCGATTCGCTCCTTCCCCCGGCGAGGGCGAGGGATTGGGCACGTTCGCGTGCTGCGGTCCCGAGACGGCGGACGATCTCGAGCCTGTCAGGAGGCACGCTCGTCACCGTCCTGCACCTTCGCGAATACGTAGCCTGCGCCGCGGACGGTGATGATCCGACGCGGGTGCTTCGGATCCTCCTCGATCGCGGCGCGTATGCGCGAAACGTGCACGTCGATAGATCGATCGAAGGCCTCCAGCGGTTCACCCTTGACCAGGTCCATCAGCGCATCGCGCGACATCACGCGGCCGGCGCGCTCGGCGAGCGCCACAAGCAGGGTGAACTGATAGCTCGTGAGCGGGCGCGCCTCGCCCTCGACGCGGACCTCGCGTGCCCCTCGGTCGATCTCCAGACGGCCGAAGCGCAGGACGTCGGCCGGTGCCGGTCCGCTTCGCCGTCGCAGAATCGCGCGGAGCCGTGCTAGCAGCTCGCGCGGCTCGAACGGCTTCGGGAGGTAGTCGTCGGCGCCGAGCTCGAGACCGACGACGCGATCCATCGGATCGCCGCGCGCGGTGAGCATCAGGATCGGCAGGTCCGAGCGCGCCCGCACTTCGCGGCAGACGTCGAACCCGTCGCGGTCGGGAAGCATCACGTCGAGCACGAGCGCGTCGAAGAGCTCCTGCTTGAGTGCGGCCAGCCCTTCGCCGGCTGACTCGTGAGTATCTACCCGGAATCCCGCGTCTCGAAGGTAAGCGGCCACCAGGGCCGCGAGGCGGGCGTCGTCTTCGATCATCAGGATGCGGGCAGGCATGACCAAGGCGGACAATGAGGCCGAAAGCGCCAATTCTCCGCGGATCGATGGGCGTTGAGGAAATCGCGGCGGGAGCGGCTGGCCGCGGCGATTCGATGGCCCTTCCCTACAGGGTGAGCCGGGCTCGGCTGCCCGGACGACTCGCGCTCCGCCATCTGCACGCTCGGTGCGGCGCCGGTAGATGCGAACTACCGCGGAGGCATCGAGCCTCCGCGGTGTCCATTGCGGTTCGCGCCGGCATCCCGAGCGCGAGGTCAGCCGCTCCGCCACCCACGCCTCTGTTTCATTTTCTCGGCGAGTTGCAGGCGCTGCTCGGGGGTAAGCACTTCCGCGGCGTCGGCCATCGCCCGCGTCATCCGTTTGGTTACTTGGTCAGCGAGTTGCATCTCCTCGGCGCGCAGCCACTCCAGTGCCGCGCGGTCGACGGTCGGCTGGGACAAGATCTCGATGACTTTCCGCCGCGCCTCGCGATGTCGCTCGCGGAGCGGCCGCAGTTCCGTCATCGCGCCGGCGGCGATCTCGGCGATGCGCTTTTGCTGTTCCTCGCTCGCGTTAGTGTCGGCGAGCATCCAGCGCACCCCGGCATCGATTCGACGCTGCATCGCCTCCGGGCTCATGTCGCTGTGCCATCCGCCCGGGCCGTGGTGCCAGCCGCCGTGCGCATGCACCGTTGCGCCAACAGCCGCGACCAAGCCGGTGCCGATCAGGCCGGCGAGGAAGAGCCGGCGCCATTTGCGGCGCGGCGGGGTTGCCTGCCCGTTCGGCGACGCGCTTGGCGACGGGTCCGGCGTTTCGTGGGTGGGGGTTCCGGTCATGCTGCGCTCCTATTGGATCGAATCTCCCGCATGTCGCGGGCACGGAGCGCAGTCTGCGGGGCAGCCGTTTCTCGGTTTTCTCGACCCGGTAAAGTTGTGTGAAGCGAGCACACGTGGCGCGGCGCAGCGCCCCTTGCCTCGCGCAAAGAGCGGACGCTGCATGCGGACGCGGACGAACCGCTCGCGCGGGGTCGGTTCGAGTTCGAAGGCCCCCTGCGTGGCGGGCGCCACATCCTCAAATGCCCATGCAGAGGTACTTCACTTGGAGGTAGTCCTCGATACCGTACTTCGAGCCTTCGCGGCCGAGGCCGGATTCCTTCACGCCGCCGAACGGCGCGACCTCGGTGGAGATCAATCCGGTGTTGATGCCCACGATGCCGTACTCGATCCCCTCGGACACGCGCCACACGCGGCCGAGATCGCGGGCATAGAAGTACGCAGCAAGCCCGAACTCGGTGTCGTTCGCCATGCGGATGGCCTCGGCTTCGTCCTTGAAACGGAAGAGCGGTGCGACCGGGCCGAAGGTCTCTTCCCTGGTGACCTTCATCGACGTGTTGACATCCGCCAGGATCGTCGGCTCGAAGAAGAGTCCGCCGAGGGCGTGGCGCTTGCCCCCGGTGATGACCTTCGCACCCTTCGCGAGCGCGTCGGCAACGTGCTCCTCGACTTTCTTTACGGCGGCTTCGTCGATCAGCGGGCCCGTGGTGACGCCGGCCTCCATCCCGTTGCCCACCTTGAGCTTCGCGACGCGCTCGGCGAGCTTGTCCGCGAACGCGTCATAGACCTTATCCTGCACGAGCAGGCGGTTGGCGCACACGCAGGTCTGGCCGGCGTTACGGTATTTGGAAGCGATGGCGCCCTCGGCCGCAGCGTCGAGATCGGCGTCGTCGAAGACGATGAACGGCGCGTTCCCGCCGAGTTCCATCGAGGTCTTCTTCACCGTGCCGGCGCATTGCTTGAGGAGCACCTTGCCGATCTCGGTCGAGCCGGTGAACGAGAGCTTGCGGACGAGCGGGTTACCGGTCATCTCGCCGCCGATCTCGCTCGAGCTGCCGGTGACCACCGAGAGCACGCCCTTGGGTAAGCCGGCGCGCTCGGCGATCAGCGCCATCGCCAGCGCCGAGAACGGCGTGGCGGAGGCGGGCTTCACCACTATCGGGCAGCCGGCCGCGAGCGCCGGTCCGGCCTTGCGGGTGATCATCGCCGCGGGAAAGTTCCACGGGGTAATCGCCACGCACACGCCGATCGGCTCCTTCAAAACGACGATGCGCTTGTCCGCCTGGTGCTGCGGAATGGTGTCGCCGTAGATGCGCTTGCCCTCCTCGGCGAACCACTCGATGAAGGAGGCGGCGTACGCGATCTCACCGCGCGACTCGGCGAGCGGCTTGCCTTGCTCGGCGGTCATGATCTTCGCCAGGTCTTCCTGATTCGCCATCATCAGGTCGTGCCACCTGCGCAGAATCGCCGCGCGCTCCTTCGCGGTCTTCGCGCGCCATGCGGGCCACGCGGCATTAGCCGCTTCGATGGCGCGGCGCGTCTCGGCTGCACCGGCGCTCGGCACCGTGCCGAGCACCGCTCCGGTCGCGGGGTTATGCACTTCCAGCGCCTTCCTGCCGTCCGCGCCGGTCCATTCCCCGGCGACGTAAATCTGCTCGCGGAAGAGCGAGGGGTCGTTGAGGTTGAGCCAGGCGATGCCGCGTTCGGCCGGAGCGTTCATGCGCGTTCCTCCTCGGATCGTAAGGGCACGCTTTCTGGGCGTCCCGGTGATCGGAATTCTACTGCGCGGGTTCGCCGTCGGTCTTCGCGGGCGGACCGGGGCCTGCCCGCGTTGGCCGGCCGTATGTTCTCGATCTCGGGAAAGTTGCCGCCGCGATAGCTGCGGGATTGGATTGCGACGTAACTGACGCAGGCGCTGCAGGGGGATGGGTGACGGGGATGGGTCACGCTCACGGCCATCCTCGAGCGCACCGCTCGAAAACCGAGATGTGGCGGGACCTACGCTACGCCGAGGCCGGCCTGGGCGCCCACTACGTCGACCGGTTCATCCGCTGAAGGGGTGGGTGCGACACCGGACACAAGAAGTCCCGCGGCGGTCCTCGGCGAAGGAGGAGGAGGAGAATGCTTCGGACCGTGCGGGACTCGATTGCCTCGCGCGCAGCCGTGGCGCGCAAGCGAAAATGTCGATCAGAAGTTGACCTTGGGGTTCTCGAGCTCGCGCACGCGCCGCTCCACTTCGGCAAGGTCTTGTGCACCGTCCATATAGCGCTCGATGCGGCGCTGACGATCGCGCTCAGCGGTTTCCACCACCCAGCGGTCGATCGCATGGACCGCGGTCGCCAACGCCGTCGTGAGCCATTCGAGCGGCTGCGCGCACTCGCCCGCGACTTCGAGAGGCTGCGCACCGACCGGGTTGTGGAGGAGGCTGTCGCCTTCGTAGAGTGGGATACTGCCGTTCATACCAAACCTCGAGTCTTGCTGGCGGAAGAATCCGCCGCTCGATAACAAGATACGATTCGGGCGCGCTGCAATCCAATCGCATGTTCGGATCGCTCCGATTGGTGCCACAGATGAAATGACGGATTTCACGCGCGCTGCGTTTAGCGCGCGGTCTCCACTGCAAGTCCCTGTAAGGGAAGAAATTTGGAGCTCTACCAGCTGCAGGCGTTTGTGACGGTTGCCGCACTCGGCCATCTCACGCGAGCCGCCGACAAGCTGCATCTCTCGCAGCCGGCCCTGTCGGGCCGCATAAAGGCGCTCGAGGAAGAACTTGGCGTGACGCTGTTCGAGCGGACGCCCACCGGCATGACGCTCACGCCAGCCGGGCGGCACCTGCTCGCGTATGGCACGCGGGTGCTGGACGCCGCGCGCGAAATGAAGAGCCAGGCGCTCGGCTTTCGCGGCCAGGTGACCGGCCACGTTCGGCTCGGCACATCGTCCGACCCGGACTTCATCCGCCTCGGGCAGTTCCTCGGCGAGACGGTCGCCCGTCACCCGAAGCTCGCGATCGAATTGCACCAGGAAATCTCCGGCGCTGCGTTCGAGAAGGTGCGCGATCGCGAGCTCGATGCGAGCTTCTATTTCGGCGATCTTTCGCATCCCGAGGTGGAGTCGATGCCGCTCCGCCGCTTTCGTTATGTAGTGGCCGGCCCTGCCGCATGGAAGGAGCAGCTCACGCACTCCAGCTGGAGCGACCTCGTGGCGATGCCGTGGATCGTCACGCCCGAGATCAGTACGCACCATCGCGTTCTCCAGCGCCTTTTCGCTGAACTCTCCGGAGCGCCGGACAAGATCGTCCAGGCCGACCAGGAATCGGTGATCGTGAATCTCGTCGAGTCCGGGGTCGGCCTCTCCCTCGTTCGCGAGGACCTAGCGCGCGCAAAGGAGCGGCGCGGTGAGATTGCCACGTGGCGTGGCGCGGCGCCGGACACCGTCCTCGCGTTCATTTATCGACGCGACCGCGCGGGCGACCCGGTGATCGGCGCGTTGCTCGAGGTGCTGCAGGGCACGTGGGAACTCCCGGCGACGGTCCCGTCCCGCCGCAGTTCGAACGACGCCGGGCCGACGGGTGCCGGTTCCGTATAATCGCTGCGCGAAAGAGGCACAGCATGGGTCTGTCGCTGAAGAGTTTCGGCAAGGCGCTCGACTCGGGGCTGCTCAAGACGGTCGAGGCGCTGCTCCGCGCCGGCAAGCTGAACCGCGTCGCCGATCTGGTCGCGATGAGCGCGCCGATCGCGGCGTTCGCGCTCGCCAAACTCCGCGAGTCGATCGGTGACCCGCTGCTCATTCCGACCGCTGCGGGCGTCGAACTCACCGAACGCGCGAAACGCCTCGCCGCGCCGGTGCGCGAGCTCCTCGAACGCATTCAGGAGATCCTGCCGCGTCCGGAGCTGTTCGATCCCGCATTCTGCGATCGGACTTTCCGCGTGGCGGCCATCGACTACGCGACGTTCGTACTCGGTCCCAAGCTCGCCGCAGCGTTTGCCGAACGCGCGCCGCGTGCGAAGCTCGAGCTCGTGCCGCTCGAACCTTCGAGCATGCGCGGCGAGCTCGCCGACGGTACCCTCGATCTCGCCATCGGTGCGACGCTGCGTCCGGCGGCGAAGCTCTATGTCGAGCGACTGTTCACCGAGCGCTTCCGCTGCGTCGTGCGCAAGGGCCATCCGCGGATCGCGAAACGCATGACCGCCCGCGACTACGCCAACGAGCCCCACGTGCTGGTGCGCACGGCCGACGCACGGGCAGCGAAGTCCGACCCGTCGCTAGCCGATCCCGGCGAGAAGCGCCGTGCGGGCGTGACCGTGCGACACGTGCTGCTCGTGCCGGAGATCGTCGCGCAGTCCGACCTGATCGCGACCCTGCCCGAGCGGCTCGGCGCGATGCAGAACGGTCGGGTGCAGATGTTCGCGCCGCCCGTGAAGCTCGCCGGGTTCTCGGTCTCGCAGGCGTGGCACGAGCGGACCGACGCAGACCCGGCGCAACAGTGGCTGCGCTCGGTCGTGTCGGAGGTTTCAAAGGTCAGCTGACCGTTTCAGGCTCGGCGCAGTACGGCCGCGGCTCTCCAGTGCACAGTGCACGGCCCCGGCAAGTATCTCCCATACGCTGATCCCAGCGTCAGCGGACTGGCAAGCAAGCGGAGCGCCGCTTGCGCAGGTCCGGTGGATAGCCATGTTATGCAATTCTCCTACGTTCGATTAGCTCGCATGCGTTTCCATTCATCCAGGAGCCTGATCAGTTCGACAACTACCTGTGGCGCTTCTCTCCCCACAGCCTGAAACCGTATACGGTCAATTCCGGGCAAGAACTCGGGTTTCCAGTGGCGCTGCATGTGCATGTAGAATTTGGCCGCATCTCCGCCCGTATCAGCAAGGGGGAAGACAACACGGCCGAACTTCAGTCCGCATTCTCCAGTGATCCAGGTGCCTCCGGCACCCCCGATCAACACGAGGGCGTCCGCCCTCCTGACTGATTCATTCGGGTGTGGCTCTTTCTGAACGGCAAAAAAAAACACACAGCTCGATCATTTCACGCGCCGCAGGGCGGGGGGCG
>Ga0209253_10006337_pt1 | contig 10261 bp, 9 predicted proteins | sample FrelakmetBRP12BR_FD_187145 | JGI IMG/M metagenome (GOLD analysis project Ga0209253, IMG submission 187145) | Freshwater lake sediment microbial communities from the University of Notre Dame, USA, for methane emissions studies - BRP12 BR (SPAdes)... | ecosystem: Environmental > Aquatic >...
GGCTGTCCGCCGGTTCCCCATCATTCCCTGCAATCAGTGCGGTTCCCAGGAAAATCTGCAGCGCAAGGCCATTAAGGAGCTGCTGCGCGCCTGGGACAAGCACGCGCCGGGCCGGTTGGAGAGCATCTTTGCGAGCCTCCAGAACGTCGCGCCCTCTCATCTGGCTGATATCGATCTATTTGATTTCGCGGCGCTGGGATCGAGGAGCCCGGGAAAGATGCGGCTCGATTGGCTGCCGGGAGGACTGGAAGAGAGCCAGTGTGATAGCCATATTTAATGCTTTCTGATTATAAATTAATTCAATTTTATTCCTTTTTTGTATCTCCTCTTTTAGTTATCGTAATAATTCATTGCTCTGTCGCCCCGCTGCTCCGAGCCAGCCTGGTGGACCTGCAAGAACATGCTATTGGGGAGAACAAAATGAGTAGTCAACAACAGCCATTACGCTACGAAACCCTGCAGCTACACGCTGGCTATACGCCTGATCCTGCCACGGGGGCACGGCAGGTACCGATTTACGCCACCACGAGCTATCAGTTCCAGAACAGTGGACACGCCGCCCGGCTATTCGCCCTGCAGGAATTTGGCAATATTTACACGCGCATCATGAACCCCACCACCGATGTCCTGGAAAAGCGCATTGCCGCACTCGAAGGAGGCGTGGCGGGGCTTGCCACCAGTTCGGGGCACGCTGCCCAATTTCTCACCTTCACCACTCTGGCTGAAGCGGGCGACAATATTGTTTCAACCCCTAATCTGTACGGTGGCAGTATCAATCAGCTAAAAGTCACGCTGCCGCGAGTCGGGATCGAAGCGCGGTTTACCAGCCGCGCCGAGCACTCCGATGAATTCCTGGCGTTGACCGATGCCAAGACTCGCGCCTGGTTTATCGAATCCGTTGGTAATCCGGCCCTCAATGTGCCCGATTTTGAAGCCATCTTCGCCGCGGCAAAAAAAGCCGGGGTTGCGGTAATCGTGGACAACACGTTTGGGCTTGGGGGATATCTTTTCCGGCCTGTCGAGTGGGGTGCTTCCGTAGTGACCCATTCCGCGACCAAATGGATCGGCGGGCATGGGGCGGCCATCGCCGGGCTGATCGTCGACAGCGGCAATTTTCCGTGGGACAACGGGCGTTACCCCTTGCTCACTGAACCGGACCCAGGCTATCACGGGCTCAAACTGGTCGAGACCTTCGGCGCCCTGGCCTTTATTCTGAAAGCCCGGGTGGACGGGCTGCGCGACCAGGGACAGTGCCTCGGGCCGCAAGAGGCTTTCACTATCCTGTTAGGGCTGGAGACCCTGTCCTTGCGGGCCGAGCGCCTGGTCCAGAACGCTTTCGAAATCGCCGACTGGCTGAGCGGGCAGGCGGAAGTCAGCTGGGTCAACTATCCGGGACTGGAGAACCACCCGTCTTATGAGCGGGTTCAAAAGTATTTCAACGGGAAGCCGGGAGGTATCCTGACTTTCGGTTTAAAAGGCGGTTACGAGGCGGCCAAGACGTTTATCGACCGGCTCGAGCTGGTGTCGCATTTGGCGAATGTCGGCGATGCCCGCACCCTGGCTATTCATCCCGCCTCGACCACTCATTCCCAGCTGTCGGACAAGGACCAGGCACTCGCTGGCGTAACCCCGGACCTGGTCAGGCTGAGTGTGGGCCTGGAACATGTGGAGGATCTGAAGGCGGACCTGGGTCAGGCACTCAGAGCGGCAAGCCGAATTCCCGCCTGATTGCTGGAGCGAGGCATGTGCGCCAGCCTGGGGAGGCCGGACTCCGCTTCGCGGCCGTCGCCCGGCGACGGCAGTTGGACCGGGTGTACTGGGATACCGGCTCCCCGCGATGTCCGGCTGTGGTCGCGGGAGGAGGGCTATGGTCTCGAACTGGGCGGCTTCTTGCCGGAGGTGAGCGTACGCTATCAGACTTACGGCCGGCTCAATCGCCGCCGTGACAACGCCGTGCTGGTGTTTCACGCCTTGAGCGGCAGCGCGCATCTGGCGGGAACCTACCCCGATCGGGTATGGGCAGAACTTTCACCGTATGAACGGGCCTTCGGCAGGCAGGGCTGGTGGAATGCCTTGGTAGGGCGGGGTAAACCTTTCGACACCGATCGCTATTACGTAGTGTGCGCCAATCATCTGGCAGGCTGCTACGGCAGCACCGGTCCGCTCGCGCTCGATCCGCGCAGCGGTCATCCCTACGGTCCGGATTTTCCGACGGTGACCGTGCGTGATCTGGCGCGGGTGCAGGCGCGTCTGCTGGATTACCTGGAAGTAAAAAGCGCAACGCTGGTCGGCGGCAGCCTGGGAGGCATGGTGGCCCTGGAATTCGCCTTATTGTTTCCGGAGCAGAGTAAAAAGCTGGTTGTATTCGCTGCACCCGGACGCCACGGTCCGTGGGCCCGGGCATGGAATCGCTTGGCACGCGAGGCGGTTCGCCAGGATGTCGGCTATCGGGCCGGCCGCTATGCTGAGCAGCCCAGCGGACTGGGTTTGGCTCGTGCCATTTCAATGCTCAGTTATCGCGCACCAAAGAGCTTCGATCTGCGCTGGGGCTCGGAACCGCCAGGCGGCGAGCAGTATATCTTGCGTCAGGGAGAAAAGTTCGTCAGCCGGTTTGATGCCAACAGCTACCTGGCCCTTTCGGAGGCCATGGACACCCATGATGTGGGTCGCGGTCGAGGCGGATTAAAACGAGCCCTGAGAGAACTCAAGCTGCCCGCACTGTTTATTGGCATCGATACGGATATCCTCTACCCAAGTGCCGAAGTCCAGGAACTGGCGCGGCTGGCCCGGGCAGATTTCGCTCTGCTGCGCAGTCCCCACGGGCATGATGCTTTTCTGATCGAAAATCGGTCGGTGGCGGCGTTGCTGAGGCCCTTTATGGCCTAGTACGACGCCTGCAGCTTATCTTTTGTGCAAGCCCTGGTGGCATGGGGCAGTAAAGGTATAGCCGATTCAGTCTTCTATGTGCCTGAGCGGCGCGGGGGTGGCTTGGCTTGATGCTTTATCCCAGGGCCGCGTGGAGATCTGCAATGAGATCTGCTACATCCTCTATGCCTACCGAAAGCCTCACCAGGCTGTCGCCGATGCCAAGCGCCTGACGCACTACCGGAGGCACGGACGCATGGGTCATGATGGCAGGATGCTCGATCAGGCTCTCCACGCCCCCTAAGCTTTCGGCCAGGGCGAACAGCCGGCAGCGCTCGAGAAAGCGGCGCGCCTCGTCAAGGCCGCCCTTCAGGACGGCGCTGACCATGCCCCCATAACCGTTCATCTGGCGCTGGGCCAGTTCATGCTGGGGATGGCTGGGCAGGCCCGGATAATAGACCCGCTCGATCTTCGGATGGGTTTCCAGCCAGGCCGCGATAGCCAGGGCATTGGCGCTGTGCTGCTGCATCCGCAGGGCGAGCGTCTTGAGCCCGCGGGTGGCCAGGAAGCAGTCGAAGGGGCTGGGAATAGCGCCGATGGCGTTTTGCAGAAAGGCGAGTTGCTCGCACAGCGCCGCGTCACTGGCGGCTACGATACCGCCTATTATATCGGAGTGGCCGTTCAGGTATTTGGTTGCGGAGTGCACCACGATATCGAAGCCGTGTTCCAGAGGCCGCTGTACCCAGGGGCTGGCGAAGGTGTTATCGGCCACCGCCAGGATACCGCGCTGTTGGGCGATGTCCGCGACCATGTCCAGATCGACCAGCCTCAGGAGCGGATTGCTGGGGGTTTCGACCCAGATCATACGGGTCTCGGGGCGTAATGTCTGTTCCAGTTCGGTCCGGGTTTGCAGGGTCGTATAGTTAAAGTCCAGGCCAGCCGAGTAGCGCCTGACCCGCTCGAACAGCCGCCGCGTGCCGCCGTAGAGATCATCCAGAGCTACCACATGGGCGCCGCTTTCCAGCAGTTCCAAAACCGTCGCGATGGCGCTCATGCCAGAGGCAAAGGCAAAGCCGGCGCGACCGCTCTCGAGATCAGCTGCGCAGCGCTCGTAGGCGAAGCGGGTCGGGTTGTGGGTGCGGGCGTAATCGTGGCCTTGATGCACGCCCGGACTGGATTGGACGTAGGTAGAAGTGGCGTAAATCGGCGTGATGACGGCGCCGGTCAGCGGATCGGGCGGCTGGCCGGCGTGAATGGCGCGGGTGGCAAACCCGCCGCGGCGAGTGGAAGAGGGCATGGCGGGCTTACCTAATGCGCCGGCGCAGATAATTGAGCAGGTCGATCCGGGTGATCAGGCCCAGGAACCGCTGGCCCTCGCAGACGATCGGGACCTTGCCTTGCTCGAAGAGCGGCAGCAGGGATTCGAAGGGCGCGTTCGGCTGGACGGTTTCCAGGTTTGTGCTCATGAAATTCTTGACCGGTTCACGAAACCGGCCTTCCTTATCATAGGTGGCCAGCAGCAGATCCGATTCATCGATGAGGCCGACGATCCGTTCTCCTTCGACCACCGGAAGCTGTGAGACATCGTAGAGTTTGAAGCGCCCGTAGGCGGTGAGCAGGGTGTCATCGGGGCCTACGGTCACCACTGCCTTGTCGCTAAAGCGGCGGCCGATCACATCGCGCAGATCGCCGTAGTTTTCCCGCGGCAGAAAGCCCTGATCGAGCATCCAGAAATCGTTGTACATCTTGGAGAGATACTTGTTGCCGCTGTCGCAGATAAACGTGACCACCCGCTCCGGGCGGCTGCGGCTGCGACAGTAGCGCAGCGCGGCGGCCACCAGGGTGCCGGAGGACGAGCCAGCCATGATGCCTTCCTCGCGCAGCAGCGCTCGTGCCGTGACGAAGCTCTCCGCGTCGCTGATCGTATAGGCCTCGCGCACCCCGGACAGATCGCAGATCGGCGGGACAAAGTCCTCGCCGATGCCTTCCACCAGCCAGGACCCCGCCTGCTCGAGAACCCCGGTTTGAACGTAGCCGGCCAGTACCGAGCCTTCCGGATCGGCCAGGACCATTTTGACTTCGGGGGCAACCTGGCGGAAAAAGCGGGTCAGGCCGGTCAGAGTGCCGCTGCTGCCCACCCCGCAGACCACCGCATCGAGCCGCTGCTCCATCTGTTCCCAGATTTCCGGGCCGGTGCCTTCAGCGTGCGCCTGCGGATTGGCGGGATTGTTGAACTGGTTAATATAAAAAGAATTCGGGGTTTCCCGGGCGAGGCGCTCGGCCAGGTCCTGGTAATACTCCTGGTGTCCCCTGCCAACATCGGAACGGGTCATCACCACCTCGGCGCCCAGGGCCTTGAGGTGAAAGATCTTCTCCTGGCTCATCTTGTCGGGGATGACCAGCCGCAGCTGGTAGCCCTTGCGGGCCGCCACCAGGGCAAGCCCGAGGCCGGTGTTTCCCGCGGTGGCTTCGATCAGAGTGCCGCCAGAGCTCAGCCTGCCTTCGCGCTCCGCAGCATCGATCATGAAAAGGGCAATCCGGTCCTTGATCGAGCCGCCCGGGTTCTGGTTTTCCAGCTTGACAAACAGCCGGCAGGGCCCGGTATCGATGCGGGTGATCTCGACCAGCGGGGTATTGCCGATCAGCGCCAGGACGGGGTCCTGGGCGGCGAATGAGGGAACGCTTGTCATCTTCAAGACCTACCAGGCTAGCTATAGGTAAACCGTCAGTACGCTGCCTGACGGCGGAGTCCTTACGCCTTGCGCAGCATCCCTGTCTGATCGACCTGGCGCAGGGCGGCGATTTCCTGTGCGCTCGGCTCCGGTACCACCGGAACCTCATGAGGCACCTTTAGCGGCCAGCCCGTGTTGGCCAGGATTTCTTCCGCCTGGGCGAACGGATAGCGGGCGGCCAGGAAAAATTCCTTGGTATCCGGGGCCGGGCGTAGTATCCCCAATGTCGTAATAATGGCACAAGGACCGCCGCCGACCAGATGATAGCGGGCGCGCGCATCGCCGCCGTCGAGGTAGCCCGGCGAGGAAATATAGTCGACGCGCTCGGCGAAGCGCTTTTTCTCGTGGGCCACCATGATAATCACGCGTTTGCAGCCGCTGGCGATATCGTTGGCGCCGCCGCTGCCGGTCAGCCGGACTGTGGGCGGCAGGTAAGTCTTGCCCAGCGGCTCCGCCCAGATGCCGGTCGTGTTGACGTTGCCGAACTTATCGACCTGGGCGGCGCCGATAATGCCAACGTCGCAGCGGCCAGAGCCGACCAGAAAACCCAGCGCATCCAGGACATTGGTAAAGCTGACCGCGTTGACGCAAAGCCGGTTGCACTCGATGCCCCAGGGCAGCCCGCCGACCGGGGTGGCGCCGTAGATCCCGCCTTCGGTCATCGCCCGCACCTTGGGCGCATGGTGGGCCTTGGCGAAAAAACCGGCGAGCATGCTTAAGCCCACCCCGAAGATAGCCAGTTCGCCGTCGCGGATTTCGCGCCCGGCGGCGATCGCCATCATTTCCTGCTGCGTATAGTCCATGGTCATCGTCAGCTTATCGTAAGTCGATCAGCCGCTTGGCCTTGTGAGTCGCCCTCGGTAGTTCGCCGGGCTCAAGTACGGTGACTTCCTTCGGCTTTACCCCGAGACGGGCCTTGAGTTTCTGGGACACTTCCTCGGCAAGCTGTGCACTCTCTGTGCCGATCCCGTAGCTCCTTTCCACCTCGACCGCGTACCGGGTCGTAAAGTGCTCGTTGAAAACCGTGATTCGGTATTCCCCGGTCAAGGCATTGATGTTTCGGATGACATATTCGATGTCGCTGGGAAACACATTCACGCCCGCAACGATGAACATATCGTCCAGCCGTCCCATGACAGAAAGCCGGGCGTGCGTCCTGCCGCAGGGGCAGGGCGCCCGGTTGACCGTGACGATGTCACCGGTCTTGAAGCGGATCATCGGCCTGGCGGTTTTTCTCAGGGTAGTCAGGACCAGTTCCCCCCGCTCGCCGTCCGCCACCGGTTCGAGGGTGCTCGGATCGATGACCTCGACAAGCAGATGGTCCTCGACGATATGCAATCCGTCCCGCTCGCCGCACATCCCGGCGCAGGCCCCGAAAATATCGGATATGCCGTAGAAGTCGAACACCTTGGCGTTCCAGAGGTTTTCGATGGCTTCCCGGGTCGCGGCGATGGACCCTCCCGGCTCGCCGGCGACGATGATTCTGTTGATGGCAAGCTCTTCCGCCGGATCGATCCCTTCGTTTTTGGCGGTTTCCCCGAGATACCAGGCATAGGAGGGCGTCGTCCAGATAATGTTGGGCCGGAATTCCTTTAAGATAAAAAGAAGCCGGTCGGAAGGAATAGCGCCGGCCCAGATGCAAAGTGCCCCCAGGTTCTGGGCGCCGATAACATCCGGTCCTCCCACGAAAAGAGTGAAATTAAGGGCATGGACATAGCGGTCTTCCGGCCTCATCCCGGCGGACCAGAACAGCCGGCTCTGGACGTCCTGGAATTCGTCAAAATCCTGCTTGGTAAAAGGACTCAGGGTAGGGATTCCCGTCGAGCCGCTGGAGGCTGAGACAAACACCACCTCCTTTTCCTCGACGGCTGTCATGTCGCCCAGAAGAGGCTTTAAGACCTGCCTTTCCCTTTCGACCTTCTTATTCGTAAAGGGAAATTTTTGTATATCCGACAGGCTTTTGAGGTCCGCTGGCTTGACCTTGGCGGTGTCAAAGGCTTCACGGTAGTAGCTTGACCGCTGATAGGTCAGGTCAAAGTGAGCGGCCAGCTGCTTTCGCTGGTAAGCCTCGATTTCGGCCCGCGGGAGCGTTTCAATGGCTTCATTCCAATACGCTTTACTCACAGGAATTCCTCTTAACGGTTTGGGCGTCATCTCGCCAGCAGCGTTTCGATTTCGGCGGCCGGTTTAATCCAGCGCCGATAGGGGTCCATTAGAAAGGACGTGGCGCTGTTGGCAAGAGTCTCGGTCCTGGCATGTCCTATTAACTCCAGATACTCATCCAGGGTTTGATAACTTTCGATAAAGTCACGGCGGTATTGGGTATAGCCTTTGGGGGTCGCCAGCGCCTTGTTCAGGAAATGCATGTGCTGCTCGTCCACATCGTGAACGCCGGGCGAGGCTTGGGGCCAGGCGCTGAACGGCCAGTACACCACGGCGTCGACCAGCAGCCCGGGTATCCGCACCAGATTCGGGTATTGCCGCATGCAATTGGTGTCGACGATGTAATCGGCGACTAGGATCAGTTTTTTTGCCGCCCGCGAGAGTTCAAACCGGCTCCATTCAGTCCCTAGCATGATGGCGTTTCCCTCGGGATCGGCCAGGGTGACATGGATCACCGCGAGATCAGGACGCAGCGGCCGAAAGGCGCCGTATTCCTTGCCGCTGAATGGATCGATGACGGGCGGGATTTTAAGCCAGGTGGCGTAGTCGTCAGGGTAAAAGGCGCTGCGGAATTGCAGGTCGGTGCCGAGATTGACGGTCGCCGGGACGAACGGCCAGTTCAGCGCGCCGCCGAGAAAGCGCAGTGCCATGGCCAGATTGGAATAATCTTCCAGCAGCACCTCGCCGCTTTCGACCGCACGCCGCAGGCCATTGGCAAAGCCAAAGCCTTCCAGCCCGCTAAAGCCGCATTCGATTTTATCGACCGCGCCGGCGGCGCATAACAGGTTTAGCTGCTGGGTATTACAGTGGAAAATGACATGCAGATGACAACGATTCTGCCGGATCAGTTCCCGCCCGAACACGACGGGGTCGGCGCCTACCGGCAGGCCGGCGCCGCTCGCGTACTGGATGCCATCCCAGGTGAAGCGGGCCACTGCTTCCTGCAGGGTGATCAGTTTTGTCGTCATTTTTTATAGACCCTGGAAGCCTTCGAAGGAGCTATTGAGCAGTTTGCTTATAGGCTGAGAAGGGCACCTGCTCGTAAGCGGCCTCGGCGACATAGCGGCCGAGACTGAGAAATTCCCCGGTATCCTTGGCAGCGCCGACAAAGCGGGAAACCGGATAGCCCTGATGGTCATAAAAGATAAAGGTGGGCAAGGCGGCGACCCGGTTGGTACTAGCGAACTCGCCGCCAGTCGTTTTCCTGCCCTTGAAATCAATGATCGATCCCGTCTCATCGACATTGATACTGAGGTTGCGGAAGTGCTCCCGGTAATACTGCTGCACGGCGGGGTCCTTAAGGAGGGTTGCCTTTACCTTCTCGCACTCGCCGCAGCCTGAGGCCAGCCCAAACATGACCAGCACGCCTTTCTTGCCCGCCTGAGCGGCCTTCTCGAGTTCGCCCTGCAGATTGCCTTGACTAGTGTCGAAGAAACGACCGGGGGATTGCCCGCTGCCGCTCCCCGCCGCCAGCAGCGCGCCGGTCGCCAGCAGCAAGAGCGCCAGGGCTATGGTTTGCTTATTCATAGGGCTGCTCTCACCTCATCCAGAATAAGCTGCGTTTTCTGATCCATTCCAGCAGCGACATCGAGAGGAAAGTCACCAGACCGGTATAGAGAATACCGGCGACCATGCGGGGATAATCGGCAAAATCGGCGTAGTACTGGACAAACCGGCCAAGTCCGGCATTCGCGCCGAACAATTCGGCCACCGTCAGCAGGATAAAGGAGAAGGCCAGGCCCACCGCCATTCCGGAAAATATATGTGGAAGACTGGCGGGAAAAACGACTTTCCGGAGGTATTCGAGATAAGAAAGCCCCAGGACTCTGGCGTTGTCCCGGTATTTCCCTGCCACTGCCAAGGCTCCCGCCGCCGTGTTCTGGAAGATAGGCCAAAAGGCGCCGATGAATACTACGAAAATTGCCGATAACCGGAAGGTGGGCAGGATCGCGATGCCATAGGGAATGTAAACGGTCGGCGGAATTGGTGCCATCACCCGCGCGAACGGAAAAAAAGCCCGGCTCAGCCAAGCGGTGGTGGCGACGAGCAGTCCGGCGCCAACACCAGTTACAAGCGCGGCAAAATAGCCGGGAAGGAGGATCAGGAAAGAAAAATAGGTTCCCTTCAACAGCTCGGGCAGGGAATTCCAAAGCGCCGTCGCGGTGCCGAGCGGCGAAGGGAAGAGCGAATTGGCCGCCGGCGTGAAGAGCGTGGAAGCCGTCTGCCAACTCAGCAACAGCATGCCAAACAGCAACGCCGGTTCCTTGCCTCTCCAGCACCACAGCCGGGTTAACTGGCGCAGGGCAGGCCACCAGGCCCGGCGATCCAGAGGGGCATCTGCGGCCGACGAAAAGGGTGAGAGGGTGCTCATGGAAATTCCTTACGGCTCAATGTGGATTCCGGACGGGTGAAAACGGTTTGCGCGGTTTGCCTAGCAAGGATTGTTCTTCAGGGGATATTCACCGTTTCAGATAACCGCAGTCATCTTTATTAGTCATTCC
>Ga0209253_10006338_pt1 | contig 10260 bp, 9 predicted proteins | sample FrelakmetBRP12BR_FD_187145 | JGI IMG/M metagenome (GOLD analysis project Ga0209253, IMG submission 187145) | Freshwater lake sediment microbial communities from the University of Notre Dame, USA, for methane emissions studies - BRP12 BR (SPAdes)... | ecosystem: Environmental > Aquatic >...
ACATCAAACGGTTCGTTTTCCTTGACTTTCACGGCAGGCATTAACACAGCACCTCATGCATGATTCTGGATGGACATCAGAGTTGGGTGGTTGGAAAATGGTAAATTGTAATCACCCCTCTCCCCAAATGCAAAACCGTCGAACGACATGTTGATCCTGGGTATCGAAACCTCCTGCGACGAAACGGGTGTGGCGCTGTACCACAGCGAGCACGGCCTGCTGGCCCACGCCCTGCACAGCCAGATCGCGCTGCACGCCGAATACGGTGGCGTGGTGCCGGAACTGGCCTCGCGCGATCACGTCCGCAAGACGTTGCCGCTGCTGCGGGAGATATTCCGGCAGGCGGGCGTGGTTCCACGCGAGGTGGGCGGGGTGGCGTACACCCGGGGGCCGGGTCTGATCGGCGCGCTGCTGGTGGGCGCGGCCATCGGTCGCAGCCTGGCCTGGGCCTGGAAGGTGTCGGCCATCGGCGTGCATCACATGGAGGGCCATCTGCTGGCGCCAATGCTGGAACCCGACCCGCCGCCGTTTCCGTTCGTGGCGTTGCTGGTGTCTGGTGGCCATAGCCTGCTGGTGCGGGTCGATGGCGTCGGTCGCTACCGGATTCTGGGCGAGTCGGTGGACGATGCCGCCGGTGAAGCTTTCGACAAGACCGCCAAATTGTTGGGCCTGCCCTATCCGGGCGGGCCGGCGCTGGCCAGGCTGGCGGAGCAGGGCGATCCCCGGCGCTTCATCTTCCCCCGGCCGATGACCGACCGCCCTGGTTGCGATTTCAGCTTCAGTGGCCTGAAGACCGCCGCCATCAACACTTGGCGGGGATTGGAACCGACGCCGGAGAATCGAGCCGACGTGGCGCGCGCCTTCGAGGAGGCGGTGGTGGAGACGATGGCGATCAAGTGCCGGCGGGCACTGCAAGCAACCCGGCTGCAGCGGCTGGTGGTGGCCGGCGGAGTAGGCGCCAACCGCCGGCTGCGGGAGCGGCTGCGGGATTTGGCCGAAGAACTGGGCGGACGGGTCTACTATCCCCGACTGGAATTCTGCACCGACAACGGTGCGATGATCGCCTACGCCGGCTGGCGGCGGCTGGTGGCCGGCCAGCGTGAGGGCGAGGCTATCGAGGTATTGCCACGCTGGCCGCTGGACAGTTTGCCGGCAGTGGATTGAAGGTGGCAACAAGTATCTGACTAACCTCGATTTTGGTAATTTATGCTTCGCACGGCGCGCTCAAGGCCTGTACAGTCTTGCCGTCAACTCCTGCCTACCCCCGAATCAGCGTCCCGATACCGGCGTCGGTGAACAGTTCCACCAGCACCGCGTGTTCGATCCGCCCGTCGATGATGTGCGCCGCCTTGACCCCGCCGAACACCGCATCCAGCGCGCAAGCCACTTTCGGCAACATGCCGCCGTGGATGGTCCCGTCTTCGATCAGCGCCTCCACCTGGCGGGCGTCGAGGCCGGTCAGCAGATTGCCTTGGCGGTCGAGCACGCCGGTGGTGTCGGTCAGCAGGATCAGCTTCTCGGCGCGCAGCACCTCGGCCACCTTGCCCGCCACCAGATCGGCGTTGATGTTGTAGGACTGCCCGTCCGGACCGACCCCGATGGGGGCGATCACCGGGATGAAGTTGCCGGCGGTCAAGGTCTCGACAACGGACTTGTCGATGCTGGCCACCTCGCCGACATGGCCGATGTCGATGATTTCCGGCACCTCCAAATCCGGACTCTTGCGGGTGATGGTCAATTTGCGGGCGTGAATCAGGTCGCCGTCCTTGCCGGTCAGACCCACCGCGCAGCCGCCGTGGCGGTTGATGTTGGCGACGATCTCCTTGTTCACCAGCCCGCCCAGCACCATCTCGACCACGTCCATGGTCTCGCTGTCGGTGACCCGCATTCCCTCGACGAAGCGGCTTTCCTTGCCGATGCGCTTGAGCAGGCTGCTGATTTGCGGCCCGCCGCCGTGCACCACCACCGGGTTGAAGCCCACCAGCTTCATCAGCACGATGTCGCGGGCGAAGCTGTTTTTCAGGTGCGCGGTTTCCATAGCGTTGCCGCCGTACTTGACCACGATGGTTTTGCCGGCGAAGCGGCGGATGTAGGGCAGCGATTCGGTCAGAACGTGCGCCACCTGGGTGGCGGCCTGGGCGTCGAGAGCCATGCGTCGGTCAACCTCTGGATAGTCTGTGCCTGAACTCCCCGCTTCCTCAGGGAGAGTGGCTGGGTTGCGGGTGGGAATCGATCATCAAAAGGGTAAGGCTAAATCCGGCCGCAATGCCAGCAGGGGCCGGCGGAACCGGTCCTGAATGTCCGCCATGGCGGCTGGATCGTCGGCCTCGAAGCGCAGCACCAGGCTGGGCGTGGTATTGGAGGCGCGCACCAGGCCCCAGCCGTGCGGGAATTCCGCCCGCAGCCCGTCCAGGGTGACGAGCCGCGCGTCCGGACCAAAATCCGCTCGCGCCGCCAACTGCTCCATGAGGGCGAACGGCTCGCCTTCGGCCATGTCCAGCCGCAGTTCCGGGGTGTTCAATCCGGTCGGATAGGCGGCGAAGAAGCCGGCGCTGGAGCCGCCACGCCGGGCCAGCAGGTTGAGCAGCCGGGCGGCGGCGTAGAAGGCGTCGTCGAAGCCGAACCAGCGGTCGGCGTGGACGATATGGCCGGTCATCTCCCCGCCCAGCAGCGCGCCGGTTTCGCGCATCTTGGCCTTGATCAGAGAATGGCCGGTCTTCCACAGGATCGGCCGGCCGCCGAGGCGTTCGATCAGCCGGGTCAACTGCCGGGAGCACTTGATGTCGTACACAACCGCCGCGCCGGGATGCTCGAGCAACACCTCCTCGGCCAGCGGCATCAGGATCCGATCCGGCCAGATGATTTCGCCGGCGCTGGTGACCACCCCCAGCCGGTCGGCGTCGCCGTCGAAGGCCAGCCCGATATCGGCCTGGTGTTCCACTACCGCCGCCTGCAAATCGGCCAGATTCTCCGGAACGCTGGGGTCGGGGTGATGGTGGGGAAACCGCCCGTCCACCTCACAGTACAGTTCCACCACCTCGCAATCCAGCGCCCGCAGCAGGGGTGGGGCGGTGTGAGCGGCGATGGCATTGCCGCAGTCCACCACCACCTTGAGCGGGTTGGGCAACCGCAGGCTGTCGGCGATCCGGCGGATGTAGTCGATGCGGATATTGGCAAAGCGCTCACGGCCCTCACCGTGACGCAAGTCGCCGGTTTCGATGCGGCGGCGCAGGTCGCGGATGACTTCGCCGTGCAGGGCGATGCGGTCGATGACGATCTTCATGCCGTTGTACTGTGGCGGGTTGTGGCTGCCGGTGACCATCACCCCGGCGCGGGTGGCATCGAGAGTATGGGTGGCGTAGTACAGCAGCGGAGTCGAGACTTCACCCAGGTCCACCACATCCAGCCCGGCGGCGCGGATGCCAGCCTTGAGAGCGGCGCAAAGAATGGGACTGGACAACCGTCCGTCGCGGCCGACCGCCACCACGGTTTCGCCGCGCTCGGTGGCGAGGCTGCCCACTGCCTGGCCGATGTCGCGCACGACTTCCGGCGTCAGGTCGCGGTCCACGACCCCGCGAATGTCGTATTCCCGGAAGATGGATTTTTTCATGCCGCCGCCTTCAATGCGTCCCGGAGTGGCCGAACCCGCCGGCGCCGCGAGCGCTGGGGGTGAAGTCGGTGACGACCTCAAAGTGCGCCCGCACCACCGGCACGATCACCATCTGGGCGATGCGTTCGCCGACGGCGATGGTGAACGGCGTCTGTCCCCGATTCCAGCATGACACCAGCAGTTCGCCCTGATAGTCGCTGTCGATCAGTCCGACCAGGTTGCCCAGCACGATGCCGTGTTTGTGGCCGAGGCCGGAGCGCGGCAGCACCACCGCCGCCAGTCCGGGGTCGCTGATGTGGATGGCCAGCCCGGTGGGAATCAGGTGGGTGTCGCCCGGTTGCACCGTCAGCGGCTCCGCCAGACAGGCGCGCAGGTCCAGACCAGCCGAGCCGGCCGTGGCGTAGTCGGGCAGCGGGATGTCCTGGCCCAGTCGGGAATCGAGGATTTTCAGTTCGATGGTTTGGGGGGTCACGGGCGTTATCGTCAGGAGTCGTTGCCAGTCTGTGATATTACCGCTCCCCTTTCCACATCCGGTAGCGTTCCGCGATCAGGACGATCAACTGCTGGCCGAGCACGGTCTTGTCGGCCAGCGGCAACACCCGTTCCCCGCCTTCCCAGAGCACGTGCAGCGCGTTCTGCTCGCTTTCGAAACCGCTGCCGGCCACGCCGACCTGATTGGCGGCGATCAAATCCAGATTCTTGCGGCGGCGCTTGTCCTCGGCGTAGTGCACCACGTCGTGGGTTTCGGCGGCAAAGCCGACCGTGAATGGCCGGTGCGCGCGCAGCGCGGCGACTTCCGCCAGAATGTCCGGGTTCCGTACCAGTTCGAGACTGAGCGTGTCGCGGGTCTTCTTGATTTTCTGCTGCACTGGTTGGGCGGCGCGGTAGTCGGCGACGGCGGCGGTGGCGATGAAGATGTCGGCCTCCCGGGTCCGTTGCATCACCGCCTCGTGCATCTCGACCGCGCTTTCCACGTCGATCCGCTCCACCCCAGGTGGGGTTTTCAGACTCACCGGACCGCTGATCAGGACCACCCGCGCGCCAGCCAGTGCCGCCGCTCTGGCCACGGCGAAGCCCATCTTGCCCGTGCTGCGATTGCTGATGAAGCGCACCGGATCGAGTGCTTCCCGCGTCGGACCGGCGGTCAGCAGCACGGTCAATCCTTGCAGGTCGCAGGGCGCGAGCGGCGCAGTCGAGGATGGCGCCATGGCAGGCGCTTCGGCCCGGAACTCGGGTGCATCCTCCCGAGAACCGAGTTGCTCGATAACGAGCTTACACAATTCAACTGGTTCCAACATCCGGCCGGCGCCGATTTCGCCACAGGCCTGCTCGCCGACGCCCGGACCCCAAATCATGATGCCGCGCCGTGCCAGCAGCCGGCAATTGTCCTGGGTGGCGGGGTTCTGCCACATCAGGCGGTTCATGGCCGGGGCGACCGCGATCGGACGGTCGGTGGCCAGGCACAGGGTGCTGAGCAGATCGTCGGCCAGGCCGTGCGCCAGCCGGGCCATCAAGTCGGCGGTGGCGGGGGCGATCAGGATCAGATCGGCCCAGCGCGCCAGTTCGATGTGGCCCATGCCGGCCTCGGCATTGGCGTCCAGCAGTTCGGTGCGCACCGGCCGGCCGGATACCGCCTGAAAGGTCAGCGGCGCGACGAAGGCGGTCGCCGCCGGGGTCATGACCACCTGCACCTCGGCCCCCGCCTCGCGCAGCCGGCGGGTCAGATCGGCGCTCTTGTAGGCGGCAATGCCACCGGTGACGCCCAGCAGAAGGCGTTTCTTGGCCAGAGGTTGCAGCATGGCGAACTCCGCGCGGGATGGGGGAACAACCACAAGCTTAACGCAGCTCGAGCGGGCGCAAAATAAAAAGGGCGTCCGAACCCGCATCAGGAGGATGCGTGAACGGACGCCATGGTCCGCGATGGCGGCCCCCGTTAGCCGCCCGGATCCGTGCCGCCGCCGGGCCGCTGTCGGCCCCGGAGCGCGAATCCTTGATGCTGGATTAAGCAATTCAGTTGCCAACTTAATTATATTATTGTTTTTATTATTGTTATCTATTTTGTCTCGCTGTTATGCTCGACTTGGAAGCAGTGAGCGGTGCCCGATACTGGTGCTCCAGGTGAAAACATTGCCTCATTCCAGGGCGCGCCGGCCGGTGATGGCCAAAACCGGTCAACCTCCGCAAGCCAATTCCCGCGTAGGGCTTGATCTGTCCATGCATCGTAACCATGCTTGGATGACGTGACTGACTGACTGACTGAGGAGCAGCATGATGTCGATTCGCGACTGGCCCGATAACGAGCGTCCCCGGGAGAAATTGTTGCAGCGAGGCGCCGCCGCTCTTTCCGACGCCGAATTGCTGGCGATCTTTCTGCGGGTCGGGATACCGGGTCGCAGCGCCGTGGATCTGGCCCGTGACATGCTCAAGCAGCACGGTGGCCTGCGCCAGTTGCTGGAGCTGGATCAGGCCACGTTCTGCGCGACGCCGGGGCTGGGTCCGGCCAAATACGTGCAATTGCAGGCGGTGCTGGAGTTGGCCCGGCGCCATCTGGAAGAGATATTACATCGCACCGACGCTATCCAGAGCGTGGCCGACACCCGCCGCTATCTGATGGCCCGGATGCGCCACCACCCGCACGAGGTGTTCGCCTGCCTGTTCCTCGACAACCGGCATCGGGTGATCCAGTACGAAGAGCTGTTTTTCGGGACCATCGACAGCTCCGCCGTGCATCCACGACAGGTGGTTAAACGGGCGATGCATCACAACGCCGCCGCGGTCATCGCGGCCCACAACCATCCGTCCGGGGTTGCCGAGCCCAGCCGCGCCGACGAAACCATCACCCTGCGGCTGAAGGAAGCGCTGGCGCTGGTTGATGTCCGACTGTTGGACCATATCGTGATCGGCGACGGGCAAATGGTGTCGCTGGCGGAACGGGGCGTGTTGTAGAAAGCGGCGTGCTGTCGGTGGTTTCCGTGGATTTCCATCGAGAGCGGTTGAATCACTACAAACCGCGTGCTTCCCGGATCCGCTCGTAGGCGGCGGTGAGTTCTCGGGTTTTTTCGGTGGCTCGCGCCAGTTCCGCCGGTGAAACGCCCTTGGCGGCCAGCTTGTCGGGATGGTGTCGCCCGATCAGGCGGCGGTAGGCCAGCTTGATTTCATCGGGGCTGGCGTCGCGGTTCACGCCCAGCACGGCATAGGCCTGACCGAGCGAGTTGACGGCGGTGGCCGGTCGCCGGCTATAAGCCCCACGTTCGTTCTGACCGCCCTGCCCGGAACCGCCGGAATGGCCTCGACTCTGCTGCTGCGTCCAGCGCTGGGCGCGAAACAGGGTGTGCAGGGCCTCGAATTGCAGGCGGACGATGCCCAGCCGCTCGGCGATGTGTACCAGCCGGGCATGGGTTTGCGGCTGCGGGTCGCCGTCGGCATAGGCGACGTTCAGCAGCATTTCCAGCAGCCGATGCGGCAGCGCCGGCTGGCCGCGACAGGCGTTCCGGAAGGTGTCCAGCGCGGCATCCACCGCGAAATCCGGCTGCTTGCCTTCGGTGAAGCAGTCGATGGCCGAGCGTCGCTGCCCGGCGTTCAGCCGCAGGTGGTCCATGACGGCCCGGGCCGCGGCGATTTCCCGTTCGGATACCCGGCCATCGGCCTTGGCGAGATAACCCATCAACTGGAACGCGGTGGCGTTGAAGACGCTCCGGGCTTGATCGCGGATGCCGGCCGGGTCCGGTTCCGCGGTTTTTTTCGAACCACCCTGATCGAAGTTATGACCGACCGCCGCGCCCAGTAGCGCTCCCAGGGGCCCGCCGACCATGAAGCCGAACGCTCCGCCGAACAGTTTTCCTAACACGATGGATTCGATGCCTCTGCTGTAAGCGGTTACTCCCCTCGCCGGCTTGTGGCAGAGGGGCTTGGGGTGAGGGGCGCGGCTCAGTGCTTCCTCAGGTAGATATCGTCGTCATAAGTTTTAAGCCACTCCGGCCGCAGGCCGATCAGGGCGGTGGTTATCATGCCGTTGAGCAGGCCTTCCGGGAACAGGTAGAGTGGCAGGAACGGCAGGTATTCGTTGCTGATGCGGGTGAAGGTATAGGTGTCGGTGACGACCAGCAATGCCACCAGCGCCATGACCGCCGCGCCGGCCGCCAGCATGGCGTTGAAGAACGCACACAGGAAAATATAGATAAATAGGTGATGGGGCAGGTAGCGATAAACCAGATAGTAAATGCCGTAACTGGTCGAAACCGGCAATACGCCCAGCAACAGGGCGTTCATCGCCAGCGCCGACCAGTGACCGTGCACGAACGTCACCGCCACGGTCACCAGGCTGGCGCCGATGACGCCCAGCGACCAGCCGAACATCAAGGTGTAAACGGTCACGCAGAGGAAGTGGAAGCCGAGAGCCGGCCGTACTCCAACCTCGAAATTCCACATCAGGAACAACACGACGGAAGCGCCGAGGAAGACGTGCTGGAGCCTGGAACTGGCCAGGAACGGCCGCCACGGCGCCGACCGCAGGGCGTACAGCCCGACCAGCAGCCAGATGAAGTTGGCGAACAACAGCAGATCGCCGGGGAGCAGATTGTCGTTGAGGTTCATCGTACAAGCATACCGTATCGGTGAAACGGCCGGCATTGCGAAAAATCCATTGCTGAAATCGCCTGCCTGATGGTGGAACGGGATTACAATGCGCGGCGCCCGGTCCGTTCCACCCATTCAGGAGTGCCCCGCCCATGCTCGCATCCCTTGCACCCGCACTCGAGATTGAGAGTCTGCCGCTGATCTATCGCGGCAAGGTCCGCGATCTGTATGCGGTGGACGAGCGGCATCTGTTGATGGTGGCGAGCGACCGGCTCTCCGCCTTTGACGTGATTCTGCCGACGGCGATTCCCGGCAAGGGCGTGGTGCTGACGGCGGTATCAAACTTCTGGTTCGCCCGTACCGGCCACATCGTTCCCAATCACCTGCAACTGGCCGAAAAGACCCTGGAGCAGGCCCTGCCCGATCCGGCCGAGCGCGCCAGAGTGGCCGATCGGGCGGTGGTGGCGCGGCGACTCAAAAGTCTGCCGGTCGAGGCCATCGTGCGGGGCTATCTGATCGGTTCGGGCTGGAAGGATTACCAGCGCACCGGCGGGGTCTGTGGCATTCGCCTGCCGGTGGGTTTAACGCTGGCCGACCGGTTGCCGGAGCCAATCTTCACGCCGTCCACCAAGGCGGCGCTGGGCGCGCACGACGAGAACGTGAGCTTTGAACAAATCGCGGAGGTGATCGGGTGGGAACGGGCGGAGCAGGTGCGCGCGGTCAGTTTGCGGCTGTACCGGGAAGCGGCGGACCATGCGCTGGCGCGGGGCATCATCATCGCCGATACCAAGTTTGAATTCGGGCTGGACGAGCGGGAGCAACTGGTCCTGATGGACGAGGCGCTGACGCCGGATTCCTCGCGCTTCTGGCCGGCCGATCAGTATCAACCCGGCGTCAATCCGCCCAGCTTCGACAAGCAGTTTGTGCGTGATTATCTGGAAACGTTGGACTGGGACAAACGGCCGCCGGGGCCGGAACTGCCGCCGGAGATCGTCGAGCGCACGGTCGCCAAGTACCGCGAGGCGCTGGAGCGGCTGACCGAGGCAGGGTGAACGACCCGCGCGGTGGGTTGTTAATCTCTTTCACCGCCACCGCCACAACGAGGCGGCCATGGCGATGCCGCCGCCGCTGGCGCAGAACAACACCAGCGACCCTGGTTCGGGGCCTTGACCTTGGTTGATTGCGTCGTCCAGCGCCATCGGAATGCAGGCCGAGCCGGTGTAGCCCCACTTGTCCATGATCCAGTGGGTTTTGTCGAGCGGTTGCCCGAGCGCCGCCATGGTGGCTTCGATGGTGCGCAGGTTGACCTGAGTGAAGTAGTAATGATCCACGTCGTCCGGTCCCAATCGGGTTTTGGTCACGGTGCTGGCCCTGGCCAGCAAGCGCTCGATCAGCGGCGGCCACTGCTCGGTGTTGAAGGTGGCCGGGAACTTGCGCACGAACTGCACGCGGGGCGGGCCGTATTGGGCGACATTGGCGGTGGTGGCCGGTCGATACGTCCCGCCGGTGTAGATGCCGAGCGCGTCGTGATACTCGCCGGCGGCGGCCGTGACGGTGGCCAGCCAGCCCGGCTGGGAACCCGCCCCGACCACCACCGCGCCGGCGCCGTCGGCGAACAGGGTAACGGTTTTCTTGTCCCCCCAGTCCAGGAACCGACTCATGCCGTAGGCGCCGATCACCAGCACGAAGTGTTCCTCCGGTTCGGTGACGATCGTCTTGGCCGCCACGTCCAGGGCGGTCACCCAGCCGGCGCAGGCCGTATTCAGGTCGAACACGCCGGCGCGTGACGCGCCCAGCTTGGCCTGCACCACCGCCGCCGTGGCCGGGCTGAGATAATCCGGCGTGTCGGTGGCGACGATGATCCGGTCGAGATCCTGTGGTTGCAGACCGGCCCGTTCCAGCGCCGCGCGTCCGGCGGCAACCGCCAAGTCCGAGGTGACCTGATCCTCGGCCATGAAATGGCGCTCGCGGATGCCGACGTTTTCCACCAGCCAGTCGCCGACCGGCTCGCCCAGCAGCCGGTCGAAGTCGGTGTTGGTCAACACCTGTTCCGGGACATAACTCCCGGTGCTAAG
>Ga0209253_10006339_pt1 | contig 10260 bp, 6 predicted proteins | sample FrelakmetBRP12BR_FD_187145 | JGI IMG/M metagenome (GOLD analysis project Ga0209253, IMG submission 187145) | Freshwater lake sediment microbial communities from the University of Notre Dame, USA, for methane emissions studies - BRP12 BR (SPAdes)... | ecosystem: Environmental > Aquatic >...
CAGCAGGTCCGCCCTAATCGACCTGAATCGCGGCTCATCACCGCAACCCACGATCCGGGACCCGGCGCTGGTGCGCGGCGCGCGGGTCGGTAACAGCTTGCGCTGCGTCGATAGGACCTGGCGGGGGAAGATGCCCGAACTTCTAGGCAACCCGTTGCTTCCGGTGCTCCGGATCGAATTTGGAGGGCGGATGTTATCGGAATTCACCCGCCAAAGAAAGCGCTGCAACACGAAGGAAATCGAGGCATTTCTCGATGTTTGATCGCGCGCAGCACGCAGCACCGCTGGCGCGGTCGAAGCAGTCGCCGCTGATAGACTTTTCTGCACTTCCGCGGCGCGCCGGCGCCTCCGAATACCTCCCGCCCGTATGCCCGATTCCGTTTCGACGCTGCTGCCGACCCGACAGCAGATGTGCAACGCGCTGCGCGCGCTGGCCATGGACGCGGTGCAGAAGGCCAACTCCGGGCACCCGGGCATGCCGATGGGCATGGCCGAGATCGCCTACGCGCTGTGGCACCGGCACCTGTGCCACAACCCGGCCAATCCCGGCTGGTTCGATCGCGATCGCTTCGTGCTGTCCAACGGGCACGGTTCGATGCTCCTGTATGCGCTCTTGCATCTGACCGGCTACGACCTGCCGATCGGGCAGCTGTCCTCGTTCCGGCAGTTGCACAGCAGGACGCCGGGGCATCCCGAATTGGGCCTGACGCCTGGCGTCGAGACGACCACCGGTCCGCTCGGCCAGGGTCTTGCCAACGCCGTCGGCATGGCTCTGGCCGAGAAGCTGCTGGCGGCACAGTTCAACCGCCCGGATTTCCCGATCGTCGATCACCGCACGTACGCATTCGCTGGCGACGGCTGCCTGATGGAAGGCATCTCGCACGAGGCGGCGTCGCTGGCCGGCACCTGGCGGCTGGCGAAGTTGATCGTCATCTACGACGACAACGGCATCTCGATCGACGGCGAGGTGAAGGACTGGTTCACCGACGACACTGCGGCGAGGTTCCGCGCCTACCGCTGGAACGTGATCGGTCCGGTGGACGGGCACGATGCTGACGCGATCGAGCAGGCGATCGGCCAGGCGCAGCAGGCGGACCGGCCGACGTTGATCGTTGCCCGCACGGTGATCGGCAAGGGCTCGCCGAACCGCGCCGGCAGCGAGAAGGCGCACGGCGAGGCGCTCGGCGAAAACGAAGTCGCCGCCACCCGCACGGCCATTGGCTGGACCCATCCGCCGTTCCATGTCCCCGTGCAGGTCGCCGCGGCCTGGGACGCGCGCGCAGCGGGCGAGCGGCGGCAGCGGCAATGGGATCAGCTGTTCGCCCGCTACGAGCAGCGTTACCCCGATCTGGCCGCTGAGTTCCGCCGGCGCATGAATGGCGAGTTGCCGCCGGGCTTCAGCGCCACCGTCGCGCAGGCGGTGGCGGCCACGCACGACAGGCGCGAGGCGGTCGCCACCCGCAAGGCCTCGCAACTGGCGCTCGAGGTGTTCGCCGAGGCGGCTCCCGAGATGCTCGGCGGCTCGGCGGATCTCACCGGCAGCAACCTGACGCGATGGAGCAACGCGGCGGCGTTGCGCGTCGGCGACGCCGGCCTGTCGCCGGGGCGGCACATCAACTTCGGCGTGCGCGAGTTCGGCATGAGCGCGATCGCCAACGGCATCGCGCTGCATGGCGGGTTCATTCCGTTCGTCGGCACCTTCCTGGTGTTTTCCGACTACGCGCGCAGTGCGCTGCGCATGGCGGCGCTGATGAAGCAGCGCGTGGTGTTTGTCTTCACCCACGACTCCATCGGTCTGGGTGAGGACGGGCCGACGCACCAGGCTGTCGAGCAGGCGTCGAGCCTGCGGTTGATCCCGAACATGGACGTCTGGCGGCCCTGTGATACGGTCGAGACGATGATCGCCTGGGCCTACGCCATTGAGCGGCACGACGGACCGTCGTCGCTGTTGCTGTCGCGGCAAGCGGTACCGTTTCTGCGCTCTCAGGCCGATGCGGACGCCGTACGTCGCGGCGGCTATGTGTTCAACGAGGCCCAGGGTGGAATTGGCAAGGCGCGCGCCGTACTGATCGCTACTGGTTCTGAATTGCCGATCGCCGTGCAGGCGCAAGATCGACTGCTCGAGGCCGGCGTGCCGGTGCGGGTGGTGTCGGTGCCGTCGACGACGGTGTTCGATCGCCAGGACGCGGCGTACAAATCGAGCGTGCTTCCCGAGGGACTGCCGCGGGTGGCGATCGAAGCCGGCGTCACCGATTTCTGGTGGAAGTACGTCCGCGCCGGCGGCGCGGTGCTCGGCGTGGACCGCTTCGGCGAGTCGGCGCCGGCGACGGATGTGTACAGGCACTTCGGGCTGACGGTCGACAATCTCGTCGCGACCGTGCAGGCCGTCTTATCCCAGGAGAAACAGTCATGACGATCAGGGTTGCCATCAACGGTTATGGCCGCATCGGCCGCAACATCGTTCGCGCGCTGTACGAGAGCGGCAAGAAGCACGACATCCAGATCGTGGCGGTCAACGATCTGGGCGACACCAAGATCAACGCCCACCTGACCAAGTACGACACCACGCACGGCAAGTTCCCCGGCACGGTGGCCATCGACGGCGATTCGCTGGTGGTCAACGGCGATCGCATCAAGGTGCTGTCGAACCGCGATCCGGCGCAGCTGCCTTGGAAGGACCTCGGCGTCGATGTGGTGCACGAGTGCACCGGCTACTTCACCAGCAAGGAAAAGGCCTCCGCGCACCTGAAGGCCGGCGCCAAGAAGGTGATCATCTCGGCGCCCGGCGGCAAGGACGTCGACGGCACGATCGTCTACGGCGTCAACCACGGCGTGCTGAAGGGCTCGGACACGGTGATCTCGAACGCCTCGTGCACCACCAACTGCCTGGCGCCGATGGTCAAGCCGCTGCACGAGAAGATCGGCCTGGTCAACGGCCTGATGACGACGATTCACGCCTACACCAACGACCAGGTGCTGACCGACGTCTACCACGAGGACCTGCGCCGGGCACGCGCCGCCGCCCACAACATGATCCCGACCAAGACCGGTGCGGCCGCCGCGGTGGGCCTGGTGCTGCCGGAACTGAACGGCAAGCTCGACGGCTACGCGATCCGCGTGCCGACCATCAACGTGTCGGTGGTCGACCTGTCGTTCGTCGCCGCGCGCGACACCACGGTCGACGAGATCAACGCGATCATGAAGGCCGCCGCCGACGGCGAGTTGAAGGGAATCCTCGGCTACAACGCCGACCCACTCGTTTCCAGCGACTTCAACCACGACCCGCGCTCGAGCATCTTCGAGGCCACGCTGACCAAGGTCTCCGGCCGCCTCGTCAAGGTCTCCGCCTGGTATGACAATGAGTGGGGCTTTAGTAACCGCATGCTGGATACGACGATTGCATTGATGGCGGCACGCTGAGGCGGTGATCGAAGCCGGCCCCACACATCGCGTCGAAGGCTGACTTGGCCCAGCCAAGTTAAGGGCGGCGAACGCCGCCCGGCCGGAGACACAACGAATGGGGCTTTTCGAACCGGATGCTCGATACCACCGTTGCGTTGATGGCGGCCAAGTAACCGGCTGATCGAAGCCGGCCCCATTCATTGCGGCGCCCGCTGACTTCGGCGTAGCCGAAGTTAAGGCCGAAGGCCGGCGGGCGGCACAATGAGTGGAAGTTCGTCAGTCACATTGGACGCGGCGAACTGACCGGCCGATCAGCGTCGTCCCTATCGCCGAAACGCCGGGCCACCGGCGGATCACCCAGTACTCCGGTAGGCTCCCTGACGTGCCTGCGGGCGTTGTCCCGGCGCCGCGACCTGCTTGTCCTCGGACGCGCGCGCGTTGCGGCGAGCCCGAGTGTCATCGTCAGCAGGTGGTCGCGCGTTGCGCGGTGAGCCTCGGTTGGAGGATGCAATGAAGTCAGTTCGTTGGTGGATCGCGATGCTCGCCCTGGTGGCGATCAGTGGGCCGGCGCTGGCCGACCGGCCACGGCCCCAGGCAAGCGCGGACGAGGAAACGCCGCGCGTGATCGTCAAGTTCCGCGATCGAGCCGGCGCTGCTTCCGGACCGACGCAACCGGCCGCCGCGCAATCGCGGATCAGAGACCTGGCCGCCCGGCAGGCCATCTCCCTGACTCTTGCGCGCAGCGTGTCCGACAGGATGGACGCGCTGTGGCTCGAGCGGCCCCTGCGCGGGCGCGAACTCGATCGCGTGCTCAAGCGGCTGGCGGCCGATCCTTCGGTCGAGTACGCGGTGGCCGACCGGCGCAAGTACCGTGCGTCGATTCCGGACGATCCGCTCTTCAACCAGGCGCCCGAGACCGGCCAGTGGTGGCTGACCACGCCGGACAGCACCTTCGTGTCGGCCATCAATGGCCCGCGCGCGTGGGACCTCACGACCGGCGACCCGGGCATCGTGGTGGCCGTGCTCGATACGGGCGCGATGTTCGATCACCCCGATCTGGGCCGCGTGGCCCAGGGCGGCAAGTTCCTGCCCGGCTATGACTTCGTCGGGGGTGGCGGCGGCGCCGACTCCGTCAGGGTCGCCAACGACGGTGATGGCCGCGACGCGGATGCCAGCGATCCCGGCGACTGGATCGATGCCAGTGACCAGCGCGAGCCCCTGTTTTCCGATTGCGATGTTTCGGACAGTTCCTGGCACGGCGTGCACATCGCCGGGATCATCGGCGCACGCACGAACAACGGTACGGGCGGCGCTGGCATCGGCTGGAACACGCCGATCCTGCCGCTTCGGGTGCTTGGCAAGTGCTTCGGATATGACTCCGACATCATCGCCGCCATGCGCTGGGCCGCGGGGCTTCCGGTGCCGGGGGTGCCGGTCAATGCAACCCCGGCGCGTGTGGTCAATCTCAGCCTTGGCTCGATCGATGAGTGCGCGGCACCCTACCGCAACGCGGTCGACGAACTGCGCGCGCGCAACGTTCTGGTGGTTGCTGCTGCCGGCAACGACAGTGCGCGCGCGGTCACCGCGCCCGGCAACTGCCCCGGCGTCGTATCGGTGACCGCGCTGCGCCACCTCGGCACCAAGGTCGGCTTTGCCAATTTCGGCCCGGGGGTCACGATCGCCGCGCCGGGCGGTAACTGCGTCAACCTCGGCGCCCACCAGCCGTGCCTGTATCCGATTGTCTCGGCCGAAAACGACGGCGCGAAGCAGCCTGGCGCGATGATCTACGGCGGCAAGCTCGGCACCAGCTTCTCGACACCGATGGTCTCCGGCGTGGCGGCTCTGATGCTCAGCCGCGATCCGCTGCTGACGAACGACGAACTGACTGCACGTCTGCGTCTGACGACCCGTGTTTTCCCGGCTGCTGACCCGGCGCTTCTTGCCTGCTCCGATCCGGCCTTCGTGCCCAATGCCAACGGCGACCTGCCCAACGACGGGCAGTGCAACTGCACATCGTCATCGTGCGGCGAAGGCATGCTCGACGCCGGGCGTGCCGTGCGCGCGGCGACTAATGCGGTCGCGGTCGTCTATGGCCCCTCGGTCAGCGACCAGGGCCAGGTGGCGAGCTTCGACGGCTCGCGCAGCCTGCCAGCGCCGCGCCAGCAGGTGACTTCCTATCGCTGGACGATAGTGTCGGGACCGGGCGGCTCGTTCACTGCCCCGTCGGCACCGGTCACGCAGTTCAGCGGCAATGCCGGCGAGCACACGCTGCGGCTGACGGTCACCGACAGCGCCGGCACGCTCGACAGCTACGACTTCGTACTCGCGGCCGCTGGCACTGGCGGCGGAGGCGGCGGTGGCGGTGGCGCGCTGCCGTTGCTGCATGTGGCACTGCTTGCCGGCCTGCTGGCACTGTCGCGCCGCCGCTTCAGGGGTTGAGCGTTGTCCGCCGGCGCTGGCTCCCCGCAAGAAGCAGCCCGAGCGCCGTGCCTGCGATCGCTCCCAGCAGGTGCGCCTGCGGCACGGTCGCAGCCGCCAGCCATTCCACATAGGGAGTCGTCGCGCCGCGCGGGATCTCCAGCGCGACCTTGATCGCGCCGCCGGCAAGAAGCGCCAGGGGCAGCAGCGCAGCCGGTCGCGACCGATTGCGCAGCGCGGTGGCGAGCGACGCAGACGCGCCGGCAAAGAACAGCGCATGCAGGGCTCCGGAGGCGCCGCGATACCACTGGATCGATGGATAGAACGTGGCCAGCGAAAGCGAGATGAACGCGGCGCCGAACAGCAGGCTCAGCAACTGGCGCTTCGCATCGAAGTGCGGCTCGAACAGGCGTGCCAGCACGAGCCACGCCCCGGCGTTGAGCAGCGCGTGCATCCAGTTGACGTGCACGATGTGCGCCGTGAGCAGCCGCCATGGCTCGGAGACCAGCATGGCGCGGCGATATTCGAGCACGGACAGGACCTCCGGCATCGCCTGCAGCAGCAGCACCAGCGCGGCGCCGGCCAGGGCCGCCGCAAAAGCGGGCCTCACGCGGGGCGTCGGCGACGGATAACTCATGCGGCAATGATGCCTGCGCTGGCCGCGTTGCCGCAGCCTGCCGAGCCGCCTTCGTATAATCGGCACACCTTCCAAGGGCATCCATCGCGCTCGCCGGCGACCGGCAGCCGACCCGTTCCCCGAATTCCCCCTCGTTTGCCTCAACGATGAAAGTCCAACTGCTCTCCGACCTGGCCGCGGCGCGTGCGCTCGCCGGCAAACGCGTGTTCATCCGCTCTGACCTGAACGTGCCGCAGGACGATGCCGGCAACATCACCGAGGACACGCGCATCCGCGCCTCGGTGCCGGCGATCCGCATGGCGCTCGACGGCGGCGCGGCGGTCATGGTTACTTCGCACCTGGGCCGGCCCACCGAGGGTGCTTTCAGGCCCGAGGATTCACTGGCGCCGGTGGCTCGACGGCTCGGCGAACTGCTCGGCCGCGAAGTGGCGTTGCGCGCAAACTGGGTCGATGGCGTCGATGTCGCTCCCGGCCAGGTCGTGCTGCTGGAGAACTGCCGCGTCAACAAGGGTGAGAAGAAGAACAGTGACGAGCTGGCGCAGAAGATGGCGAAGCTCGCCGACGTCTACGTCAACGACGCCTTTGGCACTGCGCACCGCGCCGAGGCCACCACGCATGGCATCGCCAAGTACGCGCCGGTGGCTTGCGCCGGGCCGCTGCTGGCCGCCGAGATCGAGGCGCTCGGCAGGGCGCTGCTCGAGCCGAAGCGGCCGCTGCTGGCCATCGTCGCCGGAGCCAAGGTATCGACCAAGCTCACCATCCTGGACAACCTGGCGCACAAGGTCGACCTGCTGGTGGTCGGTGGCGGAATTGCCAATACCTTCCTGCTTGCCGAGGGCATGAAGATCGGCAAGTCGCTCGCCGAGCCGGATCTCGTGCCGGAGTGCCGCAAGGTGCTGCAGACGCTGGCCGCCAAGGGCGGCACGCTGCCGCTGCCGATGGACGTGGTGGTGGCGAAGGAGTTCAAGGCCGACGCGCAGGCCACCGTGCGCCGTGCCGACGATGTGCGCGACGACGAGATGATCCTCGACATCGGCCCGCAGAGTGCTCTGTCACTGGCGCACATCATCAACTCCGCCGGTACGGTCATCTGGAACGGGCCGATCGGCGTCTTCGAGTTCGACGCCTTCGCCAACGGCACGCACCAGATGGCGCTGGCCATTGCCGAGGCCACCGCGCGCGGCGCGTTCTCGATCGCCGGCGGTGGCGACACGCTGGCGGCGATCGCCAAGTACAACATCGGCGAGCGGGTCAGCTACATCTCGACCGGCGGCGGCGCCTTCCTCGAGTTTCTCGAGGGCAAGACGCTGCCGGCGATCGAGGTGCTGCAGCAACGGGCCGGCGGCTGAAGCACTATCCGGTGACGGCAGCTGCATGCAGGCGGCCGACCGCTGATGGCGGCGTGCGGCCGGCGGCAACTTTCGGATTGGCGATCTCCCCGCAGCGGGCGCGGGCGCCGTGAGGATGGACGAGGACAGTCGGATGCAACGCAGCACGAAGATCGTCGCCACGCTCGGGCCCGCCTCCAGCGATGAGCGCATCCTGCAGCGCATGCTCGCTGCGGGTGTCGACGTGGTGCGCTTCAACTTCTCGCACGGCACGGCCGAGGACCACCTGGCAAGGGCGAAACTCGTGCGCGAACTGGCGGCCGAGTGCGGTCGCGAGGTGGCGATCATGGCCGACCTGCAGGGGCCGAAGATCCGCGTCGGCAAGTTCGATGGCGGCAAGGTCGAACTGAAGCCGGGCGCGCAGTTCGTGCTCGACGCCAACTGCAGACTTGGCAACGCCGAGCGCGCCGGACTCGACTACAAGGACCTGCCGCAGGACGTCCGTGCCGGCGACGTGCTGCTGCTCAACGACGGCATGCTGGTGCTTGACGTGGACCGCGTGGCGGGCTCCGAGATCATCACCACCGTGCGCATCGGCGGCGAGCTGTCGGACAACAAGGGCATCAACAAGCAGGGCGGCGGCCTGTCGGCGCCGGCGCTCACCGCCAAGGACGTGCGCGACATCGAAACGGCGATGGAATGCGGCGCCGACTACGTCGCGGTGTCGTTCGTCAGGAGCCGCAGCGATGTCGAGTTGGCGCGCCGCCTGGCGACCATTGCAGGCGAGAAGCACGGCATCCGGCCACTGATCATCGCCAAGATCGAGCGTGCCGAGGCGATCCCCGTTCTGAAGGAAATCCTCGACGCGGCCGACGGCATCATGGTCGCCCGCGGCGACCTGGCGGTCGAGGTCGGCAACGCAGCGGTGCCGGCGCTGCAGAAACGGATGATCAAAATGGCCCGGGAGGCCAACAAGCTGGCGATCACCGCCACGCAGATGATGGAGTCGATGATCGTCAACGCGTCGCCGACCCGCGCCGAGGTCAGCGACGTGGCCAATGCCGTTCTCGATGGCACCGACGCGGTGATGCTGTCGGCCGAGACCGCCAGCGGCAAGTATCCGGTCGAAGTGGTCGAGACGATGGCGGCCATCGTGCTGGAGGCCGACCGCTCGGAAACGCCGGGGCTCGACCAGCAGTTCCTCAACGAGACCTTCACGCGCGTCGACCAGTCGATTGCCTACGGCGCGCTGTTCACCGCCTATCACTTGCGCTGCGCGGCGATCGTCGCGCTGACCGAATCCGGTTCGACGGCGCTGTGGATGAGCCGGCACGACATCGACATTCCGATCTATGCGCTGACGCCGAGCGTGATCACGCAGCGGCGCCTGGCCCTCTACCGCAACGTGCGGCCGCTGCACTTCTCGATCACCGACGATCGCGACCGCGCGCTGGCGGCCGCCGAAGGGCTGCTGCTCGACCGCTCGCGGGTCAAGCTCGGCGACCTGATCGTGCTGACCTGCGGCGAGCCGATGGGGCAGCCGGGCGGCACCAACACGCTGAAAATCGTGCGCGTCGGCGACCCGGTCTAGCGGTGGCGCCGGTGTGACTTTGGGCAAGGCCTCGCACGGGGTTTGAACTAGACTTTTTTCGCACTTTCGGAGGACAAGATGGCACTGGTATCGATGCGGCAGCTTCTCGACCACGCGGCGGAAAACGGCTACGGCATTCCCGCCTTCAACGTCAACAACCTCGAGCAGGTGCAGGCGATCATGGAGGCGGCCGCCGAGGTCAACGCCCCGGTGATCATGCAGGCTTCGGCCGGCGCGCGGAAATACTCCGGCGAGAAGTTCCTCGCCCACCTGATCCAGGCGGCAATCGAGAGCTACCCGGCCATTCCCGTGGCCATGCACCAGGACCATGGCGCGTCGCCAGCGGTGTGCGAGAGCGCGATCCGGCTCGGCTTCTCCAGCGTGATGATGGACGGCTCGCTGAAGGCAGACGGCAAGACGGTGGCCGACTACGACTACAACTGGCAAGTGACGAAGGAGGTCGTCGACCTGGCGCACAAGCTCGGCGTCAGCGTCGAGGGCGAACTCGGCTGCCTGGGCTCGCTGGAGACGATGCGCGGCGACAAGGAAGACGGCCACGGCGCCGAGATCACGATGACCAAGGAGATGCTGCTGACCGACCCGGACCAGGCGGCCGACTTCGTCAAGCGCACGCAACTCGACGCGCTGGCCATCGCCATCGGCACCTCGCACGGCGCCTACAAGTTCACCCGCAAGCCGACCGGTGACATCCTGGCCATCGAGCGCATCAAGCAGATCAACAAGCGCATCCCCAACACGCACCTGGTGATGCACGGATCGTCGAGCGTGCCGCAGGACCTGCTCGAGGAGATCCGCAAGTACGGCGGCCAGATGAAGGAGACCTACGGCGTGCCGGTCGAGGAGATCCAGGAGGCGATCAAGCA
>Ga0209253_10006340_pt1 | contig 10260 bp, 8 predicted proteins | sample FrelakmetBRP12BR_FD_187145 | JGI IMG/M metagenome (GOLD analysis project Ga0209253, IMG submission 187145) | Freshwater lake sediment microbial communities from the University of Notre Dame, USA, for methane emissions studies - BRP12 BR (SPAdes)... | ecosystem: Environmental > Aquatic >...
TAGGATGTCACAGGGCGACGGGGAACCCGCCTGGCAAGACTAAACCTTTAACGCCTCAAAAGATAAAAAAACACTTGACTGGAATAAACAAGGAAGAAGTATTGTCCTGACTTGAGAGTATCTGTAAGGTCAAGTTTTGAGTTTAAAAATTAATCAATATTTGACTTGACAACCGAATAATAATTCGGCTATATTATGGTCTACATATGTAGACCATAATAGAAACGAAGGGAAAGAAGATGGAAAGAGGACTTACTTCTAGTCAAAAGAAACTGCTTGATTTTTTAAAGGATTTCATTAGAAAGAAGGGTTTTCCGCCTACGCTTCGGGAAATTGCTTCGCATTTCGGGTTGAAAGGACCCAAAGCTCCTCAGAAGACCCTTTCCATCCTTGAAAGGAAAGGATACATAAAAAAAGTTCCAGGGGAGTCGAGAGCCATTGAGGTTCTAGGTTCCCTTCAAGCCCTGGGTCAGACGATTTCCCTTCCAATCGTTGGAAGGGTGAGAGCAGGGGAGCCCATCCTTGCCTTAGAGAATATCGAAGGGTATATCAACTTCGACCGGAGTATGGTCTCATCGGAGGATGTTTTCCTTCTGCGAGTTCAAGGGGACAGCATGATAGAAGCCCATATTCAAGATGGAGATTTCGCATTAGTAAAGCCCCAGCGGGATGCCGATAACGGGGAGATCGTTGTTGCTTTGATTGAAGATGAAGCTACGATCAAAAGGATTTTCAAGAAACGAGACTTAATCCGATTGGAACCCGCGAACCCCAAGATGGAACCCATCGTCGTCCGAAAGGGAGAGAAAAAGGTAGCGATTGTCGGTAAGGTCATCGGAATTTTTCGGAAGCTTTAAGGGCAATGTTTACCACGGAGTCACACCTGCCTGTCGGCAGACAGGGAGGGCACAGAGAACTGCATGGAGGAAGACTTTTTTGGTTTGTCGGGGAGATACCGACAAACCAAAAACTCCCGGTTCTTCATAGCAAAAGCCAGCAATAATGATGGCTCTATGCCTCAAGAAACTGGGCACGAACTCAGAATCTTTTCTCTGTGGTGATTTGAACTTATTCTGATTTCAATACTGAATAACTCAATAACCCAATAACTTAATAACGCATAGACGCATTCACGCAGAAACGCAGTCATGGACGATCGGATCATTCTTCATATCGATATGGATGCCTTCTTTATCGCGGTGGAACAAAGGGATGACCCCTCGCTTCGAGGGAAACCAGCAGCGGTCTGTGGGTCCCTTTCTCGAAGCGTCGTCACTTCAGCCACCTATGAAGCCAGGCCCTACGGGATTCGAGCAGGGATGCCGGTCCAGGAAGCGCAAAGAAGATGTCCAAACTTGATCCTTGTGGAAGGGGATCATTCTAAATACACTGAAACCGCCTCCAGGATTTTTTCCACACTCAAAGAATACACCCCCCTGGTGGAGGTGGCTTCCATTGATGAAGCCTACCTCGATATCACAAAGTCTCAGCTTCTTTTTATGTCTCCTCTCCACACGGCCCAATCGATTAAGGAGCGGATCCGCAAACAAGAGCAGTTGACGTGTTCCATTGGGGTGGCACCGAATAAACTTCTCGCCAAATTGGGGAGTCGTCTGAGGAAACCGGATGGCCTGGTGGTGATCCAGAAAGAAGAGGTCAGTCAAGTGTTGAAGGATCTTCCGGTATCCAGCCTCTTTGGAATCGGTCCTAAGCTTGAAGAGTCGCTGAAGGCGATGGGGATCTTTACCTGCGGTCAGTTGGGGGGATTTCCTGTTCCCCTCTTGGAAAAAAGATTCGGGGTCATTGGTAAAAGGCTTCAGGAGATGGGATTGGGATTGGATGATAGCTCTGTGATTGCATTTGATGAGGAGGAGGATCCCAAGTCGATCAGCCACAGCGTCACTCTCGAAGAGGACACCTCTGAACTCAATGTCCTGAGAAAAGTCCTCCTTCAACTTTCGGAGAGGGTCTCCCGGAGGATGAGAAAGGATTCTTTTTATGGCCGGAGGGTTACCCTGACGGTCAGATATTCCGATTTTTATACCTTCACAAAACAAAAGACCCTTTCCCAGTGGATCAATAGTGGTCCTGAGATCTTTCAGCATTCCTTCGACATCTTTGAATCGATCCTCCATCCAAGACCCATTCGACTTCTGGGGGTAGGGGTTTCTCAACTAAAAAAAGAGTGGTGTCAATTGCCCCTCTTTGTGAAAAGGGAGAAGGTGGATAACCTTCTCAGGGCGATGGACCAGGTGAACGGGAGATTCGGCGATTGGACCCTGACGTGGGGTTCCCTCTTCTAACCGGTTGATTTTCCGTTTCCATTGATATAGACTGACCTGTATTCCATGAGACCGAGTCTTGTCCACAATAAAAAAGGAGGTGCTTCTATGAGTCTGATCGAAGAGATCAAAAAGGGTGTCACGTTGGAGATCCGGACGACTTCGCAGGACCCTGAGTATCTCGAGGCAGTCCTTGAGAAAAAAAACCTCTTATCGCTCCAATCTATCCTCACCACGCATCTCGGCCAGGCCGCCAAGGAAGCGGGAAAGAAAGCAGAGCTCACGGGAAAAATTCAGACGCTCGTTGATTCCTTTGGAGGCTTAAGACTTGGGCAATCCTTTTACTGCCGGCAAGAGGGGAACCGCGTCGTTTATGCAGCGCTCTGGCCCTGGGAGTCAAACCCTGAAAAGATAACCTTAAAGGTAGGCATGACTGATCTGTAGCAAAGAATCTGTCTGACCGGCCGTGAACTTACTTCAGGAGGAATTCAACGCGGCTTAACCCGTCAGGTAAATCCTCCACTGTAAAACCCAGTTTCCTCGTAAGATTGATCATTTTCTTGTTGCCGCTCAGAACGAGTCCAAAGAACCTCTCGAGCCCCTTCTCCTGAGCTATTCCGATAATCGTATCAAGGAGTTTGTAACCTAACCCTTTCCCCTGAAAGTCGTCGTGGACCAGGATGGCAAATTCCCCCGTCTCAAAGTTCGGATCAATGATCAACGTTCCGGTGCCGATGAGTTTCTTCTTTTGATCTTTCTTGATCTCAGCCACAATGGCAATCTCCCGATCGTAATCGATGTTACATAACCGGAGGAGCATCTCGTGGGTGATATTCGTGATCTTTTGGAAAAATCTTCCCTTCAACGTGTCTTCTGAGACGGATGTCAGCAGTTCGAATTTCAAAGGTTCGTCCTCAGGTTTGATAGGACGCAGAAGGACCTCTGTCCCATCGGCCAGCGTCCAATTCATCACCAGTCTCGTGGGATAGGGCGTGATCACGAGATGTGGATAGGAGGATGGAGAGTTGTGGCCCAAATAGTCACGGTCGATGATGATTCTCGCATCAAGCGCCTGGGGTTTACCGTCGGAGATGGCGATGGGATTGATGTCCATTTCGGCGATTTCGGGGAAATCGGCAATCAAGTTTGAAAAACTGACGAGGATCTGCTCTAACTGCCTCAGATCTGCCGGAGGTTTGCCACGATGCCCTTGAAGCATCCTGTAGACCTCGGTCTCCTCCATCAGCCTCCTGGCCAGGGTTTGGTTCAATGGGACCAAACCGATCGCATAATCCTTAAAAATCTGGACACTTGTCCCTCCCATCCCGAAAAGAACGATGGGCCCAAAGACGGGATCCTTCTTGGCTCCAAGGATAATCTCATAATCGATCTTTTCAATCATCTTCTGGACGGTGACACCGGTGATCTTTGCTTCCGGGGCATGGTCTGCAATATTTTTCATGAGCTTGGCATATTCAATGCCCAAGCGCTCTGCGGAGTTGATCCCCGTGATGACCCCTCCCACATCGCTTTTCAGAGAGATGTCGGGAGATAGAATCTTAAGGACCACTGGATACCCAATGAATTTGGCAAGGCTGATGGCCCCCTCCACATTGTGGGTCATGCGAGCGTTGACGGTCGGGATTTTATAATCCAGCAGAAACCGCTTCGATTCTTCCTCGTTTAAAATAGTTCTCCCCTCCTTGGCCACTCTCCGGATCAAGGCTTTCAGATTGTTTTTCGGTGGCGCTTGATCCAAGGCAAGTTCCGCGGGGGTCTCATAAAGCAATCCAAGATTTCTTTCGTATTGAAACATGTAGAGGTAGGTCTTGATGGCTTCTTCGGGCGTCTCATAGGTGGGGACGTTGTTCCGGAGCAAAATCTCCCTCCCGGAGTGAACCGTTCTTCCGCCGATCCATGTGGTGAGGATGGGCTTCCAGGCTTTCTTGGCAATCTGCGCAACGGCCTCGGCCAGGTCCTCGGGAGTGGCGACCATTTGTGGGGTGAAGATGATCAGCATGCCGTCGACCCTCGGATCGTTCAAAAGGAGACTCATCACACGCACATACCTTTCGACGTCAGCATCTCCGAGAATATCGATGGGGTTCCGTTTACTCCAGGAAGGGGGCAAGAAGGAGTTCAACGGCTGTAACGTGTCTTCTGAAAAGGCCGCGAGTTCCCCTCCTGATTCCAGCAGGGCGTCTGTTGCCATCACGCCCACCCAAGCGACATTGGTGACGATGGCCAGCCGAGGACCTTTGGGGAGATGCTTTGAGTGGAGAACCCGGACCGTGTTGAAAAAATCTGAAACCTCTTTCACCCGAACTACGCCTGCTCGTTTGAAGGCCGCATCATAGACCTGATCGCGGTCAACCAGGGCACCGGTATGGGAGAGGGCGGTTTTCTCCTTTGGACTGAACCGGCCGGGCTTTACGACCATGATCGGCTTACTGCGGGCAAACCCTCTTGCGGCACTCATGAATTTCTTGGCATCGACCACATTTTCCATGTAGAGCATGATGCTTCGGGTATAGGGATCGTTTCCCAGAAAATCGATCAAGTCACCGAAGTCAAGGCCGATCATCGAACCGAGGGAGACAAAGAGGCTGAACCCAATGTGCGCTCCCATGGCCCAGTCAAAGATGGCCGCCCCTAGAGCACCGCCCTGCGAGATGAGGGCGATATTCCCCTTTTCGGCATCGACCTTAAGGAGAGAGGCGTTCAAACCGATGCTGGGCCGGATGATCCCCAAGCATTCGGGACCGATGATTTTCATCCTACAGCGTCGGCTGATCTCCGCAAGCTGTTCTTCCAGCTTTTTCCCTTCTTCCCCCATTTCTCTAAAACCCGAGGAGATGATGATGACCCCGCCCGATCCTGCTTGACCACATTCTTCGAGGATGCCCGGGACGGTCTGGGGAGGGGTAGCGATGACCGCAAGGTCGATCTTTTCCGAGATATCCCCAATCGCTGGATGGCAGTCCAAATTGAAAACCGATTTTCTGTTGGGATTTACGGCGAAAACATTCCTCCCCTTGGAGAGGAGGAGATTTTCGAGGAGAACTCTTCCGGCGGTTCCTTCTTCGTCCGTGGCGCCAATCAATGCGATCGTTTCAGGATTAAACAGTCGTTTGATATCGGCCATTTTTCCCTTCGGGCTCTACGCGTGGAGGCTGAGTGAGCCGAAGTCAAAGAGTCTGCAGGGGACCAGAGATCCGTGCACATCCTGGACCTCTTGAGCCTGTTTCCATCCTCCTGGTTCCCCAGGGTCTTTCTTATTCAATGAATGTGAAGTGAATCGTCTTTCAAAAGGAGTGGGCTTTTTCACCGTAATTTTATTCAATCTCTTAGTGCTCGTCAATGCTTTTTATCTCCCCGGTGTTTGGGGGGGAGGTGAAAGCGCTCAGAGAATGCGAATACAAGGCCGGTCGGTGACCACCACTTCACCGATACAGGATGCGGTAGGGACGGCTGCTTTTTTTAATTCCGTGATGAGGGCATCTGCCTGGGATGCGGGGACCGAGAGCAATAATCCACCCGAGGTCTGAGGATCGAAAAGTAATTCCTCTTCAGCCTGGGAAAGGGGCCTCCTGCTTTGGAAAGATCCTTTGGCGAATTTTCTGTTCGCATCATTGCTTCTCGTCGTTTGACCCTTTTGATACATTTGGATTGCATTTGGATAAAAGGGAAGGGCATTGTACACGAGGTCGATTTGAACGCCACTGCCCCTGGCCATTTCGAGAGCATGCCCGATGATCCCAAATCCCGTAATGTCCGTGCAGGCGTGAACCTCAAACTTCAAGGCAATCTCCAAGGCCTGCCTGTTGAGGGTGGCAACCTGACAAAGGATCGGTTCCAGGTCGCGCCAGGAGAGTTTTCTCGAACGGCAGGCATTGAAGAGGACACCTGTGCCCAGGGGTTTTGTGAGAATCAAAACATCGTCTTTCTGTGCCCTGCAGTTGGTGAGGATCTGATCGGGATGGACCACTCCTGTAACGGCCAGACCGTACTTGGGTTCAGGATCGTCGACCGAATGGCCGCCTCCGATGCAAGCACCGGCTTCGACGACCTTATCATACCCCCCACGAAGGATCTCCTGAAGGGTGGAGAGATCGAGCTCTCTTGAGGGGAACATGATGAGGTTCAGAGCGGTCAGCGGTTTTCCTCCCATGGCATACACATCCGAGAGGGCGTTTGCTGCAGCGATCTGGCCAAACCAATAGGGGTCGTCAACGGGTGGCGTAATAAAATCCGCGGTACTGATGAGCGCCGTATCGTCTGAAATGCGATAAACGGTCGCATCGTCACAGGTCTCGAAACCTACCAGGAGGTTGGGGTCCTGCGATGGCTTCAGCACCTGAAGGGCCTCCGACAACACGGTCGGACCGATCTTGGCTGCTCAGCCACAGGTACGGGAAAGCCCTGTGAGTGTTTTCTTTCGCTTCAGCCAATTCATGGTTGCCTTCACTCCACGATTGCTTCAGAGGACCTTATTCCACAATCGACAAGGCCGGCCTGCCCCTGTCAGAAGAAACTTACCACATTCCTATTGGGGGCTGCAAGGCGAACTAAGACCAGAGGGGCGCCTCTGTGGGCAAGTCTGCCCCTTGCCTTGACAACCTCCGCCCAGTTATCTATGTTTAAAGTAAAAACCTCCGAGTCTCATGATTAAGATAGGCACCAGTGGTTTCTCGTTTGAGGATTGGAAAGGACCGGTGTATCCTGCCGATATGAGGGACAGGGACATGCTGTCCTTTTATGAGAAGGAGCTTGGATTCAACACTCTCGAGGTCAATTTTACCTATTATACCCTTCCTTCCCAGAAGAGTTTTGCGGCCATGTCCAAGAAGACATCGAAGAGCTTTGAGTTTGCCGTGAAGGCCTATCGAGGGATGACCCATGAGATCAGGGACAAGGAGACCGGGAAGATGATGGAGAACCAAGAGACCTTTCAGAAGTTCAGGTACTCGCTCCTCCCCCTGGTTGAAGATGGGAAACTCTCCTGTGTCCTGGCACAGTTTCCCTATGGGTTCTTTCCAAACAGAGAGAACTTTCAATATCTCGAAAGATTCAAAGAGGAGATGCCCGACATTCCTCTCGTCTTTGAATTCCGAAATCAGACGTGGCTGAAGGAAGGAACCTTCCAGTTTCTGGAGCGCAAGGGTCTGGGATTCTGCATTGTGGACGAACCGAAGCTACAGAAGTTGATGCCGTATCTCCCTAGGGCGACCTCAGGCCTCGGCTATTTTCGCTTTCATGGCCGAAATCCCCAATGGTTCAATGTTCCTATGTCGGTGAGGTATAACTACCTTTACAGTGAACAGGAGTTGAAAGAGTTCATCCCGGACATTCAAACCATTGCTCAGAAGACAGCCAAGACGCTGGTCTTTTTTAATAACTGTTACTCAGGCGCCGCCGCGAAAAATGCCGTTCAGATGGCAAAGTTCTTTGTGGATGCAAGTTCGTAGTTCGGAGTTGGGAGTTCGGAGATGAAAACGAGATTCTGGGAGATCCTTGATGGGGGCTCCGAACTGTTTACCCCGAACTCGTGGGAGGATGACTGTGATGGAAATCAACTTTGAAAAGGGAAAGGAACTCGTCCCGGTCATTATTCAGGACGCCTCGACGAATGAAGTCCTCATGTTAGGGTATATGAATCGGGAGTCTTGGGAGAAGACGTTGGAGACGAAACGATCCTGTTTCTGGTCGAGATCTCGACAGAAGTTGTGGATCAAAGGAGAGACCTCCGGCCATTTTCAAGAAGTGAAGGAGATCTATCTTGACTGCGACAGGGATACCTTGTTAATCAAGGTAGAACAGATCGGAGGGGCAGCCTGCCATACCGGTTTCCGGAGTTGTTTCCATCACCGCTATGAAAAAGGGGGATGGAAGATCTCGGGAGAGAGGATTTTTGATCCGAAGGAGGTGTACGGAAAGTGAGCCTGCTCAAGCTTGGAATTCCAAAAGGAAGCCTGGAAAATGCAACGATCGAACTCTTTAGGAGATCGGGATGGAAGATTTCAGTCAGCTCACGAAGCTATTTCCCGATGGTCGATGACGACGAGATCCGTTGCACCCTGGCGCGGGCTCAGGAGATGGCGCGCTTTGTGGAGGTCGGAACCTTGGATGCGGGGTTGACCGGAAAGGATTGGGTTTTAGAGAATGGCTCGAATGTTGTCGTCGTCCAAGACCTGATCTATTCGAAGGCGAGTGCCGCGCACGCCCGGTGGGTTGTGGTGGTGGCGGAGGACTCTCCGATCCGCGAGTTGAAAGACTTGGAAGGCAAGAAGATCTTCACGGAGCTGGTCCACTTTACCCAGCAATACTTTGCCGAGCGAAATATCCACGTCCACGTCGAATTCTCGTGGGGGGCCACGGAAGGTAAAGTGATCGAGGGATTGTGTGACGCCATCGTTGAGGTGACGGAGACAGGCAGTACCTTGCGAGCCAACGGCCTCCGGATCGTGCAGGAGCTGATGAAGACCAACACCCAGCTGATTGCGAATCAGGAAGCGTACCGAGATCCCTGGAAACGAGAAAAGATCGAGCAGATCTCGCTTCTGCTTCAGGGAGCGCTTCGGGCGGAGGGGATGGTCGGGCTCAAGATGAATGTGCCGGCCAATGACCTCAAAAGTGTCATCGAGCTCCTGCCCTGCATCACGGCGCCCACGGTTGCCAACCTCTTCCAGATGGATTGGTTTTCTGTTGAGACGATCATATCCGAGAAGGTCGTCCGGGAGATCATTCCAAAACTCCAGAAGCGGGGAGCCGTGGGTATTATCGAATACCCACTCAACAAGGTGATCTGAGCAGGGCGACCACCTCCATATGGTAGGATTGCGGAAAGAGATCAAGCAGTCTCAGATCTTCAAGCCGATACCCTCTTTCCAAAAAGAGACGGAGATCTCGCGCGAGGGTGGTAGGTTCACAAGAGACATAGATGATTCGTTTCGGTTCTAACTGAGTGATCTGGTTTACGATCCTCTTACAACCGGTCCTCGGAGGATCAAGGACGACCACCTCGAACCTTTTGGCTGCGAGGGTTTCCAGAACGTCTTCGACCTTTCCTTGAATGAACGTGCACGATGGGATCCCGTTCTGATCGGCATTGAATCGAGCATCCTCCACGGCACGTGGATTTTCTTCAATCCCCCATGCCTCTTTTGCCCCCACCGCCAGAGGAAGAGTAAAGTTCCCCACACCGGAATAGAGATCCAACACCCTTTCCTGGGGCTGGACGTCAGCCCATTCGTGAACCGCCTGGATTAAACGCTGATTCTGTTCCAGATGGACCTGGAAGAAACTCTCCGGAGACGTGCGAAGTCTGAGACTTCTGTCTTCATTGTGTCGACGAAAAGAAATCGTGAAATACAGAACGGGGTCACCGAAGCGCTTAACCCTCTTACCACCGACGAGGATCATCCCTTTGAGAACAGGATGCTTGGATTGAAACTCCGGGAGGAGATGTTCTGTGTCTGGGCTGAACCGATGGGAATGCAAGCGAAGGGTCCCTTGTTCTTCTTCAGGGGAAACGTTGATCTCTATCTCCTCCATGGACCTGAAAAGAGGGAGTGACTGACGAAGGGCCGTGAGGATCCGGTTCACCAGAGGATGGGCGATGGCGCAATGTTCTATGTCGACGAGACGGTGGGATCTTTCCTCATAATAACCGATAGCTTCTCCCTGCACCTTCAATTGCACCCTGAGGCGGTAATCGTAGGGTTGAGGGGAAGGAATCACCGTTATGGGAGGTACCTGCTTCAGGCCGCCTAATCTTGAGAGGATATCGTGCAAGATCTCCTTCTTGAACTCACCCTGCAGGGTCGGATCGATGTGCTGCCACTGACAACCGCCACACCGGCCAAAGTAAGGGCACGGAGGGACTACTCTCCAAGGGGACGGTTTCAGAAGGTGTATCAGCTTTCCCAGAGAATAGGTCTTTTTCTCTTCCGCGATCTCAACCCGTGCTTCCTCTCCA
>Ga0209253_10006341_pt1 | contig 10257 bp, 7 predicted proteins | sample FrelakmetBRP12BR_FD_187145 | JGI IMG/M metagenome (GOLD analysis project Ga0209253, IMG submission 187145) | Freshwater lake sediment microbial communities from the University of Notre Dame, USA, for methane emissions studies - BRP12 BR (SPAdes)... | ecosystem: Environmental > Aquatic >...
CCGACGCACTCTTCAACCGCCTGGACCTGTCTCCGGGATGGCGCTGTCTTGACGTCGGTTCGGGGCCGGGGTTTGTCGCGGCAGATATCCGTGAACGCGTCGGAGAGACCGGCGAAGTGACATGTCTGGAACCCTCAACATACTACCTGGACTGGTTTCGCGAGGAAGCAAGAAACCGCGGGTGGGCAAACGTGCATTTCATTAACTCGGCTGTCGAAGAATCGGAGCTTCCCCCGGAGGCCTTCGATCTCATATTCGTCCGATGGGTGATCTCCTTCGCCCGTGATCATGAACGATTCCTTGCGAAGCTCTTGCCTGCCTTGCGGCGAGGCGGAGTTCTGGCCATTGAGGACTACTACTACGAAGGGCTTTCGTTGTACCCTCACGGAGGAGCGTTCGATAGGATGGCTGATGTCGCGCGTGCCTACTATCGTCTGGCGGGCGGTGACCTTTATGTCACCGCCAGAATCCCTCCGACGCTGCGGAGACATGGACTCGAAATCGTTGAATTCCGTCCGACCCAGCTTGCAGGGGGGCCGGAAAGCCCTGTCATGGAGTGGGGACACCAGTATTTCACAGCTCATATCCCCATCATGGCAGAGAAAGGGCTCATCACTCTCTCGGAGCGAGACGGACTTCTGGCCGACTGGTGGAACCACCGCCGGGATCCTGATGCGATCTACTTCTCGCCGATTGTTGTCGACCTGGCGGCCCGCAAGGCGGACCGTTGAATGACAACGGCAAGATCTTCGCGGCAATCCCCGTCGGATTCCCTCTCGTGCTCGATACACCAGGGTTGGCCGGATGACACCTCAGCCCCGGCTTTGCGCCGGGGCTGAAAGTCTCCACGGTGACCGGGCACGAACCGAAAAACCTGATCACACGTCGTGTCGCTTGTTGCGGTGTGTGAAAAGGAAAACCCCACCTGAAGCGATCATCAGAAGACTCCACCAGATCGCAGGATGCGTGCCGGCCAGGACGGTCTTGTGCTCCGGGGGTGAAACGAAGTCGACGATGCCCGCCAGAAAAATCAGTGTCCCGATAATGAGGAGCATCAGGCCGACAAAGAACCAGATCGATTTCATTCCAGCATTGGGTGTGGTCATCAGACCTCTCCTTACCAGAACACGATATTGAGGATCACGAGGATTATCAGCGAAACGATCGCAGCAAACTCGGGTTTCTTGTAGAAGGGGACACTCTCATCATGGACTTCCGGCGTCAAGCCTTTGACAAGACCGACCAGCTCCTCCTTAGGCTTCCGTCTCGTCACGAGGCTGATGAGGATCGTCAATGCGAAGCAGACCAGCCATGCCCACCATGCCCTCCAGAAGTTGGCGGCCATTTCGCTGGCCGGGCTGGACAGCGTAATGGCACTGTTCTCGATCCACTGGTATTTCACCGCGAAGAAGAGCACGATCGATGTTCCCATTCCACCGATGAGGCCCCAGAACGCACCGTTCGGAGTAATCCACCAGACGAACATCCCCAACAGCATGGTAGCAAATAGAGGGGCATTCACCCAGGAGAAGATCGCCTGCATGTAGTCCATGATGCTCGGAAAGCTCTTCGCCCAGTAAGCTGTCCCGATGCTGAGCACGATTCCGACAATCGTTGCCGCCCGGCCCATCCAGAGCAGATGCGTGTCGGAAGCTTTGCGGTTGAGTACGGATCTGTAGATATCGTATGTCCAGACCGTGTTGAAGGCACTGATGTTGCCTGCCTGGCCCGCCATGAAACCAGCGAGCAGTGCCGTGACGCCCAAGCCGACAAGACCAGAAGGGTAGTACCGGACGATCAGTAACGGAAGCGCGGAGTCGTAATTGGTGACACCCCCCTCCTGAACCAACGCGAAGCCCGAATTCGGATCCCTGGACAGCGCGAGAGCAATCAATCCGGCAAAGATCACGATGAAGGGGAGCGCCATCTTGAAGAACGAGGCAAGGATCGGGGTGTTGCGGGCCGACCGCAAATCTTTCGCCGAGAAAGCACGCTGCACAACCAGAAAGTCAGTCGTCCAGTACCCGAACGAAAGGACGAACCCGAGTCCCAGCACAATGCCGGCCCACGTGATCATCATCCCATTCTGTGACGGGTCACCGGAGGTGGACCAGAGTGTTGCGAAGGTCGGCGGGATACGGCTCATGATTTCCGCCGGACTGCCGATCTCCATGATCCCGAGAATGGAAACCAGAAAGAGACCGAACCAGATCAGGAAAAACTGGATGATCTCCGTAAAAATCGCGGACATGAGTCCGCTCATGGTGACATAGGCGGCAACCGTGACGGCAGAAGCCCACATGCTCACATTCCAGTCCCAACCAAGGAATGTATGGAGCACAAGCGCCATCGCGTACAGGTTGATCCCAGATACCAGCAGGGTCATCAGTGCGAACGAGATCCCGTTCAGGACCCGAGTCTTCTCGTCGAACCGCAGCTTGAGGTAGCCGGGAATGGACTTGATCTTGCTGCTGTAGTAAAAAGGCATCATGTAGATGCCGAGGAACAGCATTGCCGGAATAGCGCCGATCCAGTAGAAATGTGCCACGTACATGCCGTACTTGAACGTGTTGCCGGTCATGCCCAGCAGCTCGAGAGCACCGAGGTTGGCTGACAGAAAGGCAAGGCCCGCAACCCACGAACTGTTCTTCCTTCCTGCCAGGAAGAAATCCTCCTCGTTCTTCGTGAAGCGCTTGAGGTAGTATCCCAGACCGAGTACCACGCCAAAGTAGGTCGCAACGATCAACCAGTCAATGAAGCCGAGGGAAATTGTTGGCATCGATTGTTTCTCCATGTGAAAGATGGGCACCTGATTCCAGGACGCTGCCTCACTTCGAAGGACCTGCCCCGGCGACGGTTGTCGGCGTCGCCGGTACACAGGTCACGGAATTCGGAACCTCTGCTTGCTGAGTCGCATGGGACTCTCGTCCTTCGTGAAGGGACGCAGCCGCATCGAGTATGAATATGGCCGGGGAGGAATCTGATATTGCGGATGTGGCTTCGCACCCCAGGAGTCGTCTCCACCAACACCCATTTGACGGTCATCCAGGTTCACTGCAACGAATGGACGCTCTTTCAAGTCAACGGGATGCATGCTCCCGCGCGTCTTCTGCGTAAGGTCCTCCGCCGTGTAGGGGAGCGCGGAGAATCCCAGCAGAGGCATCCCGACTGCCAGTAACCCTCCTCCACGCTTGTCCGTCAGGGCAACCCAGCGAACGTCGGTTCTATATCCGTTCTCCTGCGGGCTGACATAGGGCTCCACCTGATCCTTGACGTTCCCGCCATACACTCCCACGAACGCCGCCGTCTTTCGATCGCTGTAGTTCTCCTGCGGGCCCCTGCCAAACCAGTCGACGCGGTCAAAAGACTTTGGGATGTTCATTGTCATCCCCAGCCGGGGAAGCTCCGGCAGCTGAACACCACCCGGATCGAATCGGTTGTCCACAATGACATCGCCGCTCCCGAGAACCGTGTATGTCGAGGTCCAGGATGATCCGACGTCCAGAAGCGAAAGCGTCATGGTCAGACGGACCACACCCGGAGAGACCCTTTCAACGGCGTAGCGGTCCAGCTTCCGGTGCTCGCCGGCACGCCGCCAGACTGCGCACCGCTCCGGCATCTTGTTGCCAAAATCATTGTCTGTTGGGGCCCGCCAGAAATGGGGTTCCGGACCACGTTCGATCAGCTCGACTCCTTTCCAGGTGAATGACTGCATTGCCGTTGTCCGAAGGTCGAACGTGAGCCTGAAGATCTCGCCTGCGACGGTCACCATGCTGTCTTTCTCTTCAACGGTGAGCGCTGCCAGCGTCTTTGCATCGACAGGCTCTTCGTCACGCTTCATCGCCAGGGCAAATTGTTCGGAAGCGATCTCGTGGCCCTTCGGAGCCCACTCGGTGGCACTCCTCAGGGCCGCCCGGACAACCAGATGGTACTCCGCTGAAGGTGCAGGAGTATTGATGCGATACGGCAGCACAACGTCAAAGGTCGTCCGCGGCTCGACATCAATTTGTCCGAGCTTGCCCGTCTGAAACGGCTTGCCATCCTGGAGCACCTCCCACGTGAACTCATAGTTGCGAAGGTTTGTGAAGAAGAATTTGTTCTTGACCGCAATCTTCCCCTTGAGGAGATCCACGGCCCGGAAACCAACGCACTGGTAGACTTTTTTGACCTCCATCAGCTTCGGGGTCACGGACCGGTCGGGAAGGACAAGACCGTTGCAGCAAAAGTTTCCGTCCGTCAACGTGTCCCCGAAATCTCCCCCATAGGCCCAGAACGCACGCCCGTCGGCAGTCTCCTTCCGGTATCCCTGGTCCACCCAGTCCCAGATGCATCCGCCCTGAAGCTGGTCCGACCGCTCGATCACATCCCAGTAGTCCTGCAGATTCCCCGTGGAGTTCCCCATCGAGTGTGCGTACTCGCACATGATCAGGGGACGGTCCTGCTTCGTTGTTGCATACTCCACCAGCTCCGCAATGCCTGCATACATCGGGCAGTAGATGTCCGTATGGGGGCGGCGGCCGGCGCGTTCGTAGTGAACCGGACGACGTGGATCGCGGCGGCGGATCCATTCTGCGCCGGCTTCGAAGTTCGTGCCGTCGCCGGCTTCATTCCCCATCGACCAGATGATGACGGACGGATGGTTCTTGTCCCGCTCGACCATCCGTTCAATCCGGTCCAGATGTGCCCGCTTCCACTCCGGCCTGTTGGCCAGGGTGACCTCAGGGCTGTACCCCATACCGTGAGACTCGATGTTCGCCTCGTCGATAACATACAATCCGTACCGGTCGCACAGTTCATACCAGGCAGGAGTATTCGGATAATGGCAGGTTCGAACCGTATTGATATTCGACGCCTTCATCAGCCGGACATCCTTCTCCATCGATTCCATCGTGATGTAATGGGCAAGATCCGGATCATGTTCGTGACGGTTGACTCCTTTGATCAGGATGGGCTGTCCGTTGACGAGCAACTGACCGTCCCTGACAACCACGGAACGGAAACCGATGCGGCTCTGTTCAAACTCAACGGTCAGACCCTTTTCGTCCTTCAACTCCATGACGAGCGTATAGAGGTGCGGCGTTTCCGCGGTCCAGAGAGCCGGATGCTCGATGATCGCCTTCATCTGCACGATGGCCTCGCTTCCCGGTGCAAGATACGGACTCTCCCCCACCATCAAGGGCGACGCGCCGACAGCGTTCCCGTCACGATCAAAAAGATGCGCTTCGACAACCCGCTGCTTCACGGAGGTCTGGCCGTAGTTACGGACCCGCGCGGTTACCCGCAGCGTGGCGTTCTGAAACGAGGGGTCGAAATCGGAGACAATTTCCAAATCCCTCATGTGAACGGAAGGAGTCGAAAACAGGTAGACATCACGGAAGATTCCGCTCAGCCGCCAGAAATCCTGACATTCCAGATACGATCCATCCGACCAACGGTAGACCTCAACCGCGAGGAGATTAGGACCCTTCTTCAGGTGCTTCGAGATATTGAACTCCGCCGGCGTGCGACTGTCCTTGCTGAAGCCGACCTTCTCGCCGTTGACCCACACATAGAAAGCCGACTCAACCCCATCGAAGTGCAGAAACACCTGCCGGCCGGCCCATCGCTCGGGGACCTCGAACTCCCTCCGGTACGATCCGACGGGGTTGAACTCCGCCTGGATATTCGGTGGATCTTTCTTGAAGGGATACGGCATATTGAGATAGATCGGGATGTCGTAACCCTGAAACTGCCAGTTCCCGGGAACGGCTATTTCTTTCCAGCCCTTCACATCGTAGTCGGGCTTGAAAAATCCTACCGGCCTGTCTGCCGGTCTTCTCACCCAGTGGAATTTCCACGGCCCGTTCAGGAGAAGGAAGAAATCCGACTTCTCACGGATTCCCTTCTGAGCGCTCCCGGCATCCTGGAAAGGCATCAGAGTGGAATGCGCCGGCTCCGTGCCTATCGCGGTGATCTCGGGGTTTTCCCAATCATGGGCGGGAATCTCCTGCGAAGCGGCTTGCGGAAGCCCTGGTGATAAACATGCAACGACAGCAATGCCGATAACGGCAAGGCGGAACAATTTCGACACCATGGTATGTGCTCCGGACAAAGACACCGTTCGGGGAGATGCTGATCCAGCTCCTGCCCGCAACAAGTCCGAGTGATCGACACGACGAAGGACGCGCGGCGGTTGGCCGGAAAGATTGAAGTTCTACCGAGGGAGAATACTAAGAAGTTTGAGAAAACACAATACGACTTCCTATCGATGTCGTCGTGCCCGGGTACGTGGTCAGTGAAAGGAGGTGCGCCGGGGGCGGGATGCGCCACACGGGTTTATGCCCTTCCGGACTGCGGAGGGCCGTGGCGCCGCTTCAGCGGGACGAAAATGGTCTCACCCTCTTCCCCCCGTCGCCCGTATCCACATACCCAGCAGCCGTCGATCTCGACCGCTGCGGTATCACCGGAAACGAGGAGGGTTCCTTTCCCTCCGCACTTTGGACAATCAGCTTCACCTCTCCACGCAGCCATAGTGTACCATCCCTTTTGTTGACGCGTCATAGTGCAGGAATGACGTTCACACACTGTACCAGAGCGAAAGGGCCACAGGAGAGCCCGTTTCGCCCGTGCCCACGTCGTAAACGGCGAACTTTGTACAATTGGTGCCCCCGGCCATACTCCAATTTGACCTGCTTTTTTGCACTGAAGTTGCTATCTTTCGCAATTGCCGCCTCCCGGGCGGGACAATCATGGAGTTCATATTCCGAGGAAGCAACAATGAACCAGACGGCTCTCGAGCGATTCATCAGGTACGCCAAGATTGACACCCAGTCGAAAGAGGATTCCGACTCATATCCGAGCACGCAGAAGCAGCTCGTCATGCTGAATCTCCTCCTTCAGGAGCTCAAAGAGCTGGGACTGAAGGATGCAGCCATCGACAAGCACGGTTACGTAACCGCCACGGTTCCGTCGAACTTGCCAAAGGATCATCCGGCAGCCGGAAAAGTCCCGGTGGTCGGATTCATTGCCCACGTGGACACGTCACCCTCCGCGAGCGGCGAGAACGTCAGGCCCCAGGTTATCCAGAAGTATGATGGCAAAGATATCGTGCTCCCGGGGAATCCATCCGTGGTGATCCGCGTCGACGAGAATCCGGAATTGCTGAAGAACGTCGGCAAGCCGGTGGTCACATCCGACGGGACAACCCTCCTCGGCGCGGATGATAAGGCGGGCGTTGCGATCATCATGACGGCGGCACAGAAACTGATGAACACGCCCTCCCTCCTTCACGGTGACATCCGGATTGCTTTCACTCCCGACGAGGAGGTCGGAGCCGGCACGAAGTTCTTTGACATTGCCGCCTTCGGCGCGAAGTGCGCGTACACTGTGGATGGCGACACCCCGGGCGAGCTGAACAAAGAGACGTTCAGTGCCAACCTTGCGGTGATCACCGTCCACGGCCGCAACATCCACCCAGGCAGCGCCAAGAACATCATGGTCAACTCGATCCGGGCGATGGCCGACATTGTCGTCCGGATGCCGAAAGACATCGCCCCCGAGACAACAGAAGGATATGAACCCTACATCCATCCCCATCTGATCGAGGGAGAAGAAGCTAAGACGACGCTCAAGATTCTCCTCCGCGACTTCTTTACTCCGGGCCTGGACCTTCTTAAGGCGCGGCTGGAGAAGATTATCGCCGAGGTCCAGCAACTGCACCCCAAAACGAAGATCGAGCTAAAAATAATCGAACAGTACCGGAACATGAAGGACTTCATGGGCGCAGACACCCGCCTCCTGGACTGCATGTGGGAAGCCACGAAGCTTGCTGGAATAGAACCAGCGTGGGTCCCCATTCGCGGCGGGACCGACGGGTCGCGCCTCACGGAAAAGGGCCTTCCGACGCCGAACATTTTCACGGGAGGACAGAACTATCACGGACCCACTGAGTGGTTGTCGGTGGAAGGGATGGAGAAGTCAGTCGAGACCGTTGTCAACATTACCCGGACCTGGGTCGACAAGTCCGCGTAACAGCACCCACCCAAAGGAGCATGTTCATGGAGCAACAGACATCCGGAATCAAAGGACTTTCCGAGAACGCGTACAAGGAACTCAAACCCGGCGAAGAATACACTCCCCTGATGTCCTCGAAGACCACGCCCGCCGAAGTGACTCCGTGGTCGGTGGTGTGGGGATTAATCATGGCGGTACTCTTTTCAGCAGCCGCAGCCTATTCGGGCCTCAAGATCGGACAAGTCTTCGAGGCAGCGATTCCGATCGCCATTCTGGCCGTCGGACTCTCCACCGTCTTCCGACTCAACAATGCACTCGGGCAGAACGTCATCATCCAGTCGATCGGGGCCAGCTCAGGCGTCATTGTCGCAGGGGCAATCTTCACCATTCCGGCGCTGTACATCCTGGACCTCCCGGTGAGCTTCTTTCAGATCTTCTTCGCTTCTGCCTTTGGAGGGTTCTTGGGAATTCTCTTTCTCATCCCCTTCAGGAAATACTTCGTCAAGGACATGCACGGCAAGCTCCCCTTCCCCGAAGCAACAGCGACAACGGAGATTCTGGTCGCAGGCGAGAAAGGGGGCGGGCAGGCGGTCGTGCTGGTTATTGCGGGACTGATCGGCGGTGTTTTCGACTTCCTGTTCAGCGCCTTCGGCCTCTGGTCGGAAGTCATCACCTCAAGGATGTTTCACTACGGGGAGATCCTTGCCGATAAGGTGAAGATCGTGGCTAAACTTAACGTCTCAGCCATGGTGTTCGGTCTCGGCTATATCGTGGGTTTGAAATACTCCACCATCATTGCGGCAGGGTCGTTCCTCTCGTGGTTTGTGCTGGTCCCTCTGTTTGCCGAGATCGGCCAATCACTCACGACACCTCTCGGAGCCACCGCAACGAAACTGATTTCCGCGATGAGCGCGGAAGAAATCTTCCGGACATATGTCCGCCAGATCGGGATCGGAGGTATCGCGATGGCGGGAATCATCGGCATCCTCCGCTCGTCAAGGATCATCGGAGGAGCCTTTGCGCTCGCCTGGAACGAAATCGTCCACAAGAAATCCTCGACCGCTGAAGCGGGACCCAGGACGCAGAAGGACATCAAGATGATGTTCAACCTCATCCTTATCCTTCTCACGGCACTCCTCGTCTTCGTCTTCTTCTACGGAGGTGTGGTCTTTAACCTGATCCATGCACTCGTCGGGTTACTGATCGTCATCGTGATTGCATTCCTGTTTACGACGGTCGCCGCGAACGCCACCGCCATCGTTGGTTCAAACCCTGTTTCCGGCATGACGCTGATGACGCTCATCCTGTCATCATTTGTTCTGGTTCAGATCGGGCTTTCCGGAACTGCTGGGATGGTCAGCGCGCTCATTATCGGAGGGGTAGTCTGTACTGCCCTGTCGGTTGCGGGAGGGTTCATCACTGACCTGAAAGTCGGCTACTGGCTGGGCTCGACTCCGAAGAAGCAGGAAACATGGAAGTTTTTGGGCGTTCTGGTTTCGGCGGCCACCGTCGGCGGCGTCATCCTGATTCTGAACGAGACGTTCGGCTTCAAGGGTCCCAATGCCATGGTAGCGCCACAAGCCAATGCAATGGCCGCGGTGATTCAGCCGCTGATGTCCAACACGCCGGCTCCCTGGATTCTGTATCTCGTGGGGGCGATTATCGCATTGATTCTCACGATGGTCAAGATCCCGCCTCTTGCGTTCGCCCTTGGCATGTATATCCCGCAGGAGTTGAACGTGCCGCTGGTCTTTGGCGGCCTCGTATCCTGGTGGGTTTCTACCCGATCAACAAATGAGAAGCTCAACAACGCCCGCTTGTCGAGGGGGACCCTGATTGCCTCCGGTTTTATTGCGGGTGGGTCCCTCTTCGGCGTGTTGAACGCTTTCCTGAGGTTCTGGGGAGCCGACTGGGTAAACACGGCCTGGGTGGAAACCAGAGGGGCGGAAATCATGGGTCTGCTGATGTTTCTCCTTCTGATCATGTACATCCTGATTTAATCGGCCCAATCCCCCTTTTTCATTTATTCCTTTTTTTTATTTGACGATAATCGGAATGTACTCCCATTCTATTTTTCAGGAGGATGATATGTTTTACCTCCTACTGCGGCTCCTCAATGAAGAGCTGATCCAGTCTGTCGACAAACTTCTCTCTGCCGCCAAGCAGATTTATGAGCTGGGAAAGGACCTGGGGCCGGTGATCGTCAGTACGGCGGCGTATCGGTTCTTCAAGGGCAGTTTGGGATTGTGATGTAGATTCGCGGGC
>Ga0209253_10006342_pt1 | contig 10256 bp, 6 predicted proteins | sample FrelakmetBRP12BR_FD_187145 | JGI IMG/M metagenome (GOLD analysis project Ga0209253, IMG submission 187145) | Freshwater lake sediment microbial communities from the University of Notre Dame, USA, for methane emissions studies - BRP12 BR (SPAdes)... | ecosystem: Environmental > Aquatic >...
AACCAGGCTGGGGATCGTCACGCTGTTGACCGGCGCCTGTCCCTCTCCGTTCACGATCGTGACGCTTGTCCAGTTCAGCATGAATGCGGCGGCAGGGTGATAGCTCTCTGCAACCACCTGATAGAATGCCCCTGGCCTGGGGAAGCGCGATCCGATTTCCGCAAAGGTCAATGCACCGAACAGGCTGATAACACCGCCGAGGATCCAGGCGACGTAGAACATCGTCGCCGAGTCGGCGTGCGAGGCCACGATCGCGGGTGTACGGAAAATGCCTATGCCGATAACCAGGCTGACCACAATCATGGACGCATCGAATGTGGACAGCTTCGGGGTTATTCCGGTTCCGGAGGCCATAAGGAAAGGTTTTTGTTGTGCCACACATGCCACGGAAAAATGAAAATTAGGCAAAAGTGGCCACATTTCCTAAGAACAAGCCCGCAACCGTCGTTTACCTTTTGCCTCCTCAGCGGATTCAATAGCACAAGACACTCGTGCGGCCGACAGGCCGGGTCCTTTCACTCAAGGAGGTGTACGATGAAACCGATGACCATAGCAATCCTGATGATGATGGCCCTGGGATACCTCCGGGCCGGATCCCCTCCCCCCCGTGAAGCCATACGGCTCGATGGACGCGTGAATTATCCCGCAGTTTCCTCACATGGCGGAAGACTCTATCTGCACCTTTCGATTGCAGCGAGAGACTTTGCCCGTTCCGCACGGAAACCGCTCAATCTCTCCATCGTCCTTGACCGGAGCGGGTCCATGGCCGAAGAGGGAAAAATGTCGCATGCCCGGGCCGCCCTGCATGCACTCATCAACCAGCTCCGCAACGACGATCTGCTCTCGCTTGTGGTTTATGACAATGAAGTGGATGTCCTCTGGCCGGCATCTCCCGTAGGGCGGAGAAAGGAGGAGTTGAGACGTCTCGTGAATGAAGTGTATCCGCGGGGGCGCACAAACCTGGGCGGAGGACTGAACGAAGGGTACCGTCAGGTCGGATACAACCTCCAGCGGGAATATGTCAACCGGGTTATCCTGCTCTCCGATGGCCTTGCCAACGAGGGGATCACCGATCCCAGGCGTCTGACGGGCATCGCGCAACGGCAGCGTGCATCTGGTGTCTCGTTGACGACAATCGGGGTCGGTCTGGACTACAACGAAAATCTTATGGTGGATTTGTCGGAGCAGGGCGGAGGGAACTACTTTTTCATCGAGAACCCCGAAAACCTTGCATCCATACTCCGGCGGGAATTTGATGAGCTATCGTCAATGATGGCGCAAAGTGTTATCCTGGAATTGGAGCTGGGCGGCGGTGTCACCCTGCACGATATTATCGGGTTCCAGTACCACCGTGAGGGCACGAAGGTGAAAGTGCCTATCGGTGATCTGTACGCAAATGACTCCCGGGAACTCTGTGCGGAGATCTCTGTTCCGCCCGGCAAGGGATCTCTTACCGTTGCAAACGGCAGGCTGGTGTGGCAAGGTGAATCGGCGGTGGAGAAGACCTTTCCCTCCTTCCGGACAGCTGTCCGTTATGAAAACGACAACGCTGCGGTTGAACGGGAGCGGGATTGGAATATTCAGGCGAAAGGGGACGTGGCTGTCTCCACGCGCGCGGTGAAACAAGCAATGGAGGCTCTCGATGCGGGGAAGACCGAGGAGGCGACACGAACCCTGGCATCGGCACGCCGCGATCTGGCGGCATCCCCTGCCGTGTCACAGTCCGGTGCAGCCGGCGCCGCGATTATGGCTCAGGAAGCGCGTTTGAAGTCGTACACGGACAGTCTCACGCAGGAGAGCAAAGACACCCGAAGGGTCAAGAAGTCGATCCAGTTTGACAACTACCAGGTTCAGAAGAAACGCTGATGACCGGCGGCCACAGAACAACCGGCGCAACGGCATGCCGGATCCGTCTTCTACAGACGGGTCTGGCATCCGCCTGCTTACGGTGTAGGCACACCCAGGAGCAGTTGAGTGCCCGTCCAGGTCGCCGGTGTGCCAGCGTATCGTGGGTCCGATGTCAGGCTGTCTGGTGAACTTCCCCGGAGCTTCCCCGGCCTTCGCGTCCGCGTCGAAGAGATGCCAATGCATCATAGATGCGTTGCCAGGTTGCCCGATTGAGTTCCTTTGCACTCATGTGCTCAACAACGGAAGGAACAAGAGCTGGGAGTATGTGGACCCGAATACGGCGCTTCCCCTGAAGCAGAATTCCCCTTTTCGGCAACGCTTCGGCTGTGCCATCGATGGCAATCGGGAGAATGGGGGAATGGGTTCTCAGCGCCAGGTCAAATGCGCCGTCCTTGAACGGACGCAACTCCCCGTCAGGGGAGCGGGTTCCCTCGGGAAAGATCATCACAGAACTTCCTCCCTGCAAAGCCTCTTCACATTTCCGCATCATCTGCAAATTCCCCCGGACTGATCCACGGTCGAGGCGGATATACCGGTTCAATGTCATGTTCCAACCGATCAGCGGTACACGGAAGTTCTCGGCCTTGGACACCCATTTGTAGTGGAAGCGCAGACGGAACAGGACAAGAATGTCGGCAAACGACTGGTGGTTGGCAACAATGACATGCGGAATGGAACGGGAGAGATGTTCCGTCCCTTCGATTGTGACACTCCAGAGCGGGTTGCACCAGGTATACAGTGATCCCCAGAAAGAAGTGAAGCGGTGAAGCATCACGAGTTGCCTGTCGAAGGGGAACGACAGGAGGCGAATGAGTGCGGCAATGGGGAAGAGCAGCACTGACGTGATCACCATGAAGGTCCAGAACCAGACCGTGGCGATCACGTGAGTCATCTGTTCGGTACCTCCGGTCAGGCCGGCTTTTTCTTGAAAAACAACCCGAGAATTGCGGACACCACGACACCCGTGACGATTGTTCCGATCGCGCCAAACAGCGCCTGGAAGAAGGGTGTCTGCATCCCCTGCTGTGCTTCCACCATCTTCTGTGCTTCCGCAGCAGCCATCCCTGAGTCCAGAAGCATTTTTTCGTGGATGGCGCGGAGTTCGGTGAAGTAGTTCGGGAAGGCCACGGTCGTGAAGAGATACGAGCCGAAGAAAATGATGATGGCCGCGTGATTCGATAACAGCGTACCGGCCCACACTTGCCTGCCGTACGTGTTGCCTTCGGCAGCGGTTTTGCGGAGCGCCCAGATCAGTATGCCGATCTGGATCAGGACCACGACCCAGAAAGCGTTCAGCAGCACCGGATCCTTGTACCAGCCGGTGAAACCCATGACAAAGGTCCAGGCGACTACAAGAATCCCGAGAAGGAGTCCGGCTTTAAGGGTTGTGGACATGGTGTTTGCTCCATGTATTAGATGATGGGGTCAGGGTGTTTGAATAATGGGGGTGATCATATCCTTTTTCCACTGAGGCCATGCGCGATCCTGCAATCCCTTCGAGAAAAGTGCGCGGTGGGATGAATGTGTGAGAAACCCCCGCGTCACGTCTGTTGCCGGGTTCCGGAGGCGGCCGTTGGCGTGGGCCATAGCGTCGTACAGATGTTGGACGAGGGACTCATTCAAATAGTCAAGCCTGAGGAGGGATTCGAAGGCATTCACGCGTGTCCGGAATTCCCATGCGGGTCCGGCCATATCCACCAGCGTGTCCAGCGCTCCGCGCAATCCTCCTCTTGCCGCCATTTCATACCAGAGCACGCACACCTGATTGCCGACACCCTTGACGTTCCGCGTGAGGGAGAGGTACCGATCACGGTGTTCGGGAAATTGTTCGCACAATTTCGTCAGCGCTGAGGCCACGATGGCGTAGGAGGAGTCCGTCAGCAGTCCCTCGACAGCGTCCCTCAGGGCCGGAGGAATAACCGGTAATGCTGCCAGGGCCGCAGTGCGGACTTCGACAGCAGTATCCCGCATTGCGCGCCGGACAACTTCCATGCTCCGGCTGTCAGGATCGGTCGCGAGTTGCGTTACGGCTTCTCCCCGCGCTGCATGAAATCGTTCGCGTCCGTACACCTGGGCCAGCAGTTCTCTCTTGACGTCGATGGCCGCACTCCTGAGGGCGTGAACGGCGTCGTACCGGTCGATCATCAGCGGAGCATTCAGCGCCTGCGCGCGAAGTTCGGCAAAAGACCGGTTAAACGTCACCTGCTTGATGACCCAGCTGCCCGGGTCGAAGAGAACGAATGCGATACTCCGCTTGCCTGCATTCGGCACAACCACCTCTTCGGTTTCCCGTTCGATGTCTGCACGTACCCGGTCGGACGAGCCGTCGGTGTAGTGGACCTCGAGATCGACGGGCATGGCGAACAGTTTTGTCAGTTCATCCTGCCCGTGTATTTGCCTGACCGTGACACGGGTCTGACGGATTCCCTGCTGCGGGAGCTGAACGTCCTGGTAGGCGATCAGGTAGTGCGGTTCCCCTCCGCGATAAATCCATTGTTCGAAGAACCGTTGCGGTGAGAGACCGAGGACGTCCTGGAAGGCCTGGTAGAGGTCGTTGGTTTCCACGACTCCGTACGCATGCGTCTGGAGATAGTGTGTGACAACCCGCCGGACTGCGTCCTCCCCGAAGGTGTGACGCATCATATCAATCACTGCCGAGCCCTTGGAATACACCCGGTCCGACCCGGCTCCCGAGTGGAGAATCGGAAGAAGATTCTTTTCTGACGCCGCGAGAGCCGTCTGCTGCTCGCACTTCCGGGCCCACTGGTACGCATCGTCATTCGCGATCTCGCGCAGGAAGAGTTTCGGATAGAACGTGGCGAAACTCTCATGCAGCCAGGAACTCCGCCCGCTGCGGCCGGTGATGTAGTCGCCGAACCACTGATGTGCGAGCTCATGCACGTTCACACCGATGTAGTTGCGATCCAGAAATGCGCGGTGGTCCACGAGGAAGAAGTCACCGAACACGGTTGCCGTGGTGTTCTCCATAGCCCCATGCATGTAATCCTGAACGGGGATCTGCGCGTAGGATTCCCAGGGGTAAGAAACACCTGTTTCCCGTTCCATGAAATCGATTGCTTCAGCAGAATAGCGGTACGTCGGCTCCACACGGTCCGCGTATTCGGGATAGTACCAGAGGTGGAGAGGTACCCCGCTTTTTGAGCGCCGGGTTTCGATATCATAGCGCCCGATGCCCAGCATCACCAGATAGGAGGAGTGGGGGTGAGTCATTTTGTAGTGCCACGTGGTCGACCCGTTCCCGTTGTCCTTCTTGGAGACCATGTGCCCGTTTGAGAGGACCCTGTATTGGCTGTCGAACGTGACAATTGTTTCGGTGGTCAGTTTGTCGTTCTGTTCGTCGTAACACGGAATCCAATGGCGATTGTTGATCCCCTGGCCCTGGGTCCAGACCTGCTTCCGGCTCCGGTGTGTGGAATCATTCCAGCCGACAAAGAATATGCCGAGGCGCGGGCGGGCTTCGTAATTCAACGTGACGCTGTCCCGTTCTCCGTATCGGAGTGGTTGTGGAAAACGGAGGGTGATTCCCTCCGGAGAAATGAGAAACGGCAGCGGGCGTCCCCGGTGGAGAGTCTTGAGTATGGTGATGCCTGGCCCGTTCAGGAAGAGAGTGTCCACGCGGTCCCGCAGGGATGTAAAGATGTGCGTTACGGTTCCCCTGACCAGGCCTTCTTCCGGCAGGAACGACACCGTGAGCCGCATATGCTCCATATCCACCTGATGTTCCGGAGGTTCATACTGCGGTTCATAGTACCACCGTGCAGTGGTCTGGGCATGTGTGATCGGCGAAAGGAGCGCGGAGAGCAGGACAGCCATGCAAATGTGCAAGATGTGCCGCATCAGAGTGTTATCCTGTTAAGATGTCTCTTTTTTGTATTTCTGCGAACCATGTACTCCCATCTGCGCTCCTCGTGCTCCGATCGGTTTTGCAGGTGTCCCTGCAGATCGATTGTGCGACGTGCAGCTCGATGCGCCGCCTGCTCCTGTGCTCTATTTTGCGAGTTCCAGCCCGAGCGTCTTTCCTTTGTTGACGGCCGGGATGCCGGACTTCATCCACACGGGCATGGGAGCGTCTTTCAGGAAATGATCGAAGAACTGCATCATACGAATGGAAAGATCCTTGCGGTTCTTCCGCTGGACCAGGTTGTGCGCTTCGGTGTTGTATGTCAGCATCCACGCGGGCTTGCCAAGACGGCGGAGAGCGGTGAAGAACTCTATCCCCTGGTACCACGGTACCGCACCATCATTGTCATTTGCCATGATGAGGAGGGGAGTCGTCACTCTGTCGGCGAAGAAGAGCGGGGAGTTCTTGATGAAGAGGTCACGTTTTTCCCACAACGTGCCTCCGATGCGGCTCTGTGCCTTTTCATACTGGAACATGCGGCTCAGGCCTGATTCCCACCGTATGCCGCCGTAGGCGGAGGTCATGTTAGAGACGGGTGCGCCTGCCATCGCCGCCGCAAACATGCCGGTTTGCGTGACAATGTAGGCCGTTTGGTACCCGCCCCAGCTCTGTCCCTGCAAGCCGATGCGGGCGGGATCGACAAATCCTGCGGCGATCAGCTTCTTCACGCCGGGAATGATGCAGTCCATTGCGCTCTGTCCCGGATAGCCCACCTTGTACCGGATGTCAGGGACGAAGACGATATAGCCATTGCTCACACAATAGGAGCGGTTGATGGTTGAGGCGCTCGGTGCCGGTGCCTGGTACGCGTTGAGGTAGTCGGCGTTACGTTCGTAGTAGTACACGAGCATTGGATAGCGTTTTCTGGGATCGAAGTTTTCTGGCTTGTACAGGAGGCCGTCAATCGGTTTTCCATCCGCCGCCCTCCAGGAAAACAGCTCAACGGTTCCCCAGAGGTATTCCTGCTGCTGTGGATTGATCGCGCCTAGCTTGTGCGGGGTGACGAAATCCCCGCCGGCCATGTAAACGTCTGGAGGCGTGGTGAAGTTGCTCCTGGTGAACAGGAATGTGCTGTCGTCCCGGGCCTTGATTGGTGTGCTGAAATCGAACGGCCCGAACAGCAGCCGCTGCGGGGGCGTAACACCGGAGAGCGGCATGCGGCCATAGCCGGCTGATTTGTTTGCGGTGTCAAAGACTCTCAGGAGCAATGTGCTGCCGGACTTGAGGAAGCGTTCTTCGGGATCGGTTCTGATGTACCTGAAACTCGTCTTCGTCTTGCGCCCCGAGCCACCCGTCAGATTGCGCGGGCGTGCCACGCCAGCCGGGTCGATGGACCAGATATCATACCTGTCGTACACCAGCATGGTCGAGTCGTTTTCCGACCATCCCAGCATGCCGTAGGCACCGGGTTCGTCCGGGAGGTCGTGGAGCTCGCTGTAGAAGGGTACGCTGATGGTTTTTGTCACATTGACGCGTTGTCGGGTCGCCGCGTTGAGTGTGAACCAGTTCTTCCGATCGGGATCGTACCAGGCGACGTAGTTTGCGGCGGGCGAGAGGGCGGGGGATCCCTTCACCTTTTCCAGAATCTTCGCCTGCGCCCCCGTTCGCACATCGATCAGGTATACGTCGTTGAACGGCGTATTCTCCCATGAAACCAGTTTCCGGTACGGGACGTCGGAGAGTCCCAGGGCGAACGGCGCGCGCCCTTCGTTCCCGATCTGCACCTCGGGGATCCGGGGTGAACCCAGCTGAACGAACGTTCCGGATGCGAGGTGAATGACCGCGAGATAGGACCGTTTCTTTTCCTGCTCGACGTTCTTGTTCTGTTGCGTCGGGAGGTATTCATCCTGCCAGTTCCAGACGTCCAGTCTGGCGGTTTCCTCGTCGTTCAATGTGGTGTCTTCGGGCATCGGGATTGGTGCCGTCCCGAATGTCAGCCGGGATCCATCCCTGGAGAATGCCGGGAGACGGTTTCCGCTGATCAGCCATTTTCGTTCGAGGCCTTTGATGAGCGTATCAGCGATGACGATGCCCGAGTCGCGACCGGCACTCCAGTAATAGAGGGAAAAGAAGCGCTGTTTGCTCTTTGATGTATCCCGATCCGCCAGATACGCAGCCTGCTTTCCCTCTTCATCCCATGCCAGAAGCTGGTACTTTCCTTTGCCGATGGAGAGCGAATCGACCGTGGTGGTGACGGTGTTGAAGACAAATACTCCCGGTGCGGCAGTGCTGTCGTTGCCGGTGGTGGCGAAGAGAATGGCACGTCCGTCTTTGGTGAACGCAAATTCGCTCACAAACGGAAAGAGGAACTCCTTCGCGTCGGCCAGGCGGCGCGCGGCCATCACCGTACCCGTCTCGTCCTTTTTGTCTTTGGCATCCGCTTCTTCATCGGAGACGCCGTCTCTGTTGTTGTTCTTTTTGGAGGAATCCGTCTTTGCGGCTTCCTTTTCCATCTGGTAAGCGATCCAGCCTGCGCCTTTCTCCGGGAGTTTGAAGGATTTTACACCGGGGATTCGGACCACGCTATCAACGCCAAGAGTGACGATCCCCAGTGTGTCCTTCGGCAGGTCGTACGACTTCTTTTTCGCAATTTTCGCTTTCTTCACCTCCGCGAAAAAGGGCTTGATCACAAACGCCGCGAAGCGGGAGTCTTCGGTAAACTTCGGACCGGTCCCACGGGCTATCGTGTCGGTCGATCCCGTGTGGAGGTTCAAAAGAACGAGGCGGGAATCGCCTTCCTGCGGTTCGATCACATACGCGACCCATGTGCCGTTGTTGGTGATGGTCTCACCGGACACTTTTTGCCACCTGTCATAGACATCGTGTGTAAGGGGTTTCTTATCGGGCGGGGCTGCAGCAAGTATCGCCGTGAGGATCAGCGTAAAGATAAACGTTGCGCCAAATCTCTGCATGGAGTGTTTCCTGTAGATGGTGCGGTGACGTTGGTGTTGCAGAGATCGACTGCTGGCCGTGTGGCCTTCGCTCCCTATCTGCGCGGGCGGTTCAGCTCACCACCCCGGCATCGCTCGCGCGCTGGCGTTGCCGCCAGCGGTCGATAGCCACGGCTGTGACAATGATCCCGCCGGTAACCATTTCCTGCACCCAGTTCGGCAATCCCATCTGAGCGCAGCCTGATCGGATCACCGTCATGATGAGTGCACCGACGATGGTGCCCAACACCGATCCTTCGCCGCCGGAGAGGCTGCCCCCTCCGATCACCACCGCTGCGATGACATCCAGTTCCACACCCATTGCCACCGTGGGGTCTCCCACCGTCAGACGGGAAAACTGCAGCACGCCGGCCACGCCGGCAAAAAAACCTCCCAGGGCATAGACCGTCGTCTTCACGCGGTCCACGGGCACCCCGCAGAGCCGCGCGGTCTGTTCGTTTGATCCGATTGCGATAATGTGCCGGCCGAGCCGGGTATAGACCAGGAGTGCGGCGACGCAAACGGCAAGTCCGATGGTGAGCCAGACACCCCAAGGGACAACACGCCACCCTTCGCCGGGAGGGAGCGCGGCAAGCAACTCCTTCAACCAGGTCAGCGGGGCATCGATTTTCTGCTCCTTGGCAAAACCCTTCGCGGCTCCGCGGACGACCAGCAGCGTGCCGAGTGTGACGATAAACGGCACGACGCGAAGCCGTGTGATGAGATAGCCGTTGGTGAATCCGCAGAGGATGCCGGTGGCCACGCCGCCGAGGGCCGCAAGGAAGGGATCCACCCCGGCCTGGAGGAGGGCGGCAATGGCGACGGTGACAAGAGCGATGATCGACCCGACGGAAAGATCAATTCCCCCCGAGATAATGATCAGCGTCATGCCGAGGGCAGCCGAACCCACGATTGCAGTTTGACGGGCGATGGTCTCGAGGTTGTTCGAGGACCAGAAACTCTCGGGGCCGATAATCGCGAACAGCGAGAATATCAGCAAAAGGCCTGCAAGAGGACCGAGTGTCTGCGTAAGCGAGGAGAATCGTTTCATGACATTCAACCTTAACCTGTCGCGGCGAGCATGAGCGAGTGTTCGGTCCACTCGTGTGTCGGGCGCGCCGGACCGAGCCGGCCGCGGTGCATGACGGCGATGCGGTCGCAGATCCCGAGCAGTTCGGGAAGATAGCTGCTGACGAGCAGGATGCCCCTGCCCGGTGTCCCCGTGTTCCGGTCGCCGGACGCAAGGCGATCGATCAATTCATATACCTGCGACTTGCTGGCTACATCGATCCCGCGCGTGGGCTCGTCGAGCAGCAACACGTCGACATCCTGGTGCAGGAGCCGTGCAAGAGCGAGCTTCTGCTGGTTGCCTCCGGACAAGGTGCGTGCTTTCTGGTGCGGATCGCGCGCCTTGATGCCGAGTGCATCGATCCAGCGCTTCGCGGTGGTGTCGAGACGGCGCGGACGGACAATTCCCCATCGGTCCACGTCGCGGG
>Ga0209253_10006343_pt1 | contig 10256 bp, 9 predicted proteins | sample FrelakmetBRP12BR_FD_187145 | JGI IMG/M metagenome (GOLD analysis project Ga0209253, IMG submission 187145) | Freshwater lake sediment microbial communities from the University of Notre Dame, USA, for methane emissions studies - BRP12 BR (SPAdes)... | ecosystem: Environmental > Aquatic >...
CGAGATCTGGGTGACGGTGGATCTCGTCTCCCGGAAAGGCGCCCCGGCGCCACCGGACGCACGGCGCCTTGGGGCCGACGGCCGGGAGATCGAGCGGATCGTGGAGCCCGAGATCCAGTTCGTCGCCTTCGCCGCGGACGGCACGGGCTATCTGGCTGCGCGCACCGGCTCGGTGCTCGAGATGCTCGTAATGGAGCCCGGCATGACGGGCTCCCCCCTCGCGGCCGCGCGGCACATCACTCTCGACCGCGAGTTCTCGCCTGACTTCGACTTCGTGCAGGACATTCATCCCGCCAGCGACGGCCGTGTCGTCCTCACCCGCTGGAGCGGAAAGCTCCATGTGGTCGAGCCCGGCGCCGGCCGCTTCGAGACCGTGGACTTCCCGCGCGACGGCGGGCAGGGCCTCTACTACAGCGGCGTCCTCGCCGGGCGGCGGCTGTGCGCGACCTATTGCGCCGGAGTCGAGGTCGTCTGCACCGAGCTGCCCTGATGTGCTCGCCCGAGACAGGGCCTTCGGTAAGCTCCGGTCGTGTACGCGGAGCGGCGGCGGCGATTCCTCGATGCGATGGGCCCCGGTGCGGTAGCGCTGCTCTGCGGGGCAAGGCTCGCGACGCGCTCTGCGGACACCCACTATACGTTTCGCCAGGACAGCGACTTCCATTATCTGACGGGCTTCGACCATCCCCATGCGGCGGCCGTGCTGCGCACGGACGGCAGCCCGGTCTTCACGCTCTACGTCGAGCCGCGGCAGCCAGACGCCGAGATCTGGACGGGATTCCGGCCGGGTGTCGAAGGGGCCGTGCGCGACCATGGCGCCGACGCGGCGCATCCGATCGAGGATCTGCTCGGGCAGGTGCCGAAGCTGCTGGAGGGAGCGCAGCGCCTGTTCGTCGTGCTCGGCCGCGACCCGGCCCTCGACGCGAAGCTCACCGAGACCATCGACCAGATGCGACTCCGCTCGCGCACCAGCGTCGTGCCTCCCTCCGAGATCGTCGACCCGCGCTCGATTCTGCACGAGATGCGGCTGTTCAAGGAAGCGGCCGAGGTCGAGATCATGCGCCGCGCGGCGGCCATCAGCTGCGCGGCTCATCGCGCCACGGCGCCGGGAGCGCGGGCCGGCCGCTTCGAGTACGAGCTCGAGGCGATGCTCGACTATCACTTTCGCAAACGAGGCGCGTCGGGCCCCGCCTACGGCACCATCGTCGGTGGCGGCGCCAATGCCACCGTGCTGCATTACGTCGCGAACCGGGCACGGCTGCGCGAGGGCGACCTGGTGCTGATCGACGCGGGCTGCGAGCTCGAGGGCTACGCCTCCGACGTAACCCGCACCTACCCCGTGGGCGGGAGCTTCGAGGGGCCGGGGGGAGCGATCTACCAGGTGGTGCTGGAGGCACAGGAGGCGGCCCTCGCCGTCGCGAAGCCGGGTGCGACCCTCGAGGACGTGCATGCCGCCGCGGTACGCAAGCTCACGGAAGGCATGGTCTCGCTGGGCCTGCTCTCGGGTGACGTGGACGGCCTCATCGAGAGCAGCGCCTACAAGCCCTACTACATGCACCGCACCAGCCACTGGCTCGGGCTCGACGTGCACGACGTCGGCGCCTACACACGGGACGGGCACCCACGCGTGCTCGAGCCCGGCATGGTGCTCACGGTAGAGCCGGGCCTGTACGTCGGCGCGTACGACGAGAAGTCGGATCCGAGGCTTCACGGCATCGGCGTTCGGATCGAAGACGATGTGCTCGTGACCGAGGACGGGCACGAGAACCTCACCGCGGCGATCGCGAAGCGTCCCCGGGACGTCGAGGCGTGGGTCGCCGGAACCTGACGGAGACTGCGCCCATGGCCGACATCGAATCCCTGCTGCGCGAGAAGCGCGTCTTCAAGCCCGAGGCCTCGTTCGCGAAGCAGGCGAACTGGGGCCCAACAAAGCTGGCCGAACTGCGCCGCCTGGCTGCACGCAGCCCCGAGCGCTTCTGGGAGCGCATGGCGAAGGAGCACGTCTCCTGGTTCAAACCCTGGAAGAAGGCGCTCGACTGGAAGCCGCCTATTGCGAAGTGGTTCGTCGCTGCCCAGACCAACGTCTCCTACAACTGCATCGATCGCCATCTCGAGGGCGAGAACGCCTGGCGCCGCAACAAGGCCGCCCTGATCTGGGAGGGCGAGCCTGGCGATTCGCGCGTGTTGACGTTCGGCGACCTCCACCGCGAGGTTTGCAAGTTCGCGAACGTGCTCAAGGCCCAGGGTGTGAAGAAGGGGGACCGCGTCGCGATCTACCTGCCGATGATTCCCGAGATCGCCATTGCGATGCTCGCCTGCACGCGCATCGGCGCGCCCCATACCGTCGTCTTCGGCGGCTTCTCGGCCGATGCACTGCGCGGCCGGATCCTCGACCTGGGCGCAAAGCTCGTCGTCACGGCCGACGGCGGCTGGCGCCGCGGGAGAGTCGTCGAGCTCAAGGACGCGGTGGACGAGGCCGTGGCCGGAGCCCCGTGCGTGGAGCGCGTGGTCGTCGTCCGGCGTACGTGCGAGCCCGTACCCATGAAGGCCGGCCGCGACCTCTGGTGGCACGAGCTGATGCAGGAAGCCTCCGTCGACTGCCCGCCCGCGAAGCTCGACTCCGAGCACCCGCTCTTCGTGCTCTACACCAGCGGCTCGACCGGCAAGCCCAAGGGCATCCTGCACACTACGGGTGGCTATTTGGTGCACGTCGCTGCGACCTCGCACGCCATCTTCGATCTCAAGGATACAGACACGTTCTGGTGTACTGCAGACGTCGGCTGGGTCACCGGGCATTCCTACGTGCTCTACGGGCCGCTCGCGAACGGCGCCACCACGGTGATGTACGAGGGTGCGCCGAACCACCCCGGCCTGGACCGCTTCTGGGCGATCGTCGAGAAGTACCGCGTCAGCATCCTGTACACGGCGCCCACCGCGATCCGCACCTTCATCCGCTGGGGAGACGAGCATCCGAACGGGCACGACCTCTCGTCACTGCGCCTGCTCGGCACGGTGGGTGAACCGATCAATCCCGAAGCGTGGATGTGGTACCACCGCGTGATCGGGAAGAAGCGCTGCCCGATCGTCGACACCTGGTGGCAGACCGAGACGGGTGGGATCCTGATTGCGCCGCTTCCCGGGGCCGTTCCCACCAAGCCGGGCTCGTGCACGCTGCCCTTCCCCGGCATCGAGCCGGCGGTTCTCGACGCCGGAGGCAGCCTCGCGAAGCCGGGGCAGGGGGGCTTCCTCACACTCCAGAAGCCCTGGCCCGGCATGCTGCGCGGCATCTGGGGCGACCCCACGCGCTATCGAGAGCAGTACTGGAGCCGGTACAAGAACGTCTACTTCACCGGCGACGGCGCGCGGCGCGACAAGGACGGTTACTTCTGGGTGATGGGCCGCGTGGACGACGTCATGAACGTCTCGGGCCACCGCATCGGCACCATGGAAGTGGAGAGCGCCCTGGTGTCGCATCCCGACGTGGCCGAGGCCGCCGTGGTGGGCCGGCCCGACGACCTCACCGGCACGGCGATCGTCGCCTTCGTCACCCCCAAGACGGGTGCCCATGCGAACGCGGCGCTCCGCGAATCGCTCCGCAGCCACGTCACGCGCGAGATCGGTGCGCTCGCACGCCCCGCGGAGGTACGCTTCACCGACGCGCTGCCCAAGACGCGCTCGGGGAAGATCATGCGGCGGCTGCTGCGAGACGTCGCATCCGGCAACGAGACCGTGCAGGACACGACGACGCTCGAGGATCTCTCGGTGCTGGCAAGACTGCGCGGGACGGAGGACGCGTAGGCCTGCGGGAGCGGCCTCAGGCGGCGTCTTCTTCCAGCCCCGGCGGGTTGCTCGAGCGGCGGCCGAAGACCCAGCGCCCGTCCGGCTCCGCCGTGAGCTCGACGAGTTCGCCGAGTTGGGGCTGGCCGCCTGGCGGCTTCTCGCCCGTGAGGATCTCGCAGATCGCGCGGATCACCCCCTTGTGGCCGACCATCAGCGCGGCGTGGCCCAGGCTCTGCGCCACCTGGCGCAGGCCACTCTCGACCCGCGCAAGAAACTCGGCCCGTCGCTCTCCGCCCGGATACTCGAAGCCCGCCGCTCCCGCCTGCCAGTCTTCGAAGAGCACGGGGTCGGAGGCCTCGATCTCCTCGCGCGAGAGCCCCTCCCAGCGGCCGAAGTGGATCTCGCGGAACTCGGAGATCAGCCTCACGGGACGGCCCTCGGCCACGATCCAGGCCGACTGCCAGGCCCGCTTCAGCGGGCTCGACGCCACCAGATCGAAGCTCTCCCGGCGGAGCCGGATCGCCGCCAGGCGCATCTGCTCGCGGCCGGCCGGCGAGAGCTCCAGGTCATTGCTGCCGTGGTAGCGACTCCCCGAGTCTCCCGTAGTCTCTCCGTGGCGGAGCAGGACGATGCGGCGCATGGACGACTTCCTCCGGCTTCGAGGCCTCGGGCAAGCCCGGGCCGGGCGGAAGATCCGCAAGGAAAGAGGCGGCGTCAACGCGCGGCCCCGGCTTCGGTAGACTCGAACCGATTCGATAGGCCCATGCACTCGGGGGGGGGAAGCAAGGGCATGCGCGGCATCCTGATCGTTCTTCTTGCGGTCCTCGTGCTGGGGCTCGGCGGCCTCGGCCTGGTTCGCTGCGAGGGCTCCGCGCCCTCGGTCGAGGCGTCGCAGTCGCTGGTCATCGGCCGCGAGCCCCGGGCGATCGCCATCGGCGTCGCGGACGAGGGCTCGGGCCTGCGCGACGTGAGCGTCTCGCTGCTCGCGCCCGCGGGCGAGAAGCCCCTTGCTGCGCGCGAGTTCCCGGGCGGCTGGCTGCGCGGAAGCGGCGTCGCACGGGAGTCGATCGAGGTGCCGCTCGATGCGAAGAGCCTCGGCCTGCCGGATGGCCGCTTGACGCTGCGGGTCGTGGCACGCGACTGGTCGTGGCGGACGCTGCTCGGCGGCGGCAGGACCGTCGCAGAGATTCCGCTCAGCATCGACACGAAGCCGCCGCGCGTTTCGGTCGAGAACACCCTCACTTATCTCCAGCGCGGTGGCTCGGGCCTCGCCGTCTACCAGGTGAGCGAAGACACGACACGAGACGGTGTCATGGTGGGAGAGCTCTTCTTCCGCGGCCATCCCTTCCCGGGCGAAACGGCGGGGCGCCATCTCGCATTCTTCGCGATCCCGCAGGACGCGCCTTCCGACCCGCCGATCCGCGTCCTGGCGGAGGACGCCGCGGGCAACCGCACGCTGGTCGGCTGGGGCACGCACTTCAAGGAGCGGCGCTTCCCCGACGTGACGCTCAACCTCAGCCCGCAGTTCCTCGAGAACAAGGTGACGGAGCTCGCAAGCGCCCGCGGCATCGATGCGACCGACCGCATCGCCGCCTTCCAGCGCGTCAACAGCACGGGCCGCACCGAGGACGAGCAGAAGATTCGCGAGATCACGAGCAAGAGCGTTCCCCAAAAAATGTGGGATGGGGCCTTCGAGCAGCTCCGGAACTCGAAGGTCACGAGCCAGTTCGCCGAGAAGCGGAGCTACTTCGTGGAGGGCCAGCAGGTCTCGCAGGCCACCCACTACGGCTTCGACCTCGCCACGACCATGAACTCGCCGGTCACAGCCTCGAACTCCGGCAGGGTGGTCTGGGCAGACGACCTCGGCATCTACGGCGGCAGTGTGATCCTCGACCATGGCTTCGATCTTTTCACGCTCTACGGCCATCTTTCGCGCATCGACGTGAAACCGGGGGACGAGGTGAAGAAGGCGCAGAGCATCGGGCTCTCGGGCTCGACGGGTCTCGCCGGGGGCGATCATCTGCACTTCGCGACGCTGCTCGGCGGCGTCTACGTGGATCCGGTGGAGTGGTGGGATCCAAAATGGATTCGCGAGAAGGTGGACGCGTTGCTGGTCCCCGCAAACGGCCCGGCGACAGTGGCGACGGAGCCGGGCTCGCCCGCGAGCGTGTCGGCGCCGCCGGCAGGGGCGCCGGCGAAGCCCGGGCGCTAGCGCTGCGTTTGCAGGCGGCCGTGCGCGGCGAGCGCGACGCACTCCTTGCCTGGTACGACGCGAGCCGCCGCGATCTTCCGTGGCGTCGCACCCGCGATCCCTACGCGGTCTGGATCTCCGAGGCGATGCTGCAGCAGACGCGGGTCGAGACGGTGATCCCCTATTGGCACCGCTTCCTCGAGCGCTTCCCCGACGTTGCGACACTGGCAAGCGCGGAGCTCGAGGAGGTCTACGACCTCTGGGCGGGCCTCGGCTACTACACGCGTGCACGCAACCTGAGCCGGGCGGCGCAGGCCGTGATGCAGCGTTTCGGAGGCGAGCTGCCGGACGACGCAGAGGCCCTGCGCTCGCTGCCCGGGATCGGCCGCTACACCGCAGGCGCCGTCGCCTCGATCGCCTTCGATCGGCCGGAGCCCGTCGTGGACGGGAACGTCGAGCGAGTGCTCGCACGCCGGCTCGGCCTGCGCACGAACGTGAAGGCGCCGGAGACGGCGAAACGGATCTGGCAAGAGGCTCTCCAGCTGGTCCGCGGTCCGCGGCCCGGCGATCTGAACCAGGCGCTGATGGAGCTCGGGGCGACGCTGTGTACACCCCGCTCGCCACGCTGCGAGCACTGCCCCTGGTCGGCGTCGTGCAGCGCATGCGCGGCCGGCGACGCGGAGCAGATCCCGCGCAAGGTCCCGAAGGCTGCCGTGAAGAAAGCCCGAGCGGTGGCGGCGCTCGTGCTGCGCCGAGGACGTGCGCTGCTCGTGCGGCGGCCGGCGGGCTCCCTGCTCGGCGGCTTCTGGGAGCTTCCGGGCGCAGAGATCTCGCGTGGGGAGAAGCCAAAGGACGCGCTAGGACTGCGGCTCGGCGAGCGCCTGGGCCTGAGACTCTCGGAGCTCCGAGCGGCCGGCGTCGTGAAGCACACGTTCACCCACCGGAGTCTGCAGCTTCACCTTTTTGCCGCCGCCGCCCTGCCCGGCCGCGTGCGGCTAGACGGCTACGCGAGACATCGCTGGATGCCGTTGGCCGACCTTTCCAGGCTGCACACGAGTGTGCTCACCCGAAAGGCCTTGCAACGACTGCTACACGAAACCGACGAGACGTGATGGCGGGAGGCGGAAGACGCGACGACCGCGAGCGCTTCGAGCGCGAGATGGCGGACGTGAAGCCGCTCGCGACGGGCAAGGCCCGGGTGGCCACGCCGAAGCGGCGCCCCACGGCGCGGCCCGCCGACCAGAGCCCGGACGTCGCCTTCCTGCGCGAGGGCGAAGGGGACGAGGTCGGCTTCTACGCGAAGGATCTCGGGCGCGATCCCTTGTTACGCCTGCTCCGCGGCGAGGTCGAGATGACGTTCGCCGTGGACCTCCACCACCGCAATGCTAAAGAGGCCCGGCGCGACGTCGCGCAGGCCCTTGCACAGGCCATGGCTTCGGGAGCAAGAGGGCTGCGCATCGTCCACGGCAAGGGCCTCCATTCTCTCGGCCCCGCGGTCGTCCGCGACATCGTGCGCGAGGGCTTGCTGCGCCCTCCCCTCGCACGCTGGGTCGCAGCCCTCGCTCCCGCGCCGGCGCGTCAGGGAGGAACGGGCGTCACGCTGGTTTGTCTGCGCCGCGCGCGCGCCTCGGCATAGGACACGCCCACCCAGGAGCAGTCGATCAACGGGGATCGATGCGAGTGATGACGGTGTCGGCGAAGCGTTGGAGAGCGGCGGTCTTCACGCCGAGGTCGCGTATGTCGCCGCCGAGACAAGCACGGATGATCTCGATGGCCTCGTCGGCGCGCGCCCCGCGCGTCTCGTAATCCTGCCCGCACCGGGCGAACTCCTCGGGGGTCCAGCCGAGGCCCACGCCGAGCGCCACCCGGTTGCCCGAGAGCACGGCGGCCGAGCTGACCATTTTTGCCACGAGAAGCGGCTCCCGGATCGCCAGCTTGAGCACGTTCGTGTAGAAGCGAAGGCGGCTCGTCACAGCGGCCATGGCCGGGATCGCGACCCAGGGATCGATCCACGGCGTCTGCGCCGTCCAGAAGCACACCCCGTCCGGTGTGTAGGGGTAGGACCCGGAGATCTTCTCCGGGAAGAATGCGAAGTCGGGAACCGCAATGGCGCCAAAGCCCGCCGCCTCTGCCGCCACGGCCAGCGGCAGGTATTGCTCGGGCTCCACCATCGCCAGGGCGAGGCTGAACTTCACGAGCACATCCCTCCGTCGACCCGCAACATGGTGCCGTTCACATGGCGCGCGTCGTCCGAGGCGAGGAAGGCAATCGCGCTGGCGGCATCCGCCGGCTCGCCGAAGCCGTGGAAGGGCATGATCCGCTGGATGAGCTTCGCATCGGCTCCCGGCGGCACTGCGAAGGCTTCGTGAATCGGCGTCTTCACGGCGCCCGCACACACGGCATTCACGCGCACGCCCTGGCGGCCATACTCGATGGCGAGCTCATAGGTGAGGGCCAGCACACCTCCCTTCGAGGCCGTGTAGGCGGCGGTCCAAGCATGGGCCTGGATTGCCGCCGTGGAAGACATGTTCACGATGGCCCCACCTCCCTGCGCCAGAAAATGCGGAATTGCCTCGCGGCATAGAAGGAACGTGCCCGTGAGGTTGACGGCGAGGATCCGGTTCCAATCCTCGAGAGAGACCTCGTGGCTGTGCTGGAAGCGCAGGATGCCGGCCACGTTGCAGAGCACGTGCAGCCCTCCGTAACGCTGAACCGCCTCGCGCACCGCCGCCCGCACCTGGCCCTCGTCGCTCACGTCGCAGGCACAGGCTGCGGCCTCGAAGCCGTCGGCCTGCATCTGCTCCACGGCCGAAGCCAGGCCTACGGCCTCGACGTCGGCACAGACGACCCGCGCGCCTTCGCGGGCCAGCCGCTCGGCTGTTGCGCGGCCAATGCCGGAGGCCGCGCCGGTGACGAGGGCGACGCGCCCTTCGAATCTTCGCATCGTTTCCCCCTTCTCCGCCCACTCGAGCCACGCCCACGATATCATCGCGGCTCGCTACGCGAAGGAGCCCGCCATGATTCTCGATCGGTTTCGTCTCACGGACCGCGTCGCGGTAGTCACGGGCGCCGGCAAGGGCATCGGAGCCGCCATCGCCATGGCTCTCGCCGAGGCCGGCGCCGACGTGGTGTGCGCGGCCCGTACCGAGGCCACGCTCGAGGTCGTGGCCGAGCGCATTCGCAGGCTCGGGCGGCGCGCCCTGGTGGTGACCTGCGACGTCAACGAGAAAGCGCAGCTCGAGGCGCTGGCCGCACGCACGCTGGAGGGCTTGGGCCGCGTGGATGTGCTGGTGAACAACGCCGGCGGCTCGCCGCCGAAGCCCTTCCTGCGGACCAGCGAGAAGGCCTTCGAGGACGCCTTCCATTTCAACGTCACGTCGGGGTTCATCGCAAGTCGCCTCTTCGTGCCGCATATGCAGGCCGCGGCCGGCGGGAGCATCGTCAACATCTCGTCGGCACTCTCGCACCGCGTCGAGAAGGCCTTCGTCGCCTATGGCACAGCCAAGGCCGCCCTCAACCACATGACGGAGCTGCTGGCCTACGAGCTGGCGCCTCGCGTACGCGTCAACGCCATCGCGGTCGGCTCCATCGAGACTGAGGCGCTCGCGCCCTTCCTCTCGAGCGGAGACCTGCGCGAGAAGATGGAGGCGCTCACGCCCATGGCGCGGCTCGGCACACCCGAGGACGTCGCGACGATGGCGCTCTACCTCGCATCGCTGCTCGACGACGCGGCATACACGACCACCACCGCCGGTTGGTCGAGCCTGCAGTCGAGCCCGCTCGCCGGCAGCGGGCCCTATGCCGAGGGCGAGGCGCTGTACTGGTGGCTCTATCCGAACACCATGCTCAACGTGCTGCCCGGCCGGCTTCAGACCAACCGCGTCATCCCCCTGGGCGCAGACCGCTGCCGAGTCGATTTTGACTACTACTACGCGCCGGCGGTGACCGCCGAAAGCAGGATCGACGACCAGCGCTTGGCCGACGACGTGCAGCGCGAGGACATCGCCATCTGCGAGGCCGTGCAGCGCGGGCTGGCCTCCGGTTCCTACCTGGCCGGCCGCCTCAACCCGCGGCAGGAGTCCGGCCTGTGGCGCTTCCACGAGTTGCTCCGCGCGGCGTATCGGCGCGGCGTGCCCCCCGAGTGACCATCGACATGGGGTGGCTCGCCTGGCAGACCGGCGGCGTTTGAGAATCAGGTCGCTTACGCCCTGCCCGCCGGCGCGATGGTCCTTGTCGAACCGCCGCATCGACGCGCAGTCGTCAGGTCAGCAACGGTTCGCTCGCCGGC
>Ga0209253_10006344_pt1 | contig 10256 bp, 7 predicted proteins | sample FrelakmetBRP12BR_FD_187145 | JGI IMG/M metagenome (GOLD analysis project Ga0209253, IMG submission 187145) | Freshwater lake sediment microbial communities from the University of Notre Dame, USA, for methane emissions studies - BRP12 BR (SPAdes)... | ecosystem: Environmental > Aquatic >...
CCAGAAAATGGCAGGTGGTCTCATACTGACTCATATCAATGTACTGCCCTCTGCCTGTCCTGCGACGATAGTCTAAGGCGGCCAGGACAGCCAAGACACCAAACCAAGGGACCACGCTATCCGGGTAGGCTTGAAGCGTACCCACCGGAGACCGGTCTGGCCAACCGGTAAGATTACCAATTCCCGTCAGTGCGACGGTGTTCCACCCATAGCCGGCAAAGGTTGAGCGCGGCCCGGTCTGACCTTGGATCGTTGCGCTCAGCATAATCATCTCTGGTTTTATTTTTTTGAGCTCACCATAGCCCAGTCCCAGCCTCTCCATGACTCCTGCCCCGAAGTTTTCAACAACGACGTCAGCCCAGGCGATGAGCTTCCTGATCATCTCAGACGCACGGGGGTGTCTCAAGTTGAGCGTGATCCCGTACTTGCTATTGTTAACGACGAGAAAACAACCCGAACGGTTGATGCCCGCGATTCCATCTTTGTAGGGTGCAGTCACCCGGGTGAGATCCAGGCGTGAATGACTCTCCACTTTGACGACCTGCGCTCCATAGTCGCCCAAATACGCTCCGATAAAAGGCCCGGCAAATGCCCAGCTGAAATCAATAACCTTTATTCCTTCGAGTGCGGTCTTTTCCATGTCAAGCAGCCTATACAATGCCCTCTCTTTGCAAGGCATTCAATTCGTCTTCGTGGAGACCCAATTCTTTCAAATAAATTTCCGCATTATGTTCACCCATCAGAGGCGCGCGCCCCTTGACTCTGGGCATGCATCTCTCTTCGGTGGTGAGGAAGAGAAATCCCGGGTAACGGATGTTGGTCCTTAACTCGGCGTGGTCAACGCCCACCCAGAAGTCCCTCGCGGCAAGCTGCTCATCTCCAACCACCCCTGACATGTCATTCAACGGTGTGAGCGGTATGCGCTTTTCCAGAGCGCCTTGATAAAGCTCTTTCTGGGTATGAGCAAGGAAGAAGTCGCCGATCACTCTCTCCCATGACCTTATTTTCTCCGAAGATACCTTCGTCAAGTCCAGGGCTGCCCAATCTTGTACTTCATCGCTCAGGGTACCTGCCATTCCTTTACTTTCCATCCATTCCACCATGAGTCGCATCTGCTGCGTCCCAACGGCACCCCCGAAGAACATCCAGGACACAAACCCATCCTTGCACGGCCAGATCTCCTGCGTCGAGACCCCTCCCCGGAACCGCCGTATCCCGGAGCGTTGCACAATGTGGTTGCTATATTCCCAATAGGGCAACTGAGTATGCAGCGTTCGAACGGTGCTCGCCTGCATGGAGACATCCACCCATTGCCCTTGTCCTGTGGCTGCGCGGTGAGAAAGGGCAATTAAGAGTCCTATCGCAGCGTGAACACCCGCCTGACAATAAGCCAGGTCCGCACTGATCCGCACCGGAGCGCGATCCGGCTCTCCGGTACAGCCGACCATCCCACCCATGGCCGAAGCGATGAGATCGCCGGCCTTGTAGTCTTTAAACGGACCTGTCTGACCGAAAGGGGTAATGGAGGCCATCATGAGGCGGGGATTTGTTCTACTCAGTACTTCGTAACTCAACCCGATCCTCTCCAGATATCCAGGGGGGAATGACTCGATGATGAAATCGGTTGTCTTGGCGAGTCTCTTGAATAGATCTTTTCCGGCCTCCGACCCCCAATTCAGGGTGATGCTTCTCTTGCCGGCGCTGAAAGCAAACCAAAAGAGGCTTCTTTCCGGGTCGGCGACGTCTTCAAGAAAGGGGGGAATACCCCGGGCAGGATTTCCCCCCGGCCTTTCAACCTGAATGACATCCGCTCCAAGATCAGCCAGAATCTTTCCGCATAAAAGACCTGTCTCATCGGTCAAATCCAAAACTCGATAGGGACTCAGCATCTCCGGCTTCTTCTCCTTGACTCACGGGTTCGCTCCGCCCGCTCGCCTAAATGCCATCGTCATGAACCATCGCCAGACTCATATCAGAGACGTGGATTCTGTTGAGGGCTGTTTTTCCCCAAATGACTGGCAAACAGTATATACGATGAGGTCTGCATCCTCAACCTGCTTGGGTTATTTCCGCCTGCAATTTAGTCATCTCATGTTCGCTGCTTTCCGTCCGATCTTTTCTCCTTCTATTTCTCCCAATCTCCCTATCCCCCTGTCCCCCCATCTGAACCCTGTACTCCTGCTTCCTTCATCGCCCTGACATATTCTTCTCTCAATCTTTCCTTCGGGATACCGTGGTCGATGAAATCCCAGGGAAAGATTTCATCTGAATCCCTCTTTCGATAGACATAGAAGTCAGGGTTGATATCCGTTTCCCGAAAGGCTTGTCGCCAATCTCCCTGATGGCGGTGGGATGCCATTAAGATTTTCGCCACCCTTCGATCTCCTCTTGAAAGCAAGGCCTGAACATAGGCCCATTTCGGAAGGTCATGGATCATCTCCATTCCTCCCTCGCCTTGAATCCCTCTTTGAATCATCTTCAGCTTCCTCTTCAACTCCCCCACTTCTTCCAGCGGCGTCCACTGGAAGGGGGTGGCTGGTTTGGGAATGAAGGGGTTGACGCTCAGAACCAACCGCCATCGCTTCCTCCTATCCTTCTGGCCCGCGAGGATGTGATGGCGAATCCGTTTAGCAAGATGGAGAATTTCTTTTACATCCTCATCGGTCTCCGTGGGAAGGCCGATCAAGAAATAGCATTTGATTTGGGAAACGCCATTCTCCACCAAAGTATCAATGGATTTCAAAATCTCCTCTTCTCGGTAACCCTTCTTCAACATTCGTCGGAGTCTTTCTGAGCCTGCCTCCGGGGCAATGGCCACCGTTCGTTCCTCACCCTCTCTGAGGCACTGAATCAGGGGTGGGGTGACGGCATCCACTCTTAAAGAAGACAAGGAGATGCCCCCCTCTTGAGAGAGGACACTCTGACAGAGAGGCAGGAGTTGAGGGTGGTCGGAGACCGCAGTCCCAGTCAATCCAATCCGACGTTCTTCCAAAAGGGCATCTTTTGAAAGCGATTCAAGAACGGAAAGGCTTCGATTCCTAAAAGGGTGATAGACGAAACAAGCCGCACAGAAGCGGCATCCTCTGGGGCAACCCCGATTGACTTCCACTAAAGCCATTTCTTTAAACTCCGTATCCGGAGTGAATAGGGTGGATTGGGTCGGAAATTGATCAAGCTTGGAAACCCATCTCCTCTTCACCTTATTGGGGAATCCGGAATCGGGCTCCATCCCCGTTATTCTTCCGTCCTCGGCATAGGTGATCCGATAAAATTTCGGGATATACACCCCTTCGACCCGACTGAGATCGATTAAGAAATTGTCCTTCTCCCTCCTCGCTTGATCCAAGAGGGTTTGGCGGCATACTTCCAAAAATTCCCCGACGACTTCTTCCGCTTCACCCAGGATGAAAAAGTCTAAAAATTCACTCATGGGTTCTGGGTTTAAGAAAATCGCTACTCCTCCGCCGATCACCCATGGATGTTTCCTCTGACGAAGACGGCTCTCCAATGGAACATGGGCAAGCTCCAGGAGTGTCAGGACATTCAGAAAATCATTCTCGAAAGAAATCGAAAAGGCCAGGATATCGAAGCTGGAAAGAGGCTTCTGGGATTCTAATGAGAAAAGAGGGGTCTCAGTATTGCGGTATACCTGAAGATCTTCTGCCTCAGGAAGAAAGGCTCTTTCACAGACGACATCGTCCTGGGCATTTAGAACCCGATAAAGGGTTTGAAACCCAAGGTTGGACATCCCTACATGGTAAGAGTTCGGGTAGAGAAGACAAACAGTAATCTTTCCGCCCCATTTCTTTTGTACTGTTCCCCTTTCTTTCTTGAGAATCTCCTTCGCTTTTTGGACAAGCTTCCAGGAACTCATTTTGAGCGACTCGTGTCTCGTGATGGTGATTTGTCAGAAAAGATTCTACCACAAACATGAAAAGTTAACCAACCCAAGTCTCTCTGTTTGCGAACCACGAATCACGATTCACCAATCACCCGATCAGTCGGCCTGTTTCCTTAAAAAGGTGGGGATATCAAATCGATCTTCATCCTCTATGGAGAAATCCTGGGACGATTCCAGTTTTAGCTCATCGAACCGCTCGACGGACTTCACCCTTCTCATAAAAGCGGGGATATCCCTGGGATTCTGTTTGTTCCCAAGAGAGAAGTCTGAAATGTCCTTCGTGGGCTCTCTGAGGCCAAAGGAAATCGGCGCCCCTTTCTTAAACTGAAATGTTTTCTTCTCTTCTTTCTTTCCGAAGCCCGTGGCGATCACGGTCACGCGAATCTCTTCCTTCATCGCTTTGTCGACCACCATCCCCCAAATCACGTTGGCATCTTCGTGGGCTTCCTTCTGAATGAGCGTGGTAGCCTCATTGATTTCGCTGAGGGTCATATTCTCGCCGCCCGTGATATTGATGAGAAGCCCCCGGGCCCCTTCGATCGTGATATCCTCCAGGAGAGGGCTGGAAATCGCTCTTTGGGCCGCTTCCACGGATCGATTTTCACCTGAGGCCGTTCCTGTCCCCATCAATGCCAGCCCTGTTTCAGCCATGACCGTTCGGACATCGGCAAAGTCCAAATTGATAATGCCATGGCCCACGATGATATCCGAGATTCCTTTGGCAGCGTGATAGAGAACGTCATCCGCTTTCTTAAAGGCTTCGAGCAGCGTCATGCTTTTTCCGCTGATGCCAAGGAGCCGCTGATTCGGGATGGTGATGAGGGCATCCGCTGTCATCTTCAGATTGGCCAACCCTTCCTCAGCCTGTTTCATCCTCTTCTTTCCTTCGAAGAGAAAGGGTTTGGTGACGATGGCAACGGTGAGGGCACCCATTTCACGGGCCACTTCCGCAATCACGGGCGCCCCGCCTGTACCCGTCCCGCCCCCCAACCCAGCGGTGATGAAAACCATGTCTGCCCCTTTGAGAACTTCACGGATTCTCTCCACGTCCTCTAGGGCGGCCTTTCTTCCCACCTCCGGATTGGCTCCAGCTCCCAAACCCTTGGTCAAATTTTCCCCCAATTGCAGTTTGAATGGGGCCACGTTTGCCACCAGTGCCTGAGCATCGGTATTGGCCGCAATAAACTCGACCCCAGAGAGCTGATAAGAGATCATCGTGTTCAGGGCATTGTTTCCGCCCCCTCCGATTCCGATGATCTTGACCTTGGCGGCCAGATTTTTATTTTCGTCGAATTCGATCATATCTTCCCTCCTTATTTTATTAAGCTCGAATATTTAAATCCGAAGCACGAAACAATTCCAAATGTTCAAAGCACAAAATCCGAAACGGGTTGAAGATGTTTAGAACATTCGAAATTTGAATTTGTTTCGAATTGCGATATTCGAATTTCGAATTTAAACTTTTAAAAGAACTCTCCAATCCATTCCCTCATCCGATGGGTGACCTTTGTGAAGATGCTCCCCTCGCCCACTTTAAACCGACTTTGGCCTTTATTTCGACTTCCATAAAGAACGAGACCTACCCCGGTGGCGTACATCGGGCTGGCGACCAGATCGGTTAATCCCCCGATCCCAACGGGAGTCCCCCTGCGAACGGGCAGATTAAAAATCTGTTCGGCCAGCTCGGGAACACCCTCCAGGAGGGCACTCCCGCCACAGAGGACGATTCCAGAGGCAAGGAGATCGGAAAATCCCGTCTTGACCACTTCATGATGGACGAGGGCGAGAATTTCTTCGACCCTGGGTTCGATGATCTCGGCCAGGGTTTGCCTGGAAAGGACACGAGGTTTCCTGCCCCCCACGCTTGGAACTTCAATGGTTTCATCTTTCCGAACCAAGGAGGTCAGGGCGCATCCGTATCTTATTTTGATCTTTTCTGCCTCTTCTGCCGGCGTCCGAAGTCCCATCGAGATATCGTTTGTGATATGGCTTCCGGCTAATGAAAAGACCGCGGTATGCTTGATCGCGCCATTTGAGAAGATCACCAGATCCGTGGTTCCTCCTCCGATATCGATGATGGCCACTCCCAGATCCTTTTCCTCGGGTGTCAGGACCGCCTCGCTCGAGCCCAATTGTTCCAAAACAATGTCATCCACGTCTAACCCGGCTTTGTTGGCGCATTTGATGATATTCTGGGCAGAAGTAATGGCACCGGTGACAATATGAACTCTTCCCTCCAGCCTCACCCCGGACATCCCAACCGGGTCCTTGATCCCATCCTGATCGTCCACGATAAACTCTTGAGGAATGATATGGATCACCTCTCGATCCATGGGCATGGCCACCGCACTTGCGGCATCGATCACCCGCTTCACATCATTCGGGCCGATCTCTCTGTTTTTTACGGCAATCACCCCGTGGCTGTTAATCCCCCGGATATGTCCGCCTGCAATCCCCGCATAGACAGAGGTGAGATGGTAGCCTGCCATCAACTCCGCTTCTTCCACTGCCTTTTTTATCGAATGGACAGTGCTTTCGATATTGACCACGACTCCTTTTCGCAATCCCTTCGATGGAAAGGTTCCAAGGCCAATGATGTTGACCCGACCCTCGGAAATCTCGCCGACCACCGTGCAGATTTTTGTTGTCCCGATATCCAATCCTACAACCAGCGATTCCCTCTTCCCCACCTTTGCGTCACCTCCCTTCACCTCCCCTTTAGGGGGCTGTTTTGACCACCATTCTTGTTAAATCGCTGCAATCAATCGAGACCGCTGAAAGTCTCCTTTTCTGGAGGTCTGACCAGATGAGAGGCAATCTCTTCAACTTCTCTTCAAAGTCCTCCCATCCCATTTTGACCTCCACACCCTCGGCTTTGGTAAAACACTGGATGCCAAAGGCTTTCTCCATATGGATCTCGGATATTTCCCCCAGGGGAGGCGCCTTCCCCTGATTCACGAACCTCAAGAGCTCCAGTGCTTTGGCCATGAGACGCTTTGCCTCCTTCGGGTTTTTTTCAAAGGCCCGCCGAGTCAAGCCGGTGACATAGGGGTAGTTGTATTCATCTCTATCTCCCACCGGAGTGAAGATCTCTCCTTGGGTGTCGACATAGTAAAGCTCTTCCAACTGAATAATGGCCATCGGCTTTCTCTCTTTTATCTGAATCACGATTTTATGGGGAAACACCTTTCTCACCCGAACCTGCTCAATCCAGGGATGGGACTCCAACCGTTTAACGACTTCCTTTAATTGAACCGAGAAAAGATTGGGCATTCCTTCCATCACCGTCAGGGAGAGCAGTGTCTCCCTTGGAATCTTCCGACCGCCCTCCACTTCCACTTCCCTCACTCGGAAATAGGAGTCACTTAAGAGATGCACATAGACCCAATGGCCGATCAACAGGAAAAAAGAGAGGAGAAGAAGTTGAAAAGCCACTCGGATCGCTTTCTTCACGACCCTTTGAAATCTTTCCGCCCCTTTCTCTTCCCTTCTCACCCTCGGTCGGAGAAACTTTCCGTCTCGTACGGTAATGTCCTCTTCCATTTCTTTTCCCCGAATGTAGAAAGTGGAGTGTCGAAGGTGGATTTCCATGAATCCCCCTTCTCCTTTCTAACCTCCACTCTCTACTGTCTACTCTCCACTTTCCGTCTTTAGAGACGCCCCTAACAGAATCCGCTCCACGAGGTCTGCAAACGGAATGCCTGCATAAAGAGCCGCCTTGGGCAGGAGACTCGTCTCCGTCATGCCCGGCATGGTATTGACATCAATGACATACGGATTTTCATTTTCATCCGTCATTAAATCGACCCTCGCCACACCGGAGCAACCCAGCAGCTGAAAGGCCTTGAGGCTCATCTCTTGGGCGGCCAGATACTTTTCTCTCGGAATGCGAGCGGGGACGATGTATTGCGTCTCACCCTTTGTGTATTTCGCATTGTAATCGTAAAAACCGCTCTTGGGGACGATCTCAATGACGGGGAGAGGGATATCTTCAAGAATGCCGACGGTGATCTCCTTCCCTTTCATGAACTCCTCTGCCAAAATCTCCTCATCGTATTCCCCCGCCTTCTTTAAGGCAGGGCCCAGTTCCGCCTCCTCCTTGACAATAGAAACACCGATCGTAGAACCTTCTCTGGCCGGTTTGACAACGACAGGCAGCGAAAGAAAAGTCATTTTAGGCAGATCTTTCTTCATCTCCTTTCGCAGAAAAACCTCGAAGCGAGGGGTCGGGACCTTTTCACAAAGAAAGAACTTCTTGGACATGATTTTATGCATCGCCAAGGCGCTCGCCAGCACCCCTGACCCAGTATAGGGAATTCTCATCAACTCCAGCATCCCCTGAATCGTCCCATCTTCTCCGAATCTTCCGTGGAGGGCTAAAAAGGCGCACTCGATCTTTTCCCTGACCAATTTCTCTGCAATGTCGCTCCCGACGTCGAGGGAGATCACGGGATATCCTTTCTCGCCGAGCGCCTTCAGGATGGCTCTCCCGGTCTTCAACGAGATCTCTCTCTCTCGAGACAGCCCACCCATCATCACGGCGATTTTCTTCTTCTTGAACGACGCCTCTTTCATCTTCTTACCGCCAAGACCCCACCGCCTTTATTCCGCCATGCACCACGTGGGGTGCATGGCAGCCCTGAACCTCACATGGTTCAGGGCGCAATCCGTCCTATGATTCACCCACCACTTTGACCTCCCTTTCGAGGGAAATCCCCTTCCCCTCGTGGACCTTCTTTTCCACAAATTCCATGAGCCGAATCACCTCTTCGGCCTTTGCTTTTCCCAGATTGATGATGAAATTGGCATGGCGCTCTGATACCATCGCCTGGCCGATCCGAAATCCTTTCAGCCCGCTTTCTTCGATCCATTTCCCTGCTGGGCCTTCTTTCGGATTTTTGAATACGGATCCCGCGCTCGGATAATCCAAGGGCTGCTTTCTCCTTCTCATTTCCAAATAGGACTTCACCCGTTCACGGATTTCTTTCTTCTTTCCTTTTTTCAACCCAAACTTGCCCTTGAGAATAATCCAAGAAGACGGAATGGCCAATCCCCGGTAAGAGAATCGAAGCTTCGAACGGGCTCTCTCCGTGATTTCTCCATCTTCCTTCATGAAGGTTACCGAAAGAAGGACATCCTTCAATTCGGCACCCCAGGCTCCCGCATTCATGGCCACCCCTCCCCCTACGGTTCCAGGGATGCCGGAGAAAGGCTCGAGTCCCGTGAGCCCCTTCTGAACGGAGAATTGAACCAGCCGTTGGAGGGAGGAACCCGCTTCTGCCTCGACGACCTCCCCCTCCATCTCGACTTTCTTCATTCCTTGAGTCAAGTTGATGATCCATCCGCGAACTCCTTTATCCTTTACGACTAAGTTGGTTCCGTTCCCCAAAATCAAAACCGGGATTTTCTTTCTCCGGGCATATCGAACGGCCTTTTTCAATTCGTCCCGATTCTTGGGAAACAAAAGGGCGTCCGCAGGCCCCCCCACTTTCATCGATGTGAAATGCCTCAAGGGTGCATCGAAAAGAACTCTCCCCGTAATCAGTCCTAAAGCCCATTGCTTGTAGTCCTTTTGCATCCGCTTCGCGTCTGAGTTCGGAGTTAGGAGTCTTGAGTTCGGAGTTTCTGTATATTTCTCCGAACTCCGAATTAATTACTCCGAACTGCTTATAACCGTTTCACCAACTCCTCTGAAACTTGCCAGATATCTCCTGCTCCCAGGGTGATGACCAGATCCCCCGGCGAAAGGATACGGAGGAGATGCTCAACGATTTCCCCTTTGTCCGCTAAATAACTGACGTCCTTATGGCCGTATTCACGGATTCCCTCAAACAAGGCTTTTGATTCAACGCCTTCTATCCGATCTTCTCCTGCCGGGTAGATGTCGGCAAGGAGAAGAACATCGGCGTCATAAAAAGCAGTGAGAAAATCCTTAAACAGGGCTTGCGTCCTCGTATACCGATGAGGCTGGAATACCGCAATGATCCTTTTCGCCCAACCTGTTCGTGCAGCCTTGAGCGTTGCCATGATCTCCACAGGGTGATGGCCATAATCATCCACGACGAGGATTCCCTTCTTCTCTCCTTTGATCTGGAAGCGTCTCTGAATCCCGCTGAATTCGCGCAGCGTTTCCTGGACGACCCGAAAGGGAATATCCAGTTCAAAAGCGGTGGCTACTGTGGCGAGGGCATTGTAGACGTTATGGATTCCTGGCATCCGGAGGCTCAACCTGCCTATTCCGCGACGATCGTGGACCACGTCAAAGGAGGTGGAGAGCCCTTCGAATGTAATCTCTTTCGCTTGAAAATCAGCCTGTGTGGTCAACCCGTATGTGGCAAACCGCTTCTTCAACCTG
>Ga0209253_10006345_pt1 | contig 10254 bp, 12 predicted proteins | sample FrelakmetBRP12BR_FD_187145 | JGI IMG/M metagenome (GOLD analysis project Ga0209253, IMG submission 187145) | Freshwater lake sediment microbial communities from the University of Notre Dame, USA, for methane emissions studies - BRP12 BR (SPAdes)... | ecosystem: Environmental > Aquatic >...
CACTCATGAGATCGTCCGGAAGGTTCAAAGTTATTCTCATGCATATCTCCTATACATATTCTAAATACATATATGAGATATGTCAAGAAGGGATGAATTAAGGGCATCTCTCTTAGCGGTCCTCAATAGAGCAGGACGGATAAAATATTTACAATTCTCACACGCCTTAACGGCCGAGAAATTTTTTCAGGCCGACGGCATTCTCCGGAAAAGCAGAGAGGATTTCCTCATCCAAATAATTTTCGAGCGCCCTAGCCCCGTGCACCTCAGAATTTTAGAACCCTATCTTTCTTCTCGCCCGAGTACGGGCGGGTGCCATCAGTTGTCGGGTCGCCTCGAAAATTCCCTTTATCTCTTTGTCATGGGCATGGGGTCCGACACGTATTTGAATCCTGCAACCTCTTTCAGCCTAGCTTGATATGCTTTAATGATAGCCATTGATGAACTGCCGTCAATTTCCTCACCTGATTCTTTGGATTTTAGAGTCCCTGCGCCTGCAAACGCATCGACATAAGCGTAATGTTGGATCGGACTCTGCTTGCTCATTATGCCGGCATATGCCTTTGCATATTCTTTGATAATATTCAGTTTTAGTTCTGTCCAGTAGCCAACAACGTCAAGTTTTTCATCCATATCAATGCTCTTCCTCATTCTCATCCTTCGTCTTATCCCAAAGGACTATCCCCTCCCTGACAAGAGACAGGAATTCCCGGTCATCTTTCTCACTTATGAGCAATTCCACGGGAGAATGGCGTCAACAACCCTCCTGCATGCTTCGAGCTGATCGGTCACGAAGCATGCAGGAGGAGTGGGCTAAAATCAAACACTTAATCGCCGAACGCGGCAAAACCTACAAAACCCCGAAGGAAGCCCGGGAACAAATGTCCTGATTTGTTACACAATTATTACGACTTTTCCACGGGCGTATCCTTTTTCAAGATACCGTAGGGCCTCAGCCGTCTCGTTCAATGGGTAACGTTTATCTATAATGGACTTTACTTTGCCCGCTTTAATTAACTCTATAATGAATAGCAGATCTTTTTGGTTCATTTTTCCAACCACGATTCCCATATTCTTAACGCCAGTCATTGACATGAGCATGAGTTGGAATATTCGAGCCATAGAACCGCCTGCCAAGACATAAATTCCACTGGAGCTTAATATACGTTTATACTTTGAAATTGAACGATATGCTGCAATATCAAAAATCAGGTCATATTGCTGCTTATTTTTGGTAACGTCTTCTTGAGTGTAATCAATGACATGGTCTGCGCCAATTGAGCGCACAAGGTCCATTTTTGTCGTGCTGCAAACGCCAGTTACCTCAGCTTCGAATGATTTGGCAATCTGTACTGCAAAAGTACCCACACCACCAGAGGCTCCGTTTATCAAAACCTTTTGCCTCGCCCGAATCTGACCTTTATCGCGAAGACCCTGCAAAGCTGTGAGTGCTGCCATTGGTACAGCCGCTGCTTCTTCAAAAGTTAGACTGGCCGGTTTCAGCACAAATCTATTTTCATCAACACATACATACTCGGCAAATCCTCCGTAGCTGCCTTCTCCGAAAACTTCATCTCCAGGCCGAAACTGCTTGACATTGCTGCCAGCCTCTTCAACCTGCCCCGCTATGTCAGCTCCAAGTATCTTGTGTTTTGGTTTTAGAAGACCGGCGCCCATGAGCCTGATCAAGAACGGGTCAGCTCTCAGGTGACGCCAGTCATATGCATTTGCGGATGCCGCATGGACTTTTATCAATATTTCATTGTCCTTGGGAATGGGTTTTTCCACCTCTTTAAGTTGAAGAACATCAGGGGGTCCAAACTTTGTGTAAACGATTGCTTTCATAAAGTTTTATATCCTTTCAGATGTTTTTATTGCTTGAAATCGACCTAGATTTTTATTTTAGTGAGACAATCTTCCAGCTTCCGTCCTTTTGTTTTTTCAAAAAGCAACTTCTTCATCTTCACCTCCTTAATTTTGATATAACAATTTTTTGAGCATCGGAGAATAATGACGCTATTCGTCTTTGGCGCGTGTCGCCCTTTACGGCATACCTCTCCATGCGCTTGACGAAACCCTGGTACATGGAGAGTGCTGCCTGCTCGTAAAATTTATTGATGCCCTTTCTGCGTTCCGGAGAGATCGCACGGTAATACCCCGGGCCAGGGTTCATTGTTACACGGACCCGATAATCCTCGCATGATTTGATCGCCGCATCGACAAACGCTATCTCGTAATCCGCATCCCCCTCGCCGGCCAGCCGTCGTTTCATCGCCGTAAGAGCAGCGAACGGTTTCTTCAACGATTCCGGCAACTCAGCGGGAGCCTGTGCTTGAGGACCTTTTTCGGGAATGAGAGCTGGAAATACAGGGTAGGCCGTGGTCGGGGATTCCCCGGGCCATCCTCCCTCCGTTGTAATCTCAATTTTCGCATTTTCCGGTAATTCATTGTACATGAGAACGGCTTCATCAGACGACTTGACATTCATGCCCCGGCCATTGACCTTAACCGACTTCACATTGGGCCCGCCGTTAAGACATGAAAGGGTGAGTCTCTTATCCCCAAAGCGAACCGGTGTCTTCTGTGTGTAACGAGTGATCGATCCCGGGACACGAGGCCGGAGAATGAGCCTGTCGGACCGATATTCAAAATCGAAGAGTCCGCGGATCGTCGCCGCAGGTATGGCAAAGTTATCGATCATCACGCTTATGCCGCCGACCTGATGCTGGCCTGTATCGGACCATGGATTATTGGTGTTTTCACCGAACTGCGACCAGGGCGCATCCATCCGGAAGTCCTTGGCCCATTTCATGGCCCGTGAAACAGAACGGCGAATGTCCTCGAATTTTCCTAGGCGGTAGTACATCAGAATGGCCCGGCCTTCCACGGTGCCCCAAACCCCTCCGTTTACCCAATCGCCGAATTGATGGAAGCCACCCATCCCCTCACCTGTTGTATGGCCCCAATTCCAATACGTATCATCCAACCCAGGCGCGTTGGTCAGGAGAAAGTCGAAAGGACGAATGGCCGGAAAACCGGCGATATGTTTGTAAATGTTTTCAGCGGTTTTATTGTCTACAACCCTAAGGCCCCCGGCGTCAGCATTGGCCACGCCTTCAAGGTAGCCAAACCGTTCCTGTCCCAGCACACCATGTTTGACACCTCCCGGCTCCATGCTCTTGGCGAAATAACCATCGGATGTCAGCAGCAGTGGCAGTGACTCACGTGTGATCTTTTGCCGGCGCCCGTACTCGTCGAGCTTCTCTTTGTCACCGGCCAGCTTATACAGCTCAACCATCCGGTCCAGGGCGGCAAGATAGGTGATCGAGAGCCCCGTCAGATAGCCCTTTCCGAAAGTCCCATCGGGTTGTTTGACTCCACCGTAGCTCGGGGCAAGGAGGTTGCTGGCGGGACCTACGAGGAACAGATTGTTTTTAGCGTCCCTGGTTTTCTCGATAAAATAGCACGCCCGTTCCATCTTCGGCAGATAGTCATGGATTGCTTTCAGATCGCGGCTAGCCAGCAGGATCTCGGCCTGCATGACCACGCCGGCTGCGGCGGCTTCATAGAACCAGTCGTGAACATTCTGGTCGCCATCGCCCTGCTTGAAACCAATTTCATTGGGACGGGCCATATCGCCAAGACTTCCATCTGGTGCCACCAAGTGGGAAAACGAGGAGCCCGTGGGGCTTCCTCCCCACAGGCTCATTCGCTTTCCATCCCCTTGGTTATCCCAGTGCAGGTCCCACGATCGCTGCAACATGGAGAACCACGGCTCCTCGAGAAAAGGGGTCGCGGAGTAGGAAAACCCGTAACTGTTCTGGATCCACCAAGCATCCCAGCCGGCGCCTTCGACGAAAGTGTCCCATTCGGGTTTATAGACCATGGTCAGGTTGGGAACTATCGGGTTGGGATGGAAAAAAGCGAACGATTCATCGATCAGACGCAGAAAATCGACATCTCCGGTACCCGCGCAGTATTGGCCATCGTAACGGCCGGCCCTCGGGACGCACTGCCAACTGAGCGATGCAATTGCCATCAAGAGAATTATTCTTTTGCCGATGAACCTTGATTTCAGGAGCGACAACGATTTCTCCCTATCCTGGCTCGAATCTTCACCCTGTCGAATTTGGGATCGGCGATCTGTTTCTCCTGCCAGGGAGCCATTTTTTGCGCTTCAGCGGGAAAAGAAAGGCAGACAATAATGCCAATAGCAATTCCTGTTAAGATTTTCATCCGAGGCTTCATTGAGGAGGAATTCGGGGTCAAACCGGTTCTTGGAGATTTGTCATTCGCGGCCATCGGTTCCTTCCTTTGTTTTCCTCCTATTATATTTCCCTTCCGAGATGAACGTCAAAAGATCCATGAATCCGGGGTCAAACCTGCTCTTTGCGCACTCTCCCCTGGGACAGTCTTGGAAGGGAATCCTTTCCAAGGTTCCCTTCCAACGGTCGCTATGCTCCCTGCCATCCTTCCAAGGACCATATTGCAATGTATCGACTGGGGGGAAAAAGCGTTAAATAAGTAGGTTTGACCCCGGCCTCCCTCGTTTTGCCAATTCGAGAAAAGCCCGACCTCTGGAACGTCTTATTTCAAGACAATAGATAATCAAAACGCTTGACAATAGTATCTATAGTGATATCATGAATAATGATGCCATCGGTGCCATTCTAAGAAGAATAAGGCGCAATCCCAAAAATGTGCGCTTCAACGATCTGCTCAAGGTCTGCGATTATTACTTCGGACCGCCAAGACAAAGCGGAGGCAGTCACAGGGTATACAAGACACCTTGGCCGGGAGATCCGAGAATCAATATTCAGAATGACAAAGGCATAGCCAAGGTTTATCAAGTCAAGCAAGTATTGATTGCCATCGATACGCTGGAGACGAAAAATGAGCCAGAAAACTGACCGATATACATATAGAATCACCTGGTCTGAGAACGACAGGGAATTTGTCGGGTTGTGCATCGAATTTCCCAGCCTCAGCTGGCTGGCCAAGAGTCCCGAGGCGACCTTAAAGGGAATTCGTAGGGTTGTAAATAAAGCCGTCCAAGATATGGAGAACAATGGAGAATCCCCTCCCCCTCCGATCTCAGGAAGATCATACAGCGGAAAATTCGTCGTCAGGATACCCCCGCAAGTCCACCGCGCTCTCGCGATCAAAGCCGCTGAAGAAGGAATCAGCCTCAACCGGCTCATCAGCGCCAAGCTGACCGGCCCGTAAAACTATCGAGGAATCCATAAGACCGTAGTGAGATAAATATCAAATGAGAAAGCGATTAAAAAAGAAAAAAAGATCTTGCGCTCTTTGCAAACCACACAAAATGGGCAAGGCATTGCGCTGGAAGGCGGCGGACTACGATAGGCTCGTGAGTGACGAAAAGGAAATCAAGAAGGCTTTGCGGCGCGCAACTTAAGTTTTAAAAGAAAAGGAACCGTCTCCCTTTTTTCCCGACCCTAAGAAATTCTCATTATGCGGTCGTTCAGCCATTTGCGCTTTAATTTCTCCCCAGGACCAGGGCTCAAATCCGTGGCCGTCGACACCGACGTCGAGGGATTTTCCGAGCGCCTGAAGCCGGCCATGGCTGTGCCCGAATAGATGCCAGGAATCAAAGTGGCTCTTATTCCAGACTCTAAGGCAGTAATGGCAAAGGACGACCGCATATCCCTCGATAACGATATCCATGAGATCCGCGATCTGAAGAAAGCGGCCGGAGTATTTCTTGTTCAATTTCTTATCATGTCCTCCTCTGATTAGGATAATATCGCCGTTCAGCCGTTCGATGATGGGCCCCCCGCCCCCCCAGGCAAAATCTCCCAGATGATAGACAAGGTCTCCTTTCCCGACTCTGGCGTTCCACTTGGCGATAAGGGCCTCGTTCATCTCTGCTACTGAAACAAACGGGCGTTGGCAAAAATAGATGATATTAGCATGATTGAAGTGCGAGTCTGCCGTAAAATAAATATTCTTCATAGCGTAATCCTCCTCATAGAGACAAAAGGAGAATCTCAATTCCTTGGTCGAGAAGTCGGCGGGCTTTTTCAAACCTGGAGCGGATTCCGTGCAGGTCCGAAAGGGCGATAACTTGCATGATCAATAGCTTTCAAGGCACAAGATCAGGGCTTTCGAGGCGGATAATATCGCGCGATCTAAAAGCTGTCAACACTGAAGCAGGAATTCCCGGCTTTCTTTCTCACTTATGAGCTTGCCCTTGGGCTTCAAAAGCCTACTCTTCGCTTTGACGGCACTGGAGGATGGGCCATAAGTTTTTTAATAGCATGAAAAATTGCTGGCGCGGGCCTCCCCAACTTGAAATCACAATCCGTGATTTCAAGTTTCGGAATTCTTTCTCGGATAAATGAAAAAATAATTCTTATTTGGAGAAATTATCATCCGTGGCTGCTTGTTGGCATTCGATGATTCAATCCCCCCGCCTAGCTTCCCGGGCATTGACAATTGTATAATATTTGTTACAATTGTAACATTAATTATAAGGAGAAACGAGATGGTTTTTCACAAGTCTCTGCTAGCCGTCCTCAATTCCAAAACAAAACAAAAAATCATCGGCTTCCTATTAAAGCACGAAGCTTTGATGAGCGAGCGAGAAATTGCCGCCGTTTCAGGCGTCTCTCATATGAGTATCAATAGAATCATGCGCGAGCTGGCGGAAATAAACTTTGTCCACTTCGTCCGGGCCGGAAGAGCTCACCTGTGGAGGATTAATCGGGGCAGCTATGCTTTTCATATTTTATCCGGGTTATTTAATACTCTATCGCAGAAAACAGCGTCGTTCGAAGACCTCAAGAGGACGATTCTGGACAGGCTTCGACTTCCCTCCGTAGAGAACCTAATCCTATTCGGCTCTGTCGCTATGGGCAAGGAACGATTCGATAGCGACATCGATCTCCATATTCAAGTCAAGGATGAATCCAAAAAGCAAGAAATCGAGCAGGCCGTCGAAGGACTCGTCCTTTTTTGTCTGGAAAGATATGGTAATCCACTTTCTCCCTATATTCTGACCAAAAAAGAGTGGAAAGAGAGAAATAATCCTAAACTTGCTGAAAAGATCGAAAAAGGCATCACCCTTTATCCTTAGAGGCAGAAAAGGCGCTCAAAGACGCAGAGCGATTTTTGGCGTTTGTGCGCAAGGAACTGCCGGAGCCCCAAGTCAAAAAGGATGAATCCTAAGCCACTTATGTGGTCTGACCTATACTTGACCAGACAGCGAGTGTCAAATAAGGTTCGTTCGCCGATACCCTATTTCTTGACTTCCTTAAGACTGTCTATCCTTCCCAGACATAGCGGAAGTGGCAGCAATCGTCGCCTTTCATTAACGTTTTTGTTCGTATAAATTTGAGTCGCTGGTCAAAGGCGGCGGCCATCGCTTCATCCCCATAGCAGATGCTGGCAAAGCCGATATCCCCTGCGTTCGCTTCCCGGAACGTCTGAGCCCAGAGACATTCGGTCACCTTCATTTCGTATGATTTTGGCGTGTCCTCGATACTCTGAGAGGTGTAGGCGCGTGACCAGAAGTGTTTTCTGTGTTCCGCGTTGTCGATGGTTGTTTCCAGTGTGTCCATGCTGAAGAAAGCGTCACGGTCCTTTTTTTGAAGCCGCTGGGCGAAGCTTCTTGTCTGTTGAGCCCAGTAAATACCGGTGGCCTCTTTTACCGGAATCCGGGGTCAACCGGAATCCGGGGTCAAACCTACTCGTTACGCATCCTTCCCTGGAAAATAGTGCGTAACGAGTAGGTTTGACCCCGATTTTCGCCGGATCTTGCTTATTTCAGAGCGGAATTAAGGTTGTTTTCTTGCATTATCTTAAGCATACTAATACAGAACAAAATCGTTCCGGTAAAAAATGATATATGCCTGGGCTTCTAATAAAACCAAAAGAATTTTAATTCATACTCTTATTGAGAAGAGCGATTTATTGGAAGAGAAATAGACATGGATCTAATCATTTTCGAAGACAGCATCAAATATGATGCCTGGGCTAAGCCTTTGCTAGTGTTCCCTCTTGTTTTGCTCATTGTTCTAGGGATTTTGTTCTATATCGATGCCCATTATTCAGATATCTTTCCCAAAGAGCCCGGAACAGAATCAAAGACAGCTTCTGCAGTCCTGTTTGCCTCAACAGTCTTTGTCCTGGCCATCTATTGGCTTGTTCTGCCGCGCAAAATTTTTGTCACTCAGGAAGGCATTAAGATAAAATTTAGCGGTTTTTCTTGGAATATTCCGTATCGGACCATCAAATCCGTCAAGCCCGCGAAGGGAATAATCGTCTGGTGGGCACACAGTTTTATCACTTCTTACGGAAGCCAAATAGAAATTGTCAGGAAGAATAGATTTAAGATCAGAGTCTCTCCCGGCCGGCGAGATGAATTTCTGCAACATGCGAACAAAGCTCTTGAAGATTGGATGCAAATACACCGGTTTGCTAGCGATACCGGCTAAAGAGTGCAGCAAAGAATATCGTCCATCTTACAGATCATTTCGAGTTGAATTCAGTTCTTTATCGACGAGGCGCTTTCCTTGGGGAAATGAGATAATCTTGCCGCGATTCAGACAATCCTTGAATTTCTGCTTCATCTTCCGTCTTGTCCCAGAGGACTATCCCCTCTCTGACAAGAGACAGGAATTCCTTGTTGTCTTTCTCACTCTTGAGCAATTCCACGGGAGAAAAAATCACGGGCTCGATCTTTAGGTGTTCGAAGCCTTTCAAAAACTTGTTGTTCCGTATCAGTCGCTGCGCCTCTTCCTTCTCTTCTGAAACAATGAACAAATCTACATCGCTCCTGGAACTATCCTCGCCTCTGGCGCAGCTTCCGTACAGCACGACTTCCGAGGCGAAGCTTCTCATCTTATCGATAAGAGGCCGGAGCAGGGCGATGGAAATAAAGATCTTAAAAGGCTTAAAAATAGGATCTGATTGATTGAAAGAATAAAAAAGCATTTTTCCGACCTGCCGCCGCATCATCTGGTCAGACCATGACAAGATTATCAAACTCGGCTTGACAATGGATGCCAAGTCAAAAGGCATCCTATTTTTGTGCATCGGAGAATAACGATGCTATTCGTCTTTGGCGTGTGTCACCCTTGACGGCATACCTCTCCATGCGTTTGACGAAACCCTGGTACATGGAGAGTGCTGCCTGCTCGTAAAATTTATTGATGCCCTTTCTACGTTCCGGAGAGATCGCGCGGTAATACCCCGGGCCAGGATCCATTGTTACACGGACCCGATAATCCTCGCATGATTTGATCGCCGCATCGACAAACGTTATCTCGTAATGCGCTTGTTTCCAACGGCGCAGCAATAAATATAACAGGTCTAATTGACGGGGTCTAATTCATCGTTACAGCAAAAAGTCTGACCAGGCTTTAGGGCGAGATCCCGGGTTTTTGTCTTATAGCGAACGGCCAAGGCGCCCCCTTTATCGGATTTAATTTGTGCTTTCACAAGTTTTCCATCTTTCCATGAAAGTCCGACCTCAAAGCCGCCACGGGCCTTCAGGCCTTTCACTTCACCGTTGACCCAGACATCAGGCAATGCAGGCAAAAGCTTTAAAACATAACGGTTTCCTTCTTGAATATGGCTCTGCAATAGCATTTCGGCGATGCCGGCCGTTGCCCCGAAGTTCCCGTCGATTTGAAACGGCGGATGCCCGCAGAAAAGGTTGGGATAAGTCCCTCCCGCATTGGACATGTTGACGTCGTATTGATCGATCGGGCGAAGCAGGTTTTTCAACAGTTGATATGCGCGATTCCCGTCTTCGAGTCTCGCCCAAAAGTTGATTTTCCAGGCCAGCGACCAGCCCGTTCCGATATCAGTCCTTACCTCCAGGCTTTTTCTTGCGGCCGCGGCTAAATCAGGTGTTTTTTGAGGATCAACCTGGTTGCCCGGATGAAGCATGTAAAGGTGGGACACATGACGGTGGGTCGGCTCCGTCTCTTTGAATTCTTCTCTCCATTCCATTAGTCGGCCGTCCGATCCGATCCGCGGCAGGGCAAGATTTTTTAGGGCGGCGTCGATTTCCGGCAGCAACGGATTTGAATCTTTGAGTGCATCCGCCGCTTTCAGCACATTAGTGAACAGTTCATGGATGACTTCCTGATCGTGCGACGGTCCCATGCTCATCTGACTTACGGAGCCGTCAGGGGCGACAAAGGCGTTCTCGGGTGAAGTTGCCGGACCGGAGACAAGCCGGCCGGTAAGAGGGTCGTTCACCAGCCAGTCGAGGTAAAACCG
>Ga0209253_10006346_pt1 | contig 10253 bp, 10 predicted proteins | sample FrelakmetBRP12BR_FD_187145 | JGI IMG/M metagenome (GOLD analysis project Ga0209253, IMG submission 187145) | Freshwater lake sediment microbial communities from the University of Notre Dame, USA, for methane emissions studies - BRP12 BR (SPAdes)... | ecosystem: Environmental > Aquatic >...
GTTTCCGGTGGGAAACTCGGTGATTGGGATACCTCCCGTCTATCTCCAGGCGATTACCAGTTGGCTTTGGTGGTGGTGGACAACCAGGCCAAGGCCTCCACGCCTTGTATCATCCAGCTCAGGGTGGCGCTCCCCCCACCCCTTACACCTGGTCCTTGAAAAGGTCTAATCTCTATGCCCGAAATCGAAATTCGCCCGGCTGTTGCAGCCGATATCCCCCTGCTCATCGGATTGGATCATACTTTCGCCACCGACCATGTCTGGCAGATGGAATTTCTCCCTGAACACGAACAGAGCCAGATTAGCGTGAATTTTCGCAAAGTGCGCCTGCCGCGTTCTGTCCGCGTGGATTATCCCCGCCCGGCGCGCTCCCTTACAGAAGACTGGACCCGTCTGTCCGGTTTGTTAGTCGCGGTACTGGAAGAGCAGCCCATCGGCTATGCCGGGCTGATTTTGGACCGTATCACCAAAGCCACCTGGGTAACTGACCTGGTGGTAGATAAGCCCCTGCGCAGACAGGGTATTGGCAGCGCGCTGCTTTTGGCTGCGGCTGAGTGGGCTACCACGATAGACAGCCATACCCTGGTGCTGGAAATGCAACCCAAGAACAATCCTGCCATCCGGTTATCCTTCAAGCTGGGCTTCGAGTTCTGTGGCTATAATGATCTTTATTATCCCGATCATGAGATCGGAGTCTTTTTTAGAAAATCGATCTAGCTGAGGTATAGTTCTTTTTTTATAGTCCTGTTTACCGTTATGTATGAAATTCTGACCCATTCCTTACGGGCGCTAAACAGCTTCCTCACAGCCGGCATTGCCATAACGGCTTTCTCGCTGCTCTTATACGCGCTTTCCTTCAACCTGCGCGACCGGGTCGTACGTACCTTTGCCTTCATTCTGGTCTGTGTGGTGATCGTTTTCGTCGGGGAAGCCTTCAGCAGCGTCGCCAAAACGCCAGCTCAACTCGAATTCTGGCAGCGTGTACAATGGGTGGGGATCATCTTTATGCCAGCCGCGTACATACACCTGTCAGACGCGCTGCTTTCCACCACCGGCAGGCCATCCCGCGGCCGCCGCAGGCTGTTCGTCCGGTTGATGTACCTGGCTAGCATAAGTTTCTTGATCGTTTTGCCATCCAACCTGCTGGTCGGTCCGCTGCTCCAGGATGCCCAACCAGCACCACATTTGCAGCGCACCTGGCTGACCTGGATATTCACCTGCTTCTACATCCTGGCGATGGTGCTCTCGTGGATGAATTTCTGGCGTGCTTACCAGCGCACCGTGACGAGTGCTACCCGCCGCCGGATGACTTATCTGCTCATCGGTGCTCTGGCTCCAGCGCTCGGCTCTTACCCTTACCTGCTCTTCGGGTCAGAGTTTGCCAACCACTTCCCCCTCATCTTCTGGTTTACGGTCACGCTCAGCAATCTATTTGTGACTTTCTTGCTGATCCTGATGGCTTACGGCGTGGCATTTTTCGGGGTACCCTGGCCCGACCGGGTTGTCAAGCGCCGGCTCTTCAAGTGGATCATGCGCGGCCCGGTTACGGCCTCCACCGTTCTGGTGATTACAACTGTGATCAAGCGGGTGGGCAGCCTGCTCGCGCTGGACCTATCCGCTGTCATCCCCGTCTTTATGACCGGCTCGATCTTGATCCTGGAACATCTGATTACCCTGGTCGCTCCGATCTGGGAGCGCCGTCTGTTCTTCGGAAAAGACCGGGCAGAAATGGAATTGCTCCAAACGCTGGATGAACGCCTGCTGACTCTGGGGGATTTACAGCAGTTTCTGGAGGCAATCCTGGCGGCAGTCTGCGACCGCCTGCAAGTATCCAGGGCTTTCATCGCCACCCTGGGCGCCCAGGGAATAGAGACGCTTATTATGATAGGAGGTGATCATTCGCTGGAAGAAAGTGAATTACCTGTCAGCATGATTCAAGCAGCTGCCCAAAACGGCCGGGAGCAAGTTCTATTCGCTTGGGGTGATCACTGGCTCGTTCCCCTCACCGACCAGGCTGGCAGCATGAATGAGTTGATAGGTCTGATGGGTGTGGCGCGCAAACCGGACCAACCCCTGGATGAAGAGCAGTTGGATGCCTTGCATATCCTCGCCCGTCGAGCGGCGCTTGCGATCCATGACCGTAACCGGCAGGAACAGGTCTTTAGCTCTTTGGAGGAGTTGACCCCGCAGATGGAGTGGATCCAACGTCTGCGTGCCGCCTCACGCTATGATGGCACCGAGATCCTGACCACGCCCGATTTCTCACTCGAACAGAGCGAGCTTTCGCCCCTGGTAAAGGATGCGCTAACCCACTATTGGGGCGGCCCAAAGCTGACCGGAAGTCCGTTATTAAACCTGCAGGTGGTCCAGAAGATCGCCAGAGAGCATGAAGAGACTTCCACTAACGCCCTGCGCACGCTGCTGCGCAACGCGATCGATCACGTTCGCCCAGAAGGAGAGAGACGATTTACTGCGGAATGGATACTATACAATATTCTGGAACTAAAATTTATGGAGGGCCGCAAAGTACGCGAAGTTGCCATGCGGCTGGCAATGTCGGAAGCAGATCTATACCGCAAACAACGAGTTGCGATTGAATCAGTAGCCAAAGCGATCCTCGAAATGGAACAGGCGGCCAGGCGGGAAATATCTGCTGAAATAGAACCGGATTTGGATACCATTCAACAAACAAATGAGTTTGCTCGGGGAGGTAATTTTAATGGTAATTAAAAAACGTTACCATGATGGACAAGGCACCCCACCCCCACCTATGGATGAATCCTGGTGGGAAGCTGTATTGGCGGAAGAGGTGGCTCATAGCACTCCAGCCACGCCCAGGGCTGCCCGCCCTACCGCTCATACTGCCAATACACACGTTTCAAATAGCGAGGAATTGCCGGAAGGAGAGCCAGAAGCCGCAACGCTCGACTGGCAGAAGGCGACCGAGCTTTACGAGCAAGATCAGGTGGTGCACATGCTGGTCACCGGATGCAACCGGGGTGGTTTGCTGGTAAACGGCAACCAGTTGCAGGGATTCGTCCCCGTTTCGCACCTGATTGAAGCGCCCTGCCCGACCGTTGACGTAGAACAGTGGCTCTCGAATTATGTTGAGCAATCTTTGGATCTGAAAGTGATTGAATGCGACCGGGAACGCGGGCGGGTGGTTTTCTCCGAACGCGCTGCGCAATCCAGCCCAGGCAGCCGGAACTTGCTATTGAGAAACCTGAACCCCGGCACATGTGTGGTCGGGATCGTAACCAATATTACCGACTTTGGGATTTTTGTCGACTTAGGCGGCGTCGAAGGTCTGGTACACGTCTCTGAGATTTCCTGGGGCAGAGTGCAACACCCGGCTGAGGTGATCTCTCTCGGTCAAAAGATCGATGTGTATGTTATCCAGGTCGATCCAAAACGGGCGCGCGTCGCTTTGAGCTTGAAACGTCTGCACCCCAACCCCTGGGAAACCGCTGAAAATCGTTACTCTCCCGGTCAGGTTACCGAAGCAGTGATCACCAGCATCGTTCCGTTTGGCGCTTTTGCCCGCCTGGAAGAAGGACTGGATGGATTGATCCATGTATCAGAGATCAATGCGAACGATAACGAACAGCGTCTGGTAGATTGCCTGCAAGAAGGCCAAAGGGTGACTGTGCGCATCCTGCACGTCGACGCGGCCAAACAACGCCTGGGGCTGAGCCTGAAGCTGGACAGCGAGGCTGTGCTGTTTTAGCTGTTCCAGTTTTATAAGTCGACGAGCGCATGCCTTAATGCGTATGACGTCGCGGTATAACAAATTATCGGCCAAGGACAGGAAATCTGCATGAAATCCTGGTGGAAGGTTGCCTTTGGAATCCTTTGCGTGTTGCTGGGGGGTGGGTTAATCTATCTGGTTAGCAGCCCGCCGCGCGGCGTTCCGCTGCAACTGCTTCCCCTGCCATCGCCTGCTCCAATCCAGGTCCATGTGGCTGGCGCGGTCATCCATCCAGGGGTCTACTCCCTGCCCGCCGGGAGCCGCCTCGAGCAAGCGATTCAAGCCGCCGGCGGCGCTGCCTCATCGGCCGATCTGCAGGCGTTAAACCTGGCCGCGTTCCTGGAAGATGGCAGCCAGCTGCTAGTCCCCACCAAAGCCCCCCTGGCGACAGCCACCCCGAACAACCCTCAGGTTCGTGCAACCGACCTTCCAACCCAAGTCTCCGATTGGAAAACCCCCACCCAAACCGTCACTTTCCCGATCAATATTAATACCGCCACCCTGCAAGAGCTGGATGCTCTACCCTATATCGGGCAAATCCGAGCCTCCGAGATCATCGCCTACCGCCAGGCACACGGTCCGTTCAAACGCATCGAGGATCTATTAAAGGTATATGGCATCACCCAAGAAGTATTCGACCGGATCAAGGGCTTGATTACGGTTGGTACTTGATGTATGCATGTCATCTCAGATACACAAGTGCAACTTTTTCTCGCCTCCAGCGTAGATGAGTTATGTATATCAGAATTAAGGAGATTCGAGATGACTGGTGAAAGGAAGAAACTTTACCGTTCACGCACCGATAGTATCATCGCTGGTGTATGCGGTGGAATGGGAAAATACTTTGATGTCGACACGACATTAATCCGCCTGGTGTTCGTAATTGCAGCAATCCTGGGCGGTCACGGCCTGCTGGCTTATCTGATCTGCCTGATCTTGATCCCGCTGGAGCCGGAAGACAGGCCCGCCGAGGCGGTGATCGAAGCCAGCCAGCCGCCCAAGACCGAATGAATGCAGCCTCCTAATTCATTCAAAACAACCAAAAGTGCTGTCTGAAACGAGCCGTTCAGACAGCACTTTTGTTAGATCAGGTATAGTACTGCTATACTCTTGCTACAGTCCCGCGTTCCATCAGATAATCGCTATACCCACCCGCATACCCGATCAACCGCTCAGCCTCGATTACCAAAATCCGCTCGACCGTCCGGTCGAGGAAATAGCGGTCGTGCGAGATGACCAGCACAGTACCGACGAACTCGTCCAGAGCGGCTTCCAGCACCTCCGCCGAGGCAATGTCCAGGTTATTGGTTGGCTCATCCAGCAGCAGGAAGTTCGCTCCCGAGAGCACCAGCAGTGCCAGTTGTAGCCGGCTGCGCTCGCCGCCGGAAAGCTCACCCACCTTTTGAGTAGCCTGCTGGTAGGTGAATAGATAGCGGATCAAGAAAGCTACCGCAGCCTGCTCGCTCAGATTGCTGGCGTAGCGCACCGTGTCGATCAGGTTCTGGTTAAAATCCAGCGTCTCGTGCTCTTGGGCGTAGTAGCCGACCTTTACGCTTGGTCCCAATATCACCTCGCCCATTTCGGCTGGCTCCATCCCCAGGATCAGGCGCAGCAGCACCGACTTACCCGAGCCGTTCGGTCCGATCAACCCGACCCGCTCGCCATGCCGGATGACCTGGTCTACCTCCGTGAATATGCTGCGGCTGCCAAACGCCTTACTAAGACCGCGCAACTCCAACACCTTGTTGGAGCCGCGCCAGCCGTTAAACTGCAAATCCATCCGGCGGCGCTCGAGCAGCGGTTTATCGAGTTTGTTCTGCTCGAAGCGCTCGAGCTGCGTGCGCATCGACTTGAGCCGGCTGGCGAACTTGTCGCTGACCAGCACCCATTGAGCGTAGCGTTTGATCGCCTCTTCGATGCGCTTCTGCTTGCGCTGCTGGATCTGGTACAGCTCTTCCTGGCGCGCCAGCCGCTCCTCCTTATCCATTATGTAAGCGGTATAGTCTCCTGGGAAGGTAGTCAGCTTCCCATCTTCGATCTCGACGATGTGGGTAACCACCGCATCCAGCAGGTAACGATCGTGCGAGACGATCACCACCGCGCCAGGGTATTCGCGGATCAGCTTCTCCAGATATAGTTTGCCGGGCAAATCCAGGTGGTTATCTGGCTCGTCCAGCAGCAGCATGGATGGGCGCAGCAACAATAAACGGGCCAGCCCAACCAGTTTCTTCTGCCCGCCGGAAAGCACCCCCAAGGGTTTCCCCAGATCGCTTTCTGGCAAACCCAGCCCCAGCAACAGCTCGCGCACCCGCCCGGCATAGGTCTCGCCGTCCAGCGCTTCATATTCGTCCAACAAAGCCTGTTGGGTTACCAGAGCGCGCTGCAAGGCTTTTGTGTTCTGATACACTGCTGGGTCGCCCAGGCTGGCTTCTACCCTCTCCAACTCGGCATCGATTTGCGCCAGGCGCGGCTGGCCCGCCAGGGCAGCCTCCAGCGCGCTTTGCCCCGGATCGAGCTCGGGTTGCTGGGCTAAGTAACCAACCGTGATACCCCTGGCGCGCACCGCCGAGCCGCCCGGCTCCGGCGAATATTCTCCGGTGATGACTTTAAGCAACGACGACTTACCCGCCCCGTTCGGTCCAATCAGGCCGATCTTCTGGTTATGCTGGATCTCCCAGGCCAGGTCGCGGAAGATGGTCCGGGCTCCGAGGATCAGGGTTACATTGGAAAGCAAGACGGAAATCATAGTTCTACTCCTGGATTATATAGTACTTCTGGAACAAAAAGCGCCGCAGAGTTACCTGCGGCGCGAGTGAGTCTAAATGAAAATGGTTACAAGGTCACATTACCCTGGCGGCAGGCGCGCTTCGAGGACCCCTCGCCTCATCGGACCCACGCCGGCCTAAAGCTAAAAACTGCTGTTCAGGAAAAAATAGGTATAACATAGCGGACGGATTATACCATCACATTTTCAACTATTGTAATGAACACTATCCCCATCGCCACTGCCGAGCCGGTCTTCTCGAGCACCCACCATGCCAGGGCAACCTGGAAAATCCGGTCGCCGAGCAGAGAGACCGTCTGCCCGCTCCATACCAATGCAAATGGACGATTCTTTAAGGCCCGGAGCAGCCCGAATATCTGCATATACCTCCCCTATTGAGAAGAGGCGCACCGGAACCCCCGGTTCATTCCCGCTGATCCGGGTACATGTTCGAAACGGACGGTCACACGCACACCATTGGCTGGATCTTTGAATGAGCCGCCGCGTAGCACACGCTTTTCGCCCATACCGGGTCCCAGGGGATTCTGGAGCGGGGAGTTGCGGTAGAAAAGATCGCTGAACCAGTCGGCCACCCATTGACGCACATTCCCTGCCATATCCAGCAGCCCGTATGGGCTGGCGCCTGACGGGTAATTGCCCACCGGCGTAGTATCGCCGACCACATCGTTATAATTCGCCAGCCTCGAGTCGACTGGTTTTCGTCCCCAGGGGAAGATACGCCCATCCGTCCCACGCGCAGCTTTTTCCCATTCGGCCTCGGTCGGCAGGCGCCGGCCAGCCCACTGGCAATACGCTACCGCCTGATACCATGTGACATACACGACCGGATGATCGGCATAATCCGGGTTGCCAAAATGGATGCCGGTCGCGGCATGCTGGATATTAAAAGTACATTTGCCAGCCTGGACACATTTGGCGAACATTTCATTTGTCACATCTGTCTTGTCGATCCAGTAAGTGTCCAGGTAAACGGTGTGCCTGGGACTATCGGCGCCTATAATATCGTCATCTTTTCCCATATTGAACTCGCCGGCCGGGATCTCTACCATTACCATGCCATCGACAGTTGAGATCTGAGTGCTCACAACCAACGGCGTAGCCTGCGGTGTTAAACCTTCCCCTCCAGATGTCGGTGTTCCTTCCATAATTGGTGTGACACTCCGCAAATAGGGCAGGTTGGAATGATTCGTTGAACAGCTGGCTAGAAAAGTTAGAAGAATGGGAATCAAAAAGACTGCGCCTCTGATACGCTTAATGTCCATTGCCTCAATTATGTCCCAGTGGAACCACATAGAGGATGATTTTACTACATCCATCGCTACTGTGAATCAAATAGCGCCCGCTTCTTACAGCGAGCGCCACATCCAGCGGGGAGGACAGGATTCGAACCTGCGGCCGAGGTTTTATGCCCCGGCAACCGCTTAGCAGGCGGCCCCAATCGACCACTCTGGCACCTCCCCATTCCATGCTTCCCCACCTTAGCGCATGGATTTTACCATATCCACATGCAGGTGGCAACGTTTCTATTTATATGATCACACAATTCAATAATAAGCTGGAGCAGGTCAATGAATCGCCCTGCTCCAGCTTGAGGTGAAAATCTAATAAATCAGCTGGTCCGGCTTGGTTTCAACGCGCTTGCGAAACACCCAGTATGTCCAGATCTGATAAGCTAAAATAACCGGGACAAAGATAACCGCTACAACCGTCATAACCGTGAGCGTGTAAGGCGTGGACGACGCATTGTAAATGGTCAGGCTGTAATCCGGGCTTATAGTAGAAATCAGTATCCGAGGGAACAAACCGGCGAAGACCATAATGGTGGCAAAAACGACCGTCAGCGAGCCGCTGACAAACGCCCACCCACTCTTGCCGGTACGGATCAGCCAGCCGGTCGCCAGCAGCGCCAGAGCCGCCAGAACCGCCGGGATCAGACCATTGACACCGGCTTTGGTCAGGATATCGGTGGCGAAGAAGGTCCAGACCACGAAGGCCACCGTCAGGACGGTAGCCACAATCCAGGCTTTGAAGGCTGTGGCTTTGGCGCGTTCGGCGATTTCGGCGCTGGTTTTCAAGCTCAGAAAGTTTGCGCCGTGCATGGTAAACAGGCTGACAAAAACTAACCCGCCCAGCAGCGAGAAAGGATTGAGCAGGGGCAGCAATCCGCCCCAGTAATACATCTGCGCGTCGATCGCCACGCCGCGCATCAGGTTCCCGACCGTCACACCCCACAGGAACGCCGGTATCAGGCTGCCAAAGAAGATCGACCAATCCCAGAAATTCCGCCAGGAGGGTTCTTCTTTTTTACTGCGATACTCGAATGCCACGCCGCGCAAGATCAGCGCCACGAGCATCAGCACCAAAGCCAGGTAAAAGCCGCTAAACAGGGTGGCGTATGCTAGCGGGAAGGAGGCAAACAGCGCGCCGCCCGCGGTTATCATCCACACTTCATTCCCATCCCAGACCGGGCCAATCGTATTGATGATCGCTCGTCGTTCCCTGTCTTTCTTGCCCAGGAAAGGCAGCAGGATGCCGACCCCATAATCGAACCCTTCCAGGAAGAAGAACCCGATGAACAGGATAGTTACAATAATAAACCAGAGTATATTGAGGTCCATGTTGTTATTCCTCCACCAGAATCAGTCCGCAGCCGCGGTTTCTTTTACTTTGAGGTCGCTTTTGCCATATTTCATCGCCAGATTGAAGGCCACAATGGTCAGCGTACTATACAGAACACCCATGACGATCAGTGAGAAGGCCACATTCCAGGCCGGCACATTGGGCGAGACGGCATTTTCGACCTTCTGGAGACCAAATACAATCCATGGCCAGCGACCGGTTTCCGCCATCACCCAGCCCATCGTGCTGGCCAGGAAAGGCAGGGCGGGCGCGAACATCAAGATCTTGAGGAAGATGGTTTTCTTCTCTAACTGTCCTCCCCGCGACCAGATCACAGCCAGCAATGCCAGCAAGACCATCAGCGAGCCTGCACCCACCATCAAGCGGAATGCCCAGAAGATAAGCGCCACTGGAGGGACATAATCGCCCGGGCCGAACTGCTGCACGGCTTCTGCCTGCAGCTCGTTGATACCCTGCACTTTTCCAGTGAAATTGTTAAAAGAAAGGAAGGAAAGCATAGCAGGGATTTTCAGCTCAAAGGAGTTGCTCTCGCCTTGCTCGTCGATCCCGGCCACTAAAGCAAACCCGGCCGGCTCCTCGGTCTCCCACAGCGCCTCGGCGGCTGCCATCTTAAGCGGCTGGTGCTGGACCAGGAACTGGCCCTGGAAGTGACCGATTATTGCCACCAGTATTGAGCCGATCAGAGCGTAAGTCGCAGCCCAGCGGAACGAGCGACTGAAGAATTCTAATTCTTTTTTATTTTGTTTGAGCAGGCGATAAGCGCTGAAACCCAGCACCACAAACCCGGCCAGAGAAACACCCGCACTCAGTACATGCGTAAACTGGTAGAAGACATTCGGGTTAGTCACCAGGGCGAAGAAATCCGTCATCACGGCCCGACCGCCCTCAATCTCATAGCCAACCGGGTTCTGCATGAACGAGTTGGCGACCAGGATCCAAAACGCAGAGATGTTCGAGCCGATTGCCACCAGCCAGGCGGCGGTCAGGTGGGCTTTCTTCGAGAGCTTATCCCAGCCAAAGATCCACAAACCAATGAAGGTGGATTCCAGGTAAAAAGCCAGCAGCGCCTCGATGGCCAGC
>Ga0209253_10006348_pt1 | contig 10252 bp, 8 predicted proteins | sample FrelakmetBRP12BR_FD_187145 | JGI IMG/M metagenome (GOLD analysis project Ga0209253, IMG submission 187145) | Freshwater lake sediment microbial communities from the University of Notre Dame, USA, for methane emissions studies - BRP12 BR (SPAdes)... | ecosystem: Environmental > Aquatic >...
GACGGCAAGTGGCAGCAGGACAACGTCTGGGGCGGCATCAAGGACGGCATGATCAAGATGGCGCCGTACAACAAGGTCGTGCCGCAGGACGTGCAGGACCTCGTCAAGAAGGCCGAGGGCGAGATCGCCGCCGGCAAGCTCAATCCGTTCACGGGCCCCATGAAGGACAACACGGGCAAGGAGCGGCTGGCGGCGGGCAAGACGATTGCGGACGCGGACCTGTCCAAGATGGATTACTACGTCGAGGGCGTGGTTGGGAAGCTGCCTACCTCCAAGTAATCGGTGGCCACGCCCTTCTTGGTCACCGTGACGCCCCAACGCGTTGCACCGTCGTCCGGAACTGCGCCGGACGACGGTGAACGCCGTTGGGGCGTCGCGCTGTTTGAGCCAGAAACGAGCGTCTTGCGGGCGGTTACTCCACGTCGCGCGTCGTCGAACGATTCATATCGTGCGTCGTTGCGCGATGCGCGCCAGTCGTGATCCTTCCATTCGAGATTCCTGACCCATGCCAGCAGCTAAACCCGTACGTGCGGCGCGTGACGCCGGAGGCACCACGCGCAAGCCCGCCAACCCGAAAACCGTGAAGCGCGGCGCGCCGCGCAAGCCGCGCCGCGTGGCGTCCGGCGACATCGGACCGACGACGACGCCCACCGCCGTGGAGCGCAACGCGGTGAGCCAGCGCGTCGCCGCGAAGACCGAGGCCGACGCCAACGCGATCGCCGACATCCTGCGCGGCCGCTCGCCGGCCGACGCGCGGGCGCTGGCCAAGGGGCTGCTGAAGGTCAAGTACGCGCCCGACGGCGCGACCGAGCAGGCGCTCGAGCAGGAACTCGCCGACGATTGGCGGACCGGCGGATATCCGTACCGCTACCTGCTGCCGCGCAAGGCCTACGAGAAGCAGAAATACCGGCTGCAGGTCGAGCTGCTCAAGCTGCAGGCGTGGGTCAAGGAAAGCGGCCAGAAGGTCGTCGTGCTGTTCGAAGGCCGCGACGCCGCCGGCAAGGGCGGCACGATCAAGCGCTGCATGGAGCACCTCAACCCGCGCGGCGCACGCGTCGTCGCGCTGGAGAAGCCGACGATCGAGGAACGCGGGCAGTGGTATTTCCAGCGGTACGTCGAGCACCTGCCCACGAGCGGCGAGATCGTACTCTTCGACCGTTCCTGGTACAACCGCGCCGGTGTCGAGCGGGTGATGGGCTTCTGCACCGAGCACGAGTACGTCGAGTTCATGCGGCAGGCGCCGGAGTTCGAGCGCAACCTCGTGCACAGCGGCATCCACCTCATCAAGTTCTGGTTCTCGGTGAGCCGCGAGGAGCAGCGGCGCCGGTTCCGCGAGCGCGAGGCGCATCCGCTGAAGCAGTGGAAGCTGTCGCCGATCGACGTGTCGTCGCTCGACAAGTGGGACGACTACACGAAGGCGAAGGAGGCGATGTTCTTCCACACGGACACCGCCGACGCGCCGTGGACCGTCATCAAGTCGGACTGCAAGAAGCGCGCGCGCCTGAACGCGCTCCGCTTCCTGCTGCACTCGTTCCAGTACACGAAGAAGGACGTCGAGCGGATCGGCGACGTGGACTCGCTGCTCGTCGGGCGCGCGCACATCGTGTACGAGCGCGGCGAACGGTCGAACGGCATCGACATCGTCGCGGCCCACGACGCGTGATGCCGCAGCGGGCGGCGGCCGATCGCCGGCCGCCAGCCGCTAGCCGTTGAGCTTGCGCAGCAGCGCGAGCACCGTCTCGAACGCGCCGCCGTACGGCGGATACAGCAGCTGCGAGGCCGCGAGGCGCGGCTGCACGAACACGGGCTTGCGGTGCGTGAACGTGAGGAAGCTCGCTTCCCCGTGGTAGGCGCCGCTCCCCGACGCGCCGACGCCGCCGAACGGCAGGTTCTTGTGCGCGAAGTGCCACAGCGTGTCGTTGACGGTCACCCCGCCGGCGAGGGTTTCCTTGAGCACCTTTGCGCTGCGCTTGCCTTCGCGCCCGAAGTAGTAGAACGCGAGCGGATGCGGGCGCGCACTGATTCGCGCGACCGCGTCGTCCAGCGATTCGTACGTCTCGATCGGCAGCAGCGGGCCGAAGATCTCTTCGCGCATCACCGCCATCGTGTCGTCGACGCCCACGATCAGCACGGGTGGCAGCTTGCGCGACGTCCGGTCCGGCTTCGCATCGGACGGGTTGAGCGGGATGATCTTCGCGCCCCGTTCGCGCGCGTCGTCGACGAGCGCGGTCAGGCGGCGGAAATGACGCTCGTTGACGATGGCCGTGTAGTCCGGGTTCCTCGAGAATGACGGATACAGCGCGAGGGCCGCCTTTGTGATCGCCGCGACGAAGGCGTCGAGGCGGTCTGTAGGCACGAGCGCGTAGTCCGGCGCGATGCACGTCTGGCCTGCGTTCAGCAGCTTGCCGGACATGAGCCGCGGCGCCGTCAGCGCGAGGTCGGCGTCCGGCGCGAACAGCGCGGGCGACTTGCCGCCGAGCTCGAGCGTGACGGGCGTCAGGTTCGCCGCCGCCGCGAGCGCGACATGGCGCCCGACCGCGGTGGAGCCCGTGAAGAACAGGTGGTCGAACGGCAGCTGCGAAAAGGCACGCCCGACCTCGGCGTCCCCCAGCGCCACGGCGAACTCGTCCTCGGCGAAGCGCGCGGCGACCAGCTCGCGCAGCAGCTCCGACGTCGCCGGAGTCAGCTCCGATGGCTTCAGCAGCACGCGGTTGCCGGCGGCAAGCGCGCCGATGGCAGGCGCAAGCGCCAGCTGCACCGGGTAGTTCCACGGGCTGATGATGCCGGCCACGCCGCGCGGCTGGCGCTCGATGCGCGCGCGGCCCGGCAGAAGATGCAGCGGTGTCGACACGCGCTCGGCCCGCATCCACTTGCGCAGGTTGCCCTGCGCGTCCGCGGCTTCGGCGGCCACGATGTAGAGCTCGGCGAGCCGCGTTTCATGCTCGGAGCGATCTCCGAAGTCCTCGTCGACCGCCGCGGCGAACCGGCCCTCGTTGTCGCGGAGCAGGCTCGCGAGCCGCGCGAGGCGGTCCTGCCGCGTGCGCGCATCGGGATAGCGTTCGCGCGCGAACGCGGCGCGCTGGACTGCGAACAGCCGGTGGAGTTCAAGCGTCGATGGATCGAGTTTTTCGCGTGGAGCGTTCATGAGCAGGGCCTTTGCTGCAGTGCGCCCGCGCTTCGCAGCGCGGCCGCCGGACACTAGTTGGCGGCGCTCGCCGGCGGCCTCGGCACGCGGTGCACGCCGACATCCTTCAGCAGCCGCTGGAATTCGGGCGACTGGTCGATGATCTTCTGGGCGGCCGCGCGCAGGCGGTCCACCGCCTCGTCGGGGAGCACGAACGACGTCGGCAGGTCGTTGAGGTAGGCGACTTCCTTCTTGTCCTGCAGCGCCTCGAACGAGACGTCGATCGGGTAGACCTCGATGTCCGGCACGTTCAGCGCGGCCGGGAGATTGCCCGACGCGCCGACCTGGAACACCCTCGACTCCCGCAGCGATCGCAGCGTCTTCCAGCGCGCGATGATGTCCTTCATCAGCTCGACGGCCTCGTACGAATAGCGGTCGATCGGGACGCCGGTCGCCTTCAGCAGGATCACGAGATCGTTGGGCGGCCGTTCCGACTTGTCCCAGTCGGTCGCGGGCACCGACAGCGAGTTGACGACGAACACGACGATCCTCTTGACCGCGTCGAGGCGCGTCGCGCGTCCCATCGACTGCGCGGCCTCGAGTTCCTCGAACGCCTCGAGCACGCTGCGCATGCCGAGGTTGTCCGCGAGCCCGCCGTCCACCAGGTGCAGGTACGGCCGGTTCTTGCTGTCCGCGAACGCCTCCAACTCCTTGAGCCGCTGCAGCGCGCGCCCGGCAGGCCGCATCGGCTTGTCCCTGTCGCGCATCGCCTTCGCCCAGCCGGGCACCGTCCAGCCGCACGTGCCGCCGTAGTTGTTGAGCGTCACGGGCGACAGCACGAGCGGCACGGCGGACGAGGCCGCCGCCGCCCGCGACAGCGGAACCGAGTCGACGTCGGAACAGATGAGGTCGAAGTCGGTCTGCGTGAACGCGAGGCGCGAGCCGGTGGAGATGTCGGTGGCCGTCGCGACGATCAGCGGCCCGTCGCGGCGGTCGAGGTCGCGGAACGTCGCGCCGTTGAAGAGAATCTGGTCGTACATCTCGGCGGCCATTTCCGAGCGGCCCCAGCCTTCCGACCACAGCGCCGACCAGTTCTTCGGGCTCAGGAACCGCGACAGGAGATCGCCCTGCACGTCGCGCTTCAGGAAGCGCTGCTCGTAGCTGTCGAAGAGCTGGTCGCCGTAGAGGCCGTAGGCGAGGGCCGTGAAGCTACCGCCGGACACGCCGGTGATCACATCGACTTCGTCGAGCAGCCGGACCGTCCTGCCCTTGGGCCCGACGATCTCCGTGCGGCGCAGCGCCTCGAGCACGCCGTACGAGAAGGCGGCCGCCCGGGTGCCGCCGCCGGAGAACGCCAGGATGACGAGGGTCTCCTTGTCGTTGTCCTGGAGCTGCCGCGTCTGGAAGCGGTAGCCGCTGTTGCGGTTGACCTCGGTGATGGGCGCGTTGATCGGCCGCGTGGCGCAGCCGGCGAGCACGACGGCACACAACGCGAGCAGCAGGGACAACAACCGACGGCTGGGCATGATGAACGGACCCCTCGGCAAAGGCGGCGACCACTTTCCGCATTATCGCATTCGGTGTGCGTGGCGGCACGGCCGGGGCCACGGCCCGCCACGCTGGCCGGCGTTGGCGAACCGCGATCCCGCCCACCTCCGATGCCGACGGCATCGGGTAGAGTGGCGCGATGGTGCACCCTCGAACGCTGCTGCTCGCGAACGCGACCGTCGTCGCGACGATGGATGACAGCGGCCGCGAGATCGCCGGTGCGGGCGTCTTCGTGCGCGGCCACGTCATCGAGGCTGTCGGGCCGATGGACACGCTGCCCGCGACGGCCGACGAAACCATCGACTGCCGCGGCATGGCCGTGCTGCCGGGACTCGTCAACACGCATCACCATTTCTTCCAGACCCTCACGCGCGCGCTGCCGGCCGCGCAGGACGCCGAGCTCTTCGGCTGGCTGCGTGCGCTGTATCCGGTGTGGGCGCGGCTGACGCCCGAGATGCTCAACGTGTCGGCGCAGGTCGCGATGGCCGAGCTGATACTGTCGGGCTGCACGACGGCGAGCGACCATCTGTACCTGTACCCGAACGGCGGCCGGCTGGACGACACGATCGAGGCCGCGCGCACGCTGGGCCTGCGCTTCCACGCGTGCCGCGGCGCGATGAGCGTCGGCGAATCCGCCGGGGGTCTGCCGCCGGACGCGCTGGTCGAGCGCGCGGACACGATCCTGCGCGACACGCGCCGCGTGATCGAGACCTTTCATGACCCCGCGCGGTACGCGATGCTGCGCGTGGCGGCGGCGCCGTGCTCCCCGTTCTCCGTGTCACGGGACCTGATGCGCGAGACGGCGGCGCTTGCGGGCGCCTACGGCGTCGGGCTGCACACGCACCTGGCCGAAAGCGACAACGATGTCGCGTACTCCCTCGAGCACTTCGGCTGCACGCCGGCGCAATACGCCGACGAGACCGGCTGGACCGGCGCGCACGTGTGGCACGCGCACTGCGTGAAGCTCGACGCGCAGGGGATCGCTCTCTTCGCGCGCACGGGCACCGGCGTCGCGCACTGCCCGTCGTCGAACATGCGCCTGGCGTCGGGCATCGCGCCGGTGCGGCGGATGCTTGACGCGGGCGTGCATGTGGGACTGGGGGTCGACGGCTCCGCGTCGAACGACTCGTCGCATCTGCTCGCGGAAGCGCGGCAGGCGCTGCTGCTGCAGCGCGTGGGCTTCGGCCCCGCTGCGCTCTCGGCGCGGGAAGCGCTGCGGATCGCGACCCGCGGCGGCGCGCGCGTGCTGGGCCGCGACGACATCGGCCAGCTTGCGCCGGGAATGGCGGCAGACATCGTCGCATTCGACCTGTCCGATGTCGGCTTCGCCGGCGCCGGCCACGATCCGCTCGCGGCGCTCGTGTTCTGCGCGCCCGCGCGCGTCGCGCACTCGGTGATCCACGGCCGCGTCGTGATCCGCGACGGACACCTGGAGACGGTGGACCTCCCGCGACTCACGGAGCGCCACCGCGCGCTCGCCAGGGCGCTCGTGCGCGCGGAAAAATAGGGTCAGAAAAGTAGGGTCAGACTCGACTTTCTGTCCATGTGGCAGTGTGCGATGCCCAGACCCACGCGACAGAAAGTCGAGTCTGACCCTACTTTTCTGACCCTACTTTTCTGACGCTACCTTTCGCGGTCTTGTAAACTCGCGCCATGGCCTCGTACGACGCAATCGTGATCGGCGGCGGCGTGATCGGCGTGTCGATCGCGTATCACGTCGCGCGCCTGGGCGGCGGCCGCGTGCTGCTGCTCGAGCGCGGCCAACTCGGCGGCGGCACGACCGCCCAGTCGTCCTGCATCGTGCGCACACATTACTCGGTGCCCGAGAACGTCGCGCTTGCGCAGAAGGGACTCGAGGCCTTCGAGAATTTCGCCGCCTACCTCGACGACGCGGAGGCCGACGCCGGATTCACGCGCTGCGGGCTCATGATCGTCGCCGGCGAAGGCCCGCGCGTCGCCGCGCTGCGCGAGACGCTGGCCGTCGCGCGCGGACTCGGGCTCGACGCGGACGAAGTCTCGCTCGACGACGCACGACGCATCCACCCGCTGCTGCACCTCGACGACATCGCCGCCGTCGGCTGGGAGCCGCGGTCCGGCTACGCGGACGCATATCTCACGCTGACGGCGTTCGCGCGCAACGCGCGGCGCCTGGGCGCGACGCTGCGCGAAGGCGTCGCCGTGATCGGACTCGCGCGCAATGCGGCGGGCGGCGTCATCGGCGTCGAGACGACCGAGGGCGCGTTCACCGCGGGCGTCGTGATCAGCGCGCAGAACATCTGGACGCGCGAACTCGCAGCGTGGACGGGCCTCGACCTGCCGCTTACGCTGTCGCGGCACGCGGTGTTCACGCTCGACGCGGCGGTCCCGTACACGCGCGAGCTGCCGGTGCTGAAGGACCTGGCCTCGCCCGGCAAGCTCTACATGCGCAGCTATGGCGGGCGCCAATTGCTGGTCGGCGACGGCAACGAAGGCGAAGAGATCGCGACGCCGGACACCGAGCAGGCCGACGTGGCGCTCGACTACGTCGCCGGCATCGGCGAGCAGGTCGCACACCGGATGCCGGCGTTCGGCGAGGCCGGGCTTGCTGCGTCGTGGACCGGCGTCTACGACGTCACGCCCGACTGGAACCCGGTGCTCGGCGCACTGCCGGGCGTCGACGGCCTGCAGGTCGCCTTTGGCTTCTCGGGGCACGGCTTCAAGCTGTCGCCGATCGTCGGCCGTCTCGTCGCGCAGAGCGCGCTCGGGTTGCCGACCGACCTGCCCCTCGCGCCGTACGCGCTGGACAGGTTCGCCGCCGGCCACCTCCTCGCGGGACGGTACGGCGCGGGCGCCGTCTCCTGAAAGGGGCCGCGCATGTCCACCCTCTCCGCCGACCCGCACTTCGACGCGCAGGCGATGCGCGCGCTCCTGCTGCAGCCGGTGTTCGACGAGCTCGACGGGACGCTCGCGGCACGGTAAGGCGCCGTGGCGCGGCGGCGGGCGATTGGGCATACTGTCGCGTCCGCGCCCGCGCGCGGCTCACGCACAACGACAGGGAGAACACCGATGGCCTTCCGTACCCGTCTCGCCGCGTCCGCGCTCGTCGCCGGCGTTGCGTTCGCATCATCGGCACTAGCGCAGGATCGCGTGTTCTTCGGCATCGCGACCGGCGGCACCGGCGGCACCTACTACCCGCTGGGCGGCATGCTCGCGCAGCTCATCTCGAACAAGGCGACGATCGGCGGCAAGAAGCTGGCCGCGACAGCCGAGACGTCGGGTGCCTCGGTCGCGAACGCGCAGCTCCTCGCGCGGAAGGACATCGAGAGCGCGTTCGTCGCGGCGGACATCCTCGACGCCGCGTACAACGGCAAGGGCCAGTTCGAAGGCAAGCCCGTCAAGAACCTGCGCGCGCTGGGGGCGCTCTATCCCGAACAGGTGCAGCTCGTGACGCTCGCGAGCGCCAACGTCCAGACGTTCAAGGACTTGAAGGGCAAGTCGGTGTCGTCGGGCTCGCCGGGGTCGGGCCAGTGGCAGCTGCTGGGCGATCTGCTCGAAGCGCACGGGATGACGCGCAAGGACATCGGCGAGGACCTGTCGTCGTTCACGCAGTCGGTCGACAAGATCAAGGACGGCAACCTCGTCGCGTCGCTGATCACCGCCGGCGCGCCGACGTCGTCGATCAGCGACCTCGCCAATGCGCGCGACGTGCGCATCGTGCCGCTCGCCGGCCCCGAGATCGAGGCGATGCGCAAGAAGCAGCCGTACTACGCGAACGTGCAGCTGCCCGCGAACACCTACAAGGGCCAGACGGCGCCCGTGAACACGCTGGCGGTGATGGCGATCTGGGCCACGCACGACGGCGTGTCCGACCAGATGGCCTACGAAGTGACGAAGGCGCTGTTCGAGAACACGGAAACCCTCGGGCAGGTGCATCCGAAGGGCAAGGAAGTCGCGCTCAAGACGGCGCTGCAGTCGGTGTCCATTCCGCTGCATCCGGGCGCCGAGAAGTACTACCGCGAGAAAGGCATCATCAAGTGACGCATTGGTCCGGGAGCAGCGGCGCCTAGCGTGCCGCCACCGTCCGATGCGTCGTCCCCGCGCAGGCGGGCAACCAGGGGTCGATTGCCCGGGGCAGTGTGCTTCGTGGCGCTGCTTTCGGTTTTCGTGGCCGCCACGGACGGCGACGCGGCGTGCCTGCTGCTCTCAGCGTACCCCGACGGCGCGCCCCTCGCGCACATCGCGCTGCCCGCCGATGACCCGGCCTTCACCGTCACGTACGTGCATTCGGTCACGCGCACGCCCGTGGTCGAGCGCTATCGCGCGGACGGCGACACGATCGTCGAGACCGAGATCCGCTTCGTCCAGCACGGACCCGGCCTGCCGACGGAAGCCGACGTCGGCGGCACGTTCACGCGGCGCGACGGGGAATTCGTCGTGTCGATGCAGCGCCGCTTCGCCGCGATCGTGATGCGCGTGCACGCGGACCAGGCGCCGCGGCTCGCGACCGGCGGCCGCTCCGACGACCTGGCCGCCTGGGGCAACCGGGCGCTCGCGGTGCGATCGTCCGCCGCCGCGTGCGCCGACCACTAAGAGAGCGACGATGACCGCACCCAATCCGCACGGCGGCACGCTGACCGACACGATCGAGACGGTGTCGGCCGAGCAGCAGGCGCGCCTCATCAAGCAGTACGACCACGAGTCGAACTTCCGCAAGCTGGTCGGGCCGGTCGGCATGATCGTGACGACGATCGCCGTCGTGCTGTCGGGCTTCCACATCTACACGGCCGGGTTCGGGCTGCTGGTCGAGATCAAGCACCGGACGTTCCACCTGGCGCTCGTGCTGGGCCTCATCTTCCTCGTGTTCCCGCGGCCGACGCCGGCCTCCGACGCGCGCGGCATCGCGAAGGACTGGGGCTGGGCGCTCGCGTTCGGCGCGTTCTACCTGTATCTGGCGTGGGACCTGGTCGCCCGCCTGTCCGCCACGGGCGAGCTCAAGTCCGGCGCCGCGTACCTCGCGCTCGTCGCGTTCGTCGTCGCGCTCACGCTGCCGGTGAAGCGCTACGGCGGCTACGGCGACCGCGCGTCGCTGATCGACTGGCCGCTCGCGCTGCTCGCCGCGGGCGTGTCGCTGTACCAGCTCGTATTCTTCGACGACATCTTCATCGCGCGCGTCGGGTCGCCCATCGCGCAGGACTACATGATGGGCGTGCTCGCGATCATCATGGTGATGGAGGCGTCGCGCCGCACGATGGGACCGCTGCTACCGGTGATCGGCATGGCGTGCCTGCTGTACGCGCTGCTCGGCCGCTACATGCCGGGCGTGCTCGCGCACCGCGGCTACAACGTCGTGCGCGTCGTCAACCACATCTACGTCGGCACCGAAGGCATCTACGGCATCGCGGTCGGCGTCGTCGCGACCTACGTGTTCCACTTTGTGCTGTTCGGCGTGCTCGCGCAGATGACCGGGCTGGGGCGCCTCTTCATGGAACTCGCGACGATCGCGGCCGGCCGGTTCTCGGGCGGCCCGGCGAAGGTCTGCGTCGTGTCGTCCGGGCTCTTCGGGATGATCTCCGGATCCGCCGTCGCGAACGCCGTGACGAC
>Ga0209253_10006349_pt1 | contig 10252 bp, 10 predicted proteins | sample FrelakmetBRP12BR_FD_187145 | JGI IMG/M metagenome (GOLD analysis project Ga0209253, IMG submission 187145) | Freshwater lake sediment microbial communities from the University of Notre Dame, USA, for methane emissions studies - BRP12 BR (SPAdes)... | ecosystem: Environmental > Aquatic >...
GAATGATCGATCGCATCGAACTCGATCCAGCCACTCTGACATGCCGGATCTGCTATGCCATCCGGCTGTCAAGTGGGGATTTCGTGGCGTCCCCACGGAGATTCGAACTCCGGTTACCGCCGTGAAAGGGCGATGTCCTAGGCCTCTAGACGATGGGGACCAGAAGGTAGTTTGGTGGAGGTAAGCGGGATCGAACCGCTGACCTCTTGCATGCCATGCAAGCGCTCTCCCAGCTGAGCTATACCCCCACGAGAGAGCGCGGATTATACGGATCCGCTATTTCTTTGTAAAGAAACAAAGGATCGCCGATCCCATCAGCATGACAGCGCGGTCAGACTACCTTGCCGGGGTTCATCAGATCGTACGGATCCAGCACCTTCTTGATCGCGCGCATCATGTCGAGCTCGGCGGCGCTCTTGTACCGCTTGATCTCCTCACGCTTGAGTTGTCCCAACCCGTGCTCGGCGCTGATGCTGCCGCCCAGGGAGGCGACAAGATCATGCACGATGCGGTTAGCCATGGAGGTCTGCGCGATGAATCGATCATTCTCCACGGCAGTCGGTTTCGAGAGGTTGTAATGCAGGTTGCCGTCCCCGATATGGCCGAACGCGACGATGCGCACCGCGCCGAACGCTTGGCGCAACGCGGGCTCGGCCAGTTCCAGAAACCGCGGGACGTGGCTGACGGGCACCGAGATGTCGTGTTTGATGCTGAACCCTTCGACGCGCTGCGCTTCGGAAATGCTCTCCCTGAGACGCCACAGCGCCGCGGCCTGCGAGTTGCTGCGCGCGACCACGGCATCCACTATCGCGCCACGTTCCATCTGCGACGCGAGCGCCCGTTCGAGTTGGTCCGCGAGGTCGCATTCCAGGGAAGTGTCGGACAGCTCCAGCAGGACATGCCAATCGTGATTTTCCCGCAGCGGGTTGCGGGTATCGGGGACATTCGCGAGAACAAGCGCCAACGCCGGCCAGGCGATGATCTCGAAGGCGGTCACGCGATCGCCGAACTCGCTGCGCATCGCCGCCAGCAATTCCACCGCCGCGCGCGGGCAGGTCACTGCGAACCAGGTCACTGCTTGAGCTCGCGGTCTTGGAAAGAGCTTCATCACCGCCGCGGTGATGACGCCGAGCGTGCCCTCGGCGCCGATGAAGAGATGTTTCAGGTCGTAACCGGTGTTGTCCTTGCGTAATCCGCGCAAGCCGTCCCACACGGTGGCGTCCGGAAGGACCACTTCCAGACCCAACGTCAACTCGCGCGTGTTGCCGTAACGCAGGACATGCACGCCGCCGGCATTGGTCGACAGGTTGCCGCCAATCTGGCAGCTTCCCTGCGCCGCCAGGCTCAACGGAAACAGCCGGTCGGCCGCTTCGGCCGCCGCCTGCACCTGCTGCAGCACGCAACCGGCTTCAACGGTGATCGTGTAATTCGCGCGATCGATTTCCCGCACCCGGTCAAGCCGCGCGAGACTGATGATCACGGCATCGCCCGTCATGTTCGGCGTCGCGCCGCCCACGAGCCCGGTGTTGCCCCCTTGCGGCACCATTGGCACGCGCTCGCGAGCGCACCGCGCGACAACGGCGGCGGTCTCCGCCGTGTTTCCTGGCCTCACGACACAGCGCGCACGACCCCGATAACGGCCGCGCCAGTCGGTCGCGTAAGGCGCGATGTCGTCATCAGAGGCGAAAACATTATCCGCTCCGACGATTTCGGCAAGACAACGCGGAAGATCAGTGTGGCTCAACCGGAGAACTCGTTACGGTGTCCGCCGCGCGCAGCCTGATACACGGTATCGCCTCGATCGTGAACTTGACCCGCGCCCGGCGTCGCGCGCTGTTCGGGCTGTCCAGCGCGCTTCGGCGTAATCCGCCTGTCGCTGCCGTGCTTCGGTGGTTCGACTTGCGCCTGGAAGTCATGAGTGTCGCTGCCCACAACGGTCACCTCAATCCGCTGTCCGACCTTCAGTCCGCCACCGTCGGCGATATACACGACACCGTCGATCTCCGGCGCGTCGGCGTGGCTGCGCGCCACCGCGCCGGCGTCGGTGCGATCATCGACGAGCACCTCGATACGCCGCCCCACCTTGCGCGCGAGCCGAACCGCGCTGATGCGCTCCTGCAATGCCATGAGCCGAGCCCGACGTTCTTCCCGCACCTCCTGGGGAACCGCACCGGGCAATGCGTTGGCGGCGGCACCCTCGACAGGCGAGTAGGCGAAGCAGCCAACGCGATCGAGCTGCGCCTCCTGCATAAACGCCAACAGCCTGTCGAAATCGGCTTCGGTTTCGCCGGGGAATCCCGTAATGAAAGTGCTGCGCAGTGTCAGCTCCGGGCACGCTTCGCGCCAGGAGCGGATGCGCGCCAGGACGTCTTCGGCGGCGGCTGGACGCTTCATGAGCTTGAGCAGGCGCGGGCTGGCGTGCTGGAACGGTACGTCGAGATAGGGCAACAGCTTGCCTTCAGCCATCAGCGGGATCAGTTCGTCTACATGCGGGTACGGATAGACATAGTGCAACCGCACCCATACGCCCAACTCGCCGAGGCAGCGCATCAGCTCGGTGCACCGCGAGCGGACCGGTCTGCCATTCCAGAATCCGGTGCGGTATTTCACATCAACGCCGTAGGCGCTCGTGTCCTGGGCGATCACGAGCAATTCCTGCACACCTGCCTTGACCAGGTTCTCCGCCTCCTGCATCACGTCGGCGATCGGCCGACTCACCAGATCGCCCCGCATCGACGGGATGATGCAGAAGGTACACCGGTGGTTGCATCCCTCGGAGATCTTGAGATAGGCGTAGTGCCGCGGCGTAAGTCGGATTCCCTGCGGCGGGACGAGATCGCTGAAGGGATCGTGCGGCTTTGGCAAATGAATGTGCACCGCCTCCATGACTTCGTTCGCCGCATGCGGGCCAGTAACCGCCAGAACCCGCGAGTGCGTCCGCCTCACTATGTCCCCTTTGGCTCCGAGGCAACCCGTGACAATCACCTTGCCGTTCTCATCGAGCGCTTCCCCGATCGCATCGAGAGACTCCCTCACGGCCTCATCGATGAAACCGCAAGTATTGACAATCACGAGGTCGGCGCCCTCGTAGGACGGTGAGATGGCGTAGCCTTCCGCGCGCAGCCGTGTCAGGATGTTCTCCGAGTCCACGAGCGCCTTGGGACAACCGAGGGACAGAAAACCCACAGAGGGCGGGCGGGCGGATTGGCGGGTGCGGGACATAGGTGGATCACGGCCGAGCAGGCCGGTCGGCGCGCCTGTTCCGCAAGCAACTGGAACTCGCCGGAGTCTGCTGGAATGGGCCTGCCGACAACGGGTCAGGCAGAATCCTCACCCCAAAACGTACTCAAGCCAACCCCCCTGCCCCTGCCCTTTCTCCCGACCCCTTTATCCGAGGCAGAGCGGCGGTTCGACAAGTCGCTGGCGTGACTCAGCCGGACACGCCGGGCCGGGCTATTTCGACGCCTGATCTTCGTCCGTTTTGCCGGCCGTGCCCGGAGCGCCGGGAAACGCGGGAAACTGCAGACCGGTAAACATGCTGCGCGTCTGGCTTTCGATCTGTTCCTGCATCTGCATGAACATCTTCTTGCTCTGTTCCATGTACGTGCCCATCATGCTTTGCATCGCCGGTCCCTGGAAGTTGAGGAACTGCGTCCACAGATCCTTGCTCATCGGACTGTTCTCGCCATAGACCGCGCGCACCTGCTCCTGGAGCTTCTGCTGCATTTCCGTGAAAGCGCGCAGGTTGTTTTCCAGGTACTTGCCTATCATCCCCTGCATGGCGTTGCCGTAGAAGCGGATCATCTGGGTCAGCAGGTCGCTGGAAAACATCGGCGCGCTCGCCCCGGCGCCACCGGCTTCCTCATCCAGGATGATCTGCAGCAGAATGTTCCGGGTGAGATCCTCGTTGGACTTCGCGTCCACGACCTGAAATTCCTCACTCCGCAACACCAGACTCTTCACGTCTGCCAGCGTGATGTAGGAGCTGCTGTTCGTATCGTACAGCCTGCGGTTGGGATACTTCTTGATGAGGCGAGGTTGCTCAGGCATGGTTGCTTCCTTTGCAGCAGAAATCCGGAAACGTCCGAGGGGAGCATCTCAAGTTCAAGGCTCCCCTCGCCCGACAAGTTATGCACCGGGCCACCGCCCCTCTGCCACGCAGCCGGAGCGGCGAATCAAGCGTTCAATACATGTGCAGACCACCGTTGATATTCATGGTCGCTCCGGTAATGTACCCGCCCCATTCCGAAGCCAGATAGGCGCACAGGTAACCGATCTCTTCCGGTTTGCCCAGCCGTCCCACCGGGATCGTCGCGACGATCTGCTCCCGTACCTCGGGTTTGATGGCCATCACCATGTCGGTGCCTATGTATCCCGGCGCGATCGCATTGACGGTGACACCTTTCTTGGCCACCTCCTGCGCGATCGCTTTGGTGAAACCCAGCATGCCGGCCTTGGCCGAGGAGTAATTGGCCTGTCCGAATTGCCCTCGCACGCCATTGACCGACGAGATGTTGATGATACGCCCCCAGTTGCGATCCACCATGCCAGGCAGCACGTGATGGGTCACATTGTAGACGCTGCCGAGATTGATCTGAATCACCGCGTTCCAGGCGGATGGATCCATCCGGCGAAACATGGCGTCGCGCGTGATGCCGGCGTTATTCACCAGCACGTCAACCGGCCCGATATCCGCCTCGATCCGCTTGATCATCTCGCGGCACGATTCGTAATCCGAGACGTCGCCCTCCGCCGCGTAAAAATCGAATCCGTCGGCCTTTGTCTTGGCGAGCCATTCCTGCAGATGCGGGAAACCGGGCAGGCAATTCGCGGCGACCGTGAAGCCGTTTTCCGCCAATGCCTTGCATATAGCCGTGCCGAGACCCCCCATGCCACCGGTCACTAATGCCACTCTCTTTGTCATGTTCTGTTCCCAATCAAAAAAAAGAACTTGCTACCGCCCGCCGCAGCGCGCCGGACACCCTTCTTAAAACATGTGCTGACCGCCGTTGATCGAGATGTTGGCGCCGGTCACGAATGCAGCCTCGTCCGATGCAAGGTAGGCCACCAAACCCGCTATCTCTTCCGGCTTGCCCAGGCGGGCGACCGGGATCTGCGGAATGATCTTGGAATCAAGGATCTCCTGCGGGATCGCCGTCACCATCTTGGTTCCTATGTAGCCGGGAGAGATGGTATTCACGGTCACGCCGGAGCGCGCCACTTCGAGCGCCAGCGCCTTGGTAAACCCGTGCATGCCCGCCTTGGCCGCCGCATAGTTGGTCTGGCCGAAGGCGCCTTTCTGGCCGTTGACCGAGGAGACATTGATGACCCTCCCCCACTTGCGCGCCGTCATGCCATCCATCACCTGCTTGGTCATGTTGAAGCAGCTGTCAAGGTTGGTCTTCATGACGACGTCCCAATCGGTCTTGGTCATCTTCTTGAACGTCATGTCACGCGTGATGCCGGCGTTGTTCACAAGCACGTCCACCGCACCCACGTCGGCTTTGATCTGCTCGATGCACGCCGCGCACGATCCAAAATCCGCTACGTCGCAAGGGTAGGCCTTGAATCCATACCCCAGATTGCGCATTTGAGTCACCCAATCCTTCGCCCTGGTATTGCTGGGACTGTAGGTGGTGACTACTTTATAGCCCAAGGCAGCGAGCTTGACGCAGATCGCTTCCCCAAGTCCTCCCATTCCCCCGGTGACCAGCGCCACTCTAACTGGCATCTGCAAGTTGCTCCCCCACTGCGTCGCCCCGGATTACGGAAAAATTTCGGACAGTCAGGCTGTCGAACATCGCCGGGCGGTCCGTTCGCTGGCGCCGCCCGGCGTCGTCGATCAGGCCATGAACTGACCACCGTTCATCTTGATATCGGCGCCCGTAAACCAACCCGCATCATCCGAAGCGAGAAAGGCCACCACTCCCGCGACTTCCTCCGGTTTGCCCAGTCGGCCGAGCGGAATGAGCGGAAGGATTTTCTTGTCCATGACATCCTGGGGAATGGACAGCACCATCTTGGTTGCGATGTAGCCCGGCGAAACCACGTTCGCGGTCACGCCCGCCCTGGCCGCTTCCAGCGCGATAGTTCTCGTCAGACCGAACAGACCGGACTTCGCCGCCGTGTAGTTGGCTTGCCCGAAGGCGCCGCGTTCGCCGTTCATGGAACCGATGTTGATGATCCGACCCCATTTGCGTTCTATCATTCCGTCGAGCACCTGCTGAACCATGTTGAAGACGCTGTCCAGATTGGTGGCCATGACGATGTCCCAATCCGCTTTCGTCATCCGCCTCAAGGTGGAGTCCTTGGTGATGCCGGCGTTGTTGACAAGAACGTCGACCGGACCGAGGTCGGTCACCACTTTCTTGACGCACGCCTTGCACGAGTCGAAATCGCCGACGTCGGCCGGGTACGACTTGATGTCGTAGCCCTGGTTCTTCATGTGTTGCGTCCACTCTGCGTAACGGGTGTTGCTCGGGCTGTAGGTCGTGGCGACCTTGTATCCGTCCTTGGCCAGCCTAGCGCAGATAGCCTCGCCGATACCGCCCATGCCGCCCGTCACCAGTGCAACTCTTGCCATTTCTCGTCTCCTGTGTTGGTTCGCTCAGCGGGGATGATTCCAACAGCGCAGCAGGGTCCCCGCAATCCCTGCCGTCGCCCATTAGACCCTTTCCTTGACATAACGCCCGGGCGCCGGTTCCGTCGGCCGGTGGCGCTTATTGCCCGGCACGCCTCGCGCCGGGCGCTCGCCGCCGCGGAAGGCGTTCAGCCAGTTGATCCAGTGCGGCCACCAGCTACCCTGCATTTCCTTAGCGCCGGCAAGCCAGTCGTAAGCAGCTCCAGCGGCCGCTTCGTTGATCCAGTAGCTGCGCCGGTTCTTCGAAGCCGGATTGATCACGCCCGCGATATGGCCACTCGCCCCCAACGTGAATGTTGACGGACCGCCAAGCACTTCGCGCGAGAGGTACGCCGCCTGCCACGGAACGATGTGGTCTTCTCTCGACGCATAGATGTAGCTCGGCATGGTAAGCCGTTTCAGATCGCACGGCACGCCACAAAGGGTCAGCGCGCCCGGTACACGCAGCTCGTTGTTAAGATACATGTGCCGCAGATAATACGTCACGAACGGACCGGGCAGATTGGTGCAATCGCTGTTCCAGTGCAGGATGTCGAAAGCCGGCGGCGTCCTGCCGAGCAGGTAGTTGCCGACCACGTAATTCCATATGAGATCGTTGGGCTTCAGGCTGGAGAACAGCTGCATCAGCTCCCGCCCGAGCAGCAGCCCGCCCTTGCCAATGGCCTCTTCGCGCGCGGCGACGCTCGTCTCGTCGACGAAGCACCCGATTTCGCCCGCGTCGGAGTAATCCAGCAGACTGGTCAGCAACGTCAGGCTCGCGGCGGGGTTGTCACCTTTCGCGGCAGCCACGGCCAACGCTGTCGCGACCATCGTTCCGCCAATGCAGAAGCCAAGCACGTTCATGTCCTTGGCGCCGCAGATCTCCCGCACGACGCGGAATGCGGCAAGGGGTCCGAGTTCCAGGTAGTCGTCCCACGTCAGGTGACCCTGATCCTCCTTGATGTTGCGCCAGGACGCGAGGAAGACCGTGTGCCCATTCTCGACCAGATAGCGCACCAAGGAGTTCTCCGGCTGCAGGTCGAGGATGTAGTATTTGTTGACACAGTGCGGGATGATGACGAACGGCCGCCGGGCAACCGTCTCGGTGAGCGGCGAGTATTGAATGAGTTGGATCAGCTCGTTCTCGAAGATCACCGCGCCAGGCGTGACGGCCAGATTCCGGCCGACCTCGAACGCTGTTTCGTCGGATTGCGAGATTCGGCCTTTGGCCAGGTCATCGATCATGTTCTTGATGCCGGCCGTGATGCTCGCGCCCTGGGTTTCGAGCGCCGTCTTGATGAAATCCGGATTGGTCGCCAGAAAGTTCGACGGCGCCATCGCTTCGACGTACTGGCGAGTCAGGAATCGGAGTCGTGCCTTGACAGCTCCTTCGGAGACCGGAACGAGTTCCGTAATCCGGTTCAGATACTCGGCGTTGAGTAGATAGGCCCGCCTCACATAATCGAAGTGACGGGTGGCGGTCCACTCGGATGAGCTGAAACGCGGGTCGGCGGGAACATCTTGCGCCCCGCTGTCCTGCGCCCCGCCGTCCGCTTCCGGCGCGTTCCCCGAAGGCCGAGTCATCGCCGCCCAGAGCCGGGTGTGCCGGTCGAGGAATTCGCGTTGCAGGCCCGTGACAAGCTGCGGATCAGGCAGTGGCAGACCAGGTGGGAGGATACTTCCCAGTTGTTGGCCAAGACCAGCCTGCTGCTTGGCCAGGAAATCCATGAATCCCTGCGCCATCGCCTGACCGGCTTGAAAATAAAAAGCCAACGTCGCGGACGGATCGGTCGAGGCGCTCGACATCAACACCCTCTCCGCGTCACGAGAAACGAACAAACTGGACGGACGACCCTCACCACGAGCACAGTAAACATCTCGATTCTAAAATTCCATTATTTTGCGTTGCAGCATTCGATACTGTCAACGGATGCTGTGAACGCCGTAATTCTACAACCCTCAATCGCTTTTCATGTATATCGTTGCGATTGCCTGGCTTTACGTGGCCGTACTCATGGCGCTGGCCGAACGAAGCGTTGTCGGCGGCTTCCTGACACTGCTCTTTTATGGGATCGCGCCGCTCGCCTTGTTCCTCTGGTTGATGGGTGCGCTGGCGCGGCGACGATCAGGCGATGAACTGGTCGGCAAGAAATCGCGCGGCGACGATCGTGGCCACACCGAGACCGATCAATGACACCTGATGAAAAGTCGCCACCAACTCCGGCCGGCGATGCAGGCCCGGAATGAGATCCGCCACCGCCACGTAGATCATGCTGGCGGCCGCCAGCGCCAGGAACACCGGGACGGCAGTCTGAATCGCCGAAAAGGCGAAATACGCGAGCACCGCTCCGATCAGCGTGGCCAGGCTCGACAGCAGGTTGTAAGCGAAGGCACGTGCCCGCGTATAACCGGAGTGCAGCAGAATCAGGAAGTCGCCCGTCTCCTGCGGTATCTCGTGGGCAATGATGGCGATGGCCGTCACGATGCCCAGGCTGACGTCCTGCATGAAGGCGGCGGCGATCAGCACGCCATCGACGAAGTTATGGAAAGTGTCGCCGACGAGGATCAGCAGGCCGCTGCGCCCGTGGTCAGTGCGCGCTGGCTGCGCCTCGTGGCCCTCGCAACGCTCATCGTGGCAATGCCGCCACAGCACCAGCTTTTCCAGGACGAAGAAGACGAGGATGCCAAGCAGCACGATGGCGGCGGTCGCACGCGCTCCACCGCCATGCTCGACGGCGTGCGGGAACACTTCCAGAAAGGCCGCTCCGAGGAGAGCCCCGATAGCGTAACTGATGAGCGTTGGCACCCACTCGGTGCGCGCGGTCAGGGCGAAGACCGCGGCGATCGCCACGCTCAAGACGCCGCCCAGCAGGCTCATCGCCACGATCCACGCCAGAACGGTCATCACCGCGCCTTGAAATATGCTCGATTATAGGGGCCGCGCCGCGCGATAGATCGTGGCCAGCCGTCCCCGTGCATGGTAATTCGGCCTTCGATGCTCAAGCGGCCACTCGGGTCAGCCAGATGAGCGCGGCCATGCGTCCGGTGTCGCGCTCGCGCCTGAACGAATAGAAGCGCTCGGGTTGGGCAAAGGTATCGTATTCGCCACCCCACACCCGCGCGACGCCGCACGCGGCGAGCCGTTGGCGCGCCAGTTCATACAGGTCCGCAAGCCATTTGTCCGGTGCTTTGGGTCGGAAAGCGGCGTCCGGCTGAACTGACCGCCCGATGAGAGCGTCCCGCACATCGGCGCCCACCTCGAAGCTGTTCGGCCCGATTGCCGGCCCGAGATAGGCAAGCAACTGCTCCGGCGGCGTATGCATGGCTTCGAGCGTCGCTTCGATCACACTCGCGGCCAGACCGCGCCAGCCTGCATGGGCCGCGGCGATCACGGTCCCCGCGCGGTCGCACAGCAGTACGGGCACGCAGTCCGCGGTCGTCACGGCGCACACAACTTTGGACATGCGTGTCAGCGCCGCATCGGCCGTTTCACCGCTGCCGACCTGGTCCGCCCGCACCACCCGAGCACCGTGAACCTGTCTCAGCCACACCGGTTCGGCAGGCAGGCAGGCTCGCAGCAAACGGCGGTTGGCCAGAAACCGCTCGGGGTCATCGCCAGTGTATTCGCCAAGA
>Ga0209253_10006350_pt1 | contig 10252 bp, 8 predicted proteins | sample FrelakmetBRP12BR_FD_187145 | JGI IMG/M metagenome (GOLD analysis project Ga0209253, IMG submission 187145) | Freshwater lake sediment microbial communities from the University of Notre Dame, USA, for methane emissions studies - BRP12 BR (SPAdes)... | ecosystem: Environmental > Aquatic >...
CAATGTTGGTAAATATGCTGGCCTCTTACGCCTGGCCCGTTTAAGCCGGCTGGCGCGCATCGCTCGCCTGCTGCGCGGCGAAAACCGAAAGACGTTGATTAAAGACATCCTCGAGAACCGCAGCCGCTATGCAACATTTCTAACTATCTTGTTAACCATCATCGTCCTGACCGTTTCCAGCGTGCTCGTGCTCCAATTCGAAAGCAAATCGCCGGAAGCAAATATCACCACAGGCGGGGATGCGTTCTGGTATTCTATCGTGACCATCACCACGGTGGGTTATGGCGACTTCTACCCTGTCACTGCCGCGGGACGAATTACCGCGATGTTCATCATGTTCATGGGGGTTGGGATTATCGGTGCCCTGGCCAGTATTCTCGCCAGTCTCCTGGTTGGAGGTTCATCTTCTGCTGATGAGGAGGAGACCCCAGCTACCACACCCCCGTTCCAGGATGAGAACGAGTTAGCTGCGATTAAAAATGAGCTGGCTGCAATGCGCCAGCTGTTGGAAAAAATGTCTTCCGGGAATGTTAAAGAATAAATCGGAACCCAATTTATCCAGCCGATAAAGTATATTGGAGGGAGCCATGATTGACCCGCAGGCAAAACTAAAAACCTATCTTCGCTTGATGCTACTGGTTGCCATTTTGGGAGCGGTCAGCGCATTGATTACCTTTGTATTTATCGCCCTGGTAAACGTGCTGACCGACCTGGTTTGGAAGCAAGCCCCAATCGCCCTCGGGGTGGATAGCCGCCTGTTTATATTTGTTGTCTGTATCATCGGTGGTCTGCTGGTCGGTTTGCTGGTGAAGCTCTTTGGGGATCACAATGCGATCTTCGCTGAGCTGATGCGAGATTTCGGCAAAACCGGGCGGTTTGATTATCGCCATGCGCCCGGGATCGTTATTACGGCTTTGATATCACTCATCGCGGGTGGCAGCCTGGGACCCGAAGCACCCCTGGCGGATGCCTGCGGTGGGCTGGGGACCCTGGCAGGGGATAAGCTCAAGCTTGATGAGCAGCAAACACGCACGCTGGGTTTTGGTGGCCTCAGCGCTATGCTGGGTGCTTTTATCACCAATCCGTTTGGTGGGGCGCTGCTGAGTTTGGAATCATCTCAGGGTGGAGTAACGGGTGCGATGCTGTATTTTTGGACGCTTTTTCCCAGCCTGCTGGCTTCGGCAGTAGCCACGGTAGTCTTTGTTGGATTGACTGGTAGTTTCATGAGTCCGCTGTACTCTTTTCCCACATATACACCCATACTCAAAGATCTCCTTCGGGCTGTACCGTTCAGCTTGGTGGGTGCAGTGGCTGGAGTGCTGTTTACCCTCATGTTCAGAGCGTTGAGAAAGCTGATGCAGCCCATGAAGAGCCACGTGGTGTGGCGCGGGTTGATCGGCGGGTTGGGTATGGGCATTATCGGGATGCTCTTACCACTGACCCTGTTCTCCGGCGAAGAACAGACGCTTGAGCTGATCGAGCAGGCAGCTGAGATTGGCTTTTTGATGCTGATCGTCTTGGCGCTAAGCAAACTGGCAGCCACCTCCTTATTGCTGGCAACCGGCTGGAAAGGTGGTTATATTTTTCCGATCATGTTCGCCGGGGTCGCCCTGGGCATGGCCGGCCATCTCGTGTTTCCTGCTACTCCCGTTGCTGTAACTGTTGCAGCAACGCTGGCTGGTGCACTCGTGGCTGCTCTTCGGGCACCGTTGTTCGCGGCACTCTTTACGTTGTCATTGGTGCAAGCCGAAACGGGTCCTGTAGTTGCCGTGGCGGTTTTGGTCAGCGCTTTATTGATTGCCCTTCTAGCGCTCCGTGAAGCCCAGCAGGCTGAACAAGGTGAGGATATTCAAATGAGCGAATCATGATTACTGCAATTTTCTGGAGTGCACTCGCAACTGGGACTCTGCTGATCGGTATGGCTCTTGCTTACCACAATCTCGTTGGACTCAAGTGGACTGGATTAATCATGGCTTTTGGCGCAGGCGCTATCATCAGCGCGGCAGCTTATCAGCTCATACTTGGAGCAGTTGCTGATGAGAAGGGAAGCTATACTTTGGTGGGTTTAGGGATCGCGGCTGGTGCACTTACATTCTATTTCGCCGACCGGTGGGTTGACAACCTGGGCGGTGCAGATCGATTGAATTTCGAGGGTAGTCAGGCTGGCGGGTCAGGGCTGGGCATTGTATTGGGTTCGCTGCTGGATGGGGTGCCTGAATCCCTGGTTCTCGGCTTATCCCTGGTCCATTCACCGACCGTATCCCTGGCCTTTATCTTTGCAGTTGCAATTAGCAATGTGCCCCAAGGCCTGGGTGGTACGGCAGGTATGCTCAGCAGTGGCTGGCCGAAGCCGAAGATCACCAGGTTATGGCTAGCAGTCTGTAGCTTGAGTATCCTGGCAGCAGGCCTGGGTTACTGGTTGGCTACATTACTTCCGAGTGTTACAGGAGCTGTGGTCGATGCCTTTGCCGCTGGCGCACTACTGGTCATGCTGACCGACTCAATGATCCCGGAATCCTTCGAGCATGGCGGCAAGGAGACTGGATTATTTCTGGTCATTGGGTTCAGTGTGGCGTTGGCGATGACTTTGTTTCAAATGGGGTAACAGATGGGTATTTCATTCAATTAGTTCATTATCTCACTCTATTTATCCGACAAGGAGAAATTACCAATGAGTACTTCCACCCAAGCCAAAGCCTCCAAAAAGCCAAATCCTGCTGTGCGCTATCTACCCATATTAGGGTGGTTGCCAGGTTATGACCGTTCCTGGCTGAGTTTGGACATCATCGCTGGGCTCACCTTGTGGGGCCTGGTGGTACCGGAAGCCATGGCGTATGCAGGGATAGCAGGATTACCCCCCCAGGCTGGCCTTTACACGCTGGTTGCTTCGTTGCTGATCTACGCCCTGCTTGGGACTGCCCGTCACTTGAGTGTCGGACCCACTTCGGCAACCGCGGCTTTGCTCGCTTCATCGGTAGCAGCCGCACTGGTTGCCACAGCAGCTGCCAATGCATCTGACCCTGCGACATACCAGGCTTATGCCACCGCCTTCGTGTTGGTCACGGGTGTTATCTTTCTGGCAGCCGGCCTGGCACGGTTGGGTTTCATCACGCAGTTCCTGTCCAAGCCTGTGATGGATGGCTTCGTCATGGGCCTGGCGATCTTTGTGGCTGTAGGGCAGCTCAACAAGCTGTTTGGTGTGGCGAAACCAGCAGGCAACACCGTCGAGAAGTTTATTGGGGTTATCAAGGAATTGCCTCAGGCAAATTGGGTCACTTTTGCTGTGGGCGCCAGTGCATTGGCGTTGCTCTTCCTGCTGCCACGCATAAACAAGAAGATCCCTGCCGGTTTGGTGGTGCTGTTTGGTTATATTGTGCTAAGCGCTGTGCTTAACCTGAGCGAAGCGCATGGTGTTTCCGTAGTAGGGACGCTACCAAAGGGGCTGCCATCCCTGACTATACCAAAGCTATCATTCACAGCTTATCTAACGATGGTGCTGCCTGCGATCGGGGTCTTGCTGGTGGCGTTCAGCGAGGCATTGGGCGTGGCGCATGAGTTTGCAGAAAAACATGGTTATGAGGTCAATGCTGACCAGGAGTTGAACGCCCATGCATTGGTCAATCTCGGAAGCGCATTGTTTGGCGGTATGATCGCTGCTGGCGGTATGTCGGCTTCGGCAGTCAAAGAGGGTGCCGGTGCCCGTACGCAGGTCACCAATCTGGTGGCCTGGATTGTGACGATCGTGACCCTGCTCTTTCTTACCCCTTTGTTTGCACCGCTACCTGAGGCTGTGCTGGCAGCCTTGATCATCCATGCGGTCTGGCACATCATCGCCTCACGCAAGCTGCAAAGAATCCGTCTAGAATCACGGGTCGAGTTTTGGTTTGGCGTGCTTGCGTTGCTTGGTGTACTTTTGATCGATGTGCTGCAAGGCATGGTTATTGGCCTGGTGGCCTCGCTGGTATTCGTGGTTTACAAATCAAGCCGGCCACATCTTTCCTCCCTAGGACGTATCCCGGGCATACCTGGCGCTTATTCGGACCTGAACCGGCATCCTGAAAATACACCCATTCCCGGGGTTGTAATCCTGCGCCTGGATGGACCGATGTATTACGCCAATGCTTTAACGGTTAGAGAGCGGGCAAAATCCCTGATTGCTGAGGCTCAGCCGCCTCTCCGTGCTGTAGTGATAGATGCTGCAGGTCAGGATGAGCTGGATATCACCAGCGCAGATGTGCTGAAAAGCTTTGTGGCTGAACTGAAGGGCAAAGGGGTCGTTATCTATGTGGCTGAGATGCATGTACCAGTACGGGAATTCGCTCAACGGATGGGACTACTTGAGATGATCGGTGAAGAGCACATCTTCCCGACCGTCGATTCTGCCGTACGCTTTATTGAAAGGTCAGATAATGCTGACAAAGCAAATCCAGACAGGTGATGGGGACCCAATCATATCAAGCTTGAGGAGAAAACAACATGAATAATATAGGTGGACGATTGGTAACATATCTGGTTGCGGGAGCCAGTATTTTCTTGATTTTATTCGGTATTCGCGGGTCAGCCTCCATTTTAAATCCAATCCTGTTGGCAATGGTGATCACGATCACAGTTCTACCGATCCCCGGTCGCCTGACCAAGCGCGGCATGCCAGGATGGTTGTCTTTGGTGGTGAGTATCCTGCTGGTTGTGGTGATATTGGGATTAATGATCGGCACGGTTTTCTTCTCGGTCACAACCCTAACCACCGAGTTGCCAACTTACCTGGCAGAAGGCTCGGCACAGGCCACAGAAGACCTATCAACCACAAATACTACCTCGGAGGTAAATATCCAGGTCGACGAGGTGACCCAATCCTTTGGCCCGATCGCCCAGGGCTTCCTAGCGAGTATGATTGACGTCGTCACCCAATTTGGATTAGCTCTGGTGATCTTCTTCTTTATGATCAGCGCTGCCCTGGCATTGCCCACCCCATCCCGGTTAGGATTAGACCCTAGCACACCAGTCATCGGCCGAGTATCGAAGCTCACTGAAGATGTGCGCAAGTATTTAACCGTCCTGACCGGTGTCAATTTATTGGTAGGCCTGGGTGATATAATTTTCCTCTGGATTCTCGGGGTAGATTACGCCATCCTTTGGGGATTGCTGGCCTGGTTCATGGGCTATATCCCCTCGATCGGTTTCATCATTGCCTTGATCCCTCCTGTGCTGATGGCTTACGCACAATACGGCTTGCAAACTGCATTGATTGTATTGGTTGGTTATATCCTGATCAATGGTGGTGTGGAGAATTTCTACAAGCCCAAGGTCATGGGACATAATTTACGGATCTCCCCGGTGGTTGTGTTTGTAAGTTTATTTGTGTGGGGATACCTGTTGGGGGGCATTGGTGCCATCCTGGCGGTACCCATGACCATGCTCGTGCTGATCATTATGGAGAATTTCGAAGGCACACGCCCGATTGCGGTCCTGATGCGCTACACAGGAGAGGAGAAGAAGGAAGAGAGGCAGGAAGCAACAATGCACGTTCAAGGCCTATGGGGAAAACTGAGAGGAACGATCAGCTCCGATAAAGAGTCGGAGGATAGTGCTGAATGAATCAGTCTATTCCTTTATGCTGGTTCCTCACAGGCTTGATGCAACATGGATGGGCTATCCAAACCTAAACCTTAATCCTGGTATTTCTGCTGTGTGGAAGTTTTTCTACGTGGGTGCCTTTGAAATTTACAAGCTGGATACTGGCGGTTAGCGTTTACCCTCTAATCCTATATCTCCGTGAATAGCATCTGGATGTATTGAACGAGATATGAAGCAGGGCATATGATGCCCAAGGATTATCTAATGAAAACCCGTAAAATGAGAAGAGTCAAAGCCCGATTCCAATGGGATCAGCTGAAGGTGAGCTTTTGGTTTGCCCCGGTGGTCATGTCCGTAGTAGCGATCCTGCTGGCTTGGTTATTGTATTGGATAGATGGTCTCATCCCCAATGAAACCTTGCAGGAAAGTCACCTGATCCTCACGGGCACCCCCGGTGAGCTGCGCACCATGCTGGTAGGCATGGCAGGCACTGTCCTGGCAACTGCCGGGGTGGTCTTCACATTACTCACCCTGCCGCTTTCGACAGTAGCTGCCCAGTATGGCTCTCGCTTGCTGCGTGTCTTCCTAGGCGATCGCACCACCCAGCTTGTCCTTGGCACATTTGTAGCTACATTTGTCTATTGTTTGGCGGCAGCAATTTCCATTCCCCCAGCTTCTGTAGACCCGAACGGGCCTCAAGTTACTGTAACGGTTGGATTGGTCTTGATGCTGGCATCCTTCAGCTCGTTGATCGTGCTTGTCCAGCATATTAGCACCATGCTGCAAGCCCCAAATATCGCCGCTGCAGCAGGTGCTGAGCTGCGCGATGTGGTCCTTGCCGAGATGCCGGAACAGGTCAAGGGTGGAGTTGTTTCTGAGGCTAATTCTAAATTTCTGCCTGACTCGCTGGTTGAAAAAGATGGCTACCCAATACGGGTGAGGCAGGCAGGATACATTCAATATATCGATCCTCAATATATTCTAACCCTGGCCCAAGAACATGACCTGGTCATCCGCTTGCTGCGTAAACCGGGTCACAACGTGGGGAGTGAAGCGCGGGTTGCCTTGGTATGGCCTGCCAATCGTGTTTCTAATGAACTGGATCAACAAATACGTAACGCATTCCGGGTTGGAAATGGACGCACACCCACCCAGGATGTCGCCTATGCCGTCAACCAGCTTGTCGAAATGGCTGTTCGCGCCATGTCTCCAGCGATCAATGACCCTTTCACAGCCATGACCTGCCTGGATCACATTGGGGAAGGTCTGATCTTATTTATCCAGCAGGGTGAGAGAAGCCCATATTACTACGATGGGGCAAATCAGTTGCGTCTGATTCTAGAGCCGGTCGCATTCACCGAGTTGCTGAGTGGCGCTTTCGATATGCTGCGCCATGCCAGCTACGACAATGCCAACGTCCTGCTGCATATGTTGGAAGTGATCGAGGCCATCGGTCAGAAGTCGAATTCGCCAAAAGAGCGCCAGGAGCTGCTTCGTCATGCCCGCCTCATCCAGGTGGAAAGCCAAGCCGGCGCGTTAATTGAACAGGATCGGGAGCGAATTTCCCAGCGTTGCACAGAATTGACAGAACAGCTTCGATCCGAACATTGATGAGTTGAGTCCATGAGCTTTAAGACCGAGAAACTTGATCGTCGATTAATTATTAATTGTTTCTTGTCTATCATGAACTCGGTTCCTACTCGAGCATTTGATTTTCCAGATGGAGTCAATTGGTAATGAAAAGAACTAAACCAACAAAAATGCCTCCTATTCGGACCTCTTCATCACGAACTCCCCTGGCATTCCACCTGCTGGTCAAACCGACCGGTGCAGTGTGTAACTTGGATTGCAAGTATTGTTTCTTCCTGTCGAAGGAGATGTTATACCCCGGCAGCAGCTTCCGAATGTCGGATGAGCTGCTAAAAACGTATATTCGCGAATTGCTTGATGCCCAACGCATGCCCGAGGTAAGTATCAATTGGCAAGGTGGTGAGCCCACCCTGATGGGTCTGGATTTCTTCCAGCGTTCTGTGGATGATGTGGAGAAGTATAAAAACCCAGGACAAAAAGTGCTGTATACCATCCAGACCAATGGCACAAAACTAGACAAGGATTGGGTAGCATTTTTTAAGCAGCACAATTTCCTGGTGGGATTGAGCATCGATGGGCCAAAGGAATTCCACGACGCTTACCGGGTGAACAAGGGTGGGCAAGGCAGTTTCGACCAGGTGTTGAAGGCATGGAAAGTATTGACCCAGCACGGGGTGGAAGTCAACATCCTGAGTACGGTGAACGCTGCCAATGCCGATCATCCATTGGAGGTTTACCACTTTTTCCGAGATGAGCTAAAAGCACAGTATATGCAGTTTATTCCCATCATCGAGCGGGCGACCCCGGAAACGCTTACCCTGGCAAATCAGGGTTGGGGCGAGCGTCCTGGTGCTGAGCGCCCCCTTTATACCCAGATTGGCGAGTTAGTAACCGAACGCTCGGTGAAACCAGAACAATTTGGACGCTTTCTTATCACCATCTTTGACGAGTGGGTACAAAGAGACGTCGGTAAAGTTTTCGTTCAGTCCTTTGACGCAGCCCTTGCGAATTGGCTTGGTCAACCCAGCCTGTGCATCTTCCAGCGCACATGCGGGGAAGCCCTGGTTTTGGAGCACAATGGTGATCTTTATTCTTGCGATCACTTCGTCGAACCAGATTACCTGTTGGGGAATATCCGCAAGACGCATATGCTCGATTTGGTCTCTTCTGACCAGCAAAAGAAATTTGGCCAGGATAAATTCGACACACTTCCCCAATTTTGCCGGCAGTGTGAGGTGCTGTTTGCCTGTTATGGGGAATGCCCACGCAATCGCTTCATCCACACACCTGATGGTGAGCCAGGATTGAATTATCTATGCAGTGGGTACAAGTTATTATTCAACCATATCAATCACCCAATGCGCATCATGGCTCAATTGCTGCGTAGTGGGCGCTACGCCGACGAAGTAATGAGCATCCTGGCGAAAGAGGAGATGCATGGGGTATCGGATGAGATCTAAAGATTTATGTAGAATTGGATGGTACGGGTACCCCTTAGCTGTAAGGTCAGGACCAACCATCAAAATAATAAGTGAAACGATGCGATTGACTTCTTAAACAATTCGAGGAGCAGATATGCCATCATTCAAAAAAACAAAAGAAAAAGAATTTGCAATTATTGGGCTGGGTCGTTTCGGTAGCAGCCTGGCACGCCGGCTTGAAACCCTGGGGCACACGGTTTTGGGGATCGACCTTGACCCTCGCCTGGTTAAAGATATAGCGGATGAAATCTCGGAAGCTGTAATCCTGGATGCAACCGATGAGAATGCACTCCGGCAGGTGGATATTACTGCTTTTCAGACCGTGGTGGTGGCCATTTCAGGAAATTTTGAAGCTAATGCGCTGATCACCTCAACTTTAAAGAAATTGGGGATACCCCATGTGATCTCCGTTTGCAATACGGATCGCCATCGAGAAATAATATTGCGTATCGGTGCAGAACGGGTAGTCGTGCCAGATGAGGAAAGTGGTTACCAGCTAGCCGACGAGCTCAGCATCCCGGGCATGCTGGAACGCTTGCACTTAAACCAGGATTACAGCCTGATCGAATTAAAACCCCCACCGGGATTGGTGGGCAAAGGTATTGAGGTATGCGAACAATACGAAGTGATCGTGGTGCTCATCCTGCGCGGGAATGAGCTGATCATCAACCCTGATGAGAGCAGCCGATTTAAGGCTGAGGATATCCTGGTGGTAGTTGGAGAAAAGCGCCATCTGGCGGAATTTAGCAACCAGGAATGAATACACAAAAAACCTCCCGGCCCCCAATACTCAAACGCAGGCGTATCTTGAGTAAGCAACGCAGGATCTTGATCAAAGATAGTGCAAGTTCAGGGAATGCCCGCCAGATGCCGGTCGCCCTACAGCTGGTTGTGGGATTGCTTGTATTAATCAGCATTGGCACTGCCCTGTTAATGATCCCCGCTGCAAGTACACGAAGCCTAACTTTTATGGAAGCCTTCTTCACCTCCACTTCAGCCTCAGCAGTGACGGGATTGAGCCTGCTCACGATAAGCTCCGATTTGACTATCTGGGGGCAGTTGATCCTGCTCCTGCTGGTCCAAATCGGCGGTGTGGGCTTGATCGTCTTTGTTGTCATGGTATTCCGCCTGATTGGACGTCGGGTAACCCTCGGGGAGAGACTGGCGGTAACCAGCTCCCTGGGATTGGATCGCCCTGAAGAGATAGCCTTGATCATGGTCAGGGCAATTGGGCTAATGTTATTGATCGAGGGTATTGGGGCAACCTTGCTATTCTTGCATTGGCGTATCTCCGGGATTGTCCCGGCAGGCAAGGCAGCTTTTTATGCCATTTTTCATGCCGTCACTGCCTACTGTAATGCTGGTTTTGATCTGTTTTACGGGCTGCCCGAGTATCCAACCGGAATCCCTACCGATCCATTGAGCTTGATTATCATAGGTGGGTTGATTATCCTGGGTGGCTTAGGGATACCGATTTACATGGAGTTGATCTACCGGCGTCGGCGTCCGTTTTCATTGAATATGCGCCTGACTCTCACCATCTCCTTGGTGCTCATTATGCTCGGCTGGGCTGGATTTTTACTATCCGAATATCGCCAGACCGGGGT
>Ga0209253_10006351_pt1 | contig 10251 bp, 8 predicted proteins | sample FrelakmetBRP12BR_FD_187145 | JGI IMG/M metagenome (GOLD analysis project Ga0209253, IMG submission 187145) | Freshwater lake sediment microbial communities from the University of Notre Dame, USA, for methane emissions studies - BRP12 BR (SPAdes)... | ecosystem: Environmental > Aquatic >...
CCTCACCGAGGCGGTTCAGCAAACGGATATCAGTCTCGTCTGCGTGGGCACGCCCAGCAGCGCGAACGGGAGTCTGAACCTGGACCAGGTCATGCGGGTGGCCGAGCAGGCCGGTCAGGCGATGCGGTTGAAAACGACCTACCACGGGCTTGTCATCCGGAGCACCGTGCTTCCCGGGACGGTGGACAAGGCGGGAGCGATCATCGCACGCGAGTCGGGCAAGCAGCTCGGACGGGATTTCGGCGTTGCGGACAACCCGGAGTTCCTTCGTGAGGGAACATCGGTCTTCGATTTCGAGAATCCCCCCTACACGGTGGTGGGCGGGTCGGACGACACGATCGTGAATATGCTCGCCGAAATGTACCGTGGCGTCAACGCCCCCTTCCATGCGGTCAAGATCCGCGAGGCCGAAATCCTCAAGTACGCATGCAACGCCTTCCATGCGGTGAAGGTCACCTTCGCCAACGAGATCGGGGCGGTCAGCAAGAGACTCGGGATCGACAGCCACGTGGTGATGAAGATGTTCGTGGAGGACACGAAGCTGAACATCTCGCCCTACTATCTGAAGCCGGGATTCGCCTTCGGGGGTTCCTGCCTGCCGAAGGATGTCCGCGCGATCACGTACGAGGCACGGCGTCTGGATATCGCGGCGCCGCTTCTCCAGTCGCTGATGTCCAGCAACGAGGCCCAGATGCAGCGGGTGGTGGACTGGGTGGTACAGACCAAGCGGAAAAAGATCGGCATCCTCGGACTGAGCTTCAAGCACGACACGGACGATCTCCGCGAGAGTCCGATCGTGAGCGTCGTGGAATCCCTTTTCGGGAAAGGATATGATCTGGCAATTTACGACGCCAACGTCAATATCGCCCGGCTGATGGGCGCGAACAAGTCGTACATCGAGCAGGAGATCCCGCACATCTCTTCCCTGATGAAGGGGAGTATTGAAGAAGTCCTGAACCACGCGGACGTTCTCCTGATTGCCAACAAGGGAGCCGGATTCCGCGAGGCGCTGGCAAAGCTGAAACCCGGACAGATGGTCTACGACCTGGTCCGCATCACGGATGACTGGAATCTCGCGCATGGACACTACGAAGGTGTTTGCTGGTAAACACGTTCTGCTGCTTATCGAGAACGAGGCGGTGCCGTTCGACCGCCGGATGTGGAATATCGCGCTGGCCCTGCGTGAAGCAGGAGCACAGGTGAGCGTTCTGTGTCCGGTCTTCGGCAAAGACAACGAACGCCATACCGTGCTCGAGGGCGTGCACATTCATCGGTACCACAATACGTTTGCGGACGGGTCAGTCGCCGGATATCTCCGGGAATACGCCACGGCGTTTTTCAAGACCTTCTTCCTGATGCACCGGCTGATGTTCCGCGGGCGGATTCATGTGGTGCACGCAGCCAACCCGCCGGACATTTTCTGGCCCCTTGCCCTGTACCTCAAGCTCTGGGGTATCCGCTTTGTCTTCGACGAACACGACCTCTCCCCCGAAGCGTACCTCAGCCGGTTCGACAAGGACGAGCAGTCGCCTGATACGCTCTACCGGATTCAAAAACTCTTCCAGCGTCTTTCCTACCGGTACGCCGACGCAATTCTTTCGACAAACGAAACGTATCGTGAGCGCGCAGTGCAGAGTGACCCGCGTAATGCGGGCAAGACCTTCGTGGTGCGGAACGGTCCGGACACCCGAACCTTCCGCCACCGCCCACCCAATGCGGCGCTGAAGAAGGGGCGCAAGTACCTTGCGGCGTATATCGGTGTCATGGCCTTCCAGGACGGCGTGGAGTACGTCATCCGTGCCGTCGATGAACTGGTCCACCGGAAGAATTTCCGGGAGGTGATGTTCTATCTGATCGGCAAAGGGGATGACTGGCCGCGGTTGAAGCAGCTCGCGGAAGAACTGGGGCTGAAGGACGACATAGTGTTCACCGGGCGGATTCCCGATCCGGAAGCGCTCGAGATCCTTTCAACGGCGGATGTCTGTCTTTCCCCCGATCCGTACAGCCCGCTGAACGAACTCTCGACCATGACAAAGATCATGGAGTATATGTCGTTGGGCAAGCCCATCGTCTCCTTTCATCTGAAAGAGAACAAATTTTCGGCGGGGGCATCGGCTATCTATGTCGACAACAACAATCCTGCGGCGTTTGCCGATGGGATTCTGTCGTTGTTGAACGATCCCGAAGGGGCCCGGCGGATGGGCGAGGCGGGTATTCAACGCGTCGATGCGGAGTTGTCCTGGCAGAAGCAGTCTGAACGGTTGCGCGCGGCGTACACACACGTGTTTTCCCGATGATGGACGTTCTCCCGATAGATCCTGTAACGGACGCGCGCTGGCCGGCCTATCTCGAGCGCCACCCGGAGGCGACGGTGTTCCATTCTCCGTCCTGGATCGGGCTGCAACTCCATGTGTACGGATACACGAACAGGTCCCTTGCCTGCCTTGAGGATGGCCGGATCGTGGGTGTACTCCCGTTGCTGGAGATTCGCAGCGTGTTGACCGGTGCGCGGGGCGTTTCGCTCCCATTTTCGGACTACAGCGCTCCGCTGGCGGACAGCGCAACAGTGCTGCAGCGGTTGATCGCGGCCGTGGTTTCGCTCTCGGCGGATCGGCGCTGGAAGTATGTGGAGTTCCGCGGGGAGGTTGGGGGAGAAGATCTTCAACCGGCGGCGGCATACAAGCGCCATCGCCTCACCCTCTCGGCCGATACGGAGGCGTTGTTCCGGACATTTGACAAGAGCCAGACGCAGCGTTCGGTGAACAAATTCCAGAAGAGCGGTGCGGTTGTGGAACGCCGCACAGATGCCGGGGCGATGTCCGCCTTCATGCGGCTGAACTATCTGACCCGGCGTAAACACGGCCTGCCCCCGCAGCCCGACAGGTTTTTTGAAGGGCTGCACCGGACGATCATCGGGCCGGGCGGCGGTTTCATCAGCCTGGCCAGGCTGGGGCCGGCCGATCTCGGTGCGTGTGTGTTTTTGCTGTTCAAGGATACGGTCTACTACAAATTCGGCGCGTCCGACGAGGCACACCTTGTGCACCGCCCAAACCACGGCATCATGTGGGATGCGATCCGGTGGGCGGGTGGAGAAGGGTACCGGGTGTTCGACTTCGGGCGCTCGGATCTGGATGGTGAGGGGTTGATCAAATTCAAACGCGGGTGGGCAACCGAGGAATCCGATTTGAGGTACTATCGTACATCCGCGTCCGCCGCCGGGGAGAAAAGCGCGGGGCCGCTGGAGCTGTTGAAGCCGGTATTTCAGAGGCTGCCCATTCCCGTGCTGAAGATCATTGGAAAGGTGTTGTATGAGCACGTCGGATAGAAACCCGGCGCTCACGAAAGGTGCGTCGCTGTCCACGCTGCGGGAATTGCTGAAGGTCTGTTCCGACCTGCCGGAACCCCCCATTCCCGATGGCACCATCGACCACTTGCTGTACGAGCGGTATGTGCGGGACACCCATGGATGGAAACGCCGCCTGTACTACGCGTTGAAGCCGTTGATTCCACGGCCGGTGCAGATTGCCCTGCGACAGCGGTTTGTCTCCGTACAGGCTGGTTCGTCTTTTCCCGCCTGGCCCATCGAGCCGATTCTGACGGAGATCATAGACTCCTATCTGTCGTCTATGGTGCGTGAGTTCGCGGCTGTGGAACGACTCGGGTTCTGGCCTGCGGGCCGCCGGTTTGCCTTTGCCATCACGCATGATGTGGAATGGGACAGCGGTCTGCGGCGCGCTCCCGATCTGGCAGCCATCGAGAAACGGCTTGGTTTTGTCTCCTCGTGGAATCTTGTGCCCGAGCGGTATCCGATCGACTGGGCCATCGTTGACCGCCTGCGTGCGGACGGCTTTGAGATCGGCATACACGGATTGAAGCACGACGGGAAACTCTTCCAGTCGCGTGCGCTCTTCGACCGGCGGGCCGCCCTGATCAACGCTCACGCGCGTGAATGGAAGGCGGCCGGTTTTCGCTCGCCCTCCACGTTGCGGAATCCGGACTGGATGACCGCACTGGAGTTTGAATACGACAGCTCGTTCCCCGACACCGATCCGTACGAACCGCAGGCCGGCGGATGCTGCAGCATCTGGCCGTTCTTTCTCGGGAACATCGTGGAGCTTCCGCTCACGATGCCGCAGGACCACACCCTGTTTGAAATACTCAACCAGCGCAATATCGATATCTGGAAAAAGAAAGCCTCATGGATCGCCGAACAGGGCGGGCTGGTGTTGATCAACATTCACCCGGACTACATGCTGGAAGACAGCCGGCTTGCCTTCTTTGAAGAGCTTCTTGTGTATATGAAGGGGCAACAGGGGATGTGGCATGCGCATCCGCGCGATATTGCGCGGTGGTGGCGGGACCGGAGTGCCTCGGTCCTTGTGCGCGACGGCGGCGTGTGCCGCGTGGACGGCCCCGCATCCGGACGGGCGGCCATACAACGGCACGTGCTGCGGGAGGGCGCTGTGGTCACGGTCGCGGCGGTATGAGAAAACGTGTGACGCTGCACAAATTTTCGTATATTCGGGTATACTCTCCGCCGGTAGGGAGAGCGTGAACCAATCATCCAACGACGAACAGGACCCGCCATGATGCGCGTGCCATTTCTCGATCTCAAAGCTCAGTATGCCTCGATCAAAGAGGAAGTGTTGCCGGCGATCCACTCCGTGCTGGACAACACCGCGTATGTCCTCGGCAAACCGGTCTCCGAATTTGAAGCAGCGTTTGCGAAGGAACACGGTGTACAGTACTGCTACGGTGTCAGCTCGGGGACAGATGGAAATCATATGGTGCTCTGGGCGCTGGGTGTCGGCCCGGGCGACGAGGTGATCATTCCGGACAACACCTTTATTGCCACTGCCTGGGGTGCGACGCTCTGCGGGGCGACGCCGGTGTTTGTGGATTGTGAACCGGACAGCTACAACATCGATCCGAAAAAAGTAGAAGCGAAGATCACGCCGCGCACCAAGGCCATCGTCGCTGTCCATCTCTACGGCCAGTCCGCCGATATGGATCCGCTGAACGAAATCGCAAAGAAACATCGCGTGGCGCTGGTGGAAGACTGCGCGCAATCGCACTTTGCGGAATATAAGGGAAAGCGGACGGGCGGCCTTTCACGCGCTTCGTCGTACAGTTTCTATCCCGGCAAAAACCTCGGTGCCTACGGGGAGGGGGGGGCGGTGGCCACGAACGACGCGGAGCTGGCCCGTATGTTCAAGATGATCCGTGACCACGGCGCAGAAAAAAAATACTGGCATGAATCCTACGGCCACAACTACCGCATGGAGGGAATTCAAGGGGCAGTTCTCGGGGTGAAGCTGCGCCATCTCGGAGCGTGGACCGAAGCCCGCAGGCGGAATGCCGCGCTCTACAACAAGTACCTTGCCGGCATTCCCGGTATTGTCACGCCGAAGGAAATGCCGTACGCAAAGCATGTGTACCACCTGTACGTCATACGCGTGCCGGAGCGGGAAAAGCTGCAGGCGCATCTGGAGGCAAAGGGGATCGCCACGGGGCTGCACTACCCTGTTCCGTTGCACATGCAGAGGTGCTTTACACACCTCGGTTACAAAGAGGGTGACTTCCCGGTGACGGAAAAGGCCGCACAAGAGATCCTTTCCCTGCCGATGTATCCGGAATTGACTGAGGAGCAGATACACTATGTCGCTGACGGTATCCGGGAATTCAGGGGATAAGCGGGGAGGCATATGTGGCAGGCCCGGCCTGCCTCCCAGTCCGCCCCCGGAGTCCCCGGGGGCGGACGGCGTTTTCGGGGTTGTGCGGGCGTTTCACCGGCGGTTTTCCGCGGGCAGGCAGGGAAACCATGAGTACACACGGGTGGCATTCTGCGGGGTTGGACGCGCGACACAGCACGGATTGCAGGAACGTGACGGCGGACACGGCGGTGGGGCCCGGAGTTTTCTACATTAGTCACACTCACTGACGATGTTCCCGGGCATTCGCCCTGTTGCATTTAGATAGCCGTTTTTAGTACATTACGCTGGCCCGAGCGGCCACGCAATCTCACAGAGGGGGGTTTGCAGACCATGGTTTCGTTGAAAAAACGTCCAGCATACGCGTTCGCCCTGCCTGTCCTTGACTGGCTGACGATCGTGGGGTCTCTCGTTCTGGCGGTCATTCTGCGCGGTCGTGAGTTTACCGGTGAATTCACGTTTGTCGGCGCACCGCTGGAAGGCGAAGTCATCTTCCTGCTCATGTTTGGCGGGGCCGCCACGCTGGTATTCCAGTACTTCGGCCTCTACACCGTGAATGTGTTTGTCACGGTGGCAGATCAGACCGTCCGGATTCTCAAGGCCTTGTTCTACACCAATCTCGGGCTGGCCTTGCTTGCCTTCTTTGTCCGCGCGAACTGGATCCTCGACAGCCGTCTTGCGATGTTGTATTTTACCCTGCTCTCGGCGGCGCTTCTGGTGGGCGGACGGATCATGATCTTCCGCAACGTCTACCTCTGGCTCTCCCGCCACAAGGTGTTTCACCGCAATGCGCTTGTCGTTGGAGCCGGCGAAAATGGGAAGAATCTTGCGATCAACCTCTTTCTGAACGATCATCTGGGACTCAATCTGGTCGGCTTCCTCGATGACGAGCTTTCGCTGGGGAAAGTGGTGTTCAACCGCGCGAAGGTGGTGGGGCGTATCGCCGAATTGCGGGACATCGTGAAGGTGTTTGAGGTGCAGGAGATCATCGTCTGCGTGGAGAATGTCGATCATGCGCGGCTGATCAACGTGCTGGAGGTGGCCACCAATACGGACGCCGTCGTGAAGATCTCTTCGCCGTTGTACGATGTTGTTCCCGCACGTCTGTTCATCGAAAAATACGGCAACCTCCCGGTTGTGAGCATATCCCACTTCAGTCCGAGCCCGGTGCTGGAGGCGTCGAAACGGGTATTCGATTCGATCGGCGCGTTTGCCGGGTTGGCGTTGCTCGCGCCGCTGCTCACGGTGATTGCCCTGGCGGTCAAGTTCAGCTCTCCCGGCCCGATCTTTTTTGCGCAGACGCGCATCGGCAAGAACGGGACACCGTTCAAGTTCTACAAGTTCCGCTCGATGCAGGTCGGCAGCGATCAGGACAAGGACCGCGAGAAGACCGTTGTGCAGTTCATTCAAACAAAAGCCAAGACCAAAGCGACGGAAAAAGTCTCCACCAAGATCGTCAACGAATCACGCGTAACAGGTGTAGGAAGGTTCCTGCGCAAGACCAGTCTCGACGAATTGCCGCAGCTGTTTAACGTGCTCAAAGGCGATATGAGCCTGGTCGGTCCGCGTCCCTGCCTGCCGTACGAATGGGATCACTACGAGGAATGGCACAAACGGCGCCTCAGCGTGATGCCCGGGTGCACGGGTATGTGGCAGGTGGCGGGCCGGAGCGTGGTGGGGTTTGAGGATATGGTGGTCCTCGATCTCTACTACATCCAGAACGCGTCCGTGCTGCTGGATTTCGGTCTTCTCCTCAAAACCCTTCCCGTGATGCTGTTCGGGTCCGGGGCAAAATAAGGATCTCCCTTCAATGAAAATCGGTGTCGTAGGATTCGGGTACTGGGGTCCAAATCTCGTCCGCAATTTCCAGGGAACACCCGGCGTCGACGGCGTTGTCTGTTTCGACTCCTCCGAAAAGCGTCTGCAGATTGCCAAACAGAAGTTTCCGACCATTGAGACGTTTGGCAATTATGACGATCTGCTCAAGCGCGATGATGTAAAGGCCGTGGCCATCGCCACCCCCGTGTCGACGCACTTCCCGCTGGGAATCAAAGCTCTGGAAGCGGGGAAGCATCTGCTGCTGGAAAAGCCGATGGCGGAAAGCACCGAGCAGTGCGCCACGCTGATCGAAATGGCCGGCAAGAAGAAACTCGTGCTGATGGTGGATCACACGTTTGTCTACACCGGCGCGGTGCGCAAGATCAAGGAGATGATCGACGAAGGCCGCCTGGGCCAGATCATGTACTTTGATTCCGTGCGTGTCAACCTGGGTCTGTTCCAACATGACACCAACGTTGTGTGGGATCTGGCGCCGCACGACCTGTCCATCATGGACTATCTGGTGGGACAGGATCCGGTGGGCGTCGCCGCGATCGGCGCGAAACACTTCAACGAAATGGAAGATATCGCGTACCTGACCGTACGCTACAACAACCAGCTGCTCGCACATTTTCACGTGAACTGGATGTCGCCCGTCAAGGTCCGCAAGATTCTCATCGGGGGCAGCAAGTTGATGGTGATGTACGACGATATGGACCCGAGCGAGAAGGTGAAGGTCTATGACAAGGGGGTCGACATCAAGGAACGCGAGTCGATCTACCGGGTCCTCGTGCAGTACCGCACCGGCGACATGTGGGCCCCGAAGATCGACCTGGGTGAGGCGCTGAGTCTGATGACCGCAGAATTTGTGGAAGCGATCAAGACCGGCAAGCGGCCCACCACGGACGGCCGGTCGGGCCTCAAGGTCGTCAAAATACTGGAAGCGGCGCAGGAGTCGTTGCGTGCGGGCGGCAAGATGATTGATCTCACCCCGTAAAAAAACAGAATCGTCGTCATCCATCCCGGAGTAGAATCCATGTCCTTTCAGAAGATCGCCCCCGATGTGAAGCTGGGGAAAGACACGAAGGTGTACGATTTCGTGAACCTCTACGGTTGCGAGATCGGCGACCGGAGCAAAGTCGGCACGTTTGTGGAAATCCAGAAGGGTGCAAAGATCGGCAATGACTGCAAAATCTCGTCCCATACCTTCATCTGCGAAGGGGTCACGATCGAAGACGGCGTCTTCGTGGGTCACAACGTTTCCTTCATCAACGACAAGTACCCGCGGTCAACAACCGCAGGCGGCGCGATGCAGACGGAAGCCGACTGGAAAGTGGTGACCACACTGGTCAAGAGGGGCGCTTCCATCGGCACGAGTACCACCGTGTTGTGCGGCGTGACCATCGGTGAAAACGCGATCGTCGGATCCGGGAGTGTGGTGACCAAGGACGTTCCCGCCAACACCGTTGTCGCGGGCGTTCCGGCCCGCGTCCTCCGGAAACTCTGAGTACCCAGTTGCGGCGCCGGGGCAACCACCCCGGCGCCGCCGTTCATGAGCACCCCTGCACGACACAGAGGAGAACCCGTATGAAAGTTGCCATCCTGGCCGGCGGCGTCGGCACCCGCCTGGTGGAAGAAACGGAAGTCAAGCCGAAACCCATGGTGGAAATCGGCGGCCGGCCGATCCTGTGGCACATCCTGAAGCATTATGCGCACTTCGGCTTCAACAACTTCGTGATCGCGCTCGGGTACAAGGGCGAAGTCATCAAGAAGTACATGGTGGACTACGCCAACCTGAACAGCAGTGCGATGACGGTGCGCATGAACACCGGAAAGGTGGATATTGACGGCGGGTCACGGCCCGATTGGACGGTGCAGCTGATTGATACCGGGATCAGCACGCTGACCGGCGGCCGCATTAAGCGGCTCCAGCCCTATATCGGCGACGAGACGTTTATGCTCACCTGGGGCGACGGCGTTTCCGATGTGAACCTGCAGGAGCTGCTGAAGTTCCACAAGTCGCACGGGAAGCTTGCCACCCTCACCGCGGTGCGCCCGCCCGCCCGTTTCGGCCACATGGTCTTTGACGGAGACCGGATCACCCAGTTCCTCGAGAAGCCGCAAACTGGCGAAGGGTGGATCAACGGCGCCTTTTTTGTCGTCGAGCCCGCCGTCTTCGACTACATCGAGGGCGACGAGACCCAGTGGGAACATGAACCGCTCGAACGCCTCGCGGCCGAAGGGCAGCTCATGGCCTACCGTCACACCTCGTTCTGGCAGTGTATGGACACACTCCGCGACAAGAAGCTGCTGGAAGATCTCTGGCAGCACGGCGGAGCCCCCTGGAAAACCTGGAAGGATTGATATGCGCGTACTCGTCACCGGACATCTTGGATATATTGGCACGGTCCTGGTTCCTCTGCTCCAGACCGCAGGCCATGATGTTGTAGGAATGGACAGCGACATCTTCGAAGGCTCCACGTTCGGGGAGGGGATTGCCAGAGTCCCGAATATCAAGAAAGACATCCGGGATGCCGAAGCGTCTGATCTGAAGGGGTTCGATGCGGTTCTTCACCTGGCCGGGCTCTCCAATGACCCGCTGGGCGACCTGAACCCGAACCTGACCTATGACATCAACCACCTGGCCTCCGTCCATCTTGCAGAACTCGCCAAGAAGGTCGGCGTGCGGCGGTTCATCTTCTCCTCGTCGTGCAGCAACTAC
>Ga0209253_10006352_pt1 | contig 10249 bp, 5 predicted proteins | sample FrelakmetBRP12BR_FD_187145 | JGI IMG/M metagenome (GOLD analysis project Ga0209253, IMG submission 187145) | Freshwater lake sediment microbial communities from the University of Notre Dame, USA, for methane emissions studies - BRP12 BR (SPAdes)... | ecosystem: Environmental > Aquatic >...
ACGCCCTCGCAGTGTATGTTACCCGTCTAAGAGCTTATCTCAGGAGGCTGTGGGGTATGGTGTTGTGAACTGTGCCTGCGGCGGTTGAAAGCCGGTGCCCACGCCTAATGGGATAGGTTCTAAGGGGTGGGTCTCTGGTCCCGGTGGCGACCAAGGTGGAATCGTTGGCGAGAACAGGAGGCCGTTGAAGCCCAGCCAGGTCGCCGGGCATTCTGGAGAATCGCCGTGCAGTTGCGAAAGTGCCGGAATTGCAGAGGCTATTGTCGGCCACCCGCTTGCGCCGTACGGCGATGGGACGTGCCTCTGCGGTTGTCATGACCAACGTCCAGCGTCGAATCTGCGATCATCGTGTCAGAGAGCAGATCGTCCGGAGCCGAAACCCTGGCTTGTCCCGGGGTCTGCGGAACCCGCCGTCCGCGGCGAGGTCGCCGATCAGTCGCGGACTCTGTGAGGCAGTCCCACTCACGGAGAACTGCCACGTTGAGGCGATTCCGCGCGATAGGGTCGCCACGGTCGAACGGCGCGTCAAAATGGTGGCCGCGGCACAGAGCGTCAAACTGACTCTACTAATGAATCCGTGGATGAGATCAACGTGGGTCCTTCGATGTCGAAAAGCGATATCCGCGAGCGAGGCGCCGGCATGATCGTGGAAGCGACAGGCGGCAACATCCAGAGTGTGCTTCACAAGCATGGCAGGGACCGTGCGGCATTGATTCCGATCCTGCAGGAGGTCCAGGAGTCTGATGGGTATCTGACGATAGAGGCAATCCGTCGGGTGGCGGAGCATCTGTCGCTTTCTGCGAACGACGTGTATGGGGTGGCGACGTTTTATTCGTATTTCCGATTCAATCCGGTGGGGCGGCATCGGATCAAGCTTTGCCAGGGGACGGCGTGCCATGTGCGGGGCAGCGGGCGGTTGCTTGAGAGGGTGAAGCGGCGCCTGGGGATCGAGCCGGAGCAGACGACTGAAGATCGGGCGTACTCGCTGGAATGTGTGATGTGTCTGGGCTGCTGCGCGCTGGCCCCGACCGTCGTGATTGACGGAAAGACGCATGCGAACATGACGGCGAAGAAGATCGAAATGCTTCTGGACGGGATGACCGAATGACCTTCGATCAGATTCGAAGGGAAGCTGAAATACGCTGGCGTGCGTTTTCGCAACCGGGCCGGCTACAGGTGCGGATCGGCGCCGCGACATGCGGCCGTGCGGCTGGCGCCCTGGAGGCGAAGGAGGCGTTTGTTCAGGAGCTGGCGGCTCGCTCGATCGACGGTGATGTGGAGCTCGTGGAAGTTGGTTGCCTGGGCTTGTGCTACGCCGAACCGCTGGTCGAGATTCGGGGTCGCGACGGTCGTCGGGTCTTATACCAGAAGGTGACGCCGGAGCTGGCCGGGCGGCTGGTGCGGTCACATCTAGTCGACAATCAGGCGCTGTGGGATCTCGCGTTGGCGGTGATGAGCGGCGCTGAGCGCAAAGGCGTGCCGCTCTTCGGGCACCTTCCCACGATTGGGCCCCAGGTGCGGATAGTGCTTCGCAACTGCGGCCTTATCGATCCGGGCAACATGGATCATTACATCGCTCGCGGCGGGTACAGCGGCCTCGAGCGGGCACTGTTGACGAAGCCGGAGCAGGTGATCGATGAGGTGACCGCCTCGGGTCTGCGGGGTCGAGGCGGCGCGGGCTTTCCCACGGGTGCGAAGTGGCGCTTTGCCCGCCGGGCGGGCGGCGACGAGAAGTTCGTGATCTGCAACGCCGACGAAGGCGATCCCGGTGCGTTCATGGACCGCTCGGTGCTGGAAGGCGATCCGCACGCGGTGCTCGAAGGTCTGGTGATTGCCGGTTATGCGATCGGGGCGGCTACCGGCTACGTGTACGTGCGGGCAGAGTATCCGCTGGCCATCGAGCGGATCGAGGGGGCGATCGCGCAGATGCAGGGCGGGGGTCTGCTGGGCCGCGACATTCTGGGCAGCGGGTTCGACTTCGAGATTCGGATCATGCGCGGGGCCGGCGCATTTGTGTGCGGTGAGGAGACGGCGTTGATGGCCAGCGTGGAAGGCCGCCGTGGCATGCCGCGTTCGCGTCCGCCCTTCCCGGCCCAGCGCGGACTGTTCGACAAGCCCACGAACATAAACAACGTGGAGACGCTGGCGTGCGTTTCGGCCATCGCCGCCCGTGGAGCCGAATGGTTCGCCCAGTACGGCACCGAGAAAAGCAAAGGCACCAAGACGTTCGCCTTGGCGGGCAAGATCAAGCGCACGGGTCTGATCGAAGTCCCGATGGGCATCACGCTGGGCACGATTGTGTTCGACATCGGCGGGGGCATTCCCGACGACAAGAAGTTCAAAGCGGTGCAGACGGGTGGCCCGTCGGGCGGATGCATTCCCGCCCAGCATCTGAACCTGCCGGTGGATTATGAGCATCTGGCGGAAGTCGGCTCCATAATGGGTTCGGGCGGCATGGTGGTGCTGGATGAGGACTCGTGCATGGTGGATGTGGCCCGCTACTTCCTCTCGTTCACCGAAAGCGAATCGTGCGGCAAGTGCGTGCCGTGCCGGATGGGCACGCAGCACCTGTTGCGGATGCTGACCGACATCACGGAAGGGCGCGGCCAGCCGTTTCACCTCGAACAGATGAAGAAAATCTGTCAGACGATGAAAGACGGGTCCTTGTGCGGGTTGGGTCAGACGGCTCCGAACCCGGTGCTGAGCACGCTGCGCTACTTCACCCACGAATACCAGTCGCACATCCATGCCCGTAGCTGCGCCGCATCGGTGTGCTCGAAGATGTTCGCAGCGCCGTGCCAGCACGCCTGTCCGGTGGGGATGGATATTCCCAGCTACATTGCGCTGGTGCGGGCTGGCCGGCTCGACGACGCGTACAAGATCCTCAAGCAGACCAATCCGTTCCCTAGCATCTGCGGCCGGGTGTGCGATCAGATCTGCCGGGCGCGATGCCGGCGTGCGCAGCTCGACGAACCGCTGGCGATCCGGCATCTGAAGCGGTTCATCACGGATCACGGCAGCCATCCGGGATTCGAGCAGATCCCGGTGACGCGTCGTCAGAAGATGGCGGTGGTCGGTGCGGGTCCAGCGGGGCTGACCGCGGCGGTGGAACTCAAGCGGCGCGGGTATGCGACGACCGTCTTCGAGCAGCAGAGCGCCGCCGGCGGCATGTTGCGTTGGGGCATTCCCGCCTATCGCCTGCCTCGCCGCGTGCTGGAAGCGGAGATCGACGAGGTTCTCGCCACGGGAGTAGAGATGCGCTTGAACACGCGGATCGGTCGCGACGTGTCGTTCGAGGATCTCGAGCGCGACTTCGACCACATCTTCCTGGCTACTGGCGCGCAGATGAGCGCCCCGATGGAAATTCCCGGTGAGGACGCCGAAGGCGTGCATGGGGCCATCGAGTTTCTCAATGCCGTGAACCTGAATAAGCCGCTTCCAGTGGGCAAGCACGTGGCGATCATCGGCGGGGGCAACTCAGCGATCGATGCGGCCCGCAGCGCCCTGCGCCTCGGCGCCGAGCGGGTCACCGTCTACTATCGACGCCAACGCCAGGACATGCCTGCGCTGCCCGCGGAGATCGCGGCGGCGTCAGCCGAAGGCATCGGCATGGAGTTCCTGGTTGCGCCCAAACGGGTGATGGTCAAGGGCGGGAAGGTCAGCGGTCTGGAATTGATGCGGATGGAGCCACGCGATTTTGACAGCAGTGCGCGTCGTCGTTCGGAGCCAGTAGCCGGGTCTGAGTTCACCGCTGAAGCGGACACGGTGATCTCGGCGGTCGGGCAGCGTCTGGAAGTTGATTTCCTGAGCAAAGAGAGCGGCGTGACAGTCAAGCGCAACCGCATCGAAGTCAACGAGCAGCTCTCGACAGGCAATGCGAAGGTGTGGGCGGGCGGCGACGCGGTGACCGGGCCGGCCACGGCGATCGAAGCGATCCGCGCCGGCCGCGATGCGGCCCGAGCCATCGACGAGGCGGTGAGAACGGCCAACGGCGAAGGACCCTGGCAAGCTCCCGCGACTGAGCGGATCGACATTCCCGCTGAGGTCGATGAGGATATTATCTCGCGTCCCATGACCCGGGTCCCGGAACTGGATGCGGCAGCACGGCGCGGTGACTTCAGCGAAGTGGAGCTGACCTACACGCTGGCGGAGGCGGTGGCCGAGGCGTGCCGCTGCCTGCGCTGTGATTTCTATAGCGACTGGCACGGCACTGATCGGGACGAGGATATGCAACCGGCAAGCGGGCAACATGGCTGAGATCAGGCTGGATATCGACGGTCAGAGGATCGCGGTCGAATCGGGAGCGACCGTGCTGGAAGCGGCTCGGCAAGCACACATCCACATTCCCACGGTCTGCGCTCACGAGGACTTGCCCAACTACGGCGCCTGCCGCATGTGCGTGGTGGAGATTGAAGGTGTGCGCGGCTACCCGACGGCGTGCACCACGCCCGCCGCCGACGGCATGATCGTGCGCACCCAGGGCGACAAGCTCACCGAGCTGCGCGATCACATTCTGGAGATGATGCTGTCGGGCCACCCGAGCGCGTGCCTGGTCTGCGATCATCGCGCCGAGTGCGAGAAGCATCGTCCGCAGGTGACCAAGGCCGGCCGCACGACGCGTTGCGGGTTCTGCAGCCATCGTCCGACATGCGCGATTAGGGAAATATCCCTCGAAGCCCGCACGCCGCGGCTGAACCTGCCGACGATCTATTCGCTGCACAACCTGGAGCGCGACGATCCGTTCATGGATCGGGATCACAACTTGTGCATTCTGTGCGGGCGTTGCTGGCGGATCTGCGAGAAGATTCACGGCCGTCCGGCCATCAGCATCAACTACCGAGGCCGCAAGGCCAAGATCGGTGCCGCCTTCGAGAGCAGTTACATCGAGTCGGGCTGCACGTTCTGCGGCGCGTGCATCGACATCTGTCCCACGGGCACTCTGACCGATCGGTTCGCGCGCTGGTACGGCCGGCCGACGAGCGCACAGATGTCGGTCTGTACGCTGTGCCCCGAGGGCTGCTCGATGCGCCAGATGTTTGTCGACGGCCAGCTGGTGGCGGTGGAGATGACCGGCTACCGTCGCGAGGCGCGGTTGTGCGCGCTGGGCCGCTTCGCCTACGCGCAACTTGTCAATGCGCCCAATCGGCTGCGCGCCCCGGTCATTCGTGAGGACGGGGAGCAGATCCCGGTGGACTGGCCGGAAGCGACCAGCGCGGTGGCCGGGAAGCTGGCCGCTTATCGCGATGGCTCGTTCGCTGCCGTGGTCGGCGACCTGGCGACACGCGAGAACCGCTATATTCTCCAGAAGTTCACCGAGCAGGTTATGGGTGGGCAGCTGATCGTGGCGCCCCTCAACGATGGCAACGGTTCGTTGGTGTCGATCGGAGGCCAGATTAAGTCGGGCAACATCAAGGCCGTGCTGGTCACCGGCGATTACCTGGGCGGCGAGGAGCTGGACGCGATCGAGTATCTGATCGTCAGCGACTTTCTGCCGTCGGCAGCCGCGGAGCGGGCCGATGCGGTCTTGCCCGCGGCGATCGGCTCGGAGCTCGAAGGCACGTTCCGTAACGCCGCCGGCCAGGTCAAACGCCTTGGTAAGGCCAACGATGCGCCCGGCCAGGCGCGACCGGAGTGGCGCATCATCTGCGAGCTGGCCCGGGCCATGGACGCCGCCGGCTTCGACTACACGGCAGTGGAGGAGGTGACCGAAAAGATCGCCGGAGATGCGCCGCCGCCGGCCCTGGACGCCCAGCCGCGCGATCGCCTGAGCGATCTGCCGGCGCGCTCCCGCGGTCATCTGATCGCCGATGCCGTGCCGGCACTCGAGTCGATCGGCCTGCCCGTCAGCGAAAAACCCGTGCCCGATGGAAAGGTCGATGGTGGCTTTGCCATCATCGAAAAGACCGAGATTGTGCCGAACTTCCATCGTCTGGTCATTGAAGCCCCCGCGGTGGCTCGACACGCCAAGCCGGGGCAGTTTGCCATTGTCATGGTCACGCCGACCTCCGAGCGTGTGCCGTTCACGCTGATCGACTGGAACGCCGAGCGGGGCACGATTACGCTGATCGTCGAGGAAGTGGGCCGGTCCAGCCGGGAGATGGCTGTGCTCAAAGCCGGTGATCGCGTGGCCCACGTGACCGGGCCGCTCGGGTTGCCTTTGCCGATCGAAAACTACGGCACGGTCGTGCTCGGAGGCGGCTGCTACGGCATCGGGGCGATTTATCCGATCGCCCGCGCCCTCAAGCAGGCCGGCAACACCGTCGTCTGCGTGCTCGAAGCGTGCAGCCACTACGTGCTGTACATGACCGATCAGTTCGAGAAGGTGTGCGATCGCGTCGAGCTGGTGACCAAGGACGGCACCGCGGGATCGAAGGGCGGCGTGCAGGAAGTGTTCTGCTCGCTGCACGAGCGCGGTGTGAAGATCGATCGCTTCGTTGCCATCGGCTGCACGTTCATGATGAAGATGGTGGCGGAGAAGACGAAGGAGCTGGGCGTGCCCCTCGATGTGGCGCTGAATCCGATCATGGTCGACGGCACGGGTATGTGCGGGGCCTGCCGCGTCTCCATCAGCGGCAAGACGAAGTTCGCCTGTGTGGACGGGCCTTTCTTTGACGGTCACGAAGTGGACTGGGACGAGCTGTTCTCGCGGCGCGGCGCTTACGCCAAAGTGGAGATCGAAGCCATGCCGCAGCAGAGCTGCGAGCTGAGCGCGGGCGCAACGTAATGGAAGACAAAGCCGAACAAGCCAGGCCAGCAGCCGACACCGACGAGTCGGCCAAGGCCAGGAAGCCGGCCAAGGCCAAGAAGCCGCCCAGGCCGCCCAGACAGGCCATTCCCGAGCAGTCGCCGCGTCGTCGAACCCACAACTTCGAGGAGGTGCCCAAGGGCTACGCGCCACAGATCGCCATGGTCGAGGCGTCGCGATGCCTCGGCTGCAAGAAGCCCCTGTGCGTGCTCGGCTGTCCGGTCAATATCGACATTCCCGCGTTCGTGAGTCTGGTCGCCGAGGGCAAGTTCGTCGAGGCGGCGCTGAAGCTCAACGAGGAGACGGCGTTGCCTGCGGTGTGCGGACGCGTCTGTCCGCAGGAATCGCAGTGCGAGAAGGTGTGCGTCCTGGGCAAGAAGTTCGAGCCGGTGGCGATCGGTCGACTCGAGCGCTTCGCGGCTGATTACGCACGCACCTACGGCAATATCCCCCAAGCCGAGCTGCCCGAACCCACCGGCAAGAAGGTCGCCGTCATCGGCGCCGGACCCGCTGGCATTACCGTTGCCGGTGACCTGGCCCGACTCGGGCACAAGGTCGTCATCTACGAAGCGCTGCACCTGCCCGGCGGTGTGCTCATGTACGGGATCCCCGAGTTCCGGCTGCCCAAGCATATCGTTCAGTACGAGATCAACAACCTCAAGAAGCTCAACGTGGAGCTCCACACGGACTACGTTATCGGCAAGACCGAGACCGTCGATCAGCTCATCGCCGATCAGGGCTTCGACGCCGTGTTCATCGGCGCCGGCGCCGGGCTGCCCATGTTCCTCGACATCCCCGGCGAAAACGCCATCGGCGTCTATTCGGCCAACGAATTCCTCACCCGCATCAACCTCATGAAGGCGTACGACTTTCCGCGCTACGCCACCTCGCCCATCCGCGCCAAGCATGTAATCACCGTGGGCGGGGGCAATGTGGCCATGGACTCGGCCCGCTGCGCCCTCAGACTTGGTGCCAAGTCCACCGTCGTCTATCGCCGCGCCCGCGAGCAGATGCCCGCCCGCATCGAGGAGATCCATCACGCCGAGGAGGAAGGCGTCGTATTCAACTTTCTGACCAATCCCGTGCGCGTTATCACAAACGATCGCAACTGCGCCGCCGGCATGGAGTGCCTGCGCATGAAGCTGGGCGAGCCGGATGATTCAGGACGCCGCCGGCCGGTGGCCATCGAAGGCAGCAACTTCACCATCGAGGCCGACGTCGTCGTTGTCGCCATCGGCAACAAGCCCAATCCTCTCATTCCGCAAACTTCACCCGACCTGAAGATCACCCGCTGGGGCACCATCGCAGTCGACGAGAAGACCATGGCCACCGATCGCGAAGGCGTGTTCGCCGGCGGCGACATAGTCAGCGGCGCCGCCACCGTCATCAGCGCAATGGGCCAAGGCAAAATCGCCGCCAAATCCATCGACTACTACCTCCGCACAGGCCAGCTCCCTCAACCACAACCCGAACCCCAACCCGAACCCGAAGCAGAAGCCGAACCCGAAGCAGGAGACCAGCAGCAGGCGGCAGAATCGCAGTGAATCACTAGCCTGCGGAGCATGAGAGCAAGAGAACCACGCACCGTCGTCGTGACCGGCGCCTCTACGGGGATCGGAGCGCACTGCTCCCAGTACCTTGAGAAGAAGGGCTTTCGTGTATTCGCGACCGTCCGCAAGAAGCCGGACGCGGACAGAATCGCAGCGCTTGGCAGCTCCCGCCTCGAGCCGCTCTTCCTAGACGTGACCGATGCCGAGTCGGTCGCAAAGGCCGCGCAGACCGTCGATACGCGGCTGGAAGGTGCGGGGCTCGCGGGACTGGTAAACAACGCTGCGGTCTCTGCCGACGTGCCGCTCGAGTGCGTCGACATGGCTGTGTTACGCCATCAGCTCGAGGTGAACGCCATCGCCCCTGTGGCGGTGACCCAAGCGTTCTTGCCCCTGCTGAGGCGGGCGCAGGGTCGCGTGGTGAACATAAGCTCCATAAACGGCCGCGTCGCCTCGCCGTTTTCAGGACCCTATTGTATGTCGAAGTTCGCGCTCGAGGCATTCACGGACTGTCTGCGACAAGAGCTCGCTGACTGGGGGATGCACGTGTCCGTCGTCGAGCCGGGCGCGATCAAGACGCCGATGTGGGACAAGGGGCGCGAGGACGACTGGAGTGCCGAGGCTTCGAAGCGCGATCTCGATCTCTACGGGGAGGCCTACCAGACGTTCCGCAAGTTCTCGGAGCAGAACGCAGCGGGTGCCATTTCCTGCGATGCGGTGAGCCGGGCCATCTTCCACGCGCTCAGTGCCAAGAAGCCACGCACTCGCTATCTAGTCGGCACGGATGCCCGTGTGTACGGACGGCTCGCACAGATCTGCCCCGATCGTGTCGTGGACTGGATCACGCGCAGAGTGATGGGTCTCGGGGGCGTGCGCTCCTCGCCAACGCGCTGAGACCGACGGGTGTCGTTGCTGAGAACTCCATCCGGCCCAGAGGTGAGTAAAGAGCCGGCGAGCAGTGGCTGTGTGCAGATGGACAATCGGGCACCGGCGACGCGGCTTATCGCTGCCTGCACAGCGCCAGTCCTCGACGCTACCAGCCGCCAGCTACGGATGTCCCGCCACCTGTGGTTCTGGAGACACCGGACCGGATCCCGCTCCGGTCTTCCGCACCAATGCGGCAATCTCGGCAAGATCTCGGGGCGGAAGCGCCAATTCGCCCGAGTGGACCCAGTCATCCACCTGTTGTGGGGAGCGCCCGCCGACGATTGCGCCCGTGACCCCGGGCCAGGCCAGGGTCCACGCGACGGCGACCGCTGCGAGCGAGGCACCGAGCCGGCCGGCTATTGGGCGCAAGGCGTCGCGGAGAGCCAGATTCAGGCTCAGGCTGGGTTCCTTGAACTCCTCGGCGCGGCTACGCCAGTCGTCCTCAGGCATGGCGGCGACGCGCTCGGCGTTGAATCCTTCGGTCAGGAGGCCGGCCTGCATCGGGCTGTAGACGATGACGCCTGTTCCGTGAGCGGCGCACCAGGGAATGACGTCCGCCGCGGCACGCCGCCGGATCATCGAGAAGGGCGGCTGCAGCGAGTCGACATGCCGGATGCGTTCGCATCGTTCGAGCAGATCGACGTCGAAGTTGGACACGCCCCCCGCCCGGACCTTCCCCTCGTCGATCAGCCGCGCCATTTCGCCCCAGGAATCCTCGACGGGGGTTCCTACCCCGTCGGGCCAGTGGAACTGGTACAGGTCGATCCGTTGCACTCCGAGCCGGCGGAGTGAGGCCTCGCACTCGCGGCGGATCGACTCTGGTCGCAAGATGCGCCGCGCCATCTCGTACGGGTGATTCCGTTCGGCTAGCAGGCCGCACTTCGTGAAGACCATGGGTCGCTCTCGCGTCGGAATCCCCGCCAGCGCGCGACCCACGACCTCCTCCGAGTGGCCGAGCCCGTAAATGGCGGCCGTGTCGATCCAGTTGATACCCAGATCGACGGCACGGTGGATAGCCTCAATCGAGGCG
>Ga0209253_10006353_pt1 | contig 10249 bp, 9 predicted proteins | sample FrelakmetBRP12BR_FD_187145 | JGI IMG/M metagenome (GOLD analysis project Ga0209253, IMG submission 187145) | Freshwater lake sediment microbial communities from the University of Notre Dame, USA, for methane emissions studies - BRP12 BR (SPAdes)... | ecosystem: Environmental > Aquatic >...
CTCCTGGTCGGTCTGGGACTGGAGGATGGCGAAGATGAGCTCCTGCTTCTTGAGGCCGGCGGCCCCGTCGACGTTCATCTTCTTCGCGATCTCGGTCAGCTCGCCGATTCGCATGGCTTTGAGCTCTTTCAGGTTCATGCACGTTCTCCCGGGCACAGGGGGTGTCGTCCTATCGAAATGGAGCCGCCGCGTTCAATGGGGCGGATAAACTTCCGGAAGGCACTCCAGGGTACAGTGGTTGATTGCCGGATGGCCGAGGGTCTTCTCCAGGAGCCCCAAGGATACATCCCCGGGGCCTCCGCGTCAATCCTTGAAGACCGAGACCGCGTTTTCCCCCTTGCGGATCGACTCGACCACCATCGCCTCCGCGTGGGGAATGAGCACACGCTCCGTGTCCCCGTCCTTGGGGCAGGACACCACGCCGATGGCCGCCTTGAGCGGGACCTCCCAGCGCCCCAGGGGCGAGGCGTTCACCTCCGCGAGCACCGCCTCCGCCACCTTCGCGGCGTCGGCCTTCCCCATCTGCGGCATGACGACGTAGATCATCGCGCCCGAGCGGGAGACGTGGTCGACCTCGCGGAGGCGGGCCCGAACTGCCCTGCTGAACTCCACCAGCGCCTTGTCGGCCGCCACGTGGCCGTACACGTCGTTCATCTCCCGGAGGTGGCAGATCCTGACGAACATGAGGGACACGGGGTGGCGGAACTTCTTCCCCCGCGTCAGCTCCTGGTGCAGGACCTCGTGGAAGAACTTGAAGTTGTGGAGCCCCGTGACGGAGTCCAGGTCCGGAACGCGGGAAATCTTCTGGTGGAAAACCCGCAGGGCGAGAAAGACGGAGCAGAGCCGCGCATACACCAGGAACGCCTCCCGGTTCTCCTGGTTGAACCAGTCCGGCTCCCGGGAGCCGGCCAGGAAGACGCCCAGCGTCTCCCCCTGGAGACGGCAAGGCGCGGCGAACGCGCTCTTCGCCTCGTGCTCGAACCGCCACGCGGGATCGGACAACCGGGGATCGCTACCCTGGAGGATCACCTCCCCGGACAGGGCGGCCTCCACGATGGGGAGCGTCCCCTTCGCGTAGAGCTCCTTGATGAAATTGCCGGAGTGCCCCCGGTGGGCGAAGACCAGGGGGGACTTCGCTTCGTCCAGCGAGAGCACGCCCACGGCGTGAAGGGGATAATGGTCCATCAACAGGCTCATGAGGTGGTTCGCCTGCTCCTCCTCGGAGAAGCGCTTCTCGAAACGCTCGAGGATTTCGTTTTCGATCCGGATGCGGGTCTTCATGGCGCTCATCAGGGTACCTGTCGCGGAAGAGTGCTCTCGGGTTCCCGTGGGATTTCCCCTATATAGATAAAACTTAGTTGCCGGCCGGTCAAGGACTTTTCTCGACGGAACGAGTGGAACCGCGGGGAGCAGACCGTGCATGGCCCGACGGGTTCCGCTGACCCGGCGGGCACCCCCTCCGCGGCGAGGGCGGAGAGGGCGATTCCCTGCAGGTCGGCCATCCACTTCCCCGGCCCACGCCCCCGGAAGAGGTGGGCCGTGCCCCCCGGGACCGACGCGAGCGCCTCCACCGCCGCCCCGTCCACCTCGTAGCAGCACGCGCGGGCGCACGGCCCGGCGGCGGCGACCAATCCCTTCACTGCCGCGTCCCCGAATGCGCGGACGACCGCGCGGACCGTCTCCGTCACCACCCCTGCGCCAAGTCCCCGCCACCCGGCGTGGACCGCCGCCGCGAGGGGAACCTCCCGGTGGGCGAGAAGGATCGGCACGCAGTCCGCCGTGTGGATCCCGACCCCGGTCCCGGGCCTGTCCGTCCAGAGGGCGTCCCCCTCCCGCTTCCACCCGCCTGGGACGTCCAGGTCCCCGGGCCCGGACTCCAGCACCGTGGCCGAGTGGACCTGCTTCAGCGTTCCCACCACGTCCGGCGGCAGGGAGAACACCTCGCGCATCCGTTCCCTGCGGCCCCGCCCCTCGACCGGGTCCACGCCGAGGAAGGCGTGGTAAACCCCCGGCACAGAACGGAGAAGGGGGGATTGCAGGAAATGGGGGAGCGGCCTGATCATGGACCCTGAAGGAGTGTCCCGCTGACCGCGGCCCGGAATTCGGCGAACTCGGGCGGGTCGGGCACGGTGAACGAAAGCGCTTCCCCGGTGACCGGGTGCTCGAAGGCGAGGTGGAAGGCGTGCAGGAAGAACCGGGAAACGGTGACGACGCGTCCCGCGCCCCCCTTTCCCAGCTGCACCTTCCGGGACCGGCCGTACACGTCGTCGCCGACGATCGGACATCCGAGGTGGGCGCAGTGGACACGCACCTGGTGGGTGCGCCCGGTGGAAAGACGGAATTCGAGGAGGGAGAAGGGGCCGAACGTCTCGAGGAGGCGGTAGTGGGTCACCGCGAGGCGCCCGCCCGCAGGGAGCACCGACATCTTCTTCCGGTGCACCGGGTGACGGCCGATCCGCGTCGTCACCGTGCCTTCCGGCCGCGGCGGCGCCCCGAAGACGATCCCGTGGTAGCGGCGTTCCATCGCATGGGATGAAAGCTGGGCGGAAAGTCCGCGGTGCGCCGCGTCGGTCTTCGCCACCGCGAGGATGCCGGAGGTGTCCCGGTCGAGGCGGTGGACGATCCCGGGGCGCGCCACGCCGCCGATCCCGGAGAGCGCGTCGGCACGGGACAGGAGCGCGTTCACGAGGGTTCCCGCGGAGTGTCCGGGGGCGGGGTGCACCACCATCCCCGCGGGCTTCTCCACCACGAGCAGGTAGGGGTCCTCGTGGAGCACCTTGACGGGGAGGTCCTCCGGCGCAAGATCGAGCGGGACCGGGGGAGGGACCTCGACGGTCAGCGTCTCACCGCCCCGGAGTCGCGCGGAGGGCCGCGCGTGGGCGCCGGACAGGAGGACGAGCCCGTCCTCGATCAGCCGCTGCGCGCGCGCCCGGGAGAGCCCCGGGACGGCTTCCGGGAGATACCGGTCCAGTCGCTCCCCCGCGCGCCCGGCGGGGACCGTCAGCCGATGCCTACCGGCCGGCGCGTCCGGCACCTACCATACCTTGGAGGGGATGCGCCCGGCGGGCTTGACGAGCACGTCCACCAGCGCCTGGTTGAAGAAGTTGGTGCTGCGGGCGATCTCGGGGTCGATGCGGCTCATGTAGTAATTCCGCCCCTCCTCGATCTCCTCCTTCAGGACTTCGAACAGGGTGTCGTTTCCGATCCCCTCCTCCACTTTCTTGGCGTTGTATAGGGCGATGTCCGATACCACCGCCCGGGCAATCCGCCGCGCCACGTCCGGATCCTTCACCACTCCCATCGGATTCTCCTCCGCACGGATACTCCCCGCCGCAACGGGGTCACTTGTTCCGAAGCGCAACGAAGAACTGCAAGCCTTCCCGGTTCAGCAGGGCGTATGCGACGCCGCCCCGGGGGAGTCCCGACACCGCCATCCGGTACGCATCCACGCCCGGGACCGCCCGGCGGTTCAGGGCGAGAAGGATGTCCCCCTCGCGGATCCCGGCCTCCCAGGCGGGGCTGGCGGCCTCGACGAAGGTCACCTCCACCCCTCCCCGGATCTCCAGCTCCCGCTGCAGCCGCGCCGGCACCGGGCTCACGGAGATTCCGATGGGGTCCACCGCCTCCTTCTTCGGGGGCCGGCGGCTCTCCGTCTGCCGTTCCGCCTCCTCGATGCCCAACGTGGCGGCAACCCGCTTCCCCTCCCGGAGGATCTCGGCGGTGACGGACGTCCCGGGCGCCGTCGCGGCCACCTGCTTCTGGAACTCCTTCACTCCCGTCACGCGGGCCTTCCCGAACGAGACGAGGATGTCCCCCATGCGGAGTCCGCCTTTCTCCGCCGGGCTTCCCGGGACGACGTGGTTCACCAGGATCCCCTTCTCCCCCTTCGCGCCGAACGCCTCGGCCAGGTCCGCCGAGAGGGACTGGACCCCCACCCCGAGCCAGCCCCGCCGCACCGCCCCGTGGGCGGCCAGCTCCTGCTCCACCGACTTCACCGTGTTGATCGGGATGGCGAAGCCGATCCCCTGCGCGGCGCTCACCATGGCGGTGTTGATCCCCACCACCTCCCCCCGGGCGTTGAGGAGAGGCCCCCCCGAGTTCCCCGGGTTGATGGAGGCGTCGGTCTGGATGAAGTCGTCGCTCCCTTCCACGTCCGGCTCCGCGCTGCGCCCCGTCGCGCTGACCACCCCCAGGGTCACGGTGCTCTCCAGCCCGAACGGATTCCCCACGGCGATGGCGAACTCCCCCACCTTCAGGCGGGAGGAGTCCCCAAGCGTGATCACCGGGAGCTTCCGGGACGGCTGGATCCGGAGCACCGCGAGGTCGGTCCGCACGTCGGCGCCGATCACCCTCGCCCGGTGCTCGGACCGGTCGGCGAGTCTCACGACGATCTCGTCCGCGTCCCGGATGACGTGCTCGTTCGTGACGATCAGGCCGTCCTCCCCGACGATCACCCCCGAACCGAGGGAATTCTCCCGGAACCCCCCGTTCTCCTCGATGAGGTCCAGGAACTCCGGCGGCCGCCCATCCGCCCAACGGCCCGCGCCGCCGGTCCCCCGGGCGAACCGGGTCACCGTCCGGATGTTCACTACCGCCGGGACGGCGCGCTCCACGGCGGCCACCAGGGCTTGCTGCACGGTGGCCACGTCCGCGGAGCCCGCGCCCCCCGCGGGCCCGCGCCCGGTGCAAGCCGCGAGGGCGATCAGCAGGAGCGGGATGAACCGAGCGGCGCCCTTCATGGCCCGCCTGCCCCCCGGCGTCGCGCGTCGACGGCCTCGGCCTCCCCCCACCGGAACGGGATCCTGGCCGTCCGCGCGAACTCCACGTCCGTCCCGATCTGCCGCACGAGCTCGTCCGCGCTCTGGAACTTCCGCTCGTCCCGGATCCGGTCGCGGAAGAACACCGTCATCTCCCGGCCATAGAGGTCCCCCGCAAAGTCGAGGAGGTGCACCTCCACGCCGAGGGAGTTCTCCCCGAAGGTGGGGTTGAACCCCACGTTTGCCACCCCGCGCCGCGGAAGGGCTCCGGCGACCTCGGCGTCCACCACGTATACCCCGGGCAGGGGGAGCAGCTCCTGCCTGAACTGCACGTTGGCCGTGGGAAACCCGAGCCTCCGGCCCCGCGCCGCCCCCGCGACGACCGGGCCCGAGACCTTGTAGGGGCGGCACAGCAGCTCTTCGGCTTCACGGACCCTGCCGGCGAGGAGCAGCTCCCGGATCCGGCTCGAGCTGACGATGGCGCCGCCCCGCAGCAGCGGGGGGACGACCTCCACGGAAAACCCCAGCTGCTTCCCGATGCGGACCAGCATCGCGGGAGACCCGCTCCGGTTCCTTCCGAAGGTGAAGTCGTACCCGACCGTGACGCATCGCGCCCGCATCCGCTGGTGGATCACCTCCCGGGCGAACTCCTCCGGTCCCATCCCGCCGATCTCCCCGGTGAACGACTCGACCACGAGGACGTCGATCCCCAGCTCCTCCATCCTCTCCGCCTTCTCTTCCGTCGTCGTAATCTCGTAGAAACGCGCCTTCGGGGTGAAGAACCGGATGGGGTGGGGAGCGAAGGTGAGGACCACGGCCGGGAGCCCCTGCGCGCGCGCAAGGGCCACCGTCCGGCGCAACAACTCCCGGTGTCCCAGGTGCACTCCGTCGAAGTTGCCGATGGTCAGGGAGGTTCCGCCGGGGGTGGCAAAATCCCGGGAACCTTCGACGACTTTCATCCGGACCGACCTTCCCCCCACCCCGGAACGCTCAGGATGCGGGGGCGCCAGGATGACATCTCCTTCCTTTGCTCCTTCGTCGCGGGTTGTTACAGTATGATACTACACGATGAAAATCGCCCGAAAATATCTGCTCGCGGAGATGTCCGGCCCCTTCCTCCTCGGCCTGGCGAGCTTCTCCCTGATCGTCCTGCTCCAGCGCTTCTCGCGCCTCGCGGATCTCGTGATCGCACGCGGGGTGCCCCTCCGCCTGGTCGGACGGCTCCTCCTCGCCCTGTTCCCGCCGTTCCTCGAGATCACGATCCCCGCGGCCCTTCTCCTTGCGGTCCTCCTCGCCCTGGGACGGCTCTCTTCCGACTCGGAGACCACGGCGCTGGCGGCGGCGGGGGTGGGAATGCGCGGCGTGGCGGCGCCGGTCCTGCTGGCCGGGGGGATCGCCTGTTCCGCCGCGCTGCTCGTGAGCTGGGAAGGGATCCCGTGGGGGCACCGGGAGACGCAGAGGACCTTGTCGCAGATCGTCGCCGAAAAGACCGGCGCCGGCGCCACGGAGCACGTCTTCCGCGAGATCACCCCGGACATCCTGATCTACCCGGACAGGGTCTCGTCGGACGGCCAGAGGATGTCGGGGGTGTTCCTGTCCTTCCGGCCCACGGGGGAAGACCCGCTCCTGATCTTCGCCCGGGAGGGCCGGTTCGGAACGGCCGGGGGGAACGGGGTGGTGGGCCTCGTGCTCTCGGAAGGGGAGATCCACAACGACGACCCCGGCCGGCGGCTCTACCGGGTCGCGTCGTTCGGCAGGATGGATTTCCGCGTCCCCCTGGAGGTCCAGGCCTCGCTGGGAGGGGACGACCCGCGCGGGATGTCCCTCCCGCAGCTTTCCCGGAAGGCGGACGAGCTGGCCGGGGAGGAGCGGGGGGCGTCGTACCGGTACCACTTCCATCGCCGCCTGTCCCTGGCGGTGTCATGCATCTCCTTCGGGCTCCTGGCGATCCCCCTCGGGATGGCCCAGCGGGCGCGGGGGAAGTCGTCCGCCTTCGCGGTGACGGTCGCCCTGATCATGGTGTACTACCTGTTCATCGCGGCCGGAGGGGCGATGGAGAGGCATTCCCCCCCGGTCATGGTGGCCCTCCTGTGGGCCCCCAACGTCCTCGGGCTTTGCCTCGGCGGGTACGTCCTCTGGCGGTCGGAAAACCGCCTCGCGGCGCTGCCCGGTCCGCTCCAGGCGCTCCTGGTGCGAAGGTGAAGGTCCTCTCCCGGTACCTTTTCCTGGAGTTCCTGCGCGCCGCCGCGGCATGCCTCCTCGGGTTCCTGCTCCTGTTCCTGCTGATCGATTTCGTCAACCAAGCGGAGAGGCTGTACCAGTTCCGCGCGACCGCCTGGGAGATCGGGCGGTACTACCTCGCGCGGATCCCCGGGACCTTCGTGATGATCTCCCCGGTGGGGACGCTTATCGCCGTCCTCCTCACCGTGTCGCTCCGGGTGCGAAGCAACGAGCTGACCGCCATGTACTCCGGCGGGGTGAGCCTGGCGCGGACCTGTCTCCCGATCCTCGCCGGCTGCGCCATGATCTCGGCGTTGTCGCTGGCGGGCTCGGAGGTGCTGGCGCCAGCCGGGAACCGGATCTCCCGGGAGGTCGAACGGCTCCGTGTGCGCCCGGGGAAAGTGGCGGCGCAGTTTTCGGGGAGCAGGTACTGGATGCGGGGGGGAGGGGGGCTCCTGTCCGCCCAGGTGGTGGACGCGCGGGCCCGGAGGCTCCAGGGATTCCAGTACCTCGAGGTGGACAGCGAGTTCCGCCTGGTCCGGCGGGTGGAGGCGCGGGAGGCGCGGATCCTCCCGGACGGCTCCTGGGAGCTGCGGGAGGGGCGGGAGCGCCGGATCGGGGGCGTCCCCGACCTACAGGCCTTCGACGTCAGGGCCTACCGTTTCCCGGAGACGATCGAGGGGTTCCTGCAGGGGGAGACGGCGCCCGAGGAGATGACCTACGCCCAGCTGTCCCGGTACACGGCGGAAGTCCGGAGGAAGGGATACGACGCCAGCCGGTACGAGACCGACCTGAACGCCAAGATCGCCTACCCCCTCCTCAACGTTCTGATCAGCATGCTGGCGATCCCGTTCGCCCTGCGCTCCCCCCGCTCCGGGGGAGTGTGGCGCAGCATCGGGCTGGGGCTCCTGATGGGGTTCGCCTGCTACGTGGTCCTGTCGGTGTCCCTGTCGCTGGGGCGCAAGGGGGTCCTGCCCCCCCTGCTGGCGGCGTGGCTACCCGGCCTCCTCTTCACAGGGACGGGGGCGGCCCTGTTCCGCGGCGTGCGGCGCTGACCCCGGAACTACGTCCCCATCTCCCAGGAGGCGAGGTACTTCTTCTGCTCCGCAGTCAGGCGGTCGATCCGGACCCCGATCGCGGCGAGCTTGAGGCGCGCGATCTCGCGGTCGATTGGGCCGGGGACCGGGTGCACGACGTTCGAGAGCCTGCCGTGGTGGCGGAGCATGTACTCCACCGACAGGGCCTGATTGGCGAAGCTCATGTCCATGACGGTCGCCGGGTGCCCCTCCGCGGCGGCGAGGTTGATCAGCCGCCCCTCCCCGAGGACGTGGATCGCCCGGCCGTCGCGCAACAGGTACTCCTCGACGAAGGGGCGCACGGTGCGCACCGATCTCGCCATCTTCGCCAGCGCGGGGATGTCGATCTCCACGTTGAAGTGTCCGGAGTTGCACACGATCGCCCCGTCCTTCATCCGCTCGAAGTGCTCCCGGCGCAATACGTGCAGGTTCCCGGTGACGGTGCAGAAGATGTCGCCTACCCTTGCCGCCTCGGTCATGGAGACGACCTCGAAGCCGTCCATCAGCGCCTCGAGGGCCGGCAGGGGATCCACCTCCGTGACCAGAACGCGGGCGCCCATCCCGCGCGCCCGCATCGCCAGCCCACGGCCGCACCAGCCGTAGCCCGCGACCACGAAGCAGCTCCCCGCCAGCAGCCGGTTCGTCGCCCGGAGGATCCCGTCGATGGTCGACTGCCCCGTGCCGTACCGGTTGTCGAAGAAGTGCTTCGTCTTGGCCTCGTTCACCGCGATGATGGGGTACCGCAGCACCCCCTTCTCCCCCATGGCGGCCAGCCGGACGACGCCCGTGGTGGTCTCTTCCGTGCCGCCGAGGATGTCCTTCAGGTACCCCTGCTTCTCCGTGTGGACCACGGAGACCAGGTCCGCGCCGTCGTCCATCGTGACGTTCGGGACCACGGTGAGGGCCGACAGGATGTGCCGGTAGTATGTCTTCCGGTCCTCCCCCTTGATGGCGTACACCGCGATCCCGTCGTGCTTCACGAGGGAGGCCGCCGCCTCGTCCTGCGTGGAGAGGGGATTCGAGGCGCACAGGGCCACCTTCGCGCCGCCGGCCGCCAACACCTGCATGAGAGCCGCCGTCTCGGTGGTCACGTGGAGACACGCGGCGATCCGCACCCCCCGGAGGGGCTTCTCCTTCGCGAACCGCACACCGATGGAGCGCAGCACCGGCATGTCCTTCTTCGCCCACTCGATCCGGTCCCGGCCCGCCGCGGCGAGCCGGATGTCCTTGACGTCGTACCCCTTCGCGCCGGCCATTCCCGGGGCCTCCTTACGAACCATGTCCGGCCGCCTTGCGCAGCGTCCGGGCCTTGTCGGTCTTCTCCCACGTGAACTCCGGCAGCTCCCGGCCGAAGTGCCCGAGGGACGCGGTCTTGCGGTAGATCGGCCGCAGGAGGTTCAGTTCCCGGATGATCTTCGCGGGCCGCAGGTCGAACGTGTCCAGGACCGCCCGGCGGATCCGCTCCTCCGGCACGGTGGCGGTGCCGAACGTCTCCACCAGCACGGACACCGGCTCCGCCACGCCGATGGCGTAGGCCAGCTGCATCTCGCACTTGCGGGCCAGTCCCGCGGCGACCACGTTCTTGGCCACGTGCCGCGCCATGTACGCCGCGCTCCGGTCCACCTTGGAGGGGTCTTTCCCGGAGAACGCCCCGCCGCCGTGCCGGCTGTACCCGCCGTAGGTGTCCACGATGATCTTGCGCCCGGTGAGCCCCGTGTCCCCGTGGGGGCCGCCCACGACGAATCGCCCGGTGGGGTTGATGAAGAACCTCACCTTCTTCGACAGAAGCTCTTTCGGCACCGCCTTCCGGACCACCTCCTCGACGACCCCTTCCGTGAGCGCCTTGCGGCCCACCTCCTCGGAGTGCTGCGTGGAGCAGACCACCGCCGTAACCTCGCGGGGGACCCCGTCCTCGTACCGCACCGTCACCTGGCTCTTCCCGTCCGGCCGGAGCCACGGGAGGACCCGCTTTTCCCGCGCCTCGGTCAGGCGGGCGCAGATCTTGTGGGCGAACGCGATCGGCATCGGCATCAGCTCCCGGGTCTCGTCGCAGGCGAAGCCGAACATCATCCCCTGGTCCCCCGCCCCCTGCTTCTCCTCCGGCCCGCGGTCCACGCCCTGGGCGATGTCGGGGGACTGGCGGTCGATCGCCATGATCACCGCGCAGTTGTGGGCGTCGAACCCTTTCGAGTTCCC
>Ga0209253_10006354_pt1 | contig 10249 bp, 9 predicted proteins | sample FrelakmetBRP12BR_FD_187145 | JGI IMG/M metagenome (GOLD analysis project Ga0209253, IMG submission 187145) | Freshwater lake sediment microbial communities from the University of Notre Dame, USA, for methane emissions studies - BRP12 BR (SPAdes)... | ecosystem: Environmental > Aquatic >...
TGGAGGTAGGTTTAAAGTATGCCTATCATGATTATAAAGAAATTAATGAACCGGAGTGGTTTAAGAGCAATGAATCCGGTTTTTTGCCGGGTATTCATCTCAGCTACACGTATCAAGGGATTCAGAACCCTTTCTATGGGCGACTTCTTCTTGAATATAAGGGGGGAAAGACCGATTTCGACGGTACCACGCAAGCGGGGACGCCCATACAAACGAAGACCAACAACAGATTTGACACTTGGGAGGGAAATATAGGTTTTACCTTTCAGCCGGATCCAGGCCATCTACAGGCCAATGTAACCTTTTACACAGGGCTTGGCTACCGGTATTGGAATCGTGGACTCGGGGGTCAAGCTCCCTACAGCGAAGAATACTCCTGGAAGTACATTCCGGCCGGGATGCTCATAACTTACTCCATAAGTGAAAAATGGACGGGGGAAGTGGAAATTGCCGCCTGGTTTATCTTTGACGCTCAAATTAAGGTCAACTTATCCGAAACCGATCCCAATTTCAACAACCCTCAAGCCGCCCTTGGGAATACTTTAGGCTGGAAAATTGAAATTCCCTTCTATTATCAGTTATCCGAACGTTGGTCCCTAAATTTGGTACCCTCCTACGAAAACTATTCCTTTGGCAGGAGTGATTTCTTCCCGATCACCTATGCCGGATCGCCGACCTCCTTAGTGGGTCACGAACCTGACAGTAGAACCCATATGTACAGCCTACGTTTGGGATTGAAATTTCATTTTTGAAAAGCCCCCGCGAATACTAGGTATGGAGATTTCACCCCATTAGTTCTGTGCCATGCCCGGCACACACGCCAGTGCTCACTCGCAAGGATAGCGCGCCCGAGCGCGTTATTCCTTTTGGGGTAGAGCCATTTGTTCGGAGGTCTTTAGAGATTCCAATGCTTCTGCGTCGGCTAAATCTTTGGTTCTTCCCACTGCCCTTTTGTTACGAATGAGGTCGTCGATCGGCGGAATATGCACTTCGATTCCCTCGATGCTCACGGACAGCGACCGTAGATACGTCACCTCAAACTGAAGTCCGGATGCCGCAGTGATGATGTCGATTCGCCTTGGGGCTACTCCGATCTGAAAGATGGTCCCATCCTTTTGAAGGTCTTCGTTGGTCAGGTTGTGAAGCGGGGCGCCAAAGCGGCGCAATGCTCGCAGGACGGCATCAGCGTTCTGGGGGGACGGCATGACCCAAATATCGATGTCCATGGTGGCCCGGGGATAACCGTGGGCCGCCAGAGCATAGGCACCGACGAGGAGGAATTTAACCTTCTCGTCGGACAAGGCGCGTAACATGTCTCTGTAGTCTTCGTTCAGCATCGTGCTTTTTGCTCAAGGACGCGATCTCTTGGGTCAGCGGCCAGACGAGACTAAGGCGGTCTGCCGGCGTGCCGAGAACGAAGTCGTCGTTCCGACGGTTCGACATTTGGTATATGGCTGTGTGCTTCCTGTTCATGTTCTTAAGGTATCATTTTTGCCGAGTGATATCAACCTGATGGTCCCTCCGAACGACAAAATTAATGGGCGGCTATTCGCCGTCCCGTTGAATGGATTGTTGGATGCTTTTTTACTATTCTTGATTTCAGAGGGTATTTCTGAGAATTTTCGAGGTTGTCAATTTCTAAATCAACATCCAATTCTGGCCAATATAGATGATAACCATGAAGCAACTGGACATTTTGTATGGAACTCAATGTCTGATCTTTAAAATAAGGGTAGTCCTTGTAAATTAAAAAGTATTCCTTCTCCTTTACAAAAATCCATATCCCAGAAGGCGTTATATTTTCAACGCTTACTAAAATGTTTTTGCCATGCCCTAATGATTTCATCTCTATGTTCCTCGACAATATTTTGAATTTCCTTCAGACTGTTCGACTTAGGGTTATCTCCACCTTTTCTTCTTCTTCCACCTCTGATATCCTTTCACCGATTCCTCGGATCGAATCCCCAGGTAGAACTCCTTCACATCCTCGTCTTCCAAAAGGATGTCGGGTGTATTTGCCGCCACGATCCTCCCGTTCTCCAGCACAAACCCATAATCGGAGATCTTCAAAGCCATCTTCGCATTTTGTTCCACAAGGAGAATGGTCGTCCCTTCTTCCTTGAAGGTCTTGATGATCCTAAAAATCTCTTGGACAAGCAGTGGAGATAAACCGAGGGACGGCTCATCCAGCATGAGAAGTTTCGGCTTGGTCATCAGCGCTCTGCCCATGGCAAGCATTTGTTGTTCTCCGCCGCTCAGGGTTCCAGCCCACTGATTCTTCCTCTGAGAGAGGACAGGAAAATGGCCGATCACCCGGTTGTAATCCTCCTTCACCGATTTCTTGTCTTTCCGGATATAGGCCCCCATCCTCAAGTTCTCATCGACGCTCAATTCAGGGAAGACTTCCCTGCCTTCCGGCACATAGGAGATTCCCAGGTGAACGATCTCCTCTGCGTCCTTTCCATCAATTCTTTTTCCGAGGAATTCAATCGTCCCCTTGTCCGGTTGGTCCTCCAGAAGTCCCATGATGGTCTTCAGGATCGTCGTCTTCCCCGCACCATTGGCCCCCAGAATGGCGGCGATCTGCCCTTCCTGAACTTCTAAAGAAACTCCACGAATGGCCATGATCAATCCGTAGAGGGTTTCGATATTCTTCACTTTAAGCAATGCTTCTTACCTCTCATACCCCTCTCCCTTGCCGGGAGAGGGTAGGGGTGAGGGTGCCTAGAGGGTTTTCCCCCTCACCTGAATCCTCTCCCCAAGGGGAGAGGAGAATCTATTTTTCCTCTTCGCCCAGATAAGCCTTGAGGACTTCCGGATGCCTTTGAATCTCTTCCGGTAGCCCGTCTGCGATCTTCTCTCCATAATTCAGGGCCAGGATCCGGTCAGAAATGTCCATGATCAAGTTCATGTCATGTTCCACCAGGAGCACGGTGATCCCTAGGTCATCCCGAATATCCTGGATCGAGAACATCAGGTCTCCTTTCTCTTCCATATTCATTCCAGCGGAAGGCTCATCTAAAAGGATGAGTTCCGGGTCGAGCGCGAGGGCACGGCCCAGTTCCACCAGTTTCCGGGTTCCATAGGGAAGGTTGACCACAAACTGATTTCTTGCAGCCTGAAGATCGAGGAAGTCGATGACTTCTTCTACCTTGCCTCTATTCTCAATCTCCTCTCGGGCAGCCTTTGAGCCTTTGTGAGTGAATGTGGCGCCCCTCCAGACACCTGTTTTCATATGAAGGTGGCGTCCCAGCATGAGGTTATCCATGGTGGTCATATGAGAGAAGAGCTCGATGTTTTGAAACGTCCGGGCGATCCCCTTTTTGGCGACCTGGTAAGGTTTGAGATGGGTGGTCTCCTGCCCCTTATAGAAAATTCTTCCAGAGTCGGGCGGATAGATTCCACTGATACAGTTAAAGACAGTGGTTTTGCCTGCTCCGTTTGGGCCGATAATGGAATAGATGGCTCCCTTTTCCACTTCGAAGCTCACGTTGTTCAGCGCCCTAATGCCGCCAAAGGAAATCGTTAAGTTTTCAATTCTAAGGATAGAGTCCATTTTTGAAAAAGAATCGAAATGAGGTAGGGGAGGCTCTAGCCTCCCCTATTTGCAATTATTCTTTGCGCTATGTCCTGTGCGCTTCGCGATAACCTACTATTTTGTGATCCGAATCCAGTCGGTGAGTTTCTCGACGGTCCCGTCGGGTCTGACTTTGCCGTAGAAGACGTGTTTGCCTCCTTGCTTATGCGTTTGGCCGGCATAGGTGATGGGGGGACCTATCCCCTGAAAGCCCTTTATGGTCTCCATGGCCTTGACAAAAGTATCTGGTGTCAAATTCCTTCCTGTTCTCTTTAATCCTTCGATTAATGGTTCAGCAAAGAGAATTCCTGCATAGTAAAATGTCCCCCATCTTTCCTGAGGCGCCAATTTTTTATGCCATTCCCTATATTTTACCATTAAAGGAACATTGGAATCTGGTAGTTCACCAAAGTTAGAGTGGATCATCCCTCCCCACAAACCCTTTGTGATCTGCATCATGAGAGCCGCATCGGAGAGTGTATTACTGGTCGCCCATTGGGGTTTAAAACCGATTTTGGCTGTTTCGGCCAAAATCAAAGCAGCGCCTGTGGGATTCGTCCACATAATGACTGCCTCGGCTCCAGAATTTTTGAGTTTAAGCGCATGAGTGCTTAAGTCCCGATCTGTTACCTCGGCTGTAACCTTTTCGACCAGTTTGATCTTGCTTTTCAAGAGATACCGCTCGACCCCCATCATTCCCTGTTTTCCATACTCGTCATTCTGATAGAACATGGCAATCTTTTTGAGACCCAATTTTTCGTAAAGATAGCCGGTCAGGTTGAATGCCTCGTCGTCATAGAGGGGATAGACGGCGAAGAGGTATTTTTGAATTGGAGTAATCCATTCGTAAACTCCAGTGGCTGGCCCAACCCAAATGACCTTGTTTTCCATAAGATAATCCCTTGCAGTCATACCTGTTGCAACACCAACGCCTGATGCGACAGCAAATACACCGATCTGTTCTACAAACTCCTTGGCAATGGCTTTTGTTTTCGCCGGTTGATAAGAATCGTCGCGAAGAAAATATTTCAACTTCCTCCCGTGGATTCCACCTTCTTCGTTGACGATCTTACATAATAGGTCTGTTCCTCTGGCAACCGATCCCCATGGAGCGGCGGGTCCGGTCTGCGGCCCCCATTGTCCAATGAGGATCTCGGTGTCTGTCACCCCGCGAACCTTTTGAGCTGAGGCCGGAGCTGCGATTAAAAAAACCGTCATCATCAGTCCAACAACAACGAAAGTTCTCTTTAACATAATTCTTCCTCCTTTCTAAGATTTCTTATGAGATTTTATTCATTCGAGTCTGTCCATGAAGCCTGTTAGTCCGTCATGCCGGACTTGAGGAGCCAGCCCCGTACTCGATACGGGGGCATCCAGAGGTCGTCCCGACGAAAGTCGGGGCCGGAATGACACCCTTTTATTAAACCCTTAGTCCATCGACAAACTCTAATTCATAATTCATAACTCTAAACTCAAACTTTTTTCACATAATGCTTTGCCAAAAGTCCACTTGGCCGGATGCACAACATTAACACGATGATCGAGAAGGCGACTGCGGATTTAAATGCTAAAGAAACGTATCCGCCGAAAAGATTTTCAGTGATCCCCAATATTGCTCCTCCGACGGCTGCACCTGGCAGGCTTGTCATCCCTCCTAAGACTCCTGAGGCGAAACCCTTTAAGAGCGGATCCATCATCATGGGAGGATCCAGTACCCCAAGAGCCGCAATAAGCATGCCCGCGGCGGCGCCAACGATGGAGCTAAGTGCCCAGGTGAAAGAGAGGATCCACTTGATACGGATCCCCATGACCCGGGCAGCCAATGGATTCTGTTGAGTGGCTCTCATTGCCGTGCCCAATTTTGTATAACGGAAGAAGATAAAGAGGATGAACATCAGGACGAGGGTGACCAGAATGGTCCAGAAGTTGATCTTACTAATGATCAAGCCCTGGAAATTGTAGGCTTCGATATTTGAAACAGGAAAAGGAAATGGTCTCTGATCAGGCCCCCATTTCCATCCGGCAAATCCCATGAGGATCATTTCAAAACCGAGGGTGATGATGATCAAACCTAATATGTTGGGGTCTTTCGCCTGCCTCAAGAAGACGATTTCAAAGAAGATACCCAAAAGAATGGCGAATAGAAATGTGAGAGCTGCTGCCCAGGGAAAAGGAACATGATAAGCATCAAGGAGCGTAAAGGCCACGAAGGTGCTAACCATAGCCATTTCGCCCTGTGCGAAGTTCAGGACATCAGAAGTTTTGTAGATGATCACCATGGCGATTGCGAGGAGGGCATAACAGGCTCCAACCGCCAAACCGCTGACAATGAGTTGACCAAACATACGCCTCCCCCATGAAGCCTACATTGGAATGCTGGAAGAATGGAATGATGGAGTGTTGGGTTTATACTTCCTTTCGGTAAAGAATTATAAGTTTTCCCCCATTACTCCAATATTCCACTACTCCATGATTCCATTGTTTATCAAAAGGGCCATGTCTTCCAGTACTTTTTGGTTCGGATCCAGAACCCAAATATCCCTAAAGGTTCGAAGAGCACAATCAGAATCATAATCAATCCGTAAACAATGACCGCAATATTAGAGATTCCTCCGATGGACATATATTTTTGTGAGAAAGTAACCAGGGCAGGTCCAATGGCTGGAATGTCCTGAATCGCTTGAAGCTTAATATCGAGATAGGTCATGAGAGCAGCACCGGCGATGGAGCCCATGATCGATCCCAGCCCTCCAATGACGACCATGGCCAGGAAGGTGATTGACATGATGAGATGAAAACTCTCAGGATTAATAAACCCCAGAATAAAAGCATAGAGGCCACCTGCAATCCCTGTATAAAATGCGCTCACTGCGAAAGCTAGGGTTTTATAGTAAGTCAGATTGACTCCCATGGCCTCCGCAGCGATATCACTATCCCGAATGGCGATGAAGGCCCGCCCCACTCTTGTCTTGATCAACTTCACTGCCCCGATGACCATCAGAACAGCAATGATCATAATCATATAATAATAATGGATGTCGTTCATCGGGGTTCCAAAAAGATAAAGTTTTGGAGCCTGAAGTCCCATCCTCCCCCCAAAGAATTCCAGATGCTTGATGATCGTTGTGATCGTCATCCCGAAGCCGAGGGTGGCGATCGTAAGATAAGGCCCCTTTAATCGAAGAGCTGGTAGTCCTAAAATGAGCCCAAAGCCGGATGAGACGAACCCCCCGGCGGGTAGGGCAAGCCAGAGGGGAAGGCTCCAATCTAATACAAGGATCACCGTTGTGAAAGCGCCGATGGCAAAGAATCCAGCATGGCCCATTGATATCTGACCTGTGTACCCGACCAGGATATTGAGGCCGATGGCCACAATGGCGTGGATGGTGATCAGATTTACGATATAGATGGACATTCCCAGAAGGTGATACTTTTGAATGAGCCAGGGCAAGATCGCTAAAAAGATGAGAAAGAGAACGGACCAAACGAGGATCGTGGTGCTTTTAAAAAGCTCGATGTCTTCATAATAGTCACGTTTTATATCCATGGGAATAACCTGCGAAGCGGGGTCTTGTTGTTACGCCCGTTTCGCTCTCTCCTCTTCCGCCAACAGGCGGCGCAACACTTTGCCCACCATCGACTTAGGCAGGCCTTCGCGAAACTCGATGTGTTTCGGCACCTTGTAAGGGGCCAGTTTCTGCCGGCAGTGTTGACGGATCTCTTCGGTTGTCGCCTCCTGTCCGGACCGGAGGACGACCCATGCCTTGACCGCCTCTCCCTGGTAATCGTCGGGGACACCGGCAACGCCGACCTCCAGTACCGCCGGGTGCGATGAGATAACCTCCTCCACTTCGCGTGGCCAGACCTGAAAACCACTGGGTTTGATGACATCCTTCTTGCGGTCGACGATGAAGATGTAACCGTCTTCGTCCATATAGCCGAGATCACCCGTATGGAGCCAGGGGCCCCCTTCGCCATGGGATCGAAGAACTCCAGCGGTCTCCTCGGGATTCTCCCAGTAGCCCTGCATGAGCTGGGGAGCACGGAGGAGAATCTCTCCTACTTCGCCGGCTGGAAGTATTTTATCCCCGGAGTCCGGATCGACGATGCGCGCTTCCACATCCGGCAGGGGCACCCCGATGGATCCAATCTTCTTCACCCCCAGCGCAGGGTTCACCGTGCAGGCCATCATGGCCTCGGTCAAGGAGTACCCCTCCAGAATGCGACCTCCAGTCAGTTCCTCAAAGGACTTTTTCGTTTCGGCCATGAGGGGCGCCGCCCCCGAGATGCACAGCTTGATCGACTTGAAATCGACTTTGCCCGCCTTGACATCGGGATGGTTTAAGAGGGCGATGAATAATGTGGGCACGCTGATAAAGAAGGTAGGACGGTCCTTGCGGATGGCATGAAGGACATCCTTGATGTCACGCGGGTTTGGAATGAGCGAAAGTGTACTTCCAGTCACAAAGACCTCGGATTGGATCCCAGCGTTTGCGTAAACGTGAAAGAGCGGGAGCGGCAGCATGGCGATATCTTGCTTCTCATTCTTCAGATTCTTCACCCACTCAGTCATTTGAAGACCGGAACTGACGAGAGAACGGTGCGTTCCCACGGCTCCCTTGGGGGTTCCCGTCGTCCCGCCGCTGAGCAGGATGATGGCGGGATCGTCCGGACGGACTGAAACACTTGGCTTGCTCTGGGATCCGGTCGTCTTGAGTAGGTCACTGAACCAAAGATCCCCGGGTTGCAGACGGATCCGGTGGCCTTCCTTCTTCTCTTTGACCAGGGTAAAAAGAAGACGCAAGACCGGCGGGAGGAAATCCTTGATGTTGGAAGCGATCACCCGCTTCAGTTTCGTATTCGGCTGGATGGACTTGATTCGGTTGTAGAAGAGGGTGAGAGTTACGATTGTTTCTGGAGCGCAATTGTTGAGGGGGCCTTCCAGCTCACTTTCGGTATAGATCGGGTTGAGCGGGAAGACCGTTGCTCCGGCCTTCCAAGCACCCAGTTCCGCAATAATGAACTGAGGGGAATTGGGCAGGAGCAAGGCGACACGATCGCCCTTCTTCACACCCAACCCAGCGAGGGACACAGCAAAGGCGTCGCTAAGCCTTTCCAACTCACCGTAGGAGACGCGCAGCCCTTTGAACAATATTGCTGGATGATCAGGGCGCTCTCTTGCTGAATCAGCAATATAGTCCAGAAGGGTTCGCTCGGGGTAGGGGCGAAGCGTCCTTGGAACACCCTCGTCATAATGCTTGAACCAAGGGGTCATTTCCATATATTACCTCCTTACAGCGAGGCGGATCGTCGCCCGCCTCCTCAGATCGTCTGATTATTATAGTCGCCCATTGACCCTTGTCAATCTTTTTTTGCGAGGCGATGGGGCCTTTTGTGAACAACCCGCTAGAAGGGACAAAAGGTTGCTGTGGCATCCTCCTTCAGCATTTCATTCGTTTATGATAAAAAACATGATAAAAAACATTGACAGCCCCTTTGACTCTGATAGAATGGGTAGAAATTCGCCTCCTCAACCCTTTCTCTACGAGGCTGTATCGCAATATGAAAATACGGCTTTTCGGAAATGGGGGGAGGCGGTCGGGGGTTGACTTTTCGGCAAGGTCTTATAAAATGGAGACTTGAAACAGGGCGCTTAGTTCAGGGGGAGAACGCCTGCTTCACACGCAGGAAGTCAGAGGTTCAAATCCTCTAGCGCCCACCATGATTCTGGCTTAAAAGGGGACGGACTCCTTTTCAAAAGGTTGCCCGTCCCCTTTCTATTTCACATGCCGCCTAAATCATGGAAAGAAAATGATCTGCGGGAGCGAGAATGATGTCCCTTGAAGTGTAAACGTTATTAAACCCCTCTGGCTTACGCACACACTGTACCGCATACCTCGGTCTGAGCCGGTCAGCAAAATATCGCAGGTTTGGATCCACATCTTTCGCCGTTAGCTTGGCTTCGACCAAAGCATAGGGTTTCTGGCGATCCGTAATCAGGAAATCAACCTCCCTTTTCTCCCTGTCCCGAACATAATAAAGAGTAAAATCGCCGAAACCCCAATCCGTCCAAGCATCACAGAGTTTGTACAGGTGGAGAGCGACCAGGTTTTCAAATCTTGCTCCGGGGTCCTCGATGGTTGAAAAATCAAACAGATAGATTTTTTCTTCCCTGCGAAGTGTTCGGGCCAAACGGCCAGCATAGGGGCGAATCTTGAAGATGAAATAGAGACGCTCAAGAGCCTCTAACCAGCTCTGGACGGTCATGAAATTGACCCCCAGATTCTCTCTGAGGGCATTGATAGATAAAGGCGAACCGACCCGCTCCGGGAGAAGCATCGCTAACGTTTCGATAAGGCCAATCTCACGAATTCGGGTGAGGTCCCTCAAATCTTCCCGAATGACTAAAGTCTGATGAGAGCGACGCCATCGCCGAAGACGGGATTTACTCCCAGAAAAGAGAGGCTCAGGAAATCCTGTCAAACTCTCCAAATCCCGAAGGCCTTCGCCAGCCCCGGTAGGAACTTGTCCGTCTTTAAGATTCTGCCAGAACTCTTCTGGAGGGAGAACCGTGTTTCGGTCTTCGCGAAGCATTTCTCCCAGGGTGAACGGGTGCAAATGGTAGAGATGATACCTTCCCAGCAAGGAATCGCCTCCCCGCTGATAAATATC
>Ga0209253_10006355_pt1 | contig 10248 bp, 11 predicted proteins | sample FrelakmetBRP12BR_FD_187145 | JGI IMG/M metagenome (GOLD analysis project Ga0209253, IMG submission 187145) | Freshwater lake sediment microbial communities from the University of Notre Dame, USA, for methane emissions studies - BRP12 BR (SPAdes)... | ecosystem: Environmental > Aquatic >...
GCGACGAAGCGCTGGCCATCTCGCGCGTACTAGACAGGTTGAAGGGGCTCCTGATTCATCAGAAAGCCTAAGCCAACAGGCGGGCTCGCCGCGAGTCAGTGCGAAAGCACGCCAAAGCAAGACGGAGAGGGTAATGGCCATTTCAGCGCCGGGTATCGGTTCCAGTCTCGATGTGAACGGCATCGTCGAGAAACTGATGAGCGTCGAGCGGCGTCCGCTTGACCGTCTCGAAAAACAGCAGTCCAGCTATCAGGCGGAACTTTCGGCGTACGGTACTCTGAAAGGCGCGCTTTCGGCATTTCAAACGTCGGTTCACGGTTTGTCCGACCAGGCTCGCTTCCTCGTCCATACGGCCACCGTCACGGATGCAGCAGTCCTCAGCGCAACCGCGGGACCCAACGCGACACCAGGCAGCTATTCGGTCGAAGTGCGCCAGCTCGCTCAGCAGCAAAAGCTTGCCTCCGCGGGTCTCGCGAGCACGGCCGAAACGGTGGGGAGTGGTTCCTTGACGATTCAGTTCGGGACCTACGATCCGACAACGAACAGCTTTCAATCGAATCCCGCGAAGGCAGCGCAAACCATCAACGTCTCCGCCACGAGTAGCACCCTGGCTGGCGTCCGCGACGCCATCAACGCGGCTAATGTCGGTATAGCGGCAACGATCCTGAACGACGGCAGTGCCAATGGCAACCGGCTGGTGCTCACCTCGAAGGACTCAGGCGCCGCCAACAGCATCAAGATCACTGTTTCCGACGATGACGGCAACAACAGCGATGCGAGCGGTTTGTCGCAGCTCGCATTTGATCCGGCTGCCGCTTCAGGTGCGGGAAAGAACCTTACCGAATTACAGGCCGGGCGCAACGCGGTTGTGGTGGTTGACGGCATTACCGTGACCAAGCCCTCGAACCTGATAACCGATGCGATTCAGGGCGTCACGCTCAACCTGACCAAGGCAAACGTCGGCAGCACTGCCGGGCTCACGGTGGCGACGGACACCGCAGCAATCAAGCAAAATATTGCTGGCTTCGTCGAAGCTTTCAACACTCTCAACAAGACCATTCGCGACCTGACTTCGTACGATCCAGTGACCAAGCGGGCCGGCGCCCTCCAAGGCGAGAGTTCCGCGCGGTCCGCCCTTTCGCAGATACGCCGCATCCTTACCGAGTCAGTTGGAGGCTCAGCCGACCTCAGTTCGCTCTCTCAGATCGGCGTGAGTTTCCAAAGGGACGGAACACTTGCCGTCGATAACAATAAGCTTGAAGCCGCCATCACGGAGAATCTCCAAGGCGTTGCCAGCCTGTTCGCGGCCGCGGGCTCGGCGGCTCCCAGCGAGCCCGGAGCCGGAGGCTATGCTTCGATGCTCGATCAATTGGTAACCGGCTTCTTGGAACAAGGGGGGCTGGTCTCGTCGCGGACGGATGGCATCAACTCGACGATCCGCCGCATCGGCGAACGCCAGGAAGCGCAGCAGCGGCGTCTCGATGAAATAGAGAAGCGCTATCGCGCTCAGTTCACCGCGCTCGACGCAAACATTAGCCGACTTCAGCAGACCAGCTCGTTCCTGTCGCAGCAACTGGCAGTTTTAACTAAGAAAGACGATTGAGTTACTGAGGTATTGGAGCATGTTTCGATCCGCAAGAATGGGCGCAGCCGCATATGCCACACTGGGCATGGAGACGGGCGTCGCTGCGGCCGATCCGCATGAGCTGGTGCTAATGCTCTTCAGCGGAGCGCGTGCCGCGGTCTCGGCGGCTCTGCACCATATGGCGACGGGTAATGTGGAGGAAAAAGGGCGCGCAGTCTCCAAAGCGGTAATGATCATCGAGGGCGGACTTCGCGCGAGCCTTAACACAGAGGTTGGCGGTGACCTCGCGCGAAGCCTCGATGGGCTTTATGAGTACATGAGTAGGCGCCTGATGCTCGGGCACGCGCGAAACCAGCCGGACCCGCTCGAAGAGGTTCAGTCACTTCTGGGGGAATTGGGGATGGCTTGGAGTTCAATCAGTGACATATCCCAGAGTGCCCGACCGTTTGTCGCAGCACGCGAAAATGTTATGCCGGTTGACGAGTTGCCGCGAATGAAGGCTTGACTGGCCATGGATCAGGAGCAACTACTGGCTTCATACGAAGCTGCAGCCAAGACCACGCGGGAAATGCTCTTGGCCGCAAGAGCGACGAATTGGGAGCGTTTTTCTGAGCTGGAAACTCGCTGTGCCGATCAGATTCGACGGGTCGAACCAGGGACTTCGCGCACCCCCCTGAGCCCCCTGCAACGGAACCGCAAGATTGACCTGATATCCCGAATTCTTGCCGACGATCGGGAGATACGCCTCCTCACCGAACCGTGGATGTCAGAACTCTCCTCCCTGCTCGGCCCAGCCAACGTCATGCGGAACCACGCTGAGGCCTGGGGTGAAGTGCAGGCAGGGTGAGTCCCAATGACGATTGGACCCGACGCCGTTGACCCACGCTATGGCGTTGGCGTTCGCACCCTGCGCCCTGTGGAACCCGTGCCTGCCATCGGACGTGGACCGCGTCAGCCGTTCGCGCATATCCCCCTGGGTACAGCACTTTGCGCCGAGGTGAAGGGAATCTTCGCCAACGGCACTTTCCTGGTGGACGTGGCCGGCGCAGAAGTGCAGATGGCACTGCCTGGGAATCACCGCGAAGGTGATCGTCTGCGATTATGCCTGATTGCCCGATCACCCCAAGTCACCTTCCTCCTCGCCGCCCCGCACCCGGCTGATTTCTCACGCCTCAGTTCGGCAGGCCAAGCACTCGCTAGAATCCTCAGTCTGGCCCGGGATGGCAAAGCACCCTCGAGCCTATCCGGAGCGGAGCCAATTGTTGCGGAGTGGACGACTGACCCGATCGAAATCAGCCGGTGCCTGCAAGACCGCCTGGTGACGAGCGGCCTCTTCTATGAGTCTCACGTCGCAGAATGGGTAAACGGTGCGCGGGCGCTGAAGGATCTGGCCCGAGAACCACAGCAGCGCCTGGGTGCAAAGTCGCCACTGAACTCGAACAGCAACGAATATTCGGAGAACGTCGCGCCGGACCTAGCCCGCCTCGTCAACCTTCAGCTCGAGGCGCTCGAGCAGGGAGGAGTCATCTGGCGTGGCGAACTGTGGCCTGGACAACCCCTGCAATGGGAAATCAGCAAGCAGACGGTGAACAGCGATTGCGGAGGCAACCGCCAGGCTGATGTCCCGCCCCAATTGACTTGGAAGACCGTTCTGGATCTTGAGCTGCCTGCTTTGGGGAGCGTGACGGCCCATCTACAGCTAACGGGCGACCGGTTGCAGATTCGAATCGCAACCGCGGAGTCGCAGTCCGCTAGCACACTGGCAGACGGTAGCTCCGAACTCCTTTGTTCGCTCAGTGCCTGTGGCCTTGAAGCACAGTCAATAGACGTACGCCACCATGCCGAGTCGTAGTCCTTACCTGAATGCCGTTGCGTTGACCTACTATGCCGAACGCGGTGCTCCGAGAGTAGTCGCCAAGGGCTGCGGTCCTGTGGCAGAGGAGATCATCGCGAGAGCTCGGCAGTGTGGCGTTTTCATACACGAATCAAGCGAACTGGTTGCCTTGCTGATGCGGGTGGATTTCGACCGCGAGGTACCTCCCGGTCTCTATCGTGCTGTGGCCGAACTTCTCGCCTGGGTCTACCGGATCGAGGCACGGTGCGCGGGCTTTCTGTAGGGACTTGGCGTGCTCCTCGCTATCCTTTGGATCGACTCAAGCGCTCCGGGGCGGCGCTGTTTCCCTCGGCAGTCTGATGGAGAACGCAAACGTGGGATCGAATCGTGACAGCCTGTGCGAAATCCGGTCACCTGCCCAAATCATTTCCCTCCTGCACAGCATCCAAGATCGCAATCAATTGGTAACCCTCGCGCTTTCGGACCGGACCGCGTCATTCGTCACCTCTGTTCTGAACGTTAACGAAGCGGAGAATGTGCTCGCGGTCGATAGGGCACCGAACAGCGTCCTGAATTCGAAATTCGCTGGTGCCGAGCGCGTATATTTCGAGACGACTCTCGACAAGATACGCATTTTCTTCTCATCGACGTGCCTCGCGGCCTGCTTGCATGAGGGACGCCCCGCCCTCCTACTGAAGGTTCCTGACCGTCTCGTCCGCCTGCAACGGCGAGAGTTCTATCGAATCGCGACTCCGCTGGTCGAACCTGTGCGGTGTGTGATCCCTGTCCCGGCGGAACTCGGCTACGACCACGTAACGCTGACGCTCGTGGATATCAGTTGCGGCGGCCTCGCGATACTGGACGAAAAAAAAGTTCTGGACGAAACCATCGGACGCCAATACGACAACTGCCGAATCACCCTGCCAGGCGCTGGTACGCTGATCACGGCCCTTCAGGTCCGAGATTGCCGAGACGTCGTTCTACCAAGCGGCAAGCGGAAACGAAGACTGGGTCTCGAGTTCATCAATCTACCAGCTGCAGCACTTGCCGCTATCCAGCGCTACATCATGAAATTGGAAAGGACACAGAACGCCAGGATGTCGGGCCTGAGATAGCGACTAAGCTTGTCGCGGAAGCTGAAGACCGCAAGAAGACTGGCCGCACCGCAGGATACACCGCGCTGCGCTCCCTACTAACAGCATACCTATTCCGTATCGACACCGCGCCCTCGGAATGCTGTGCCTCCCGCTGGCGCGTGCTCGCGCCTTGCCACAGCCGCAACTGCGCCCCAGCGACAAATTTGCCGCTCATCCCTCAGGATAGCTTGGCTCAGTAGAGTTCGCGAACACTCCGCCTGTTCCCGGATGGGCGGTCTCCAAGCTTGCTCATCGAGGCCCAATCAGTTGAGCAGCGCACCTATCGGCCTGTCGCTTCGACACGGTAATCAATGGCACAGACTCTGCTGAACGTTCGGTCGCTAAAGGCTATGCCGGAAGTGCCGTTCGCGCCCCGCACCGGTCCGGCAATCGGGACTCTATGGCCTTCAATTTAGAGACTTCCTAATATGCATTGCAAGATAACAAGGACGCCATATGACTAATGCAAAGGGCTTTACGCTGATCGAAGTCATGATCGTCGTAGCTATCGTTGCTATCCTCGCGGCGGTCGCACTGCCCTCGTTCAGCGAGCATAGCCGGCGGGCGAAACTCATCGAGGCCACTTCGCAGCTCGCCGATCTTCGGGTCCGGATGGAGCAGTTCTTCCTTGACAACCGCACATATCAAAACGCAGGAGGCAACGCTTGTGGCGTACCCATGCCGACTGCCCCCGCCGTGAAGTACTTCAATTTCGTATGCAACGCCCCCAACGCCACGCAATACACGGTCACCGCGAGCGGCGCCGGTGAGATGGGTGGACTCATTTACACCATCAACGAACAAAACGTTCGCGCCACTACCGGCGTACCCGCGGGCTGGGCCGGTTGGGTTACCAAGGCAGACTGCTGGGTTCTCAAGAAGGGGGGCGTGTGCTGAGCGTTGGCCGAAAGTACCGCGGAGTTACTCTCGTCGAGTTAATGACGGGGCTGGTGCTTGTTGGGATCGTATTGATGCTGGCGCTACCCGCATTCACCACCATGACCCAGAACACGAGGATCCGGAACGCGGCGGAGTCCATCCTGGTTGGCCTGAACGCGGCTCGCATCCAAGCGCTCCAGCGCAACCAAGCAGTCGAGTTCCTGCTAATCAACGAAGATCCGGATCCGGACAACGTCGCCGGGTACGTTGCGAACAATTCAGGGCCAGGCTGGGCGGTGCGCGCGAGCACGCCGGATGGCTTCGAGTTCATAGAGGGCCGGTCCGGACTTGAAGGAAGCAATCAGTCGACAGCGTCCGCTCTCAACGTCCAAATCGCCGCTACATCCCTTCCAGCAAACAACATCATTTCCTTCACCAATATCGGCCGGACGGATCTTGGAGCAAACGCGCAGTTCGACATCACTAACCCTGTTGGCGGGGCGTGCAAGACCGCTGGCGGCGACGAGCCGATGCGCTGTCTGCGCATCATTGTGACGCCGGGGGGGCGGATCCGGATGTGCGACCCAAGCGTCTCGGCCGCAACCGATACCCGTGCCTGCTGAGATGCGAGCAATGATGATCACGAGGATCGACGAAGCGGGAATCATCCTGCTCGAGGCCCTGATCGGGATCCTGATCTTCTCAATAGGAATCCTGGCACTTGTCGCCATGCAGTCAGCGTCGGTCAATGCCGTCGCCGACGCCCAGTACCGCGTAGAGGCCGTGAATGCAGCAAATCAGCTTCTGGCCGAGATGTGGGTAAACGTCGACCGGGCCACACCCGCGACGCTGCAGGCGACCCTTGCCACGTTCAACCATCGCACCACTGGCAATCCCGAGGAGTGCACTTTTACAGGACCAGACTCCGGCAACGCGATCGTTGGAGCCTGGACCAATTTCCTGAACACTGGAGATGCCGGCGGTGCCGGTTCGAAACCCCTGCTGCCAGGAAGCAAGGACACCATGCAGCAAATTGTTGTCGACCCCGGTAGCAATAACCAAGTTCGGATCACCGTATGCTGGCAGGCGCCGTCCAGCATCGCACCCAACACCTCTCCACACCGTCACACGCTGGTGGCATACATAAACTGAGGCAGTTAAACCGTGAAGGCCACCAAAGCGATCCTCACCTCACAGCGCCGCCAGTGCGGTCTGAGTCTGATCGAGATACTCGTCGGGATCGTGATCGGCATGATCGGTATGGTGGTGATCTTCCAGGTCCTAGCCGTAGCCGAGGACCGCAAACGAAACACCACCGTCGGAAGCGACGCCCAAAGCTCAGGCGCCATCGGCCTCTATCTGCTGCAGCGGGACGTGCAGCTCGGCGGCTATGGATTCGGTGCAGCCGACACTAAGCAACTCGGTTGCGGAGTCAAGGCTTCGCACGGTGGCGCCGCATTCACGTTTCCATTGATACCGGTCGAGATCATTCAGCCTGGCGATCCCCGTAACCCTCATCCCACGGCGGACATGATTGCCGTGCTGCGCGGAAGCTCACAGTACTTGCCCGCGAGCCGACCCTTCGCTGCCTCAACCAACGAATCGAAGACGATGCAAACCAACGGCCGTCCTGGCTTTGACTTCGGTGATCTCCTGGTGGTGACAAGCACTCCACAGGTTGCCCCTGCGGGCACAAAGACCGAGTGCGCGCTCGTGCAGGTGACCCACCGGCCCGCGGGATCAGATGAACTCGAGCACAAGGCCTCATACCAGGTTGGAATCACACTGCCAGCCGGGGCCACCTCGACTCCAGAGTTTAATCAGTCCCCCAGGCCGGCCTTTGCTGCCACTAACGGGTTTGCGTTTGACTTGGGGGCTCAGCCGCGTCTCAACAGATGGTCGATCTCGAACAATCGGCTCACTGTCGTCGATCAACTATTCGGATTTGGAGAGGAGATAGCGGACAGCGTCATTGACTTGCAGGCCGAGTACGCCGTAGATCTCAATGGTGACAACCTGATCGGCGCCAACGAATGGACATCCACGGCCCCGACGGGTGCCGCGCCCACTGACCCCAACAACCTTTGCATCGACAACCCGACAACCAGCTGGCGCTGTGTTCGTGCGATCCGTGTTGCACTTCTCGCACGGAGTGGACAGTGGGACAAGAACCACTGTAACGCAAACCCGCAGTGGACAAGCGGCGCAAGCGGTGCGCTCATGATGACGTCTTTCGCGATGCGGAACGTCGACGGATCCGCCAACTCCTTCGGCGGCTGCGTGCCGGGCGAACCCATCGCGGTGGCAGACCAGAATCCCAACAACTGGCGGCAGTACCGGTACCGCGTGTACGAGGCGGTGATCCCTCTGCGGAACGTCATATGGGGAACCGCGTCATGATCTGTGTGTCGACCGTTCGGGACGTCCGTATGACACTCGGGCCGCACATTCAAAAGCGGGAACACGGGCTAGTAGTCTTCATCGCTCTAATCGTGCTGGTCGCGATGACGCTCGCCGGGATTGCGGTCATGCGGGCGTCTGGCAGCTCGATCCTCACTGCGGGCAACCTCGCATTCCGGCAGAACGCAACTGTTTCAGGAGACGCCGGCGTCGAGACAGCGCTTACTTGGCTGCGCGCCCAGGGTCCCGTGACGCTCGAGAGCTCGGCGCCCGCGAATGGCTACTATGCGACGTGGTTCGAGGACAGGAACGGCAATGGCGTGAAGGACGTGGGGGAAGATTTCGATCCGGCCACGTCTTCCGTTTGGAAGACGTCCGGCCTTGCGGTCAGGGTGGGCGGCGGCGCCGCGGACAAAGCGGGTAACAGTGTGCAATTCGTTATTCACCGGATGTGTTTGCTTCCGGGGGCGATCATTGGACCGACCGCACCGGCAGGCCAGGAATGCGTGACGCTCGACGATCCAGGCAAGGGTGGCCCCAAGATGGCCGGAGTGAAGTCGCTAACCGGCACGTCACAGGTGTACTACCGGATTACTGCTCGGGTCGATGGCCCGAAGAATACGTTGAGCTATGTTCAGGCGATGGTGAATTGAGGCGAACGGCGAAGAAGACGCGGAGGCGTCAGGAGAACGATCATGAAAACCAAAGTTGGTAACTTCACGTGCCGGCGAATGCTTGAAGCAAGCTTAATCCGCGGAGCAGTCCTCGCCGTTTTCGTAGCTGCACCACCGTATGCGTCGGCCGCGCTCACGGACATCTCGAACGCGCCCATCTCGAGCGCCTCGACCGGTACCGTGCCTCCCAACGTACTCTTCATCCTCGACAATTCCGGCAGCATGGAGTCGGACTACATGCCGGACAGCGCGAGTTCTTGGAGTGGCCGGGTTGGCGGCAAGAGCCATCTTTGCAATACGATCTACTACAACCCAAACACCACCTATCTGCCGCCAAAGCGAGCCGACGGCACCGACTTCCCAAACTCCCCAATCAACGCGGCACCAAAGAACGGCTTCATCGCATCCAGTCCCGTAGACCTAAACGGCTCCTTCGCGGTCAACGGCTCCACCACCGCCGACAAGGCGCACTACTACCGCTGGACGGGCGCCACGCCACCGACCGGCACCGATTGCAATACCGACGACTGGACGGGAGTCGGTTCAAGCGGGACCTGGACGAAGGTATACCTCGCGTCAAGCGAGCTGCAAAACTTCGCGAACTGGTATAGCTATTACCGCACGCGGATGGCAACAATGAAGAGCGCGGCCGGACGGGCATTCAACGGACTGAACGACAGTTTCCGCGTCGGTTTGGTGACAATTTGCCCGGATGGGAACAGCAACTGTCAAAACGACGGAACCACCGTCAAGTCGGACAAGTATCTGAAAATCGATAACTTCACCCCTTCGCACAAGGACGCCTGGTACCAAATGTTCTACAAGCAGTCAGGCCACTCCTGGACTCCGTTGCGCGAAGCGCTGACCCGCGCCGGACGGCACTTCGGCGGGAAGAAGAACGGTATCAATTCCGGCATGAACGAGGATCCGATCCAGTATTCGTGCCAGCAGAACTTCTCCATCCTGACTACCGACGGTTACTGGAACTACGGCACCGGCAAGCTGTTGGACGGCACCACGTCCATCGGCCAACAGGACGGCACAATCGGCGTCACCCCACGGCCCATGTATGACGGGGGGCTGGTAAGCAGCAAATCGGTTGTAACCAACAAACAAGAGCGCTACCAGTCGCGTTCTAGTGGGAGTCCTAACTGTACACCTTCGTCGAACAGAAAGACTTACCAGACCCGCGATCAGACCGTCACGACCACCACTGATCAGTTCGGAGCGGTTTCATCGACGACGAGCTACAGCGCAACTGTCTCGACGAACGTTTGCAGCTCCACCACCAGCTCTTGGACCACCATAAGCTCGACGGCAGCCGATCCCATCTACAGCGAGGCCGGCGGCGTCGGCGGCACCTTGGGCGACGTGGCGGAGTATTACTACCGCACGGACCTGCGCGCCGCTGGCGCGACCGGTGCGCTCGGCACTGACGTCGGAACCACGAACAACGTGCCGTCCTCGGGTACCGGAACAGAGGACGACACGGCCAGGCACCAGCACATGACGACGTTCACGCTGGGCCTAGGGTTGAACGGACGCTTGAACTTCGATCCAAACTACAAGTCGCAAACGGCGGGGGACTTCGCCGACATCCGCGCTGGGCGCAAGGGGTGGCCCAACCCCAATCCTGGCATAGCCGATCCGGTCAGCTCGACAGACGAGGCGGCGCGGATCGACGATCTCTGGCACGCAGCCGTGAATGGGCGCGGCCAATACTTCAGCGCTGGGGATCCG
>Ga0209253_10006356_pt1 | contig 10247 bp, 9 predicted proteins | sample FrelakmetBRP12BR_FD_187145 | JGI IMG/M metagenome (GOLD analysis project Ga0209253, IMG submission 187145) | Freshwater lake sediment microbial communities from the University of Notre Dame, USA, for methane emissions studies - BRP12 BR (SPAdes)... | ecosystem: Environmental > Aquatic >...
CAGGTCCGGATCATTGTCCCGGGCTATCTCGCGGGCTGCATCCAAATCGTCCAGCACCCGGCGGTAGGCCCAAAAGCCGCTGGCCACTGGTTGGAGCTGGGCATGTTCCACCGACAGGGCGCGGAAGCGATCAGAATTGTTGATGATATCGGGATCGGCCAGCAGGGCGCCAACTTCCTGGTGGCGCGCCGCCAGTTGTTCCAGCTTGACGAGCATGGATGGATTCATGGACCGGAAGATTTGCCGTTCAGGCGGTACAGGCTTTTGATCAGAGTAAGTATTTCGGCGTCACCCTGGGCAGCGGCTTCACGCAGGCCGGCGCAGGGCGGATGAACGAGCTTGTTAGTCAGGGTGTGGGCCAGAATGTTCAATATTTCGGCGGGATCCCGGCCGCAAGCGAGCTGGCGCCGGGCGCGGGCCAGGGCGTCGTCGCGGATCGCCTCGGCCTGCTGGCGCAGGGCGCGAATGCTGGCGACGCTGTCCTGGGTCCGCAGCCAGGTCATGAAGTGTTCGACCTGGTTGTCGATGATCTCCTCGGCCTGTTCGGCGGCGGCCTCGCGCGAGCGCAGGTTCTCCTGGATGATGTCCTTGAGGTCGTCCACCGTGTACAAATACACATCGTCCAGATCGGCCACCGCCGGATCGATGTCGCGCGGCACCGCCAGATCGACCATGAATATCGGCCCGCGGCGACGCTGCTTCAAACAGGCACGTAACTGGGCCGCTTCCAGGATCAACCCGGGGCTGGCGGTGGAGGCGATGACGATGTCGGCCTCGCCCAGATGGGCCGGAATTTCATCGAGCGCGATGGCATAGCCGGCCAGGGACGCCACCAGCGCGTGCGCCCGCTCCAGGGTGCGGTTGGCCACAATCAACCGGCCGATGCCGTTTTCGCGCAAGTGGCGGGCGACCAGTTCGATGGTGTCGCCGGCGCCGATCAGTAGCGCGGCGCGCTTGGGCAGGTCGGCGTAGATCTGCTTGGCCAGGCCGACCGCCGCGAACGCCACCGACACCGGACTGGCGCCGATGCGGGTATCGGTGCGCACCTGCTTGGCCACGGCGAAGGCGTGCTGGAACAACCGCTCCAGCAGGCCACCCAGGGTGCCGGCGCTATTGGCGGCCTGGTAGGCAGCCTTGACCTGGCCGAGAATCTGCGGCTCGCCCAACACCATCGAATCCAACCCGGACGCGACCCGCAGGATATGCCGCACTGCCCGCTGATCGGTATGCTGATAAAGATAAGGTTGCAGGTCGACCGCGCGCAGCATGTGGTAGTCGCGCAGCCATTCCACCACCCGCCGATCCTCGACGCCTTTCAGGCCGCAGTAAAGTTCCGTACGATTGCAGGTGGACAGGATGGCCGCTTCATGGGCGCCACCACGGTCGAGCAGGTCCCGCAGAGCGAGCGCAAGCCGGTCGGGGGCGAATGCCACCCGCTCGCGGACATCGACGGGAGCGGTCCGGTGGTTGAGGCCAAGAGCCAGCAGGGGCATGGGATGCAGTCGGATCGGTCTGAAAATTGTCTCGATTTTGCGGGATAAAACCGGTCAATGACAAGGTCATACTTTAAACTTGCACTATCATGCTAACAGTTGGCCCTTCCCGCTGGCGGACCGGCCCGTCGCGCCTTGGAACACGGCATTCCGGTCTTGCTCCAACCTCTCTCGGATGATTTCTCCGGCCGCCGAAACCGGATGATGGACATACCCTGGCGATGAACAAGCTTTTGAAGGCACTGGGTTTTTGTGGGCTGCTGCTGCTGAGCGGTTGCGCCACCGTGGTCGACGCGCAGGCCCCGGCCGAATCGGAATTCCCGATCCGACCGGTCCTCCGGCCCAGCCCGCAGGCTGAGTTGATGTATCAGGTCCTGGCGGCGGAACTGGCCGGCAAGCGCGACCAGCTCGACGTGGCGCTGGAAAATTATCGAAAGGTGGCCGCCACCAGCAACGACCCAAGGATCGCCGAGCGCGCGGCGATGCTCGCCCTGCTGATGAAGGACAACGCCGCCGCCCTGGACCTGGCGCGGCGCTGGCAGGCGCTCGCCCCCACCGACGATCAGGCCCGGCAGGCCCTGGCGCTGGCCCTGCTGCGCAACGGCCGGGTGGACGAGGCCGCGCCCTATCTGGACACAGTCCGACGCATTGCTCGCGGCAAGGACAAGCAGGACGGATACGCCACCCTCGCCTCGCTGCTGAGCCAAGTCGATGACAAGGCGGCAGCCTTGCGGGTGATGGGCCAGTTCCGCGACCGCAATCCCGGTTCGGCCCACGCCCAGTATTACCACGCGATGCTGGCCGCCGCCGCCGGCGACCGCGACCTGGCGCTGGCCAGCCTGGACCGGGCGCTGGTCCGCGCCCCCAAACTGGCGCCCGCGCACCTGCTGCGCACCCATATCCTGCTGGACCGCGGCGACATGGAGGCGGCGCTGGCGGGACTGGCCAAGGCGACCACCGCCATGCCGCGCGACCGCAATCTGCGGATGAGCTACGCCCGTCTGCTGGTGGAAGCCGGTCAACTCGACAAGGCCCGCCGCCAGTTCGCCACCCTGCTCAACCAGAATCCCAAGGATGCCGACTCGCTGTATGCGCTCGGCCTGCTGGCGGCTGAAACCCGCCAGTTCGACTTGGCCGAGGGCTACTTTCTGGACCTGATCAAGCGCAACGCCCGTCTGGCGGACGCCTTTTTCGAACTGGGCAGGATCGAAGAACAGCGTGGAGACTACGCCAAAGCCCGCGAGTGGTACGGGCGGGTCAAGGCTGAGGATCGCTACCTCAACGCTCAGTTGCGCCTGGGTACGGTGCTGGCCAAGGCCGGCGACACCCCCGCCGCCATCAGCCAGCACTTCGATACCCTGCGCCGCGACAATCCCCAGAACAGCATTAACTTGTATCTGGCCGAGGCTGAAGCGCTGCGGGAGGCGGAACGCCACCAGGACGCGTTCGAAACCCTGAACCGGGCACTGGAACTGCATCCCGGCGACAAGGATCTGCTGTACGCCCGGGCGCTGGCGGCCGAGCGGCTGGACCGGCTGGATATCCTGGAGCGGGATTTGCGCGCCATCCTCGCCGCCGATTCCAAAAACGGGCAGGCGCTGAATGCGCTCGGCTACACCCTGGCCGACCGCACCGACCGCTACCAGGAAGCGCTGGGCTATATCGAACAGGCGCTGGCGCTCCTGCCCGACGATGCCGCCGTGCTCGACAGCATGGGCTGGGTGCAGTACCGGCTGGGCCACCATGACAAGGCCCTGGAGTACCTGCGCCGGGCGTATCAGGCCAATCCCGACGCCGAGATCGCCGCCCACCTGAGCGAGGTGCTGTGGGTCAGCGGCCAGCGCGAGGAGGCCAAAAAAATCTGGCGGCGGTCGCTGGCCAAGAATCCGGATAGCCGCCAGTTGCGCCAGGTGCAGGAAAAGTTCGGCTGGTAGAGGCAAGCGGATGGAAAACCGGTTGTTGAATCTTTCACGTTCACCCACTCACCCCCAACCTCTTTTCCCACCGTACGGGGCGAAGGGAGCAGCTATCGTCCGTTGCCGGACGGTCGCCGGGCTCGTGCTGGCCCTGCTGCTGTCCGGCTGCGCGGTCCAGCCCGTGTCCGCGCCGGAAACGTCCAGCGCCTGGTCCGCCCGGCAAACCGCTCTGACGCAACGGACCACCTGGCAGGCGGACGGTCGGATCGGCGTGGTCAGCGGCCAGGATGGCTGGCATGCCAACTTTCAGTGGGCGCAGCAAGGTCTCGATTACCGCATCGACCTGATCGGCCCGCTCGGCCAGGGCCGGGTAGTGATCCAGGGCGGCGCGCGGGAGGTCAGCATCCAGACCCAGGACGGCCAGCACTGGACCGCTCCCGATCCCGACGCCCTCCTGGAGCAGAGCCTCGGCGTCTCCCTGCCGGTGACCGGCCTGCGCTACTGGATTCGCGGCCTGCCCCAGCCTGGTCCGGCGCCGGTGCTGCAAACCGATGCCGCCGGCCGGCTGATCCGCCTGGAGCAGAACGGCTGGGTAATCGACTATCCGGCCTATGTCCCGACGCCCATTCTCAATCTCGACCTGCCCGAACGCATCGTCGCCCGGCGCCAGGATCTCAGCGTCAAGCTGGTGATCGAGCAATGGAACCTCTGACACCCTCACCCCCGACCCCTCTCCCACAGGGCGAGGGGAGTGAAATGTCACCCTCACCCCCGACCCCTCTCCCACAGGGCGAGGGGAGTAATGCCTGGCCCGCCCCGGCCAAACTCAACCTCATGCTGCGGGTCGTCGGCCGGCGACCGGATGGCTACCACCTGCTGCAGACGGTGTTCCAGTTCCTGGATTGGGGCGACTGGCTGTGGTTCGAGCCGCGCGACGACGGGCTGATCGAGCGGGCCAGCGAAGTTCCCGGCGTGCCGGCGGCGGCTGATTTGACGGTGCGCGCCGCCCTGTTGTTGCGACAGGTCACGGGAACCCACCGGGGTGCGACGATCCGCGTCGCCAAGCATCTGCCCATGGGCGGCGGGCTGGGCGGCGGCAGTTCCGACGCCGCCACCACGCTGGTGGCGCTCAACCACTATTGGCGGACCGGGTTGAGCTTGGCCGAACTGGCCGAACTGGGGTTGACCCTGGGCGCCGACGTGCCGGTGTTCATCCGCGGACAAGCCGCCTGGGCGGAAGGGATTGGCGAGCGGCTGACCCCGCTGGATCTGGAAGAGCCCTGGTTCGTGGTGCTGGCGCCAGCCTGCCACGTCGCCACTGGCGCAGTGTTCAATGACCCGGAATTGACAAGAAACTCCCCTCTGCTCACAATACTTGACTTCGTAAAGGGCGCTGGCGGTAACGACTGCGAAGCGGTGGTCTACCGCCGCTATCCCGAAGTGGCCGCCGCCGCCGCCTGGCTGGCGCAACACGGACAGGTGCGGCTGACCGGCACCGGCGCGTGCGTGTTCGCCGCCTTTCCCGACACCGCCAGCGCCGGGCGGGTGCTGGAGCGGTTGCCTCCGGACTGGATCGGGTTTGTCGCCCGGGGGCGCAATCGCTCGCCATTGCACGAGCGTTTGATGCGGGAGCGTGTTTCGTCCGCCTGAAACGCCTCCGATTTTTTTCGATTTTCTTGGGCCGTGGCCAAGTGGTAAGGCACCGGATTTTGGTTCCGGCATTCCCAGGTTCGAATCCTGGCGGCCCAGCCACCTTCCCAGAGCAACCCGACAGCGGGGGAACGCGTCGTGTACGAAGGTCGAATGATGGTGTTCGCGGGCAACGCCCATCCGCGACTGGCCCGCGATATTGCCAGCCATCTGCAGTTGCCGCTCGGCCAGGCGCTGGTCAGCCGGTTCAGCGACGGCGAGGTGATGGTCGAATTGATGGAAAACGTGCGCGGCAAGGATGTGTTCATCGTTCAGCCCACCTGCGCTCCCACCAACGACAACATCATGGAACTGCTGGTGATGGCCGACGCGCTGCGCCGCTCCTCGGCGGTGCGGGTGACAGCGGTTATCCCCTACTTCGGCTATTCCCGGCAAGACCGCCGCCCCCGTTCGGCGCGGGTGCCGATTTCGGCCAAGGTGGTCGCCAACATGATCACCAGCGTCGGGGTGGACCGGGTGCTGACCGTGGATTTGCACGCCGACCAGATTCAGGGCTTCTTCGACCTGCCGGTGGACAACATCTACGCCACGCCGATGGTGCTCAGCGACATCCAGGCTCAGAACCTGGGCGATCTGATGGTGGTGTCGCCGGACGTGGGCGGGGTGGTGCGCGCCCGTGCCCTGGCCAAACGGCTGGACGATTCCGAACTGGCGATCATCGACAAGCGCCGGCCGGCCCCGAATCAGGCCCAGGTGATGCACGTGATCGGCGACGTGGAAGGCCAGCACTGCATCGTGGTCGACGACATGGTGGATACCGCCGGTACGCTCTGTCTGGCGGCCCAAGCCTTGAAGGAGCAGGGCGCCGCCTCGGTGCGCGCCTACTGCACCCACGCCGTGCTGTCGGGCTCGGCGGCCGAGAACATCCGCAAGTCGGCGATGGACGAACTGGTGGTCACCGACACCATCCCGCTGTCGCCGGCCGCCGCCGCCTGTCCGAACATCCGCCAGATCAGCGTCGCCGGCCTGCTGGCCGAAACCATGCGCCGCATCCATCTCGAGGAATCGGTCAGCTCGCTGTTTCTCTGAATTTTTGCCGCCCCGCCCGGCCGAACGGCGGGATCACCGAGAGCGGCGCGCCTGGTCGCGGGCGCGTCGTGTTTTTATTTTCACCGTCTGGAGTGAATTGCAATGAGTGCCATGTTTGAATTGAAAGCCGAAATGCGTGGCGATCTGGGGAAAGGTGCGAGCCGCCGCCTGCGCCGCGCCGGCCAGGTGCCGGCCATCCTGTATGGCGGCGGGCAGGACCCGCAACCGCTGGTATTGAACCATCTGGAAGTCCTCAACCAGTTGCAGAACGAGGCCGTGTATTCCCACATTCTGACCCTGAACCTGGGCGACCGCAGCGAAAGCGTGGTCTTGCGCGACTTGCAGCGCCATCCCTTCAAGCCGGCGATCCTGCATCTCGACTTCCTGCGGGCCAGCGCCGACCGCAAGCTGCGGGTCCACGTGCCGCTGCACTTCATTAACGAGGAAGCGTCTCGCGGGGTCAAGCAGCAGGGCGGCGCGGTCAGCCACGCGCTGATCGATATCGAAATCGCCTGCCTGCCCCAGGATCTGCCGGAATTCATTGAGGTGGATCTCAGCGATCTCGGCATCGGCGAGGCGATCCATCTGACCGACATTCGGCTGCCGGCCGGGGTCGAGCTGGCCGACCGGATCGTTCCGGGATCCGACCAGGACGCGATGGTGGCCAGCATCCATCACGCCCATGGCGGCGAGGAAGGCCCGAGCGGTGCCCCGGCCGCCCCGGCCGGCTAAGGTTCGGCCGCTCCTCCGGGCGGAGTTGCCGCCATGCCGGAACCTGCGCCGCCGTTGCGGCTGGTGGTGGGGTTGGGTAACCCCGGCCCCGAATACGCCCAGACCCGCCATAATGCCGGGTTCTGGCTGGTGGACGAGCTGGCCCGCCAGCACGGCGGCCGGTTCCGCCCGGAGAGCAGGTTTCACGGCGAGACCTGCCGGATTGCGCTGGCCGGCCAGGAGTTGTGGCTGCTCAAGCCGATGACCTTCATGAACCGCAGCGGCCACGCGGTCGCGGCACTGGCCCGGTTCCACCGGATCGCGCTGCCCGAGATCCTGGTGGTCCACGACGATCTGGACCTGCCGGCCGGCACCGTTCGGCTCAAGCAAGCCGGTGGTCACGGCGGCCACAACGGCCTGCGCGATCTGATCGCCCAGCTCGGTGGCAACGATTTCCCCCGACTGCGGCTGGGCATCGGCCATCCCGGCGACAGCCGCGAGGTGCTGGACTACGTGCTGCACCGCGCCCCACAAGCGGATCGAGTGCTGCTCGAACAGGCCATCGCCGACGCATTGCGCGAACTGCCGCGCCTGCTGGCCGGCCAGTGGGAGAAAGCCACCCAGGCCCTGCACAGCCGGCGGATCGAACCCTCCTCACCCGCCGCTTCGGCGGCTCCCTCCGCGAACTGAACCTCCAAGGCGCTCATGGGCATTCAATGCGGCATCGTCGGCTTGCCGAACGTCGGCAAGTCCACCCTGTTCAACGCCCTCACCCGGGCCGGCATCCAGGCCGAGAACTATCCGTTCTGCACCATCGATCCCAACGTCGGGGTGGTGCCAGTGCCCGACCCGCGGCTGGCGGCGCTGGCGGCCATCGTCAAGCCGCAGAAGATCGTCCCGACCACGGTCGAGTTCGTCGATATCGCCGGGCTGGTGGCCGGGGCATCGAAAGGCGAGGGGCTGGGCAACCAGTTCCTGGCCCACATCCGCGAGACCGACGCCATCGCCCAGGTGGTGCGCTGCTTCGAGAACGACGACGTGATCCACGTCTCCGGGCGGGTCAATCCGCGGGAGGATATCGAGACCATCAATACCGAACTGGCGCTGGCTGATCTGGCGACGGTGGAAAAGGCGTTGCAGCGGGCCGAGAAGGCGGCCAAGGCCGGCGGCCGGGAGGCGCTGGAGCGCAAGGCGCTGCTGGAGCGGGTCCAGATGCACCTCGACACGGGGGCGCCGCTGCGAACCCTGGAACTGGCCGCCGGGGAGCGTGAGTTGCTAAGGGAGCTGTTTCTGCTGACCGGAAAACCGGTGCTGTACGTCGCCAACATCGCCGAGGATGGGTTCGAGAACAATCCGTTGCTGGAGCAGGTGCGGGAGATTGCGGCGCGGGAAGGGGCGGAAGTGGTGCCGGTGTGCGCGGCGATCGAGGCGGAGCTGGTGGAGCTGGACGACGCCGACAAGGCCGAGTTCCTCGCCGACTACGGGCTGTCCGAACCGGGGCTGGACCGGGTGATCCACGCCGCCTACCGGCTGTTGGGGCTGGAAACCTTTTTCACCGCCGGCCCCAAGGAAGTGCGAGCCTGGACGGTGCGGGCCGGCACGACCGCGCCGCAGGCGGCGGGAGTGATCCACACCGATTTCGAGCGCGGCTTCATCCGCGCCGAGGTGATCGCCTATGCCGACTACATCGCCTGCGGCGGCGAGGCCGGCGCCCGCGAGGTCGGCAAGTGGCGGCTGGAGGGCAAGGAGTACGTCGTCCGGGAGGGCGACGTGATGCATTTCCGGTTCAATGTCTGAAACGAAAGTATCGACATAAGACCGGTAGGACACCCCCTTTACGCCGTGTCGAAATATCGCAACAGCCGCAGGGCATCACGGGGTGCGTTGCCCTCGGCAGTGTTATCAAAGTAGACCTGCACCTGCCGTCCCTCGGCAAGCCATGCCCGCGCCCGTGCTGCCCACCCGTCGATCTGCTCGGGACTGTAGGCGGAAGCATAGGTGCGCGGGCGGCCATGCAAGCGCACGTAGACGAGATCCGTGGTGATGGCATCCCACAGCGGCCAGTCGGCGGCGTCGGACAGGCAGACCGCCAGCCGATGCGCGCGCAGGCAGTCGGCCACCGCCTCGTCGAACCAGGAGGGGTGGCGAAATTCGAGGACATGCCGCACTTCCCGCCAGTCACTCACCACCTCGGCGAAATGCCGCAGCCGGTCCATGGCCTTGGCCAGGCTGGCCGGCAGTTGCCAGAGCACGACCGCCAGTTTTTCGCCCAGTCCCGCCGAGCACTCGCGCTCGACCCGCACCGCCGGTTCGGGGTCGCGCATTGTCCTGATGTGGGTCAGATAGCGGTTCGCCTTGATGGCAAAGCGGAAATCAGGCGGTGTTTCATCCCGCCAGCGGGCGAAGGTGGCGGGTTGTTGCATCCGGTAAAACGTGGCGTTGATCTCGACGGCGGGGAAGTGCCGGGCGTAATGGCGCAACCAGTCTTTCCTCGTCACGCCAGCGTAGAAGCTCTCCCTCCACTCCGGGTAACTCCAGCCGCTGGTCCCAACCCAGATGGGCGCCAGTGCCATCCTGACTCGACCCGTTGAGTCAGTGTCAATAATGCAGGGCTCGGTCATGGGACAGTACCTGAATTGTTTCCCGGCTCGCCCAGCGCTTCCAGCGGAAACCGGCGCCGGCAAAATCCGGATACTCTTTGACCATCAAATTACCAGTCCCAGCCCTACCGTCATCGCCAGCATGCCCAATACCAGCGCCCAGTCTCGCGCCCGGAACCGGTACTCCACCAGGGGGGTGCGGGTCGGCCCGCCGAAGCCGCGCGCTTCCAGCGCCTCGGCCAGATCGTCGGCGAAGCGCATCACGCTGGCCAGCAACGGTCCCAGCAGGGCGAAACCGTTGCGCAGCAGATAAAGCCCGTCCAGCCGGATGCCGCGACTCTCCTGCGCCTCACGTACCTCGCGCGCCAGCGTTGCCATCGTTGGCGCGAAGCGCAAGGTTCCTTCCAGCAGGAACACCGCCTGGGGCGACAAACCGCTGGCCAGCAGGGACTCGCCCAGTTCCTCCGGCGGGGTGAGGGCGAAGAACAGCACGCTGGCGGTCACCAGGGCCAGCAAGCGCAGCACCGCGCCAGCGGCGGCTTCGGGACCGCCGCCAAAGCCGACGATGATCGCGAACAACAGCAGGGTCGGCCACAGCAGACGCATGACCCGCCGCCACTCGCCCCAGCGCCGCCCCACCGCAATGCCCAGCAGCGGCGCGGCGGTCAGCGGCAACAATGCCAGCGGTCGGGTCGTCAGCAGAATCACCCCGCAACCCAACAGGTAAACCACCAGCTTGGCGCGCGGATCGTAACGCCATTCACTCCCCTCTCCCCCTGCGGGAGAGG